>Ga0265338_10003322_pt1 | contig 22749 bp, 13 predicted proteins | sample 42126metaG_FD_193579 | JGI IMG/M metagenome (GOLD analysis project Ga0265338, IMG submission 193579) | Rhizosphere microbial communities from Carex aquatilis grown in University of Washington, Seatle, WA, United States - 4-21-26 metaG | ecosystem: Host-associated > Plants > Roots > Rhizosphere... | reverse complement strand
TTTGCATATTAAACTTTTTTATAAACTTGTTCCTTTATATTCATAATATCAGTAATGTTTATTAATTGAATTGAATTTGATTAGACTTTAAAAATTATTTCTATATTTTTGAATTTCAATTCAGAATAAAAAACAAATGATTGATCATGGCACTACAAGAAGAACTTGAAGAACAAGGAAAATGGCTTTTTAGATACCGAGGAACACTTCCTTTAGTTATTTTATTTATTGGTGTATTTTTTTACATTTTGACTAAATTACATTCTGAAACCTTCTTTTTAGAAAATACTCCTTACGAAACTTATTATGAAATGTTTTGTTTGTTTTTGAGTTTAATAGGGTTGGGAATTCGAGTTTATACCGTTGCACATACTCCTGCAAACACATCCGGCAGAAATGTTAAGGAACAAGTCGCCGACACGTTAAATACATCCGGAATCTATAGTATTGTAAGACACCCATTATATTTAGGAAATTTCTTTATGTGGGCTGGTCCTGCATTTTTAACTGAAAATATGTGGTTTGGTATTTTATTCTACCTTATTTATTGGATTTATTATGAAAGAATAATGTTTGCCGAAGAACAATTTTTAAGAAAAAAATTTGGCAACATTTACACCGATTGGGCTGAAAAAGTTCCTGCTTTTTTTCCTAGTTTCAGAAATTTCAAAACTCCTAATTTGCCTTTCAGTTGGAAAAAAGTGCTAAAAAAAGAAAAAAATGGATTTGTGGCTATATTTCTTATTTTTGCTATTTTTGACATATTAGGCAAATACATTAAAAACGAGTCCAATTATAATTACTTTGTTATTGTTACCTGCATTTTATCTATATTAATGTATGCAGTTCTGAAATATCTAAAAAAACACACCAATATATTAAATGAAGAAGGAAGATAAGAACAGATAAGAAACAATATTAAAGACCTTATTATTAAAGTAGGGTCTTTATTGTTTTATAACAATGATTAATAGAAAAATACTACATTTGTTAACTTAATACTTGAAACACAACCTGACAAATATATATGAACGCAAGATTTGCAATCATAATTCTATTACTAAGCTTTTCCATCAGCAATATTTATAGCAATGACACTATTCGCTATGAACTGTTGAAGTTGGAGAAAATTCAAGTAGATACCTTGGTAGTTCTTGATGTAAATAGGTATGTTGGTTGTGTTAATTTACAGTTTAAAAAAGGAGCTGATACAATTGTCAATTTTAGCTTTATAAATTTACTTGTTAATAAAAACCCCTACATTAGTTATAACTGGACACAACAGAGTTCCATTGCAAACTTCACACTTAAAAATGGTATGAATTATAAACTTCAACTAATACCTCTTTGCGAAGATCAATTGGATAAAGGTAGTTTTTATGCCAAATATGCTGATTTCACAGATGATAAGTGCTTCTTAAAAAGTTTCTTCAATCATGAAAAATACAAAAGCAATTTCAATCCGCCTCTTACTCATTTGGCTCACGATAAATCAAGAGTATTTAAGGTTATTTGGTTTCATCCTACCTACACAGATATTGCCAATTCGGGATACAAAATGGACTTTATACCAATCAAACTTTCAAAGTAAAAAAGAAAGATCCGCAAATGCAGAGCTCTTCTATTTTAATAATATAACTATTTGAAATTATTCTTCATTCATAAATCTTCGTTCATTATTATTTACTCTCTATCGTTTTCCACTAATTGTATTCCTTCTTCAGTAATCAAAATATATCGTTTACGATACAAATCACCCACTGCCTTTTTAAATGTTTTTTTACTTACTGCAAACATTTCATAAATGATTTCCGCGTCACTCTTGTCGGTAATTGCAATGAATCCACCTCGTTCAATTATTCGTTGATGTAACTCATCTGCAAAATCAGTGACACGCGCAAAACCTATTTTGGATAAACTTAAGTCTATTTTAAAATCATCACGCACACGCTTAATATAAGCAGTACAAGTATGTCCTAGTTCTAAAGTATCAAACAATTCATTGGCATACAACATTCCTATATATTGATTATTAATAATTGCCTTAAACCCTAAATCCGTTTTAGCCGCGATTAATATTTCTACCGCCTCTCCTGCTTCATAAGGTGGTTTAGTTTTATCAATATATTTATCGTATTTGGCCGTACCGTAAATACGTTTGGTATTTTCGTTATATATAATATGTACCAAATAAACGCCTTCTTCGTACATACGCATACGCTGTTCGTGCAATGGAACAAAAAGTTTACGGGCAATACCCCAATCCAAGTAAGCACCGGCATCGTTAACTAATTCAGCTTGTAAAAAAACAAAATCACCAACTTGCGCATACGCTTTTTCTGTTGTACCAACTAACTTGTCTTCAGAATCGGGGTAAACAAATACATGCACAAGACTTCCCACTTCCATCCAATCTTTGAGATATCTTTTTGGCATCAAAATCTCACCGGCCTCTTCACCATCAAGCATGGCTCCCATATCGCAAAAGCGAGTTAAATGTAAATCATTAAACTTTCCTATCTGTAACATATTCTATTTATCAATAATAACAAAGATGATATATTTTTTTGAAATTTCCTTCTAGTTTGAAATGAAAAAATAAGATTGAAATTAAGTTGAAACATAAAAAAATGCCTAACAGCAAATACTATTAGGCATTTAATAAATGTTATTCAAACATATGTTTAAACCTTTTGAAAAAATCTTTGGTCGCAGATATGCTTGGTTTAATGTTAGACGATTCCTGTAATTTTTCAATCATCTTCTTTTCATCTTTAGTTAAATTCTCCGGCACATAAACACCAATATTAACTAACAAATCTCCATTTCCATAACGATTTACACTTGGCAAACCCTTACCTCTTAATCGAAGCACCTTAGAAGGTTGAGTACCAGGATCAATTTTCACCTTTACTTTGCCATCTACAGTAGGAACTTCCACCGACCCTCCTAGAATAGCGGTTGGCATATCAAGCAACAAATTGTATATTAAATCATTTTCGTCACGAATCAGTTCTGCATGTGGTTCCTCTTCAATCACCACCAATAAGTCTCCATTTATACCACCACGGCGAGCTGCATTTCCTTTTCCGCTAACAGAAAGCTGCATACCTTCCATCACCCCAGCTGGAATATTAACTGAAATAACTTCCTCATCACGCACCACACCTTCACCACTACAATGAGTGCATTTGTTGATTATCGTTTTACCTTCGCCACCGCAAGTAGGGCAAGTGCTTTGCGTTTGCATAGCGCCTAATATGGTTTGCTGTATTCGCGTTACTCTACCGGAACCTTTGCATGTACTACAAGTCGACACACTTTTTGAATCGGCTGCTCCTGAACCATTACAATGACTACAAGAAACATATTTCTTTACTTTCAATTTTTTTTCAACACCTGCAGCTATTTCTTGTAGCGTTAAACTCACTTTAACTCGCAAATCTGAACCTCTATTTACTCGCTGGCCACCATCTCTGCTTCCGCCACCAAATCCGCCAAAGCCGCCTCCAAAACCACCGCCAAAGTGACCACCGAAAATATCTCCAAAATGAGAGAATATATCATCCATATTACCGCTCCATTGAGCCCCACCTCCGCCACCGTTACCTATGCCTGCATGACCAAACTGATCGTAGCGTTGTTTTTTCTGTGGGTCACTCAGAACCTCATATGCCTCTGCTGCTTCTTTAAATTTTTCTTCAGAGACTTTGTCTCCTGGATTTTTATCCGGATGATATTGAATAGCTTTCTTACGATATGCTTTCTTTATTTCATCTTCAGAAGCATTTTTGGCAACACCTAATATTTCGTAATAATCTCTTTTTGACATGCTTTTTCAGTTAACAAGTTGACAAGTATAATATAAGTAAGAATGTATTGAAACTCGAGAGTTATTCACCAACTACTACTTTGGAATAACGGATTACCTTGTCATTCAGAGTATATCCTTTTTGAACACAGTCAATTACTTTTCCTTTTAAATCTTCGGTTGGAGCAGGTATTGTAGTTATTGCTTCATGAAATTCAGTATCAAAGTTTTGTTCTTGCGCTTCAATAGCTTTAACACCATGCTGACTAAGAAAAGCGGTAAATTTTCCATAGATTAACTCTACTCCTTCGCGCACGGCAGCCAAATCATTAGCTTCATCGATTGCTTTTAAACCTCTTTCAAAATCATCCACCAATGGTAACATATTTACTAACAATCTTTCACCGGCAGATTTCAATAAATCAGCCTTTTCTCTCATGGTTCTTTTTCTGTAGTTATCAAATTCAGCCATCAGGCGCAAATGTGAATCATTAAGAGCTTCAAACTTTTTTGCAAAATCGTCTTCTGTAGCTAAAATTTCTTCTGCAATAGTTTGATCTTCACTTGTAACAGGAGCCTCAATTATTTCAGGCAATTCTTCTTCTGTATTTTTCTTTTTAGTCATATGGTTGATTCTATTATTTTCAGTTTTCCTCTTTACAATTTTTCTGCCAACAGTATTTTGGCAGAAAAAGCAGAGCGCAAAACTGAACATTTGTCAGCCTTGCGCCAATATTATCAAAAACAAAAGTTGTATCTTTTAATAATCAAAAATATCAATAATCATATTTATCAAGTGCTTTTTGCAAGTAATCTGTAAATTCTTTCACATTTTCATCATATGCATAAGGATTACTTATTGGATTACCATCATTATCTAACAAAACATAATATGGTTGAGCATTTGCACCAAATTTGACGCGTTGCAAATAACTCCATTTTTCACCTTTTGTCTCTAACATCAAATCTTTTCCGTTTTCTTTCACGGTAATTGGCACCGGCAACTTATCCCTATGATCAACATATAAATTTATAACAACAAACTGAGACATTAGCTTTTCAACTTCTTGATTCGTAAAAACAGCTGCTTCCATTTTACGACAATTTACACAACCATACCCCGTAAAATCAACAAACACCGGTAATTTATTTTTTGCTGCAAAGGCCATCCCTTCATCATAATCATGAAAAACATTCTTAGATTCAACAGGAGGTAAAAATGCGCTTATTTCTTTCAGAGGTGTTCCCCAGAACCCACAGGACAAATAGGCAACAAAAAGGAAAGAAACTACTGCTAATATTCTACGGATCCAACTAATTGACTGATTTTTACTGTCGTGAGGAAAACGAATTAATCCTAGAAGATACAGACCTAATGCAAGTGAAAAAGTTATCCATAAACCGATAAACAAGTTGCGTGAAAGTAGTCCCCAGCCATATGACATATCAGCAACTGAGAAGAATTTAAGAGCAAAAGCTAATTCTACAAAAGCTAATACCACTTTTACTGTATTTAACCAACTTCCGGAACGAGGCATGGCATTTAACCAGGTAGGAAATAAAGCAAAAAGACTGAATGGAACTGAAAGTGCAAAAGCAAAACCAAACATACCAATAGTTGGCCCTAAAATGGAACCGGTTGTAGAAACTTGAACCAGTAGAGTTCCAATAATTGGACCTGTACAGGAAAATGAGACTACAACTAATGTAAAAGCCATCAATAATATACTAACAACACCGGTAGTATTCTCAGCCTTATCGTTTAAGGCTGTTGACCAAGATGATGGAAGTGTAATTTCAAAAAAACCAAAAAAGGAAATGGCAAATATTATCAATAACACTACAAAAATCAGGTTGAAAATGGCGTTAGTAGAAAGTGAATTCAATGCACTTGCCCCAAAAAGAAGGGTAATAAGAATTCCTAACAATAAATAAATACCAATTATAGAGACTCCATAAAATATAGCTTCCCTCTTACCTTTTCTTTTATCTTTATTCCGTTTCAGAAAGAAACTAACTGTCATTGGAATAATTGGCCAAACACATGGTGTAAACAACGCAAGTAATCCACCAACAAAACCTGCAAGTAGAATGAGCCAATAAGAAACACCTTGATCTGAATTTACTCCATTCCCAAAACCTTTGATTTGATCTATAACAGGTTTCCAATAGTCTATTTTACCTGATGTCGGTTCTAGATGAATGGGTTCAATTACAAAACCTACTGATGTAGAATCTTTTGCATTTTCGTCCTTTTTACCAAAAGAGAAAGTCTCTTTTTTAGGAGGCAAACAACTTTCATCATTACATGTCATGAAATTTACAAAACCTGTTATATATAATTTCTTTTTATCTGTAATTTTAATTTTCTGGATAAATACCACTTCACTTTTATACCAAGTAAGTTCCATATTAAAAGTATTGTCGTATTCTTTAATTGGCTTTGAATCAGGATGAACAAAAACATCTCCAATTAATTTAGCTCCTTCAATCTGTTTAAAAGTAAACTGTGTAGGTATAGGTCCATTTTCAGGTATATCTAAACCATATATATGCCATGGTTTAGCAATTTCTGCTTTAAATACAAGCTCATCTTCCGTGTTAGAAATTGTATTTTGCTCAAAAGTCCATTTAACAGGCTCAACGATCTCAGCCCTCAACATAAATGTCAAAAGCAAAAACAGAAGCGATAAATGAATTTTTTTCATAATAAAAACTCTAATAGAATAATTACCTTGTCAACAACAGTTTAACACTAAAACCGAAATTTGAACTCGATGTTGGATATGAAGATGAAACGAGTGGATTACTTGTTTGTAAATCATAAAATGCACGTAAATTCATTTTTGAACTGAACACATATTCTGCTGAAAATTGTAAGCCAAAAGTATTATCTCCCACTGTTGCTTGCGTTGCCTGGTCATCATCAATTTTACGAATCAATGTTTTAGAATCCTTTTTAGATAAATCCAAACGCAAGTTTAAATCATTTTTAATCTTTTGTTCTTTGTCATTTTTAAGCTTTAAAATTACATCAAAATCTGAAATTCTATATCCTAAACCTAAAACATATTCATTATCTGATGATTCAACCACCTGCGAACTAGGTATATTCAAAGCTACATTCCTACCTAGGCGATATTCTGTACTAATTGTAAAACTATTCTTTAAAGTAGCTTCAATTCTTAATAATGGATTAAAATTCTCCGAAAGTGATACAGAAGCAACATCAAACTGAGATGATGGAATAGGCTTATCTGTACTCACATCATTAATAAAGCCAAGACCATTAGCTGATTCTACCCAATTAGCGTAAGAGGCAAATGATCCAACATTGTATTTACACACATAGGAATTGGTAAGATTTACACTTTTAAAGTTTTGCTTAATAAAAGGGATACGCGATAGACCATCATAAGAAATTCTCCAATTTGGCAACATCTTTAGAATTGAAGGTATTAGTTGAAAACTTTGACTATTTAGACTAGTTCCCGTATATGCCGCTAAAAAGGAAGGTATAAGTACATCCGTTGAATTTTGTGTAAAAGAGCCATTACTTGGATTATACGCTTGTCCTATCAATGATGGATTCGCAGACATGAAACCGCCACCTGGATAAAGCTTTCCTTTATATTTATCATTCATTATATTTACAGCTTGAGCTCTATTAGCTCTAAAGGTCTCATAGGTTTGAGAAAAATAATTATTATTAGCGGTACCAATAGGTTTAAATAAAGTTCCAAGAGCGATAGTTGTCATACTAAAACTACCTGTGTTTGTTGTCGGCATACCTTCATATATATACTGTATCTGAGATTGTTGAGCATAATTCCGAGCAGCGCCTAGGTCAATTTTCAAACCTGGTATTGGTTCTATTGCCATTTTTAATGAAAAATCCGAAGTAAATGTTTTACTCGCAGCAGCTATTGTTGAATCACCTTTCACCAACCAATCTTTTGAATAAGCATTTGATATAAAATTAGGTTCTTGATACCCTAATGTGAATAATGTACCAGGTGCATATTCATTTCCCCTAGAATCTTGTCCAAGAAATTTATCATTTGGTTTAAATCCTGCTAAGGCAAGTCCATTACTTTGGTTATAATTAAAAGAAATATTCCTAACCATCATTAACGTGCGAGCCGTTATTTGTAAAACATTAGCCCAACCACTTACATCATTTGGATCTAAAGCGACTACTGTTATACTAACAGACTTATTTTCTCGAGGATTAATCTCTATTGTGTTTTTATCTAGCACAGTATATTTAATCTTATACACATTCTTCAATGAATCATATGCAGTCACTTTAATCAAATCGGCATTTAATCGATGTGAAATTTTGATTTTCTTGTCTTTTTGTAATGTGATTTTTTGTTCAATTTGTCGTGGAGGAGCTTTTTCTTTTGACTCCTTTTCTTTACCATTAACAGTTTTAGATTCAGTACTAACATTTTTAGGTATAAATCGCTGATTCACTCGTTTTAAATAGGATGATTTATTATAAAGCTGATCCATACTAAACCGACCATCAAACTGCCATGAACCTAAACTTGTTATCTTATTCCCCAAACTCGAATCTAAAGATTTAGATGCTTCATCCTCTGCCGTCAACGCACCTTTATCCCAAGTATAATTTCCATTGTATAATAGGTTTGAAGATATCCAATTGAAAATCGGTATTTTATTAATAGGTATTGTGTAACTTGCTGTAAATGCTTGTTGATAAGACAATGGTCTACCAAAGGACAATAAACTTTGCATTACTGTATCCTTCCAATTTTGATACTCGGTAGGAAATAATTCTTTATTTACAGGTGCAAATTTTGTTTCATCTATCTGAGCATTTGTAGCCGTGCTAAAAGTAAACTTCAGGCCTCTACTCAAATCATATTTAAAATCAAATTTTCTATTCCATATAAAATCTTTACTATTAGATAACAATGGATTATTTACATCTGTATATGATATGTCTTCATTACCTAAGTTCCTCAATTGTATTTCATTATATTGTCTTGCCAAGGTGGTGTTGTAAGAAATACTGGATGGAAGATAATTGAAATTAATATCCGAAATAATTTTAAAAATAGGAGATTTTAAGAACTTCACATTTTTAAATGGTTCCCATGGCTTTGGGGACAATGTATAATTGTATTGAAAAGATCCTTTATAATCTTTGGTAATATTTCTTTCAGTCTCTGGATTTTGTTGATTTGACTCAGAATAAGCATATCCAAAAGAAAAGTTAGCAGGATCATAGAACTGTGGTTTTTTACTTTTGATATCAACTTTTACATTGGTTAAATTAAACCCTTTAGTTGTATAAACTGAATTTGAGTAATTAGTAATAGAATCTTTTTCTGCCTGTGTTGTTGCATTTGCAAGTGACTCCGATAAGAGAACATCTTGATTAAATGCATCATATTTAGGTGTTGTCAATTGTTTTGAATAAGAATAAAATAAAGGTAATTTAACCTTGGCCTTTTCTGGAAACAAACGACCCAACTCAAAATTTGTAGATACATTAAATTGAGAAAGATTGTCTTGTCTTCGATCCAGCACATTATCTTCTATTCCACCAAAGCCAACAGTTTCAACTCGACCTGACAAATTTACACTACCAAAATCAGACAAATTAACTGTGAGATTTCCAAGTGCAGCATATCCTCCTTCTTCATTATAATCTGACATACGCAACTCATTTACCCATACTTCACCTGTTTTTGCTACTCTCGATTGGTTACGCACACCAATCATAATATTCTCAATATCGCCTAAATTAGGATTTCCAATTATGGTCACCTTATTTGTTGGTTTATCTGGATCATATACAGAATATGGAGACACGAGGGTAACAGTTGATCCGGCACGCCTTCTATCTGCATTTCTAGAAACTTTTACATCAGTAAGTAAGCTTAATGGAAAATCGAGCATATTTGCATCTGGCCACACAATGTGCCTATCAGGCGCATTCGGATCAGTCGATTGTGAATCATAATTTCCAGGTGGGGTTAACTGCAAAGGAATGGAATATTCATAATAATTTTCAGTTAAATCGGAACCTATTCTAATAAAGGCAGTTAATTCTGAATTATTCAAACTGGTTACGTCATCTAGCATTTTTTCAGCATGAATAAACATTTGTAAACGCTTATATTGACGCATATCATATTTAGTATTCTTATAAACGGCACGAGCATCACCCGGTTGTATATCAGATACTTTCAATGACATTGCTTGTTCATTTTCCTGTCTAATTTGGGCTTGACTTGGATCTTGTTCCCGAGTGATTCCTGGAGGCAACACATAATTTACCGGCTTTCTATTTGCATTTTCTTCTATATTAACTACAGAAACATCTAAATTTCCAGTTGTTGGAGCACCTGGCCCTGTTGTAGTTAGTGGCATATTATATGTTCTCCAATCTCCACGAACTAAATTCAGTGTAGCAAAACGCAAATGTGTCTCTTGCTCAAATCCTGTTAAAAAAAGTCGCATAAAACGAATTGATTTAAAATCGACTGCACCTACCTCACCAGTCTGATCTTGTACAGGTATTTTAAATTGGTACCAAGTAACTTGATCGCTTTTACCATTCTTTAATTGAACTGTTGCATTTACCTTATCCGCTATAAAGTTTTGACCAACAACCATATCGGATGGTCTCAAAGAAACTTTGTATATTTTATATTGTTCGTATTCGTTTAAGTTGTTATCTTGGTTAATATCTTCCACATTAGGTAATGTTGTTGCAGAGGTCGAATATGATTCAGTTGTTGAAGAGGTTACTGGAGAATTTCCCTCCAAACCATTATAATATTTATAACGATCTAAAATACTAACTTTATTATTATCATAATCCGTACCTCGATAATAATGATAATTATCTCCTGCAGGATCATTCAAAGCAGAAAAAGGATTTGCTTGTAATGTTGCAAGATTAGCCGGAGCTATTTTAGCTGTATATTTTGCAAGGTAATCTCTATATGTAGAAAACGTAAATTCGTCATTAGTACTTAAACCATCTAAACCAACATCTTGAAACTTACGAGAACTTTCATTATTATCAAATGCATTAACCATCGACTGAATTTTAGGCACTCTTCCCCAAACAGTTCTTTCTGTTTGTGTTGTATCTCCGTTTATAGGTAATCCATTCTCAAATGATTTTTTACTGTCTTTTAAAATATCTTCTGATATTTCACCTAAGTTAAAATATAAATCCCCTCCCTTTGATGACTTGTCATTAACAAAAGGATCCATTAGCCAAAATTCTATGTATTCAATGTTTGCAGCCTCAAAATCAGGCACCTCCATTTTACGCATAATACCACCCCAACGACTAGCAGGGTTCATCAAAGATCCATCTGGATTAATATTTTCCGCATCTAAATTGTATGGACCTCTTATTGTTGGATAATAAGATAAATTTAACACAGATAAGGAATTAGCTTGTCCAACGATGGGATCTCTATTTGGAAAAATTTCTTGTTCTAACACCTCCCTAACTAAATGATTTGAAAGTTGATCTACATCATTACGAAGATGTTCTGGAGTATCTGTCGTATTACGAGTAAAAAGTGGATCAATATTGAACCATGATATTAAGGCTCTATTTTTCCCATAATTAATATCATTAGTTAAAGATGCCTCTGTAAATTTATCTAATGGAGTACTCGATAAAAACCACGAATATGGGTATTGAATATTTATGTCTGAATTGGTTGCTTCAAAATCATCTATATAAGACATTCCTGTTTTTCCTACTACACTAGAGTGACCAGGTATTAATTGGGCAAACTCTCCGTTAAATGTAAAACTTGATGGAGCTTTAGCCTTTAATAAAGGTAATTTATCTAAAATATTAGTAAGGAGTTGTGATTGCTTTTTAAAACTTGTGTTTAGACCCCAAATAGTATTTGATATTGGCTCATCCCCTACACTAACTTTGGTCGTCAATGGCTTTTCAGTAAGGTTCATCAGCGTTGCTCCAACACTAAAATCTTTATTAAACAGATATTCTAAATGTACTCCTGTTAAAGATTTCCGTTGCATACTGAATAAAGACTGGTTTTCTAAAGACACATCTATAGAGGTTCCTGATTCTAAAATAGATTGATTAAGTATAGTTACAGTACCCATTGCGTAATCAACCGTGTAATCAATATTTTCAACCAACGCGACACCACCTGCAGTAACTTTAACTGAGCCTTGGGGTACATTCATTGCATTTAATCGAATTTCCGACCCTGAAGAGGATTTATATTCTCCTTTTAATTCAAATTTATTTTTTTGTGAAAATTGTGCTGCTTCGGTTTTTGATAGAGAATAAAGTTCGGGGTATGTATAACGATCAGATATTGAAGTATTTCCAATAGCAGTAGCTAAGGAGCTTCCGAATGGCTCGAGAACAGGAAAGATAACTCTTCCGGTAGCTGCATCAATGGTATATTTATCGATATAATCAAATAACCCATCCGGACGAAGTTGATTTCGTTTATCCAATCTGTCCAGCTTCAATACTTTAAGCAAAGGTTGATTTTTAATGGCACCTTCCGGTATATAATTAATGTAAGCACCGGTTGAATCACTTTTATACATTACATCCAGTTTGAAGTTATCCGGTTGGATTTGAGCAGCACCTAATGAATAAATATTCTTCATCATTAAATCCCAATTTTTCGCACTACTCGTGTAACTCGTTCCTTTAATAAGTTTTAGAATTAATGTTTGGGGTGCCTCAATTCCATCTGTAGAGAATTCACCTACTTGATATACTTTCCCGCCTAATGTATATTCGAAAGCCACAGCTAATACCTCATCTGTATTTAATTGACTTCTTAGGGAAATATATCCTAACTGAGGATTTAAAACATATTCAGATGGATCTAACCTTCGCGCACTTTCAACCTTTTCATAATCCACTCCTCCACTAATTTGTGATCCATATATTGATTGCGACAAGGCTGAATTAACTTGTTGAATATCACGAATATTCGGTAGATTTTTTACATCTTCATAGAGTTGGTTTGCTTTATTGTATGGATTAAGAACACCTGCAATTGGATTCCAAAGTGAATTTTTATCTATATTTGTAGTTTCTCCTAAATCCAAAAATCCCACAATATTTCGGGCTTGTGTAAAGTCTGCTCTTTTATTTGTCATCCAAACCTCTACACGAGTTATCACAATGTTAGAATTGATATAAGGCAAACTGCTCATTGATTTTTCAAAGATATTTCTAAAATAATGGGCTAAAAAGTAATGTCGATTGTCATCATATCCATCGGCTTTTATTTCAAATTTCGTTGTTTGTGCACCATTCTTTAAACTTACTGTTTTGGACTCAGAATTTTGTTGTGTTGCTATAGCTGAAACACTTAATTTTCCAAATTGCAAATCAGTCTTAATACCAAAAAGAGCAGTACTTCCTTTTATCAATGAGCTATTTAAGGTCATACTCACATTACCTGCTTCAATCTTTTTTACAATATCATCTTCTTTACCTTCGTAAGCCAATTTAATTTTAGATTGATCAAAATCAAATGATGATTCGGTATTATAATTCATTCCAAAGCTCACCTTATCCCCAACCTTGGCATTTACATTCATTTGTATTTTCTCACTAAAATCAAATATAGGTGGAGGGCTTTGCATCCTTTGAGACAAAGTTGGATTTAGAATTTTATTTACTTTAAACCCAAAAAGCAGTTCAGTGGTACCTTGCATTTTTATTTGAATTCCTCCTGGTCCAAATAATTTATCAGCAGCACCTAAATCAAGCTGAATATCAGTCAAAGAAAATTTCTTGTCTTTTTCATTCTTAGTCTCTGCTTCTGCTCTTCCTCTCCAATATCTCCGCATTGATTGTTGCAAACTATAATCCTTGTATTGGCTTTCGGTCATTGAAAATGGAGTTGCAACATCCATATCGCCAACTTTAGTTCTAAACATATACAATCCGGTTGCCGGATCGTATTGAACATCACTAGAATAGTTTTTAGGATCTTTCAAATCCATTGGATATTTTTTGTTCAAATCATCGTATGTTTCAATCTTACCGTTTTTTACCGGAAAAGAAGCTGATGAAGTATCACTAGTTGTGGCTTGTACTGTGGCGGAAGAATTATTTTCAACTATATGTGGTTGTAAGTTAACGACAGCATAAGCAGTGCCGAAGATAATTCCGAACAAAAGAAGAATAAATATTTTATGCAGTTTATTCAAGAGGAAATTCTATATGATGAAAATTATTTTATAATGAGTAATACAATAATGAATCAAATCATTTTCAATGCTAGCTTAATAAGCTGTTCAACAGAAACGGCAGGCGTTTCTTTCAAGATTCTATCAATCACCTTTTGCGATGCTTGCTGATTAAAACCAAGCATAACCAATGCTGAAAGAGCCTCTGATTTTACAGGACTTTCCTTAGCAAACAATGCTGAAGAATCCGACTCGAATTTACCTACCTTATCTTTTAAATCGACTATAATACGCTCAGCAGTTTTCAACCCAATACCTTTTACTGATTTCAATGCATTGACATTGGCGGTTGCAATAACTTCTTGAATCTCATTAACTGACATAGAAGACATTATCATACGGGCAGTGTTAGCTCCAACACCCGAAACCGAAAGTAAATGTAAAAAAAGTTGACGTTCTGAATGATTCAAAAATCCAAACAACACAATAGCATCTTCACGGATCGCCTCATAAACGAATAACTTACAAGAAGTTTTGTCGGATAAATGCGAATATGTTGGTAATGATATGTTAATAAAATAACCTAATCCGGCATTGTCAATTACGACATGCGTAGGGCTAATTTCAGCTATTTCTCCTTTTAAATAATCGAGCATAGTGTAATTCTATTTTTAACAATAACGGGCAAAGATACATACAAATGTTTAACGGACAAAACTGTTAATTGTTACAATTCAGAAGGCTATAAAACCCTGTTTTTGACTTTATTTAAGGCTTGTATTCTTTTATTAATCAATCGATTATTTAATTCCATTCCGAATCAACAAAGCATCGATTGTTGGTTCTTGACCTCGGAATCTTTTGTACAAAATCATTGGGTTCTCAGAGCCTCCTTTTGAAAGCACCATTTCTCGGAATTTTTGAGCAGTTTGCTTATCAAAGATTCCATTTTTCTTAAATACAGAGAATGCATCGGCATCCAATACTTCGGCCCATTTGTAACTATAATAACCCGCAGAATAACCTCCTGAAAATATATGTGAGAACTGTGTGCTCATACACACTCCTTCTACACTGGGAAGGGTTTGTGCCTTTGTCCAAGCTTGTTTTTCAAATGCAATAACATTACCTGTGAAAGGAGTTTTGAGCGTGTGCCAAGCCATATCCAAATAAGCAAAGCTTAATTGACGCAAACATTGATACCCTACATTGAAATTCTCTGATGCCTTAATCTTGGCAATCAATTCTGCAGGTATTTTTTCACCTGTTTTATATTGTACTGCAAACCCATCTAAATATTCTTTTTCCGTACCCCAGTTTTCCATCAATTGAGAAGGAAGTTCTACAAAATCGCGATACACATTCGTTCCCGAAAGACTCTCGTAGGTACATTCAGAAAGCATGCCATGGAGAGAATGACCAAATTCATGTAAGAAAGTGGTGAATTCATCAAAAGTTAGCAAAGCTGGAATAGAATCGGTAGCACGCGTAAAGTTCATAACCAAGGATATTTGCGGACGGCTGTCTTTGCCATTCTCCATACTCTGTCCTTTAAACTCAGTCATCCAGGCACCATTTCGTTTGCCTTCGCGGGGATGGAAATCAGTATATAAAATTCCCATGAATTTACCCTTATCATCATACACCTCAAAAGCCTCAACCTCTTTGTTATACACAGGAATATCGGCATTCTTTTTAAACTGCAAACCATACAAACGAGTAGCCAAGCCAAACACGCCTTTTTTGACATTCTCCAGTTCAAAATAAGGTTTTAGTTGCTCATCGTTCACACTATATTTTTCTTCTTTCAGTTTCTCCGAATAATAACTCCAATCCCAAGGCATCACTGTAAAATCAGCCCCTTTGGTTCTAGCAAAGACTTGTACATCTTGTATTTCTTCCATCGCCTTAGGTTTGTAGGCATAAAGCAATTCGTCCAGTAATTTATATACATTTTTCTCATCCTTGGCCATTCTATTACGCAAAGCATAAGCAGCATAATCCGTATATCCCAACAATTGAGCTATTTGCAATCGAAGCGTAACAATCTTAGTCACTACAGATAGATTATCATTTTCGCCACCAATAGCTTTGGTATTATATGCCATATAGAGTTGTTGACGCAACGCTCTGTTATCAGCATATTTCATAAAAGGAATATAGCTCGGATAACTCAAATCGAATAACCAACCTTCTTTGTTTTTTGATTTAGCTTTAGCCTGTGCAGCATCAAGTATGTCTTTAGGAATTCCTGTCAACTGTGATATATCTGTGATAACCAACTGATACTTATTTGTTTCCTTCAACACATTTTGACTAAACTGCAAGCTAGCCATACTTAAATCCTTGCTATACTCCCTATATTTATCTTTATCGGCAGCATTCAAATTAGCTCCTTGATCTACAAACGCATCATAGGTGTTTTTCAATAAGGTTTTTTGCTCCTCTGTCAATTTCAGTTTGTCTTTCTCATCGTAAACAGCTTTTACACGGGCAAATAATTTTTCATTCAGATAGATAGCATTTCCATGTGCTGTTTCTTCTGGAGATATTTTTTCGGCAATGCTATCCATGGCATCATTTGTTTCTGCACTTTGCAGATTATAAAAAGCCGACTGAACTCTGTTTAATACTCGTCCGGAAGTTTCCAACCCTTCAATAGTATTCGCAAATGTTGGAGCTTGAGGATTGTTGGTGATAGCTTCTACCTCCGCAATATGCAAGCGCATTCCTTCGTGAAATGCAGGTAAATAGTGTTCATTTTTAATTTTATCAAAAGGAATTACACCAAACGGCGTTTTGTATTCACTCAAAAACGGATTGTCGTTTATTTGTGCCATAGTTGTTATGCTAAATAATAAAGTGATTATAAATAAAGATCTTCGTTTCATAATATATAGTGAATTAAAGAATTTCAAGTCCAAACTCCGAAACAAGCCTTTTCAAATTTTCGTTCTTTTCTCCTAAAAAATCCAGCTTATCCTTTGCCAACATCACCGTCTTAACATCCTTTTTATCGTTAACGGTAAGTATCATATCCAACAAATCATTTTCCAGTTTATCTGACAAAAAGGACAAAAGTTGACCACGAATATCATTGATCTCTTTTTCCTGAAAAGAGTTTTCCACCTGCACTTCAAAGAGATATTCCTCTTTCAATAAAGGAATATTGGCTTGCATGGTGTTTACTAAGTGAACTTGTTCAGGAATAGTTTCTACAAAAGATTTCCAAACAGCACGAAGTTGTAATTCCGTGAAAGGATTATTTCGTTTAGTCACAAATGCCTCTGCAATTTCGGCTACCTGATTAGAGTTTTTGATGTTGCTGATAGATATACTTTTAGGCATTGTTGCCATAGCAGCAGGTTTGGCGGATGGTACCGGCGCTTTCTTCTCAGCAATAGGAGTAGCTTGTTGTTGTGGCAGCTGAGGAGAAGGTGACGTAACGGCAGGAGTTGTTTCAGAAAAAATCTTTTCTAATACAACCGGTTTATCATCCTCAACTAGCTGATTTTTTTTTTTATCCGAGAGTTGACACAATCGAATTAGCATAATCTCTACCAACAAGCGTTTGTTTTTACTTTGCCTATAATCCAAATCACAATCATTAGCAATTTTCAGCGCTTGATAAAGGAAATCTACTTCAGACAAAGTGGCTTGTTTTTTATACGCTTCGCCAATGGCAGCACCAACCTCAAGAAGTACAGCCGTTTGAGGATCCTTACATACAAGTACATCGCGTAAGTGGGAACTCAAGCCGGACACAAAATGATTGGCATCAAATCCTTTATTTAGAATCTCATTAAAAATCATCATTGCCTGTGGCACATCACAAGCCAGAAAAGCAGTAACCAATCGAAAGTAATAATCGTAATCGAGCACATTCAAGTTCTCAATCACATCTTTATAAGTGACCTTATTTCCACAAAAGCTTACTACCTGATCAAAAATGGACAAAGCATCACGCATTCCCCCATCACTCTTTTGAGCTATTACATTAAGCGCTTCCGGTTCTGCAACAATATTCTCTTTGGAAGCCAAATATTCTAAATGAGCCACCGTGTCAGCCACGCTGATACGATTAAAATCATAAATCTGACAGCGTGAAAGTATGGTAGGAATGATCTTATGTTTTTCGGTGGTAGCCAAGATAAAGATGGCATGAGCCGGTGGTTCTTCCAGCGTTTTCAAAAAAGCATTGAAAGCCGCTTGCGAAAGCATGTGAACCTCATCAATGATATAGAGACTATACTTACCCACTTGAGGCGGTATGCGCACTTGGTCAATAAGGGATTTTATTTCATCCACCCCATTGTTGGATGCAGCATCCAACTCATGAATATTAAACGAGCGTTGGTCATTGTACGAGATGCAAGACTCGCATTGATTGCAAGCTTCGCCATCCGGAGAGATATTTTGACAATTTATTGTTTTGGCAAATATGCGTGCACAAGTAGTTTTACCCACACCACGAGGGCCACAAAATAAATAGGCATGAGCTAGATGATTACTTTTAATCGCATTTTTCAGTGTTGTAACTAAGGCTTGTTGTCCTATCACTGACTGGAAGGTAGAAGGTCTGTATTTTCGTGCCGAAACGATAAAATTATCCATGATTCATTTTTAGGTACGCAAATATAAGTATAAAAGGATAAATACCTTTACTAAAAATGTTTAAGTGAGGCTATATTTATATCTTCTACAACATAAAAATCGTTTATTAATAGGGAATTAAGCATAATTTAACTGTTGATAAATTTATAGTATTATAATACTATACTATCGCTTACATTGATAAATGACATTTATTGAATCTTTAATAAAAAACATTACTTTTGCATACAGCAAAATTCATTTCCTTATGAAGAAAATCAAAGCAATATTAAAAAAAATAGCCCCATTAATTAATAAATACACTATTGCTGTTGTTGCTTTTTTGGTTATCATGTCATTGGGACAATATGGAATCATTAACAGGATAAAATTAACTCGTAGTGTTTTTGGGCTTGAAAAAGAAAAGGAGCAGTACGAAAAAGATATTGTTAATGCCCGGAAAGAATTGAATCAAGTCAATACAAGCAAAGCCAATTTAGAACGATTGGCACGCGAGAAATACATGATGCGTAAAAAAAATGAAGAAGTCTTCATCATCAACGAAGAAGAAAAGAAATAGCATCACACTCCCTCTGTTTATAGCATTGCAAAACAAGCTCTTTTTGCTACCGTCTACTTCACTCAGGCACCGAACAAAAGCGGTTTTTTTTAATGGTAAATAGTAAATGGAATAATAGTAAATAAAAAAATGTCTCAAAAAACACAAAGTTATATTTTCATCCTATCGGGAATTATTGTTATTGCCAGTACCGTTGCCTTTATGCTAGACCAGCAAATTGCAGTATATCCCTTTGTTGTTGGAGCAATAGGCATGCTGTACATCAAAATAAAGAATCTCTCCCACTCTGCCGATTTCAGAATTCGACGCTTGCAAAAGGTACAAGCCGCATCTGCCATTCTACTTCTTGGCACCGCCTATTTAATGTATACGCACAAAACAGCCTGGGTGCTTACCTTGGTTTTATCTGCCGCGCTGGATTTAATTGTAAGTTATAGAATGCCTAAGGAAGAATAAACCATTCCTATAAAACATTCCATATCTTGAAGATATGGAATGTTTAGTCCTAAATAAGAATATCCTGCTTTCAAGATGAAAGCAGGATATTTTATTTGTAACCGGTTTTACTATGAAATGCTCCACTTCAACACAATCGAACGATAGTTTTAAACATAGTAAATAAAGTTTGACACAATGGTTATAAAATTTAAAACGCAATAACTAAAGTTTCAAACGATCATTATAAAATTTGAAACACAATAACTAAAGTTTCAAACGATCGTTATAAAAATTGAAACACAATAACTAAAGTTTGAAACGATCATTATAAAGTGTGAAACGTAATAAGTAAGATTTGAAACAGTCGTTATAAAAATTGAAATTCAATAACTAAAGTTTGAAACGATCGTTATAACATTTGAAACGCAATAACTAAAAAGTGAAATGATCGTTATAACATTTGAAATTCAATAAGTAAAGTTTGAAAGAATCGTTCAATCATTAACGATTGTGGAAAGATTAGATACTCTCCTAGTTAATCGAACAACCATTCGTTTTGCTTAATAAGAGGCAATACAGGGCAACTTTAGAAGCATTCAACCTTAATGCCGAAGATTATCTATCTATGTTGATGATTTATAAATAAAAAGATTTAATTTTGATAGATATATAAAAAACTAAAACCATTCATACCCACCTATATAGGGATGCATTGTACAGTTTTTACATACATATAAACTTGTTATGCAAAATAATATGAAGACAATGCAACAACATGGTAAGTGGATTTATATAACACCTATTTATAATCTTGAAATAGGTAAAGAAATTGGCGGTGAAATTAAAATCGACAGAGTCGTGTTTGTTCTTAAAAGTAAAATACCGAATATTAGGAAACGATTAGGTTTTCCATTTGTATTTTCAAAAATTACAGAGCAGGAGTCTGTTGAAAGTTTTTTTGAAGAGTCAAAAACATATGCAATTTTGACTTTCCAAGGTGTGCCAAAAGAAAAAGAACTTGAATGTAGGAAAATAATTGAGGATGCAGTTAATGTTTTATCATTCTCCCAATTAGGGTATTGTTCTCGGAAAAGTAATTCTCAATTTGGATTAATTAAGCAACGTGGCTATGTTAGAAATTTCATTTTAAATAAAGCTGATTTTAATGGAACTTTAAATAACTCCGTTGAAAGTAAAGTATTGCCATTTCAAATCAATAAAGCATGGTATGATTACCATAAATACTTTTTCTTTTTTGATTTGTTGTCAATTATATCCTCAACTGATAAGATGCAGAAGAAATGGAAAGAAACTATTATTAGAGCAGCAGTAATGTCTGGAAAAAGCATGCAATCGAGAGATTTAGAGTATAGCTTTTTATGGAATATGATTATTGTCGAAATGCTTTTGACGGAGCAAGGTGATAAATATTCTGATAGCTTACCTGAAAGAGCAGAAGCATTTATTGGTTGGGTTGGATTTTGGGAAGAAAAGAAATTTGAAGAGCGTATAAGAGATTTATATACTAAAAGATGCCAATTTGTGCATGATGGAAATTCTAATAATATTACAGTTGAAGATGTATTGTTTACTGATAATTTGGTTTTTAATCTCATGTGGAATATCGTGAAACATATAAACTTATTTCCATCAAAGAGTAGTATTATTAAATTTTCTGATAAAGTAAAAGCGGAAAAATTACTTGGTATAAAATCAAAAGTTCAACCGAAGACTTTAAGGTTTATGAATAGAGAAACGGAGACAAATGATTTGGAGAGGATATGAATAAAAATTACTTTGCCCAGTTGTCCGTAGTGTAACATAGAACAGAGTTCGGCGTATGTCTCTTGACTACGTCGAACATAAAAGCAAGGCTCCCGCCTTGTAGAATACCCAAGCTGCTGCAAAATTAAATGGTGTAACATTGCTTAAAGCACAATTAGATTATCTACGCATTTTATAAATACCACACAGGTAGCGGAGAATGTAGCATCCAATAAAAACAACAATGGCTGTCCGAGTTAATCAGGCAGCCATTGTTGTTTTGTGTGAAACGATCCAGAGTCGGATAATAATAAATCCGGCGGATTAAGATATTTATAGAAAAAGATAATTCCCGTTAATATAATATTCAACCCCAGCCGGGGTCGAGGATCTGCAAATATTGTTCTTTCTATAAATATACGACCTCTCTGAGGTCAAGATTGAAATTAGAAAAAGGTATTAAATAAGTACGAATTTTCTTAATACCCCAATTGTAGTTTGTATGATACGATCCAGAGTCGGAAAATAATAAATCCAGCGGATTTATATATTTATAGAAAAGATAATTCTAGTGGCACAGCGACCCCTGCGGGGTCGAATACAAACAAATATTGCTCTTTATATAAATATACGACCTCTCTGAGGTCAAGATTGAAATTAGAAAAAGGTATTAAATAAATACGAATTTTCTTAATACACCAATTGTTGTTTGTATAATACGATCCAGAGTCAGAAAAATAACAAATCCAGCAGACTTATATATTTATAGAAAAGATAATTCCAGTGGTACTGCTACCGCTGATCTTAGGAATGAACCAAGGAAAACCACCTACACTTTGAACATAAGGCAAAGAATAGATTAAATAAACTTTAATCTATATAATATTTTAATAAAAAACTTGATCTTTGCAAATATTAACAATTAAAACTGCAACCTTTTGGGTTTTTTGCATCTATAATAAATAGTAAAGAACTTGTGCAACTGATGCACTACGGAAAACGGAGCGTCAAACAAAATCATTTACTTACAAAATATATTTTATTAACAAACACATTTTATCAACATGAAAAAAATCATTTTATTCGTTGCCTTACTGGCAGTTAGTTTTACAATGTCAGCTCAGATTAACTTGGAGCACACTTTCAATTCGTCCCAAGTTAGTTGGTTTAGAAGTACTAATAACGGTATTATGTACTATACAACAAACGATGCAACTAAGGAACTTAAGATTTACAACTCCGATTATTCGCTATACAAAACAATAGCCTTAAATGTACCAACATCAGGTATGTCAAATTACTTTGAATTAATGTACTTAAGTGACAAGTTATTCAATACAGATAATAAGTTTGAGTT
>Ga0265338_10003321_pt1 | contig 22756 bp, 15 predicted proteins | sample 42126metaG_FD_193579 | JGI IMG/M metagenome (GOLD analysis project Ga0265338, IMG submission 193579) | Rhizosphere microbial communities from Carex aquatilis grown in University of Washington, Seatle, WA, United States - 4-21-26 metaG | ecosystem: Host-associated > Plants > Roots > Rhizosphere... | reverse complement strand
GTGGTCCTGGTTGACCGGGTGACCGAGGCGGGCGCCATGCGGGATCTCGTGCACAAGGTCAGGGAAGGCTCGAGCGGAGTACTGGTGCTTCGGGGCCAGGCCGGCATAGGTAAGACGGCGCTACTGCGGGAGATGGCCGAGCAGGCGGCCAACGCGGGAATGAGCGTCGTACGGGCCGTGGGCACCCAGGCGGAGATGGAGATGGACTTCGCCGGACTGCACCAGTTGCTGCTCCCGTTCGTCACCGGCCTTGACGGCCTGCCCGGCCCGCAGCGCGCCGCCCTTGAGACGGTGTTCGGGCTGGCAGTCGGTCAGGCACCGGATCGGTTCCTGGTGAGCTTGGCGACGCTGACGCTGCTGACCGACGCGGCAGAAAGGCAGCCGGTGCTCTGCGCCATAGACGACGCCCACTGGCTGGACCGGCTGTCACGGGAGGTGCTCACATTCGTGACCCGCCGGCTGCTTGCGGACCGGGTCGGGATGATCTTCGCGCTGCGGACCGACGAAGAGTACGCGGGTGTACTGAGCGGGTTCCCTGAGCTGTGCGTCGGACCGCTGCCGCCCGAGGCAGGCAAGGAGCTTCTCGAGACGGCGGCAGGGGGCAAGGTGGCCGAGGCGACATCTCGCCGCGTCCTCGCGGAGGCCGCCGGCTCTCCGCTCGCACTGGTCGAGCTCGGCACCGAGCTGGCCGCGGGGCGCGACGTGCCTGACACGGTTCCCGGCCAGCCGCTGCGGCTGGGCGAGCGCCTGGAGTTGCTGTACCTGAACCGGGTCGGAGAGCTGCCGGGTGGAGCCCAGACGTTGCTCGTCCTGGCGGCAGCCGAGCGGTTGGGTGACCCGCGGACAGTGCGGCGCGCGGCGCAGGCGCTCGGCCTGGAGCTGGGGGTGGCGGAGCTGCCTGAGGTGCGGCGGATGTTGTCGCTGTCACCGCGCGTGGCATTCTCCCATCCGCTGATGCGGGCGGCGGCTTACTGGGGCGCGCCGCCGGGTGCACGCCGCCGGGTGCACGCCGCCCTGGGGGCCGTGATCGATCAAGGTACCGATCCGGACCGGCGGGCGTGGCACCTCGCGGAGGCAGCGGAAGGTCCGGACGAGGCGGTGGCACGGGAACTTGAGGCATCGGCCGCGCGGGCCCGCGGTCGCGGCGGGTGGGAGAGCGAGCAGGCGTTCCTCAGGCGCTCCGCTGAGCTTACCGTGCATCCTGGACGCCGGGCGGAGCGCCAGCTCGCGGCCGCTGAGGCTGGCTTGGTCGCGGGCGACATCACCAGCGCGGACGCCCTCGCCCAACAGGCAGCCCCGTACCTGGCCCTGCCGCTGACGCGGGGCCGGGCACAGCGAGTGCATGGTCTGTGCCTCCAGGCCCAGGGCCAGACCACCGAGGCCGTCCGGACCCTGATCAGCGCAGCCTTGGAGATGGCCCCGTCGGATCCCGCCCGGGCACGCGACACGATGCTGCAGGCGTTCAGCGCCGCCCAGTTCGACGGCTGGTACGGGCCGGAGAGCGCCGAGGTGGCTCTGGCCATGCGCCGCCTGCCCCGGCCGCAGGCCGAGGCGCCCGGTGACGAACTGCTTGACGGCTTCGCCGCCATCCATGACGGGCGCACGGCGGACGGCTACGCGCTGTTGCGGGCGGGGGTTCGGTCGATGGCGACCGCCCACGATGCCCCCGACATCCCTCTGCCCCGGTTGCTCGCCTGGTCGAAGGCCGCTGGCCTCCTCTTCGACCACTCCGCATGGGCGGACCTGGAGGGGCACTGGATCCCCGCCCTCCGCGACCGCGGGGCGGTGTCCGCGCTCATCGCGGTTCTGTTCTCCCTCGGCTACAACCACCTGCGAGCAGGGAGGCTCTCCGCCGCGGAAACGGCCCTGGTCGAGGGCCGCGCCCTCGCCGAAGGCGCCGACAATCGAGAATGGCTCGACGGTTTCAGCGCCGCCGAGGTCTTGTTGATTGCGCTGCGGGGCAACGTGCCGCAGGGCCGAGCCCTGGCCGCCCGCCTGCTTGGAGGGCCGATCCAGAGGCAGTGGCGTGACGTCACCCAGCTGGCGGTCGCTGTCCTCGAGCTCGGGGCCTGCCGCTATGAGGCGGCGCTCGACTCCGCGCTCGATGCCCAGGCGTTGTGGCCGCTGCTGTCACCGGAAGACGCCGTCGAGGCCGCCGCGCGCTGCGGCCGGCCCGAGACCGCCCAGGTGGCAGTCGACGGCTTCGCCCCGCTGGCGGCGGCGGCCGGCACACCGTGGGCCCTGGGCGTGATGGCGCGTTGCCGTGCGCTGCTCGCTGGCGACGACCCTGCCGCCGATGAGGACTACCAGCAGTCCATCACGTACCTGCTGAACACCCCGGTCGTCCTCGCGCTGGCCCGCTCCCGTCTGGTCTACGGGGAGTGGCTGCGCCGCCGGCGCCGCCGGCGCGACGCCCGCGACCAGCTCCGCGCGGCCCTGGAGAGCTTCGAGCGACTGGGCGCCCACGGTTTCGCCGGGCGAGCCCGCTCTGAGCTGGCCGCCACCGGCGAGCACGTCATGGAACGCGCCGAACATCCGGGCCCGCAGCTCACCCCGCAAGAAGCCCAGATCGCTCGGCTCGCCGCCGGCGGAGTCCCCAACCGGGACATCGCCACCCGGCTGTTCCTCAGCACCGCCACCGTCGACTACCACCTGCGCAAGGTCTACAGGAAGCTCGGCGTGACCCGGCGCTCCAGCCTCAGCCATGCGCTACTCGACGCTGGCCTGGAAGCCTGAGGTCCGCGCGCCGAACGCTCACCGGTCCGGTCACGCCGACACCGGGCCGGCGACGCCGTGTCAAGACTCCAGACGGCCCGCGAGCTGTGTCCGCGATGTCACGTTGAGCTTGCGGAAGACCTTGCGGAGGTGATAATCGACCGTGCTAGGGCTGAGGAACAGCTGAGCGGCAATCTCGCCGTTCGAGGCGCCGGCCACGACGAGGTCCGCTATCCGCGATTCCTGCGGCGTGAGGTGGATCGCGGTCTGCTGGGTCCTCGGCCCCGTATGCTCGCCGGCCGCGCGCAGCTCTGCGGCCGCCAGATCGGCGAACCGCTCCGCGCCCATCCGGTCGAACATGTCGTGCGCAGTGCGCAACTCCGTCCGGGCGCCGCGGTGCCGCTTGGCCCGGCGCAGCCACTGACCGTAGAGCAGGTGAGCGCGGGCGAGGTCGACCGCCATCTGGGAGCGCTCTAGATGGCTGATGGATTCCCGGTAGGCGTCCTCGGCGTCGGCGCCCTCAGCAAGCAGTGCCGCGCAGCGGGCACGCAGCCCGAGCGCCCAGGGCGTGCCGGCGGCGAGGGCCCGCCTGGACAGGGTTTCGTAGGCGGTGTCGGCTACCCCGCGCTCGCCCGCACGGAACGCGGCCTCGATCAACTCAGGCAAGGTCCACACTGTCGTGCACACGGAGTCGTTCTCGAACACGGTCAGCGCGCTGGACGTCGCCGCCACGTAGTCTCCGCCGAACAAGTTCGCCATGGCGGTGATGTACCTGCCGATGTCCGCCCACCAGCCCTGCCCCCTGTCGATGGACTCGCGCACCTGGGCGAGGCCCGTCTCGCGTGCCTCGGCGATGTTGCCGCGGTAGGCGAGCACCACGCCGTTGCTGCGGCTGTTGACGCCGAGCACGCCGAGACCGTGGGAGTCCGTCAGCAACTCGAGCATGGTGGCCCAGCTCGTGTCCGCTTCGCGGAATTTCCCGGTCATGGCGTCAGATACCGCCTGGAAAGCCAGCGCGACGGGCAGGCTGGAGAACGCGCCCGCGGCCCGCGCCGTGTTGACCCAACGGTGTGACAGGTCCGAGGTGGCCTTGTCATCCCACAGGCTCACCGCTGCCGCGGTGCCAAGCGGGAACCACCGCAGGGCGACCGCGGGATCGGCGTCGTCGGCAAGAAGCGCGGTCACGGCGGCGCGGAACGGCTGCACGCAGGCCTCGTAGCCGAGCGTGAACCGGGCGCTGTAGCCCTCGAGCAGCAGGTCGCTGACGGACGCCGATGGACCAGAGACGGGCGGGAAAGCGCGGGCCTGGACGGCGATCTCCCTGGCAAGCACCGGCCCGGACCAGACGGCCGCCTCAAGCGCCCCGAGCATCGTGTCGCGGGCTAGCCTGTCGTCGTCCGCGAAAGCATGGGCGGCGCTGGCGAGGCTGCGGGCGGCCGTGGCGGCGTCGCCCTGCGCGAAGCGGATCGCCCCGCCTAGCCGTTCCGCCTTGCCGCGCGCAGGCGCAGTGGTGAGCCGGGGCGCGGCGACGTCGAGCACGGTCTGGGCCCCGGCGGGGTCGCCTGCCATCAGCATGGCCTCGGCGAGGGCGACTTCCCGCTCCGCGCGGCGGCCGTCCTGGGGCGTCAGCGTGGCCGAGCGCCGCAGCAGCGCCGCCCTGCCCGCGTAGCCGCCGCGGGCGGCCGCGCGTTCCGCGGTGCGCTGCAGGTCGGCGGCGAGTTCCTCGTCGGGGAGGATCGCCGCCGACGCAAGGTGCCACGAGCGCAGTTCAGAATCGCATGTTTCGCCCAGCATGTGGTGCGCGCGCCGCCGTTGGGCGGCGTTCGCGCCGTGGTACACGGCGGACCGCAGTAGCGGGGTGCGGAACCGGACCGAGTTACCTGAGAACTCGAGCACGCCGGCCCAGGCCGTTTCCGATGAGGCCGCGTCCGGGTCGATTCCGGCCCGCGTGGCCGCGCGCCACAGATGGTCCCGTTCGCCTTCCTGGTCGGCCGCGGCTAGCAGCGTGAACTCCTGGGCGTCTGACGGCATGCCTCGCACGATGCGCAGGAAGTGCTGCTGGAGCCGCTGGCCTAGCGGGAGCGGCTCGGGCAGCGCGGCGCGGCCGGAAATCTCATGGTCCGTGTACGCGGTACCGAGTTCCACGAGCGCGAGCGGGTTATTGCGGGTCTCCGCCAGGACGCGGTCGACGGCATGAGCGCTGAGCGCACCGCCGGTGACCGAGCTGAGCAGTTCCCTGGCTGCGTCGTCAGGCAGGCCGTCTACCGTGATCGTCGGCAGCCCTTCGCCCGCTTGTACGGGGACGAGCTCGTTATTTGCCCCGATAAAACCGGCCCGGTCGGCATAGAGACGACGAGCGACGAAGGCGAGCACGTGCATGGATTCAGGATCGAGCCAGTGTATGTCGTCCACGACGCACAGCAGCGGCTGCCCCGCGGCCGCCCGGGAGAGCAATGTCAGCGTCGCCAGTCCCACAAGGAACCGCTCCGGTGGCGACCCCGGTTCCTGACCGAAGGCGACCCGCAGCGCGCGCCGTTGCGGCGGCGGCAGGGCGTCAAGCAGCGGCAGGAACGGGAGCAGCAACTGATGCAGGCCGGCGTACCCCATGCTGATCTCAGACTCGACGCCGGTGATGGTGGAAATGCGCATGTCCTGCGCTGCCTGCATCGCGTACCACAGCAGCGTGGTCTTCCCGACCCCGGGCCCGCCGCGCAGTAGCAGCGTGCCGCTGAAGCCACTGCGCACCCTGTCCAGGACCTGGTCGATCGCCGCCCGCTCGGCTTGGCGGTCGAGCAGCGCGAACTCCTGCCCAGGCTGGTTTAGCCTGGGCACCGCGGTTCGCACATCGACAGTCATCGGGTTCTCTCCGCCGGCTCTTCTGCACGCTGACACTAGGATCACGGCACGCGTGCTGGCGCGGCATCATCAAGTTCTGATGATTTCCGTGCCCTCCGGGATTGAGAAGAGAAGAACTTCACCGAACGTGAGCTGGTGCTTCATTGCCCGCCAATGACTCGTCCAGCACCATGACCTCGTGCGATGATCTTGCCGTGGGGCCCGCCGACGTACCAGACTTCGCGGACGGGCGCGCGGTCCCCCCTGGTGCGGGAGGAGTCGTTCCCCGTCACGGACTCTTCCGGCTGCTCCAGGAGTCGAAACCGGTGACGGTGATGTCAGCGCCGGCGGGCAGCGGGAAGACGGCAGCGCTGCGGTCGTGGATCAGCGAGGCAGGCCTGTCGGGACGCACCGCGTGGGTGTCGGCGCGATCGGATGAGTGTGATCCTCAGCGGTTTTGGCTGTCGGTGCTCGGTGCGCTGCGCCGGACGGCGCCGGGGTCGGCGCTTGTGCGGGAACTGACGGCGGCGCCTGACCTGGACGGGTGGACGATCGCGGAGCGGCTGCTGAAGGATCTGGCCTCGCTTGACGACCGGGTCTACCTGGTGATCGACGACGTGCACGAGCTGCCGGCCGAGACGCTGCGGCAGCTGGAGCTGCTGCTGCTACGGGTGCCAGACGAGCTGCGATTGGTACTCGCAACCCGGCACGACGTCCGGCTGGGCCTGTACCGGCTGGGGCTGGAGCATAAGCTGACCGAGATCCGCCCGGCCGATCTGCGGTTCAGCCTGGCCGAGGCGGATGAGTTGTTTGCCTCTGCGGGCATAGGACTGTCCGAGTCGGCGCTGGTGATGCTGCACGAGCGAACCGAGGGCTGGGCGGCCGGGCTGCGGCTTGCGGCCCTCTCACTGGCCGGGCACCCTGATCCCGAGCGCTTCGCCGCCGAGTTCTCCGGCAGCGAGCGAACGGTGGCCGAGTACCTGCTCGCCGAGGTGCTCGAACGGCAGCCGGAAGAGGTCCGCCGGCTGCTGCTGCGGATCAGCGTGCTTGACCGGGTCAGCGGCCCCCTCGCCGATGCCCTGACCGGGGGCACGGGCGGAGAACGTGTCTTGCGGGAACTGGAGGCCGCCAACGCGTTCATCGTGTCGGTGGACGCGGCACGGTCCTGGTTCCGCTGCCACAATCTGTTCGCCGAACTGCTGCGCATGGAGCTACGCCGGACCGTGCCGGCCGAGGTTGAGGCGCTGCACCTGGCGGCCGCACGATGGTTTAAGAGTCACGGGTACCCGGTGGAGGCGGTCAGGCACGCCCAGGCGGCGCAGGACTGGCCCTGGGCCGCCCGCCTGCTGGCCGACCACTGGCCCGGCCTGCAGCTTGACGGGCAAGCGGCCACGGTGCACGCGCTCCTTGCCGGGTTCCCCGCCGCGATCCGCGAGGCGGACGCGGAACTTGCGGTGCTTGGCGCGGCCGATGAGCTGGCTCAAGGCTCGCTGGAGGCGGCGGAGCTGTTCCTCGGGCTCGCGGCGCGGGGAGCGGCGTCGGTGCCGCCTGGCCGGCGCGCCCAGCTGGACGTGCTGGTCAGCATGGTCCGGCTGCTGCTCGCCCGGCAGCGGACCAACCTTCCGGCGGCCGCCGAGGAGGCGCAGCGGCTGAGGGTCTTGGCTGACGCGCCGGACACGGCGTCGCTCGGCCTGAGCATGCAGTTGCGCGCGCTGGCGCTGATCAACCTCGGTATCACCGAGTACTGGGGGCGGCGCCTTGAGGAGGCGGTGCCGCACCTGGAGCAGGGCACCGCGCTGGCGCGGCGGATCACCCGGCCGTACCTGGAGTTCATCGGCATGGCGCACCTGGCGTCGATCGCCGCCGTGCGGGCAGCTCCGTACGCACTGGCGGAAGAGCGCGCCAGGCAGGTGATCGAGCTGGCCCGGCCGCACGGCTGGACCGACGAGCCCGCCGCTGGCATCGCGTACATAGGGCTCGCGGCCGGGCTGATCTGGCGGCGACGGCACGACGCGGCGGCTGACTGGGTGCGGCGTGCCGAGCGCACCCTCCGGGCGGAAGCGGAGCCCGCGACGGCGGTCGCGATCCGCTACGTCCGCGCGCTGCTTGAGCTTGCCCGCGGTCGCGACCAGGAAGTGCTTGCGACCTTCGAGGCCACCAAGCGGCTGTCCAGGCACCTGCACGCGCCGGAGTGGCCGCTCATGCGGACCCGCGCACTGCGGCTGCACGCCCTGGTGCGGCTGGGCGAAACCGCGCTCGCCGAGCGCGAGATCGCGGAAATCAGCGAGCAGGACCGCGCCAGCGGCGAGATACGCACGGCCCTGGCGGTGCTGCGGCTCGCTCAGGATGACCCGCGCGCGGCGACCGTCGCCCTCGGGCCGGTCCTTTCCGGCGCCGCGACCGTGTCCGCGACGACCTGGCTGCCGCACGCCTACCTCCTGGAGGCGCTCGCCAGGCACGCGCTTGGCGACCCGGCCGCCGCCGGTGACGCCATGCGCCGCGCGGTGGAGCTGGCCATGCCCGATGGCGCGGTCATGGCGTTCCTTTTCCACCCGCCGGCCAGGGAACTGTTCGATCGCTATGCACCGGACGGTGACGAGCAGTCAGCCCTGGTGGCCGAGATTCGCAGCCTGCTTCCCCCGGGGCCAAGCGGGCATGGGGGGACGGGAAGTCCCCCCATGCGCGGGGAAATCCCGGGGGGGCGTCCCCCCAGGGAAACAGAGCGCCTGGTAGATCCGCTTAGCCAGAGCGAGATCCGGGTGCTGTCTTACCTGTCGACCAACTTGTCGGCTCCGGAGATCGCCCGCGAGCTGTCGGTGTCGGTGGCCACCGTTCGCACGCACATCCGCCACCTGTTCCTCAAGCTAGGGGCGCACAGCCGGACCGAAGCCGTTGCAGGAGCACGGTCTGTCGGCCTGCTCGCACCGCCCCCCAGACGTCCCGACAGCCCGTTATAGCGCGGGGCTATGGCGCGACAGCCGCCATCGCTTTTTCTGCGGCGCGCCGGCCAGGTGAACTTCCTGATGAGGAAAGGTAGCCGGCTGCCTGGCCGGACACGGAAAGGACGCAGACAATGGGCAAGACCAAGGACATTCGCGCGGCGGTCGAGGATGAGCTGATCTTCGATCCACTGCTGGACTCAACCGACATCCGGGTAGAGAACCTGGGCGGGAACGTGGCGCTGAACGGCACGGTGCCGACCTACCCGCAGTACCTGGAGGCCGCGGCCTCCGCCCGCCGGGTCGCCGGGGTGACCAGCGTGGACAACCACCTGATGGTGGTGCTGTTCTCGGGGGACGAGCGTGACGACCCGACGCTTACCACCATCGCGAACAACGCGCTTGAGCTCGACATCACGATTCCTGACACGGTAGAAGCAACGGCGCATCACGGCAACATCACGCTGACCGGTACCGTGCGGTACGGCTACGAGCGGGCCGCGGCAGAGGCGAGGGTGGCCGCGCTGACCGGAGTGCGGAACGTCAAGGACGAGATCGTGATCTCCTGGGACGCCGACCCGGTGGACGTGACCGTCGCGGTGCAGGACGCGCTGGACCGGAACGCGCTGATCCTCGATGACAGCGACGTGGAGATCGACACCGACGGGAACGCCGTCACGCTGAGCGGGCACGTGCGCACCTGGGCAGAGCACGACGCGGTGATTGACGCCGCCTGGATGACGCCAAGCGTCTACGACGTCTACGACAAGCTCGTCATCACCGGCTGACGGCGAAACCGGCCCGAGCCCGCCTCCTGGTCCCCCCACCAGGCAGGCGGGCCGGCTGCCGTGCTGCCGCCCCGAAGCAATCCGATCGAAGGCAGGTGCTTGCCGTGAGCTTGCTGGGCTTGCGGGCCGCGCGGCGCAGCTGGCGGCCTGCCCGGACCTCCGCCGAGACGGCAAGGCGCATCGCCGAGGCCGACCGGATGCGGGCAGCCCTGCTCGCCGCGCTCGGCCATGACTTGCGCAGCCCGCTCGCCGCGGCGAAGGCGGCGGTGAGCGGGCTGCGCGCCGCGGACGTCCGGCTGACCGCCGACGATCGCGGCGAACTGCTTGCCGCCGCGGACGAGTCCTTGGACCGGCTCGCTCGCCTAGCGGCTAGCCTGCTAGACATGAGTCGGCTGCAGGCGGGAAAGCCGCCGGTGTTTCCCCGGCCAGCCGCGCTTGGAGACATCGTCGCACGCGCCCTGGATGAGGTTGGCCCGCGATCGGTCACCGTGCGCGTCCCGGAAGGGCTACCCGAGGTAATGGCCGATCCGGCGCTCATGGAACGCGTCATCGTGAACCTGGTCGGTAACGCCCTACGGTACTCGCCTCCGGGGACGCCTCCGCTCCTGACGGCCGGTGCCCGCGGCGGCCGGGTGGAGCTACACGTCATCGATCGCGGGCCCGGCATCCCTGAGGCCGACCGCGACCGGGCGTTCCTGCCCTTTCAGCGGCTCGGCGACACCAGTACGCCCGGAGTCGGCCTCGGGCTGGCGTTGGCTCGTGGCCTTACCGAGGCGATGGGCGGCACGGTTGACCCGCACGAGACGCCGGGCGGCGGCCTGACCATGGTCATCTCGCTGCCAGCCGTCAGGTCGCGATGACGAAGACGGGATCCGCAGCGCCGCGACCGGGTCGCACGTTCGCGCTGGACGAGGCGGCGGGGCGGCTGACTCCTGCCGAGCGGGCCGAGCGCGGCAGGGCGGCCCGGTCGGCGGTGCCGCGGGAAGTCCATGCCGCATGCGACCTGCCCGTGGACCGCGCCGATCCAGTGAGCCTGCTGGAACGCCAGGCGGTCTCCCGGCTGCCGGAGCTGGTCCCGGTCCGCTACGGCCGGATGCTTGCCTCGCAGTTCAGCTACTTTCGCGGCGCGGCGCTGCCGATGGCCGCCGACCTGGCGGCTACCCCCGTGTCGGGACTGACCGTGCAGGCCTGCGGCGACGCGCACCTGTCGAACTTTGGCGGCTTCGCTTCTCCCGAACGCGCCCTGGTCTTCGACCTCAACGACTTCGACGAGACGCTGCCCGCCCCCTGGGAGTGGGACGTCAAACGGCTCACGGCCAGCCTGGAGGTCGCGGCGCGCGGCAACGGTTACCAGCGCGGGCAGCGCCGCCGGATCGTGACCGCGGCCGCCCGCAGGTACCGCGACGCGATGCGCGGTTTCGCCGGCCGGTCAACCCTGGCGGTCTGGTACACGCGGGCGGACATCGGTGAGCTGCGCGAGCTGTTCGGATCCCAGCTTCGCGCCCGGGACAGGAAGCGCGCGGACCGACAGGTGGCGAAGGCGCGGACCGCGGACAGTCTGCGAGAACTCGGCAAGGTGAGCAGCTTGGTCGACGGCTGGCCGCGGATCGCGGCCGACCCGCCCCTGCTGGTGCCGCTGGCCGACCTGGTCTCCGCGCAGGCAGAGCAGGACCGCCTGCGAGCGGCGCTCACCAGCCTGGTCGCACGGTACCGGCGGTCCCTGCAGACCGACCGCCGCTACCTGCTTGACCAGTTCGAGGTGGCGGACATCGCCAGAAAGGTGGTCGGGGTGGGCAGCGTCGGTACCCGCTGCTGGATCGTGCTGATGCTCGGCCGCGACACTTCTGACCCGCTGTTCTTGCAGGTGAAGGAGGCGCAGCGGTCGGTGCTTGAGGACTTCGCCGGAGCGAGCGAATACGGTAACCATGCCCAGCGGGTGGTCGCTGGGCAGCGGCTCATGCAGGCCGCGAGCGACATCTTCCTCGGCTGGCAGCGCAGCCAGGCGGAGTTCGACAGGATGCCGCGCGACTTCTACGTCCGTCAGCTCAGGGACTGGAAACTGTCCGCCGACATCGAGGCGATGACCCCCGCGGTGATGCGCGCTTACGCCGAGTTGTGCGGCTGGACGCTGGCCCGCGCGCACGCCCGGTCAGGCGACCGGATTGCCATTGCCGCCTACCTCGGCCGCTCCGACGTCTTCGACCAGGCGATAGCCGAATTCGCCGCCGCTTACGCCGACCAGAACGAGCGCGATTATCACGCCCTCGCCGCCGCGGTCGCGTCGGGCCGGGTGACCGCGCAGCGGAACATCTAGACCGTGCCGGTTGATGTCTGATCCTGTCACCAGCGACTCGTCGCACGTCGCGGTCCGGGTGACTTTCATGGCAGAGTAAACGAGTGCTCGTAGGCCGGGTTGACGAGTCGGGCGCCCTGGACGAAGTGCTCGCGGGAGCCCGCGACGGGGTGGGCGGGGCGCTGGTGCTGCGCGGCCCGGCGGGCATTGGCAAGACGGCGCTGCTTGACTGGACGGTCGGCCGGGCGGCCGACATGCACGTGACCCGGGTAGCTGGCCTCGAGTCAGAGGTGGACTTGGGCTTCGCAGGGCTTCACCAGGTGCTTGTGCCTTTCCTTGCCCGCGCAGAGCGGCTGCCGTCCCCGCAGCGCGAAGCCCTCGGCGCGGCCTTCGGCCTGGTTACGGGGATGGCGCCAGACCGGTTCCTGGTGGGCCTGGCGACGCTGACGCTGATTGCCGAGGCGGCGGTCGAGCGCCCGGTGCTGTGCGTCATCGATGACGCCCAATGGCTGGACCGGGTCTCGCTTGACGTCCTCGGGTTCGTGGCCCGTCGCCTGCTCGCTGACCGGGTGGCGATGATCTTCGCCATCCGCGGCGGGGAACAGCGCACCGAGCCGATCGACGGGCTCCCCGCGCTGACAGTTGGCCCGCTGCCAGGCGAGGCAGCGCTTGTACTGCTCGCGACGGCAGCCGGGCAGGCGGTGGAACAGGGGGTCGGCGCCCGCATCGTGGCCCAGACGGCGGGCAACCCGCTGGCGCTCGTCGAGTTCGGCGGCGCACTGACCTCCACTCAGGCGTCGGGAACCGCGCCGCTTGACGAGCCGCTGCGCTTCCGCGGGCCCCTTGACGTGCTTTACCGGTCGCGGGTGCGGGCGCTGCCAGCACAGGCACGGCAACTGCTTGCCCTCGCGGCGGCGGACCAGCTCGGCCAGCCGGACCGGATCTGGGAAGCGGCCGGGAAGCTCGGGCTTGACCAGGAGCTGGCGTCGCTTCCGGCGGTAGAGCAGCTAGTCGTCTGGGAGCCGGCGGTCAGGTTCCGGCCGGACGTGTCGCGCGGGGCGCGGCGGCTACTTGACGCGGCTGAGGCGAGGTTCGTGGCCGGCGAGGCACCCGCCGTCTTGGAACTCGTCGAGCGCGCCGCCCCGATGCTGGTCGACCCGCTGGACAAGGCACAGGCCAGGCGGCTGGAGGGCCTCAGCCTGTACGCCGCGAATTTCGGCTATGTGTGCACGTTTACCACAATAGGTCGCCGCTATTCCGGGGCGGCTTGGTAACGGTCGTACCGGACCCGATGCGTTTTCCTGAGCGGGTTGCCCCGTCGCATATTGTGCGCCGTAAGCCAGTCAAGGCATTAGAAGAGAACGCCCATATCCTGCGTCCCAAGACTCATGAGATGAGCATGCCGACCAGCAGGCCGGCGATCGCAGCCGCCGTCGCGATGCCGACCGTTTGCGCGACGGTTGGCAGGATCTTACGGTGGCCTATCCTGGAGCGCCCGACGCCAAGGACGACAAGCAGCACCAACGTCACGGCAAGCGAGACGAGCCGCGCGGTCGCCAGGCCGAAGATGGCGAACGGGACGACCGGCACCGCCGCCGCGAACAGGTCGGTGATGAACATCCACGCTGACTGGACGTAGGGGTTCTGCCTGGTTGCCTCGCCCGCGCCCAGCTCAACGGCGGCGGCGATCTCGAGCCGGGTCTCCGGGTGCTTGCCAAGGATGCCGGTCACGGTCTCCGCTTCCGGGCCGCTGAAGCCGGCCGAGACCAGCCACTGGTAGGCATGCTGGTCGGCCTGCCCCGGATCGGCGGCGTAGCGCGCGCGCTCCTGCGCGATCCGGGACGCGGCCTGGTCGTTGGCGGTCTCGACGTCGAGGAACGTGCCCGCCATCATCGATACCGCGGCGCTGATCGCGCCGGTGGCGCCGGCCAGCAGCACCGCGCGGGAATCCGGTGACGCGGCGGCGACACCGAAGACGAGGCCGAAGATCGAGACGGTGCCGTCCTCCATGCCGAAGACGATCGAGCCCGCCGAGTCAAGGAAGGAACCGCGGAACCGTCCGGCCAGCGTCTGCGGCGCGGCGGGCCCGGCGCCGTCGTCGTTTCCCGTCGTCTGCGGGGTGGTGTCGGTCATGACAGCTCCTCAGCTAGTCAGGTACGAGGCGAGCAGGGCGACGATGGAGCCGGTCATGCCGATAAAGGTCACCCCGAGGAGGCCTCGAGACAGCCAGCCGCTCCTGGCCGCGCCCATAACGTCCTGACGGGCGGCGAGCCGGCTGATGAACCAGATGAGCGGAACCGCCACGACCCCGTTGACCACCGAGGCGAACACCAGGGCCTTGATCGGGTTGACGCCGCTGAAGTTGAGGCACAGGCCGATCACCATGGACGCCGCGATGACGCCGTAGAAGTACCGGCCTTGCGCTGGCTTGAGGTTCAGGCCCTCCGGCTTGCCCCGGGCCTCGCTCAGCGCGTAGGAGGTGGATCCCGCCAGGACAGGGATGGCGAGCATGCCGAGCGAGACGATGCCCAGGGCGAACAGGCCCTGGGCGATCTCACCCGAATGCGGGAAGGTCCGGACCAGCGGCTCGAGCGCCCGGGCCGCGTCCGCGGCGGTGCTGATCGTGGTCATGTGCGCGGTGTGCAGCACGGTCGCCGCCGTGATGATGATGAACCAGGTGGTGGCCTGGGAGAACAGCATCCCGGTCGCGTTGTCGGTGCGCATGTCCCGCAGCGGCCGCCTGCTCGCGCGTCCCTGGTTCTCCTCCACCTCCTGAGACGCCTGCCAGAAGAACATGTAGGGGGTGATGGTGGTGCCGATGACCGCGGTGATGACGAAAAAGAACGCCACAGAGAACTCGATGTGCGGCACGAACGTCGCCCGCAGGATCGTAACCCAGGGTTCCGGGACGAAGAACGCGGTGATGGGGTAAGCCAGCAGCGACACCGTGAGCCACTTCAGCACCCTGGCGTACCGGCGGTAGCTGACGACTATCTCCAGCGTGAGGATGAGCAGGGTGAAGGCCACCATCAGCGCCGGCGCCGGCAGGTGGATGATCAGCGCCGCCGACGCGCCGAGCGCGCCGATGTCGGCGCCGATGTTGACCAGGTTCGCGGCCGCGAGCAGCACCACGAGCAGCCGGAGCGTGCGCAGGCTGTAGTGGTCCTTGATGTTGCGGGCCAGGCCTTTCCCCGTGACGTTGCCGATCCGGCCGCACGCCTCCTGCACCGCTGTCACCAGCGGCAGCATCCACAGCACGGTCCATAGTTGCCCGTACCCGAACTGGGCGCCGGTCTGCGAGTACGTGGCGATGCCAGAGGGGTCGTCGTCGGCCGCGCCGGTAATCAGGCCGGGGCCGAGTATCCCGATCAGGTACCGCAGCGTGGGGCGGCGCCGCCCGTTGCCGGTGCCCCTTGTGCTGTCTGTTCCCGCCGGTCCCTGGTCGGGGTGGGGCGAGTCAGCCTGTCGCGGGTCGGAAATCGCCATCTGTGCCTCCAGAGCTGGTTCGCCCAGTAAAGGCAAGCGCGGCTCCGGCAGGCCAACACCCCGCAGCAATAGACCAATAGGCCAGGCTTCTACCCGGCATGGCCATAGCTGCGGCCTATGCCACCAGAGCCAGCGTCGTTTGTACCGTGGCACCGCCGCGACGTGGACTTGGCTCATAATGCATTCCCACGCGAAGGGGTCATGTCCATGAAGAACCAGAGGACCCCGGCGGTGGTGACGGCTGTCGTCCTGGCGGCGGTCGCGGCTTGCGGCACGGTGAGCGGCAGCCCTGGCGCAGTGAGTGGTAACACGAGCGGGGCTGTGGCAGGTGCGTCCTGGGTTTGACCCGAAGAAACGGGGGAGGGTTAGGCGCCGTAGGCCGGTATGATCGCGCCGCTGACCGGTGCGGCGAGGTCCCCGGCGAGGAAGGCGATGACGTTCGCGATAGCCTCCGGCCGGACGGCGTGCGCCAGCAGTCCGGCGGGGAACGCGGCCCGGTTGGCGGCCGTGTCGATGAGCTGCGGCGCGACCGCGTTGACCCGGATGCCGTGCGGGCGCAGCTCAAGGTCGAGAATGCGGACGAGGTGGCTGAGCGCCGCCTTGCTGAGGCTGTAGGCCGCCAGGCCGGCGGTCGGCTCGGTCGCCGGGCGGGCCGACACGTGCACGATGGAGCCCTTGCCGCGCTCGCGCATGTACGGCACCACCGCCTGGCTCAGCCACAGCGCCACGCCCAGGTTGACGTCCATCAGGACCTTCAGGTCCTCGGGTGTCGCGGCGACCGCCTCGCCTAGCCGGAACGTGCCGATGGTGTTCACCAGCACCTCGGGCGGGCCGGCCGTGGCGGCTATCCGGTCGATGAGGCTCTTGGCCGCGGCCGGATCGGTCGCGTCGCCCACCTCGCGGCGGATACCTCCGGGCAGTTCCTTCAGCCCCTGCTCGCTGCGGTCGACCCCGACCACCGTGTACCCGGCGCCCGCCAGGAGCTCCGCGGTAGCCCGGCCGAGCTCTCCGCCCGCACCGACCACGATCGCCACACGATCGCTCGTCTCTGACGACATCTGGTTTCTCCTTTCCCTGATGCTCGCAAGGGTTCCAGGGTCGCCGCCGGACAGGTGAAGGGTCCTCACCAATTCCTGGTGATTCCCAGCGGGACGCGTCTGTTCAGGGCGTGCCGGGGCGCCACCGGGTGGCCGCCAACTCCACCGCGCCGGACTAGGGCATCGGCCATATGGGTCTCCCAGCTATGTAGCCTGCCAAGCTCTGGTTGCGGGGTCCCAGGCGCGCCCGCGCGCGGCGCCGGTTGCCAGGGGGTCGGCGAACGTGGTGACGGTGGAGACGAGGTCGGCGAAGGTTGCTGGGTGATCTTCGGCCACCCGGCCTTGGCGTCGTCGCCATGCGGTGTAGGGGGCTTGGCGCCGGGTGGGCAGGTCGGAGATTGCTTCGCTGAGGGGGCGTAGTCGGATGCCGCGGTGGTCGGCGGTGTTGCGCAGTGCGGTGGTGAGCTCATCACCGTCGAGGTGGTGGCGGGTGATGAGTTGGTGGAGGTCGGCGTAGTCGCGGTCGCGGGTGTTGAGATCGCCGAAGGCGATGGCGGTGGAGAGTTTCTCGGCGATGACGGTGGCGATGGGGTAGCCGTAGAGCGTGAAGGTCTCATCGGTCAGGTACTGGGGATATTCGATGGGTGCGGGGGCCGGGGTGACGGGGTCACCGAAGCTGACGTCGAGGTGCAGTTTCTGGCGTGCGCGGCTGAGGGTGGCGTTCATGGCGAGGCGTAGGCCGTGGTATTCGTCGTCTTGGCGGATGGGCACGGTAGTGAGGGTGTCAGGCTCGAAGGTGACGCCGTCGTCGACGGCGGTGGCGGCGATCTGGGTGATGCGGCGGATGATCTCTTGCTCGTCGCCTGGGAACGCCCGGCCGAGGATGTCGATGTCGCGGGTGACGCGGCGCGCGCCGAACTGAGCGAGCAGGAGTCCGCCCTTGAGGACGAAGTGCTGCTGGCCGAGTGGGTGGATGCTGACGCGGTAGAGGAAGCGTTCGAGCAGGTACTCGAGCATGACTTGGTCGGTGGGTGCGCCGGTGCGGCGGGCGAGGTTACGCAGGTCGTTGTAGACGCGGCCGGCGGCCGTGTCGCGGGTGGGGTTGGGCATCAGGCGAGCACCGCCTCGATGGCCGGACGGATGGCAGGCATTCCGCCGAGTTCGCGAGCCGCCCGTTGCAGGTCGGCCACGCCTTGCTGGCCGGTGCTGCGCAGGTACCGGTTGAGTGCGGACAGGGCGAGACTGCGTCCTCCCGCTCGGCCCAGGCGCATGGCGTCGACGACCGCCCGGGCCGCGCTGTAGACCGGTACCGTCTCGCCGGGTGCCACCTCGAAGGCTTCGACCGCGAAATCGAAGGTGCTAGCGGCGAACTGGGAGACCTTGGTCGGCGGGTAGCTGATGGAGGGGCGGTGGGAACCGCGTGGCACGGCGATGTGCACCTCGTGGGGGATGTCGTCGATCAGTTCGTGCAGGCTCAGGGCGGATTCTCCGCACACCACCGCATGGGGGGCCCTCGTGCAGACGGCGAGCAGATCGAGGTGCGCGGTGGGCTCGGCGTCGGCGCGCCGGTAGACGCCCCGCGAGAGCTCGTCGATCTCACCCGCCTCCCGGAGCATCGCCAGGTCGCGCGGCGAAAGTGCGGCGCCGGACGCCGCGCGCGCGGTGAACGTGGGCGGAAGGTGCGAGAGCCGCTCCAACCGGCGCTCTTCAAATCCAGCCATGTATGAAATCCTACCCACTACAGCTAGGCCTGGGTAGTTTTAAATGCGTCAGGTCGTGTCCCGCCGATGAGCTCGGTGTGTCCCGGCCGCCGAGCGCGGTGAAGTAGGCAGCTTGATCGCGTGAGTCTCCAAGTCTCCTCGTCGCGCCTAGATCATGATCAGGAGCATGAAGGCCATGGTGGCCCCCATCGCGATCCGGCAGCCTACGGTGGTACCGGTCGACAGCAGCCAAGCGGTCACTCCGGCGGGCGCTGCCCCGGCATCCGTCGTTTCCGCGGGCCTGGCCTCGCTCCGCGCCGTCTCGGGGAAGTCACCAGACACGACGGCGTCACCGGACACCAAAGCGCCGGAGACCAGCACGCCGGGCTCGGCGCCTGCCAGGGCTGGCACGGTGCCCGCGGGGACGCCCGCGAGCGAAAGGCTCGCGCCGGCCCGGCTGTACCGTTTCCCGGAGAGCTGGTCGAGGTCCCAGATGGTGTAACCGGCGAGGATCAGCGCGAAGGCGAAGGCCAGGGTCGGGTACTTCAGGGCCGAGGCGGACGCGCCGCCCATGCCCGGCCCGCCCGGCGCGGCGGCCAGCGCGAGGAACATGTACAGCATCGCCATGCTGTGCACGAGGTGCGGCGCGCAGTGGCCGCCGGCCAGGGCGCGCGCGCCGTTCGACCTTGCGTCGGATACCACCCGGTAGCCGAACCAGACGGCCAGCAGCGCGAAGATGACCTCCCACGCCGCGCTGGGCAGCGTGGTCAGTCCTGACGCCAGCATGCCGGCCATCGCGATGCTCATGAACAGGTGCGACACGTCGGTGTCGGTGACGACGGCCCCCTTCCGCCACGGCCTGGCGAGGCCGAGCCGGGCCACGCTGACCGCCGCGACCGCCAGCATGAGGGCGGCGAGGATGTCCAGGATCCAGGCGGGGGTCATTCAGCCAGCCTTCCCTTTCGTGGCCTTGAGCGGCCAGTAGCTCAGGGCGAGGAGTATCAGCAGCGGGCCGGAGTTGGGGTCGGTTGCCCCGCCCGCCATGATCATGCCGAAGGCCTCGCCGAATACCCAGATGACCAGGGCCACGACGATCGCCAGGACGAGGGTCGCCCGGCCGGCCGGCGCGGGCAGGTACACCCCGGCGGCAATCAGGATGAACGCCACCGCCAGCGTGACCGAGGCGGCGAGCCCGTGGCCGGAGACCAGCGAGGCCGCGCCCCGGTCAAGCGCGGCCAGCCAGCCGGGGTTGCCGCTCTCCATGCCGGAGATCATGCCGCTGACCGCCTGCGGGGCCCGGTTCGCCGGGGTGAGCGCGAAGTAGGCCAGGCTGAGCCAGAGCACCAGCCACAGGCCTCTGGCCATAGGCGCGCCGACGGCGCGGGCCGCCGTACACGGAGCCAGGGCGTTCCGGTCGGCGGGCCACAGCAGCACCGCGAGCAGCGCGTAGATGATCACCGCGCCGGGGGCGCCGTTGAGCGGGCTGGCCGCGCCGCTGAGCACCCCGCCCAGTCCCTCACCGAACCACCACACCCCGGCCGCCCAGGCGACCGAGAGGGCGAGCGCGTACCGTACCGTCGGCCGGAGCGCGATACCGAGGCCGATCACCAGCTGGATCGTCGCGAAGATCGTGTTGATCAGCACCAGGTGATGCTCGACCAAGGTGGCATCCCAGGTGATCGGGCGGCCGATGACCGACGGATTACCCGTGGCCGTCCCCGCGAGCATCTGGCCGAACGCCTTGGTGTACATGAACGACTGGTACTGCAGCACGGCGTCAAGCAGCCAGATCGCGGCGAGCACGAGCTGCAGCGCTCGCCGCGGGTCAAGCTTTGCCCCGGCCGGCTGGACTTCCGTACCCACCCTGCCGCGCCACGCGGTGCGCCCGCCGGCGACGGCGACTTCGCTCACTGGGAATCTCCTTGCCTGTTCGCGAGATACCTAGAAACGATAAAAGGGAGCTCCTGGAAGTGCAACAGTTAGTGGTGGGGTATCAGGTAAACCACCGGGGGGTATGGACGGCGGGCCGTTTACCTGCCTGTCGCTCTCGGGCCGCGCACCTGGCGCAACGTGCGGCGCAAAACCCTGGACGGGTATTCATAAAACTGTCGGGGTATCCGCATAGAAATCTAGGGTATTTCGCCCAGGGTTTTCTCGTTGGCCGCTGCGCGCTCTCATGTAATGCTGCTGGCATCGGTTACGGAAAGGAGCGACCTGATGGATGGCAATGGCGGAATTACCCGAATAGCCGTTCTGTGCGCCAGTGCAGCTGCGGGTGCCCGGAATGCGGGGCCGCCGGCACCGTGGTATCAGGCGTTGGCGATCCGGTAGCCGCCCGCCTCGTCCAGTGCCCCGCTGACGGCGCCCGCGGGCCGTCAAGCCCGGCTATCTCCGTGGTCACAGCCTGCGCGCAGTGCTCGCACGACATTCCCGTCACGGCATAGGTCGTCGTTGACATCAAGTGCCTTTCTCGAGTGTCGGGGTCTCTCGCCTTCTGGCGGGATATTCAGGACCGCAGTCGCGCGCGGCCTTTCCTCCCGGACGCTCCCGGCCCGCTCGGCCACCGCAATCGATCATGTATCCCCAAGGTCCACCTTGCTGTGGAGAGCGCCGTTCACCCGGTAGCCAGCGTCGTCGGCGTCGGCATCGGCGATACCCGTGATCTCGGACGTCGGCTCGCCCCGCGTGTTCGCGGTGCGCAGCGCGATCACCGCCGCGCCGAGGATGAAGATACTGCTCAGCAGCAGCGCCCGGTGGAACCCGTCGGTCAGCGCGGCGGGCCGCGCCACGTGCTCCGCGAGCAGCGTGTTCGTCCACGACGTCGCGACCGCCGAGAAGATCGCCAGCCCGAGCGCCGCCCCGACCTGGAACGACGCGTTGATCAGCGCGCTGGCCAGCCCGGCGAGCCGCGGCGGCACCCCGGCCTGGGACGCGGTCTGCACGCCGACGAAGACCCCGCCGAGCCCGAACGCCATGATCACCAGGCCAGGGAACAAGTCGGTCCAGTAATGGCCGTCCACCGGGATGTGCGACACCCAGAACACGCCGCCCGAGGCGATCACCGCGCCACCGACGATCAGTGGCCGAGTTCCGAGCCTGGTGATCAGCACCGTGCCCACCCCAGCCGCCACCGCGACCATGGCGGCGACTGGAATGTAGGCAAGCCCGGCCCGGGTGGGGGAGAAGCCGAGCACGTTCTGCATGTACAAGGTGAGGAAGAAGAACATCGAGTAGAACCCGGCCATCGCGATCACCTGGGTGGCGTCGGCGGCCGGCAGGCCCCTCACCTTGAAGATAGCCAGCGGGACCAGCGGGTTCTTGCTCCGCGCCTCGTTGAACGCGAACAGGGCGAGCAGCGCCGCCGCGCCCGCGAGCACGCCGATCGTGCTGCCCGCGCCCCACCCGTCCACCGGCGCCCGCACCAGCCCGAAGACGAGCAGCAGCATCCCGCCGGTGCCGAGGAAGGCGCCCGGCAGGTCGAAGTGCGAAAGATCAAACCCCCGTCCGCCGAACGGTCGCGGCTTACTCTCCACCGCCAGCCGCGACGCCCCCGCGAGTACGGCCGCGCAGACGGGCAGGTTCACGAACAGCACCCACCGCCAGCTCAGCGAGGCGGTGATCACCCCGCCGAGGGCGACCCCGGCGATCGAGGAGATGCCGGCCATCGCGCCCCAGGCGCCGAGCGCCTTCACCCGGTCCGTGCCGTAGCTGAAGGTCGTGGTGAGCATGGACAGCGCGGCCGGCGACATCAGCGCGGCGCCGAGCCCCTGGGCGAGCCGCGCGCCGACCAGCAGGCCGGAGTCCTGGGCGAGCCCGCCGGCCAGTGACGCCAGGCCGAACAGCGCCGTGCCCGTCATCAGGATCAGGCGCCGCCCGAGCAGGTCGGCAAGCCGTCCGCCGAGCAGCAGGAAGCCGCCGTAGGTGACGATGTAGCCGCTGAGCACCCATTGCAGGTTCTGCACGGAAAAGTGCAGGTCGCGAGCGATGGACGGGAGCGCGACGTTGACGATCGAGGTGTCGAGGAAGTCGAGGAAGGCGACCGCGCAGAGGAAGGCGAGGACCAGCTTGCCCCGGCGGGTGGCGAGGAAGGACGAGGTTGCGAGCGGCGGGGTTGCGAGCGGCGGTTCCGTCATGACCGGCGAGCCTCCTGTAATTATGTAATCAGTCAGTTAGCCAACTTACCCGGGTTCGCGCGGGCGGTCTATACTTCTCAGCAAGATGACTGACTCACTTCAAGGCAAAGGGCCGGGCAAGCGGCAGCGCCTGATCGATGCCGCCTGCCAGGTGTTCTACACTCGCGGCGTTGAGCGGACCACGCTCGCGGACATTGCGGCCGCGGCCGGCATTCCGCTCGGCAACGTCTACTACTACTTCAAGACGAAGAACGACCTCATACAGGCGGTTGTTGAAGCGCGCCTGAACGAGGCAAGGACGATGCTCGCCTGGGTCGAGGCGGCCCACGACGGCCCCCGGATGAGGCTGAAGGCGCTGTTCGCGGGGTTCGCCGAACAGGGCGGGGAGATCGCGAGGTACGGCTGCCCGCAGGGCTCGCTGTGCTCGGAGCTCGACAAGCTCCCCGATGGCCCCGGGCTGGCCGCCGAACTGATGAGGGTCCCGGTCGACTGGGCGGAGCGGCAGTTCAGGGCGCTGGGCCGCGCCGACGCCCGGGACCTCGCGATCGAGGTCATCGCCAGGTACCAGGGCAGCGCCCTGCTGGCGAGCACCCTGCGTGACCCGGACCTGCTGGCCCGCGAGTCGGCCCGCGTCGCCGCCTGGCTGGACACGATCACTGCCTGAGTGAGGCAGGCCACATAGCTAGGGAGGCGCAGGAACCGTATATTAGGGTTGCCTTACCTAACCGTTGCGTCCGCTGGAGACCCTGTGCTGGCCACCCTAGTCATCTTCCTGCGCGAGGGCATCGAGGCGAGCATGATCGTCGCGATCCTGCTGGCGTACCTGGACC
>Ga0265338_10003320_pt1 | contig 22762 bp, 22 predicted proteins | sample 42126metaG_FD_193579 | JGI IMG/M metagenome (GOLD analysis project Ga0265338, IMG submission 193579) | Rhizosphere microbial communities from Carex aquatilis grown in University of Washington, Seatle, WA, United States - 4-21-26 metaG | ecosystem: Host-associated > Plants > Roots > Rhizosphere... | reverse complement strand
AATTCCTGGGGTAACGGGGTCATCATCGAAAGCAAAAACAATCCGTAGTATGATCGTTCACCATGCCTACGGCTTGCATGAAGGCGTAACAAATGGTGGAGCCCACAAAATTAAAACCTCTTTTTTTAAGGTCACGGCTCATGGCATCCGACTGAAGGCTGCACGCGGGAAGCTTCTTGAGATCGGAGATACGGTTCTTTTTAGTTTTTCCATCGACAAATTGCCATATATACTTGTCAAAACTGCCGAATTCTTTTTTCACCCTCAAAAAGGCCTTGGCATTATTGATGGCCGAGGCGATCTTTAACCGGTTGCGGATAATACCTTCATTGCTAAGAAGCTCTTTTATTTTTTTATCACCATAGCGCTCGATCTTTACGGCGTCAAAATGATCAAAGGCCCTGCGGTAATTCTCCCTTTTTTTTAAGACCGTCAGCCAGCTAAGCCCTGCCTGGGCCCCTTCCAGGACCAAAAATTCGAACAGGAGACGGTCATCGTGCACAGGCCTGCCCCATTCCTTGTCATGATAGGCGATATAAAGGGGGTCAGCGGTGCACCAGCCGCAGCGCTTTTTGTTCATGAAAAGATCAACTCCTTGGTAATGCGCCGACGGCCGGCATACCCATCCTCATAACCATGGAACCACTCCACCCGGGGCTCATCCGAGCGCCAGCAAAGCAAGGCCTGTTGCCCGTGGATGATGGCGGGAAAATCCACCAGCCCGACCTCAAAGCTCCAGTCTTTGTAATAACAACCCCTGTCTTCAAGCCGGGCCATCAAGACATTGATCTCTTTTTCCAAATGGACCAATCTCTCCTGCCTTTTGTTATAAGGATCAGGGTTCGCCATCAGGGACCTGAGCTCCTGGGCCTTGGCCAATATCGACTGGACTATTTTGTTGATCTCAGGCAAAGATTCATTGGCTTCTTTAGGAGTAAAAAACCTTTCTTCCATAATCATTACTTTCCCAAACAATACAGGAAATGTGCCGTTTCCTTAGTTCCATTATTAAAAAGACGGCCTTCCATATTATGTCCTTTGGAATTGCTTTCCTTTTGGTATCGTGATATATCTTAATCAGTAGGAGGCAAGCATGTCCAATAAAAAAGGGTTTACCTTGATCGAGCTGACTGTCGTCATCGTGATCATCGGGATCATGGCTGTGATCACTGTACCTGCATATTTTACCATGATCCAGCAAAGTGCGGCCAAAGCCGCTCAAAACAATTTAATTGTCATCGCTGTAGCTGAGAAAAGTTACATGCTTAACAACACTTCCCCTTGTATTGCAAGTTCCCCGGCTTCAAGCAGCTGCACGTCTGTAGGGGCCAATTGTGCGGCAACCCTTGCTGAGATCAACTGTAATTTGTCTTTAAATATCAACGACGACAATTACACTTATACAATATTAGGCGTTCCAGGGATAATGGAAGCATCCGCGAGTTCAAACAACACTCACTTTATCTTAACACAACCGGGTCAAATTTTATTACCAGGCTCAAATTGTGGGGCTCTTCCCTTCTACCCGTTAAATTGCAATCCAACTTGCTCCGGACAATTTTGCCCTTAATTTAGGAGAAAACCGCATGACCAATAAAAAAGGGTTTACCTTGATCGAGCTGGCTGTCGTCATCGTGATCATCGGGATCGTGGCTGTTATCGCCCTCCCTGCTTATTTTACCTTGTTAGAACAGGGCCGGACCCAATCCACCTTGAATAATTTGAAGGTCATAGCGATCGCTCAAAAAACCTATTTTCTCAATAATAATACCTATTGTGTAAAAGAAAATGGCAATTTTTGTGATTCTTTGAATTCAACGCCTAATTCGATCGATACCGTTCTGTCTTTGAACCTTAACGACAACGATTTCACATATTATTGTTCCAGCGCAGTCCTGCCCTCGGTCCCCTCCGCAGGCCGTCCTTATTGTAGAGCAGATAGAAATTCCAGTGGTGTACCGGTTGCTTGGATCTTTGTGAACACATCTGCCGTCATACCAGGATTTATTCCATACTGTGTCGGCGCCAATTGTCCCTCAAATTGCGATCCCATAAGCTATGAATGTCCGTAATATCCTCTTACATCTTATCGTACCGCGGGCCGTCACCGCCATAAGGCGGCACCCACGTTACATTTTGGAAGGGGTCTTTGATGTCGCAGGTTTTACAGTGAAGGCAATTTGAAGGGTGCAGAATGATCTTGCGTTGATTGGTTTGGGCGTCCCTGCTTAATTCAAATACTTTCGCAGGACAAAAATACCGGCACGGGGCCTCGAATTTCTCTATACATTGAAGACAGGTATCCTGGCTCAAAATGCGCAAATGACAAGGCTGTTCCTCGTCGTGTTTGGTGCCGGAATAAAAAACTTCCGCCTCTTTCTCAAACGTAGTTTTGTTGTCAAAAGCAAATGGCGTTAAATGGTTATTTTTCAATGCAGGCCGCAAATGTTTATGATCTTCCGAAAGCCGGGACCTGCCGTTTAAGGACAATCCCCGCCCCCCCGTTATTTGATTGATGCCGAACTTTAGGAGACCAGCGTATAAACTAGAAGTGAAACATTGACGGAAATTCCTGGCGGCATACAACTCGCGGTATTCAGATGTATTTTCAAATAATATTTTATAAAGGCTCAGGTTTTCTTTTGAAGTATTCTGCTCGTTGATGGCTATAAAAGCTGTCTGCGCCGCGTTCATGGCTGCCCTTATGCTTAAATGGATGCCTTTTAAGCTCGGCATGGCCACAAAACCGGCAGCGTCCCCAATGATCATGGCATTATCGTGATAAAGCTGCGGCAGCGAGAATACTCCGCCCTCGGGTATGTTCTTTGCCCCGTACTTGAGGAGTTTGCCGTTCTTAATGATGGCGGCGATCCGCGGATGCGTCTTGTACGACTGCAAGGCCCCATGGGGATCAAAGGCCGGATCTGAATAATCCAAACCGGAACAAAAACCGACGACCACCTGTGTTTTATTTAAACCATAAACAAAACCGCCTCCGAATTGGTCTGTGCCAAGGGGCCAGCCAAGTGTATGGATAATATGTCCTTGCGCGAAAGAACCTTCCGGGACTTCCCAGAGCTCCTTAACCCCCAGCGAATAGGCCTGCGGGTTTTTACCTTTTGCCAGATCAAATTTCTCGATCAGCGTCTTTGTTAAATGCCCTCTTGCGCCTTCGGCAAAAATGATGACTTTTGCCCTGACCTCGGTGGGCGGCTGGTAATTGGGCATGGGTTTGCCCTCGTGATCCAGGCCGGATGCCCCCGTCAGAACACCCACGATCTTGCCCTTCTCGAAGATCAATTCCTGGGCCGCAACTCCTGCAAAGATCTCCACTCCTTTTTGTTCCGCAATGCCTCCAAGCCAACCGACCATAGCGCCTAAAGAAATGATACGATTGCCTTTGTTCGACATGGCCTTAGGATGATACGGCAAACCAAAAGCTTTTTTCTTTGTTAAAAAGAGCATTTCTTCCTGCCGGACCTCTGTTGCCGTAGGGACACTACTGAGATCAACATCCGGCAAAAGCTCACCCAGGGTCTTAAAATTCATCAGCGCGCCGGAAAGGGTATGATTGCCTACAGCAGCGGCCTTTTCAAGGATCATGACCTTTGAAGTAAGATGGTGTTTACGGTTCAGGTCTGCATAATGAATGGCAAAAGAAAGCCCAGCAGGCCCTGCACCTATGACCAAGACGTCTGTTTCGATCAGGTTATCATTGCTCATAAAATTTCTTGAAACCGTTTTGTCAAAAGAGGCACGATCTCAAAGACATCGCCGACAATGCCATAGTTGGCCACTTTAAAGATCGGGGCTGAGGGGTCTCTATTGATCGCAATAATGGTATCCGAAGACTGCATGCCGACCAGATGCTGGATCTGGCCGGAAATACCGCAGGCAATATAAAGCTTGGGGCAGACTGTTTTTCCTGTCTGGCCGACTTGATGGGAATACGGGATCCAGCCTTCGTCCACCGCGGCACGCGAGGCACCCACGGCGCCATTCAACACTTTTGCCAGGTCCTCAAGTAACTTAAAATTCGCAGCGCCTCCCATAGCCCGTCCACCTGAGACGATCACATTAGCTTCTGCAATGTTGACTGTAGAGGTGACTTCATCAACAACTTTCAAAACTTTAGTCCTTGAGATAAAAAAAGACTTATCAAATTCGACAACTTCGATCTCGCCTTTTCTATTAGGGTCAACAGCAGCTTCTTTCATCACCTTATGACGGACAGTGGCAAGCTGTGGCCTGTGATGTTTTGAAAGGATCGTTGCCATGATACTGCCGCCGAAGGCCGGCCGAGTTTGCAAAAGATAACGCTCATCCGTATTCACGTCCAAACCTGTGCAATCCGCCGTCAGGCCAACGCGTAACTGGACGGCGACCCTGGAGATCACCGATCTTCCTATGCTTGTCGCCGGACACAATACGATCTCCGGCCTGTGTTTTCTAATGAGATTCGACACGATCCGCGCGTAGGGCTCCTCCAGCAAATGTTCCAGCTTGGGATCATCCACCACATAAACTTTATCGGCCCCGCGATAGATCAAGTCCTGCGCCTTATCTTTAATATTATGCCCCAAAAGAACACAGCTGACAGAGACCTTCAGTTTATCCGCCAGCTCTCTTGCCTTGCCAAGCAATTCATAAGTAACGCTCTGAACGACGCCTTTTCTTTGCAGTGCCAGGACCCAGACGCCTTTGTATTTCTCTATATCCGGTGTTTGGGTTGTTGTGCGGATAATTTCAATGGCACCGAACTTGCGACAGGCTTCGACACAAGAACTGCACAAAGAACACTTGTCCAGATCGATCACGGGTTTCTTGTCAACCATCGTGATGGCATCAAAGGGACAGGCCTTTTCACAAAGCGCACAACCCGTACATTTATCTTGATAAACAGTGATCCCGCTCATATTAATGCACCAGTCCCTTTATTGATTCGACAAGTTGATCAACGGCTTGCTGCGCCTCGCCTTCAAAGATCTTCCCCTCATGTTTTGCTTGAGGAGTGAAAATATTCAGCACCCATGTCGGCGATCCTTTGAATCCAATACGGCTTTCTTCAGCTGCTATATCTGTCGCGTTCCATGTCTGTATCACGACACTTTTTGCTTTCATCTTTCCCTTTAAAGAGGGAAGCCTGGGATTGTTGATCTCCTTGACCACGGTCAAAAGACAGGGAAGGCTCGACTGAACTACTTCATATCCTTCTTCGGTGGCGCGTTCGGCCGTGATGGCCCCATCTTTGATCTCTTCGATCTTACGTACATAATTGATCTGGGGGATATCAAGGGTCGCCGCGATCCCTGGGCCCACCTGGGCAGTGTCTCCGTCAATGGCCTGCTTGCCGCAAATGATCATATCGTAATCTTTGATCTTCTCGATGGCTTTAGACAGCGTATAACTGGTGGCCAGGGTGTCTGATCCGGCAAAGGCCCGATCACTGACTAAGACCGCTTCATCACATCCTAAAGATACGGCTTCTCTCAAGGCTGCCTCCGCCTGCGGCGGACCCATGCTCAGAACCATGACCTTGCCGCCGAATTTTTCCTTAAGACGCAGGCCTTCTTCGATGGCGTACATATCAAAAGGATTAATGATGGACTTAACGCCATCCCTTACCAGATTATTGGTAGAAGGATCTATCCTCACTTCAGAGGTGTCGGGGACCTGTTTGATACAAACAATGATGTTCATCGTATGCTTTCCCTGATCAAAGCCGCGGCAATGATGTTGCGCTGGATCTGGTTTGTCCCCTCGTAGATCTGGGTGATCTTGGCATCCCGCATGTATTTCTCGGCAGGATATTCCCTCATGTAACCATACCCGCCGAATATCTGCACCGCGTCCACTGCAACCTTCATGGCCACGTCGGACGCATACATTTTCGCCATGGCAGAATGGGAGCCGACATTTTTCTTACCGGCATCAATTTCCCTGGCCGATGCATACACCAGGGCCCGCGCCGCTTCCACCTGGGTTGCCATATCTGCCAGCATCCACTGGATGCCTTGAAAACTGGTGATGGACTTATCGAATTGTTTTCTTTGCTTGGCATATTTAAGGGCCTCGTCCAACGCCCCTTGGGCCAGGCCAAGAGCCTGGGCACCGATGCCGGGTCTGGACATATCAAAGGTCTTCATGGCCGCGATAAATCCCATGCCTTCCTTGCCCAAAAGGTTTTCTTTAGGGACCCTGCAATTGTTGAAGATCAGTTCCCTGGTAGAGGAGGCGCGGATACCCATTTTCTCTTCCTTCTTGCCGAAGGAGAAACCAGGTGTGCCTTTTTCAATCACAAAAAGGCTGGCCCCCCTCGGCCCCTTGGATTTGTCCGTCATGGCAATGATGGTGTAGATCTCCGCATCCCCGCCGTTGGTAATGAAATGTTTGACGCCGTTAATAATATAATGGTCCCCGTCTTTCTCGGCCGTGGTTTGAAGTGCGCCGGCATCCGAGCCCGCGGAGGCCTCCGTCAAACCAAAAGCGCATAGCCTCTCCCCTTTGGCGATGGAAGGAAGGAATTTTTGTTTTTGTTCTTCGCTGCCGAATAACATGAGCGGGTAGGTGCCCAGGGCCGTGGCCGCATAGGAAAGCGCAATGCCCGCGCACCCTTTGGAAAACTCTTCGGTGGCCAGGCACAGGTCAAAAATACCGCCGCCCATGCCGCCGTACTTCTCTTCGATATAAATACCAAAAAGATCAGCTTGGCCGATGAACTTAACGATATCCCAGGGGAATTTTTCGCTTTTGTCGTATTCAGCTGCGGCGGGACGGATTTTTTCATCCGTGATCTGGCGGCACAGATCGCGGATCATAATTTGTTCGTCAGAAAGCAGATAGTCGATCATTGTCCCCTCCGTTAAATAAAGGAATGGTGCAAAAACAGCGGGGACAACGGCCCACTTAATAAATAAAGAACTTATGAAATTTTAACAAATAATACCACAAAAGATAAGAAAAGAAAGAATATTTCTTATGGCCTCTTATAAAGGCACTTGCGGGTCAACGTCAGCATCGTAGTCGACGCCCTGAAAGCCAAAACCAAAAAGCTTTAAGAAATCGTCATCATAGCCCTGGATGTCGGCGATCTTGGGAAGATTTCCGCTGTCGACCTGTTCCCAGAGATGTCTCACTTCTTCCTGAACGTCACTGCGCATTTCCAGATCATCGATGCGCACACGTCCCTTCTCATCTACGAGAACCTGGGAGAGAGGCTGGCCGTTATACAGACGCTGGCTAAAAAGACGGTACATTTGATGGATGCAATATTCATTTAAGCCCTTTTGTTTCATGACCTTCATCAAAATAACAAAATATAAAGGAATAAATGGGATCGCGGAAGAACTCTGTGTTACCAGGGCTTTGTTAACAGACACCAGGGCGCGGCCGCCATTTTTCTGCATTAATTGATCGAGCTTTTGGGCCGTGGCCTCAAGATGGTCTTTGGCGGCACCCAGGGTCCCATTACGGTAAACCGGTTTAGTGACATCCGGGCCGATATATGAATACGCCACGGTAACGGCTTTGGGCGCTAACAGGTCCTGGGCCATCAAGGCCTCGATCCACATTTGCCAGTCTTCCCCTCCCATGACCTTAACGGTTTCCTGAATGTCCTCTTCTGAGGCTGGTTCCAATGAGATAGGGATCACCTGAACATTTTCAAAATCAATGGTCTTATTTTTGTAAGAAGAGCCCCTGGGTTTAATGACCGATTTATAAATGGCACCGGTCTTGGGATCCACCCGTCGGGGAGAAGCCAACGAATATATAACGCCATCTACCTGTCCCCAATCTTCCTTGATCGCCTTGCAAACATCCTGCCGCATTTGATCGGAGAAGGCATCGCCGTTAAAACTGCGGGCATAAAGGCCTGCCTTTTTCGCCTGGGCTTCAAAGGCCGCGGAATTATACCAGCCGGCTGTTGCGGTCCGCACGCCATCTGATTCCTTCTCAAAAAAGACACCCATGGTGGCCGCCTTGCAGCCAAACGCGGTCACGATCCTGGAAGCCAGGCCATAACCGGTTGAAGCCCCGATCACTAAAACTTTCTTAGGACCATTGGTAATGGCGGGCTGAGACTGCACATAGGCGATCTGTTCGGCAATATGGGCCGCGCATCCGGCCGGATGCGCAGTGATACAGATAAATCCTCGAATCTTAGGTTTGATGATCATAAGTTTCCGTTAGATCAATAAAGGATGAGTTTGTTAGGATATCATAAGGACGTCTTTTTTGCAACAATGACGATGCCGGACGTGGTCAACACAAAACGCTGGCGGTCAAGGGCTGGATAAAAGCCGATTTTGGTTCCTGCGGGGATATCCACATCCTTATCAATGATGGCCCCCTGGATCTGGGCCCCTTTGCCGATCGTCACACTGTCCATGATGACGGAATTCTTGACCAGGACACCGTCCCTGATGGTCACATTGTTGGAAACCACGGAATGTTCAATCTGGCAGCTTTCCAGAACGCAGCCCCCGCAAACCAGGGAATCGATGATGGTCGCAGGCGTCTTTCCCGTCGTATAAAACCTCAACGGAGGGTAATGGTGGTGGTACGTGCGCAAAGGCCATGCCTTATCGTACAAATTGAATTTTGGTTTCAAACCGCAGAGGTCCATGTTGGCCTGGTAATATGAATCGCGGGTCCCGATGTCCCTCCAATAGGACGAAATGTTATTTTCCTGGGCAAAATCATAAGCGTAGACTTTTAGCTTCTTGGCTACCATTTGCGGGATGATGTTTTTGCCGAAATCATGGTCAGAACTCGCCTTCCCCGCATCAGCAACCAATTCTTTCTTAAGGATATCGGCATTGAAAAGATAGATCCCCATGGAGCCGAAAATTTCTTCGGGACTGCCTGGAATGGTCTTGGGCAGCTCGGGCTTCTCCTGAAAACCGATGACCATGTTCTGCTTATTGACTTCCACCACCCCGAAATGGACAGAATCAGTCTTGGGCATGGTGATGCAGGCGACCGTCATGTCTGCGCCTTTAGCCACATGAAAATCCATCAATTTACGGTAATCCATTTTATAAACATGGTCGCCGGCCAGGATCAGCACCATAGGCGGATTATAATCATTGATCATGTTCATGTTCTGATATATAGCATCCGCAGTCCCTCGGTACCAATCGCTGGAGATACGCTGCTGGGCAGGCACGACATCTATAAACTCACCCAACTGGTTGGAATAGATGTTCCAGCCTTCCAGGATATGGCGTTGCAGGGAAAAAGACTTGTACTGGGTCAAAAGAAAAATACGGCGCAGGCCGGAATTGACGCAATTGGAAAGGGAAAAATCAATGATACGGTAAATACCGCCGAAAGGCACAGCCGGCTTGGCCCTGTCGCGGGTCAAAGGGTCCAGACGTTCGCCTTTGCCGCCGGCTAAAATAAAGGTTAATGCATTACGCATAGGATCAAAGCGCTTTCTTTTGTATCAGCGGATGCTTAGAAGCAGCACCCGGCTTCGGTTTATGGCTAATTATGATATCACGAATCCGTTTGACGGCAACCTTATCTTGCATGTCCTTAGGCATGGAGCTTAACAGGCCCCCTGCTTGCTTGTCTTGGCCATCTTCAGCCAAGGACCTGGCCAAACCATAAAAGCCTTGAACGTCCTTAGGGAAAGATTCATGAAACTTTTGAAATTGAAGGATCGCGTCTTTATAATCCTTTAAGTTCTCATAACCCTGAGCCAGGCCCAAACGAGAATCTTTTGCCCTCCCGTACATGGCCGCGATCCGGAAAGCTTCAAAAGCCTTACGGTATTCCTTGTGTCTGGCATAAATTTCACCGAGCATCTCATAGGCCGGTGGATAACCCGGCTCCGCCCGGAGGGCTTCCCTGGCTTCTGCGATCGCCGCATCATCAGCTCCCAAGGTTTCCAGGATATAGGCCCGGTTGGTAAAAGGGAATGGATCGATGCGTGTGGTGCCCAATTTTAAAAGGTCCATGGGGCGAGGTTTCCATTTATTCAAATCCACCCCAAATTTATCAATGATAGGCTTATTGGCAGGCACCTGTTTCAGGAATATGACAGCGTCATCGTCCAGATAAACAACAGACCAATTTTTAAAGGAATGGAACATTTTAAGCACGTCCTTGGGGATCTCCTGGTGCGCATTGTTCAGGAAAGCACCGGTGATATTGTCCTTGCGCTCAAAATAGGCAAAGACCTGGGGATTGCCGTCCCTCCATATTTTCTGGTAATTCTCGAAAAAATTGGCCCCGTAAAGCTCGGTGCGTCCGTCTATAAAGACCCTGACATTGGGATATGCCCTACCCACCAAATAAGCGCCGGAATTAAAATCATTGAAGAAATTGCCCTTGATCCTGCTGCGTACCAGGAAATCCACGGCCTTGTAAGGGTAGGAGCGTTTGGAGATGCCGAAAAATTCGCTTTTGCGATTATAGGTGTCAAAATCAAAATAACCATTGGTCGACATGTCGATGGCGAAATTCAACATCCAGAAACAGATCGCCATCTTAGCGACGATCGCCGTCATATATTTAAACCTGGGCAAGGAGAAGCTCAGCGGGACCAGATTGCTCCAATTGATGGAAATGGCATTGACCATGATGACCATATATGCCGCCGCCGCAAAATAGATCAGGTTACGCACTGCCGCCAGCGAGAAACCAAGGAAGATGAGCCACACTAAAAGGCTGCTGATGTCGATCTTGCGGCGGTTAAAGACAAAGCTTAGGGCGGAGATGAAGATCAGAAGCTTATAGTACAGGAAATTCTGCGTAAAAATATCGTTTGGGTGGAGGGGTTTTTGCAATTCCGTGATATGTTCGAAAAATATTTTATTATTTCCGGAAAGGCCCAAAAAGACATGGATCGGATACCAGGCGCCCTTGAAGGTCTCGGGATTAGCACAGCAGGCCAGTATCAAAAGCGGGAAAGCTTTTTTCAAGGCCCCATATTCCCCGTCGGTGAGACGGCCGGTGTTGTTCCATTCGTAAGGTAAAGGGCAACGGCGTTTGATGAATTCCGAAAGCATGCCGACAAACACCAGCACGGGGCCAAAAAAGAAAAAGACGTGCATATTGGACCATAGGATCTGTAATATGACAAGGGCATACAGTGCCCAGCGTTTGTTGATATGCAGGGAAAGGACGTAAATATATAAAACGAAAAACAAAAGGCTGAAGATGTCCGGACGGATGGTAAAGCGGGTCTGGTAGACCAATAAAACCAGTAATAGGGTGTAGACGGCCAGCCATTGACGATCGCGGCTGTATCCTAGGAATAAAAGCACCAGGAAGGTCAATGCTATGACCAGGGACTGCATGGAGATAAGGCCGTTGAAGCCATAGGCCTTTTGCACCTGGAAAACCACCACCTGGAAAAGCCACTCGTGATTGACCCATGGCTTGCCGGCAATGGTACCGGAAAGCACATCATATCCCGGAACAAAGCCATGATGGCAAACCCACCATCCCATGCGCAAATGCAGCCACAGGTCCAGATCCTTGATCTCAAGGCTGGAGGTAAAGGTGAGAAACCCGAAGAGGACGCCGATGGAGAGCCAGCCGAAGGTGGTACTGAGATTTCGCCAAAAGCGTTCGCTCATATTACTTACTCCTTGCCCATCTTAGAATAAAATGCCGCCTGCATTAATTCCCGGGTATACGGATGCAACGGAGAATGCAGCACAGCCTTGATCTCTCCCTGCTCCACTATTTTCCCCTCGTATATGACAATTATTTTATCACTAAATTGGCGCACCAAACGCAAATTATGGGAAATAAAAATATAGGTAAGGTTAAAATCCTGTTTTAATTTCCTCAAAAGGTTCATGATCTGCTTTTGCACCAGGGTGTCTAGCGCTGAAACAGCTTCATCCAGGATAAGCACCTTGGGGGAGGCCAACAGTGACCGGGCAATGGCGATGCGCTGGCGCTCTCCTCCGCTGAATTCGTGTGGGAAACGGCTTAGGACCTCAGGTGAAAGGCCGACGGCTTCGAGGATCTTTTCCATTCTTAGCTGATCAACAGGGCCTGGCCATAGGGCTTCTTTTAAGATCTCCTGCACGCTCCACAAAGGATCAAGGGAATTATAGGGATCTTGAAAAACCATCTGCAAGCGTCCTTGCGTCATGATGGAACCTGTGTCCGGTTCAATTAGCCCCATGAGCATTTTCGCGAGTGTGGTCTTGCCGCTGCCGGATTCACCGATAATGGCCAAATTATCGCCTTCTTCCAAAGAAAAACTGACATCCTGAAGGGCGCGAAAGTCCTTAAAAGATTTGGAAACCCCCTGGACTCTCAAGATGCTCATTGGAAAGCCTCGATCAATGCCTTGGTATAATCATGTTTGGGTCCGCTCATGATCTTCCCCACCTCACCTTTTTCCACCAATTCTCCCTGATGCAGGATAATGACTTCATCCGCCAGGTGTGCGATCATTCCTAGATCATGCGCAATAAGTAAAATGGACATGTTCTTATCCCTTAAACGCTTAAAGAGCTCCATGATCTTGACCTGCAAGGTCACGTCCAAACTGCTGGTAGGCTCATCAGCAATAATAAGAGAAGGTCCGGCCACAATGGCCTGCGCCACCATGGCGCGCTGCCTCATACCGCCGCTTAATTGATGCGGATAACTTCTATAAGCACGTAACGGGTCTGGCAATTCAACTTCTGACAGGACCTCCAGGATCTTTTTATACCGTTGAGGACCGGATAAAGGTGTGTGCACGGATAAAACTTCATCCATTTGTTGCCCGATGGTAAATAAAGGATCGAACGCGCTTAAAGGCTCCTGAAAAACCATGCCGATATGTTTCCCTCGATAATGTTGCATCTCCCGCCTGGAAAGCCCCAGTAAATGCCGGCCTTCGAAAATAATACTGCCTTGCTCGATACTCAAGGCTGACGGCAACAAACGCAAAATGGATAAGCCTATGGTTGTCTTACCGCTGCCGGAACCTCCGGCAATGGCCACGATCTTGCCCTGCCCCACCTCAAAAGAAACCCGGTTGACAAGCAGCTTCGTGCCCACGGAAACAGTCAAATTATCTATAATAAGAAGATCTTTCATTCTTTAAACATGGGATCAAACGCGTCTCTCAATGCATCCCCCGTGACGTTAAAACACATAACAGCGATAAAAATAAATAATCCGGGCAGTAATATCCATGGGGCAAAGATCACCGGCACGATCTCCATGGCATCTGAAAGAAGATTCCCCCAGCTGGGAATAGGGTCCTGAATGCCTAAGCCCACGACACTCAATCCCGCTTCCGCCAAAATATATGACGAGACGGTCAACATCAAGGTGGCCATTGAGAAAGAGATCGTTTGCGGCAGGATATGTTTAAAAATAATGACGATATCCGGTACCCCCAAACTTTTTGCCGCCAGGACAAAATCCCGCTCGCGCAAGGATAGCGTCATGCCGCGGATGATGCGCGCCAGAGAGGCCCATCCGATCAAAGCCAGAATAATGACCACACTGGCATATACCTGTACGGAATTGAAATTCTCCGGGACCGCGGCTCTCAGCGCCAGCATCAAATAAAAGCCCGGCACCATCATGAACATTTCGCAAAGCCGCATCAGGACACTGTCCACCCAACCTCCGTAATAACCTGCAATGCCGCCGATCAAAAGCCCAAGGATAAATGAGATCAATACCCCCAATATACCGATAGACAGGGAGATCCTGGCCCCATACCAAATGCGCGAAAAGATATCGCGGCCGCGTGCATCCGCGCCCCAAATGTAAAGCCGGCCGGGGGCCTCCACTGTAAAAAGCCGCCCGTTATTAAAAAACCTGAGCGGGTACCGGACGGCATGATCTGTCACGTAAACTCGACGGTGAATATCATTAAAGGTCAGGCTGCGCTTATAAATAAAAGGCTGGCTCAGATGGCCCTGATCATAAAACTCGATCTTCGTTGGAGGACAATAAGAAAAATCACGGTTTTCATCCTGATAGGAATAGGGGCAGATAAAGCCGGCAAAAATGGCCATGCCGTAAAGCACCATCAGGGCCCAGAAACATAACATGGCCACGCGATTGCGCCTAAAAGAAGCAAAAGCCAGTTGAATGCGGCTCTGATGTTTAACGACGTTTTTCATACCGGATACGTGGATCAACCCAGGTCAATAAAATATCAGCCAGGACATTGCCCATGATCAAAAGAACTCCCCCCATCAAAGTACTGCTCATCACCAAATACACGTCCTTGGCCCGCACTGCGGTCAAAAGCAAGGAACCAAGGCCGGGCCAGGAACAAACAATTTCTATCAAGGCTGCCCCGCTTAAAAGCGCAGCGAATTCATATCCTAAAAGGGTCACCAGGGGATTAAATGCATTACGCAAGGCATGACGGTAAATGACGATCCCCTCAGGCAGGCCTTTGGCGCGTGCCGCTAAAATATACTGCTGGCGCAAAACCCCCAGCATATTACCGCGCATAATTCTTTGTAAAGACGCCATGGAAGACAGCGATAACACGCCGGCAGGGATCACCAGATGTAGTAGCGTGTCCTTGATCTTATCGAGGAGGTTCATGTCATCATAATTAGGGCTGTGCATGCCGCCTAAAGGAAGTCCTCCCCAGCGGCTGGCTGCATATAAAACCAGTACCGCCAGAAAGAAGCCCGGTGTCGAAAAAGCGGCAAAAGAAAATACCGACAGCATCCTGTCTATCCAGTGATTACGCCTGAGCGCTGCCCATATCCCCAGAGGTATGCCGATGCCCCAGGTCAAGATCAAACTGGTAAAGGACAGGACAAAGGTGTTAAAGAGCCTGCTGCCTAGAACATGGGTAACAGGAACGTTGTAATATAAAGAGTATCCCCATTCTCCGTGAAAAATATTGATGACCCAATGAAAGTACTGCCATAAAAGAGGATCATTAAGATGATAAAGCTTTTCATAATGCTCTACGGTGCTTTGCGAGATCTGGGGATTCAGGCGCAGGCTGTCAAAGAAATTGCCAGGGGTGGCGTGGATAAGCCAAAAAGTAAAGAAACTCACCGCCAGCAAGAGCAGGATGGTCGACAAAATGCGTTGGATAATATGCTTGATCATTTTTTAATATAAATTTCCTCCGGCCTGGGGAATGCACCTCCGTTGGCCGACGGCTTCAGGTTGCCGAATTTATTGCGCACGGCGAACAAGTCCATACCCAAAACCGTATAGATCACCGGCAGCTCATCAGCCGTGATACGCTGCCATTCGTCATACAATTCCTTGCGTTTACTGTCATCGAGCTCTTGGGCTGCCTGGTCATATATTTCATCAATGCGTTTTTCCCAGGGGCTGACAGGTTTCAGTTGATTTGGGTCCCATAAATGCAGACCGCCGGAGGAGCGCCAGACATTCTGGCCAAAATGCGGCTCCACCCCGCCGGTCAATCCTATCATCACCATGTCCCAATCAAAGGAAGAAGTCAATTTATTGACCAGGGTATTGAATTCCACCGGCACTAAATTGACCTTCATCCCAATGGCCTCCAGATCCGAACGTATGATGGCTGCTGTTTGTTCCCTGCTCGCAGTACCGGCATCGGAAGTATATAAATTAAATTCCACCGGATGACCTTGTGGGTCTTCGAGCATGCCATCCGGCCGGTATTTAAATCCGGCTTGTTTTAAAATGCCCCTGGCCTTCCCCAAATCGTAATCATAAACAGTCACCTGCGGATCATAAAAGGATCCGCTGCTGGGGCTCATGGCGCTATTTTGCGGCAGGCCAAAACCATTATTTAGGATCTCGATAAGCCTTTTTTTATCGATCGCATGCGCCACAGCGCGACGGAATTGCACGTTCGTAAACCAGGATAGTTTTACCGGATCAACAAAAGGCCGGCTGGTTTTGGGATGAAGGCCCGGATTCTGGTTAAAGGTCACAAAATTGCTGTCGTAATCGGCGCCGGCTTCGTAAATATGGAAATCCTTCGATCTCTCCAAAGGCTTAAGCAACGGATAATCCCGGCCGCTCAAGGCAATGGCATCAAGCTCGCCGTCTATAAACTTCAAGAGCTGGGCCTGCGCATCAGGGATGATCATAAAGATGATATGGTCCAAATAAGGCAAAGCCTCCCCTTGGGACGATCTTTTCCAATAATGGGGATTACGTTTGAATACCAGGCGCTCACCGGGATGATATTCACTTAACAGGAATGGCCCTGTCCCTATAATTTGGGCGGGCGGTGTATCAATGCCCCAGCTGAATGTAAATCTTTTTTGCTGCACCGTCTGCCATAAACAATGCCTGGGCAGGATCGTCTGGGCCATGGCCCTTAAAAATGGGGCGAATTTGACCGGCAAGGTAAAACGCACGGTAAAATTATCTATTTTTTCGACCTTCAGGGGTTTACCCTCAATGGTCAAAACATCTTTGGAAGAGGAAGGGATATCAGGATTATAGATAAGGTCATTGAAGGTAAAAAGCACGTCGTCGGCTGTAAATCCAACGCCGTCAGACCACTTGACATCTTTTCTTAAATGAAAGGTCCATCGAAGCCCGTCGCTGCTTGCCTCCCAGGATCGGGCCAGATCGGGAATGACCTTCAATGTAACAGGGTCCGCCGTGGTCAACCCTTCAAGAAACAGGGATGTGACCGCAGTGCTGTTAACATCAGTGGCAACGATATCATTGAAGGTTTTAGGATCAGAAGCAACGGTTTCAACAAGATTTCCGCCGTAGCGGCTTGCGGCGGCATCAATGCCTGGGGCCGCCAGGCAGACGCAGAGGAAGGTAAGAAGGACCTTATTTCTCAGCATTCGTCACGGGGTTAGCCGGAACTGAAGTTTCCGTGGGCCGCGGGACTTCCGGCTTGGAAACAGTGGACAAAAGCTTTTTATTTGCCATTAAAGATTTATCGACCCTGGAAGAATTGAAAGCCAGGATCATGGAAGTGCTGAAAAAGATGATGGCCAAGATCGTGGTGGTGCGCACCATGAATGTATTGGTCTGCGTGCCGAACATAGACTCCGCTGATTGAAAGGTCTCGGTCAACCCTCCGCCGCGGCCTGCCTGCATTAAGATAGCGATCACCAGCAGCACACAAGCAATGATATGAATGACAAGAATGAATCCCATGACTTAGACTCCTATTTTTTTGCACCTTTGACAATGGCCGAAAAGGAAGGCGCTTTTAAACTCGCCCCACCCACCAAGGCGCCGTCGATATCTTTCTGGGCCATCAGGGAGGTGATATTATCAGGTGTCACACTGCCGCCGTATTGGATACGAACACTATCGGCCACTTCCACACCAAACATCCTGCCCAATAACTGACGGATAAACACATGAACTTCCTGAGCTTGCTGCGGGGTTGCGGTTTTTCCTGTCCCTATCGCCCAGACAGGCTCATAAGCAACGGTCACCTTTTGCATTTCTTCTGCGGACAAACCGCTTAAAGAACCTTCGCAATGATCTTTGATGATATCAAAGGTTTTATTGGCCTCGCGCTGAGCCAAATTTTCACCCACACAGACTATCGGCTTTAAATCGTGTTTTAATGCCGCACGCAGGCGCTTGTTGACTGTTTCATTGGTTTCATGAAAATACTGGCGACGCTCGGAATGACCAATAATGACAAAAGTCACCCCAAGGGCTTTAAGCATGGGTGCAGAAATTTCTCCGGTATAAGCTCCGGAATCTTCCCAAAACAAATTCTGTGCCCCAACGGCGATATCATGATCAACTAAGGCGTCTGACACATCCGTTAAATCCACAAAAGGCGGACAGACCACCACTTCTACACCTGTTACGTCCACTAACTCACGTTTTAATTCATCAACCAAAATAATAGCCTCGTGCGGGGTCTTATTTAATTTCCAATTTCCTGCAATGATGGGCTTACGCATGCCGCTCCTTCTCTAAATTAACCTTACTTTTTATCGTTCAAAGCCGCGAGTCCGGGCAATTCCTTGCCTTCCAAAAACTCCAATGAGGCGCCGCCGCCGGTGGAAATATGCGTCATCTTGTCTTCCAGTCCGAATTTGGTCACCGCGGCCGCAGAATCTCCGCCGCCGATAATGATCGTCACATCTTTTAAGGAAGCCAGATAATCGGCTATGGCATGAGTACCTTTAGCATAGGCATCACGTTCAAAAACACCCAAAGGACCGTTCCATACCACGGTCTTGGCTTGGGAAAGGATGGCCTCGAAACGCTTGATGGTTTTGGGGCCGATATCCAGGCTTTCCCAGCCGTCAGGGATCACATCCGAGACCTTGCAATCATCGCTGGTAAAGCTTTGGGTGATGACGAAATCCGATGTCAACGAGATCTCCACCCCCGCCTTTTTGGCTTCTTCCATCAGACCACGGGCCATATCAACTTTATCTTTTTCCAATTTGGAGTTACCGACATTGACGCCCTGGGCTTTTAAGAAAGTGTACGCCATGCCGCCGCCGATAATGATGCTGTTGGCCTTGGGGATCAAGTTTTTGATGAGTTCGATCTTATCCGAAACCTTGGCCCCGCCTAATATGATGACCAGAGGGCGCTTGGGCTTATTGATCGCATTGCCTAAATATTGCAATTCCTTGCCGATCAAAAAGCCTGCCACTGATGGCAAATAAGCCGTTATCCCTGCGGTAGAGGCATGGGCGCGATGTGCTGTGCCAAAAGCGTCATTAACATAGATGTCTGCAAGCGAGGCCAACTCTTTGGCAAAACCCGCATCGTTCTTCTCTTCCTCTTTATGAAAACGTAAATTCTCCAAAAGGACCACACGTTCAGAAGATTTCGCGATCCCCTCTTTGACGGCCGGCCCCACACATTCATTCAAAAATAAAACTTTTTCCTTTAGTAATTCCTGTAAATGTTTGGCCACAGGTTCCAAAGAGAAAGCTTTCTCAAATCCTGTCCCCTTGGGACGGCCTAAATGGCTCATGAGAATGACCTTGGAAGCGCCATTTTTTAAGGCATATTGGATGGTCGGCAAAGCTGCGGTGATACGGCGGTCATCAGTAATGTGAAAGGAATCATCCAAAGGAACGTTAAAATCCACGCGAATGATGAGCTTCTTTTCTCTAATATTAATGTCCTGAACTGTCATTTTCCCCATAACCCAACTCCCTTCAAGGCCCTACATCCATATATGTATAAAAATGTGTATTATAGCGAAGTGTGCTGTTTTGTCAAAGATTCCCTATTTTACCGTATGTTCATACCAGGCAATGGTTTTCTTGAGTCCCGCTTCAAAAGAGACCTTGGACTTAAAACCAAACTCTTGATCAGCGCGTGTGGTATCTAAACAACGCCTTGGCTGGCCATCAGGCTTGGTTTTGTCCCACATGACCTTTCCTTTAAACTTGGTCAGTTTAACGATCAACTCTGTTAATTTTTTAATGGAGATCTCAAAGCCGGCCCCTAAGTTCACCGGTTCAGAGCTGTTATATTTTTCAGCAGCCATAAGAATGCCGCGGGCGGCATCGTCCACGTACAGGAATTCCCTGGTAGCACGTCCAGTGCCCCATACTGTAATATGGTCTTGCCCCTGTCTTTGGGCCTCCACACATTTGCGGATAAGCGCCGGGATCACATGTGAAGATCCCCATGAAAAATTGTCCCCCGGCCCATAGAGATTCACCGGAAGCAAATAAATGGAGTTAAATCCATACTGCTGGCGATAGGCCTGGGACTGCACCAGGAGCATTTTCTTGGCCAGACCATAAGGGGCATTGGTTTCTTCAGGATAGCCGTTCCAAATATTGTCTTCCTTAAAAGGAACAGGACAAAACTTCGGATAGGCGCATATCGTTCCAATGGCCACCACCTTTGGGACCCCCATCTGACGCGCCTGCTCCATCAATTCAACGCCCATCATTAAATTATCATAAAAAAATTTGCCGGGATTCTCGCGGTTGGCGCCAATGCCCCCGACCACCGCGGCCAAATGGATGACCATATCAGGCCGCGCTTGCGTATAAAGTTTGCGGATCGCTGCAGATTTGCGCAGATCGAACTGTGCTGAACGCGGCACTGTGATATGGCCGCAACCTTTTTGCCGCAGTTGTTCCACTACGACCCGGCCCAAGAAACCGGCGCCGCCGGTGACAATAACGCGTTTGGTTTTCCAAAAATTCATCTTTTCTTCCCTTTCAATCCATAGACCATCTTATGCACTATTTCCATGTCACTATCCACCATCATGCGGACCAGCTGCTTAAAATTGACCTTGGGCTTCCATTTCAGCACCTGTTTGGCTTTAGAACTGTCGCCTAAAAGTAAATCCACTTCGGTGGGACGGAAATACCGCTTATCAATGGCCACATATTTCTTCCAATCGAGCTTGGCGTAGTCAAAAGCTTCCTGCAGAAATTCTTTGACCGAATGGGTCTCTCCGGTGGAGATCACATAATCATCGGGCTTTGTCTGCTGCAACATCAGCCACATGGCTTCCACATAATCGCCGGCAAAACCCCAGTCGCGCTTGGCATCCAGGTTTCCTAAATACAGTTTCTTTTGAAGGCCGAACTTGATGCGGCTCAAGGCCATGGTGATCTTGCGGGTCACAAAGGTCTCTCCCCGCCGCGGTGATTCGTGGTTGAACAAAATGCCGTTGCAGGCAAACATATTATAGGCCTCGCGGTAATTGACCGTTATCCAATATGCGTAAACCTTTGCCGCGCCATAGGGGCTGCGCGGATAAAAAGGCGTTCTCTCATTTTGGGGTGTTTCGATCACCTTCCCATACATTTCCGAGGAGGATGCCTGGTAGAATTTTGTCTTCACTCCGGTGTCCCTGATGGCCTCCAGAAGGCGGATGGCCCCAAGACCTGCGACTTCCGCCGTGTATTCAGGGACTTCAAAGCTTACCTTTACATGGCTTTGTGCCCCTAAATTATAGATCTCGTCCGGTTGGATGTTTTTGATCAAGATATTCAAGGAACTCGCGTCGTTCAGGTCGCCATAAACTAAATTCAATTTACGGGTTCTTTCATGCGGGTCCTGGTAGAGATGGTCAATGCGCTGGGTATTAAAACTGCTGGAGCGGCGGATAATGCCATAGACGGTATAGCCTTTTTTGATCAGAAGCTCGGCTAAATAGGAACCGTCCTGTCCGGTAATCCCGGTTATCAATGCTTTTTTCATCAATAGGCTCCTTTTCCTTTAAGAACGACCGGTATGGTCTGCAATAATATATACATATCCAGCCAAAAAGACCAATTCTTTATATACCAGATGTCCCAATGCAGCAGCTTGTCAAAAGAAAGATCACTGCGGCCCTTGATCTGCCAAAGTCCGGTAATGCCGGGCCGTATCCCTAAGCGCTTCAATTGGCGCAAGTCTTCCTTTTCCAATTGAGCAATAGGAAAAGGCCTGGGACCAACAAGGCTCATGTCCCCTTTGAGGACATTGAATATCTGCGGCAATTCATCAAGACTGTAGCGCCGCAAAAAAGCGCCTATCTTCGTGGTGCGGGGATCGTTCTTGATCTTGAAAATAGGGCCGTCCACTTCGTTCTTTCCCTTAAGCGTCCCTAAGAGCTGGTCGGCATTGGTGACCATGCTGCGGAATTTGTACATGTCGAACATGCGTCCATACCGGCCATAACGCCTGGATCTATAAAAAACCGGCCCCTGGCTGTCAAGCTTGATGAGCAGGCACACCAGGCACAAGACAGGCATCAGCATGAAGATAAGCAGGAGTGATAAAATAAAATCAAACATCCTCTTGAGCCTGTTATGGTAGCCTATCCCGATATCGGAATATTCAAGGATGGGAATGATGCCGATATTGAACTTAATAAAATCCCTGGACATATATTCATAGCCCTGCGGCACCACCCTGACGGCCGGGCCTTCCTCTCTTGCTATTTCCAATAATTTAATAAAAGACTGATGATCAGGATAGATCGTGATAAATATTTTATGGATAAATTCTCGCTGGATCACCTCCTGCAAGTCATCCAGCTTACCCAAAACAGGCAGATTGCCGGTGGCTGAAGTCTTGCTGTCATCCAGGAAACCTTTGATTTTCAATCCCAACGCGGGCTGCCTGTTGATCTCATTAGCCAGTGAGAGGCCGACCTTGCCGGCACCGATGATCAGGGTATTGAAATTATTGTAACCATGGGAAACCATGTAATTGACCAATATCCTTTTTAATACCCGCCAGAAAGAACAAAAAAAGGTGATCATCACTGCGTTGAGCAGCATGACGCTGCGGGGAAAACCCTGGATCTTTAATAAAAATGCCAGGACGATGATCACAAAAGTCGAAATACTGATGGACTTGATGACCTGCCAGATCTCCAGGCTTTCCAATTGTTCACGGCGGGTGCGGTATAGGTCATGGGTGGAATGGAAAAAAACGATCAGCGGGGTCCAGACCATGAAAAGCAATTTAAAAGGATTGTCTGAAGAAAAAAGAGAGGAAAACGAAACCGTGAAATGGACCGTGTTGGCCCTGAAGAGCAATACCAAATAGAAAGAAAAAATAATACAAGCCACGTCAATGGCCAAGTAAGTACTGATAATAAAAGCGGACCGAAATCTCGAATTCATCTGGAGACCTTTTTAAAAGGATCTATGATCAAATAAAACAGGAACAGGCTGTTACCGATCAAATACCGTTTCCATAGCCGCCTCGGCTCGCAGCAAAGACGAAAAAACCATTCCAGTCCCAGAGGCCTCATCCATGGAGGGGCTTGAGGTTTGGCCCCTGAACAAAAATCAAAGGCAGCTCCTGCCCCAACAATGACAGGAGCATCCAGCAATGGACGGTGCAATTGCATCCAAAAGTCCTGCTTAGGACTGCCAAGCCCCAC
>Ga0265338_10003319_pt1 | contig 22764 bp, 15 predicted proteins | sample 42126metaG_FD_193579 | JGI IMG/M metagenome (GOLD analysis project Ga0265338, IMG submission 193579) | Rhizosphere microbial communities from Carex aquatilis grown in University of Washington, Seatle, WA, United States - 4-21-26 metaG | ecosystem: Host-associated > Plants > Roots > Rhizosphere... | reverse complement strand
ATCGTGTTGCCGCCCGCGCTCTTCGCATCGTACAGTGCAATCTCCGCCTGCTGCAGCGCCGCGTCTGAGCTTTCAATGCTCCGGTCAAACACGCTTACTCCCACGCTGCAGGTCACAAAGCGGTCGATTCCATCCATTTTGACAGGCTGTTCCACCGCCGACATGATCTTCTTCGCAATGTATTCTGCTTCGACTCGCGCGGCTTCCGGCGTCTCGCTCATCTCGTCCACCAGCACCATGAACTCATCGCCGCCTACGCGCGCCACGGTATCCACCTTGCGCAGCGACTGCGATAACTGGTGGGCAATCATCTGGAGCAGGCGGTCGCCGGTGGCAAAGCCGAGCATGTCATTAAACTTCTTGAACCCGTCCACATCAATGGCCAGCAAACCACGCTTCAAACGCGCCGCCCGCACACTCCGCGCGGGCTTTCGCAGTTGCTCCACCAGCATGCGCCGGTTGGCCAACCCGGTGAGCGCATCAAAATTGGCAAGGCTCTCAATCTGCTCTTCCGCGCGCCGGATCTCCGTCACGTCCCGCGCCACAATCAGCAAGCACGCCTCTCCATCCAGTTCAATCTCCGACGCGGCAATCGCGGCACGGAACTCCACTCCGTTCTTCCGCTTCAGTTGCGCCTGAAAGTCGCGGCAGATGCCGTCGCGAGCCGCGGCCTCCTGCAACGCCTCGCTGTCTTTCGTATCCTTCCAGATGCCCAGTTCCGCGGTGGTTCGGCCCAGCGCCTCTTCCCGGCTCAATCCCAGCATCGCGCAAAACGCCTGGCTCACATCGGTCAGTTGTCCGCCCTTTCGCCGCGCAATCGCAACCGCGTCAAAGCTCATCCCAAACAGCGCCCGGTATCGCTTTTCGCTCGCGCTCAGGTCGTGCTCCAGCCGCTTCGGGGCAGTCAAATTCCGCGCTGCCCACACCGCTCCACAAATCGCGCCATCCTTGTCGCGGACGGGAGAGAAGCCCGAGCTTGCCATCAAGGTCTCGCCGGTGTCCTTGCGCCGGATCGTGTGCTCCACCCCTTCGCCGGTTTCGCCGCGCAGCGCCCGCCTCAAGGGCCGCATCTCCCTGGCGATCTCCGTGCCCTGCGGCGTGCGAAGCTCCGCGTGCCGGGCCAACTCCTCCATGCGCATGCCGTTCCGGAAATCCACCCCGTGCATCGCCGCAAATGCGCGGTTGAAGTGGATCAGTTCATTGCCGCTCTCCACAAATGCCACCGCGTCCGGCAGGCTTTCCAGCGCCGACTCCACTTTGGCGCGCATGTCCTCAACAGCCTCTTCCCGTTTCAGCTCCGCAGCGAGCTGTTCCTTCCTGCGGCGTCGTTCCGCGGCCAAACTGATGGTCACACCCAAAGTAACGAAGATGCACAATGCCACCGCGTTTGAAACCTGCACATTTCCCGCTTGCGGCATCAGCCATACGCCGGTCATCGCCGTTGAGATCGCCGTCGCCAGCAGCCCCGGCCACAGCCCGCCGAACAGCGCCGCAGCCAGCACCGCCGGATAGAAAATCAAAAATGGAGGCAACTCAATCCGATAGAGGACAGCCAAAAACGACTGGATGAGAAACGCCGCCACCACCAGCGCGGTGGACAAAACCAGTTTCAGCACTTCTTCGGCCGGCCGGTGATTGCGTTCTGTTGGCATGGTCGTTATAGGGGAGCGGTTCCTCGTAGACCCCGGTCCGTTATATCGAAGTGCGGAATCACTGGGTGCGGAGGATTATTTCTCACTATCAGAACCCAATTATTGTTCGCCGGTCAATTCAAATCGTGTCAACCATTGCCTACCGCGTAGATGAGGATTCCTGGCGGGGGCTGCAGGTCGCCGAAGCCGTCGAATCGTCAGGAACACCATCGCGTGTTCGCGTTCTAAACGAGCGAAACAACTTCCTTCAAGCTTTCTACCGCTCCGACAGCGGATTCCATGGCCTGTCAACCTCAACTCGGTAGAAGATGCCACATGCGCAAGTGGTTGAAATTAAGAGCCTCCAACCCAGAGTCGTTCATCTTCTTCACGAGACGCGCGTCGTCGCTGACGATCAGATACTCGCGCGAAACCATGGCGAGCCCGCTGTCAGTCAACCCTAGAAAGTGGAAATCCTGCCGCTTCGCCGCCTCCATGCTTGCGATTGGCAATTCATCGATCTCGCCAAAAGTCGCGCGAAACCTCCTGAGGCATTCCGCTTTCGTTTGCTCGGGAAGATCATTTGTGAGGTTGCTCACTTCCGTGAGAACATGCGGCGTCGTGACTGCCTTTTTGAACAGATTCTTTAACCTTAGAAGCAACTCGTAATCTTCGACGGCATATTTTGACAGCTTGTTATATTTTCCATCCCCGACAAGTCTGAGGTCGTAACCACCAACCAAATACAAAAGTGCAAGATTCGAGTCGACCAGGATTCCTCTTTTTATGTACTTCCCAATCAGCACTTCGACGTACGAACTCATTGCTTCCAGACCTTCAGGGATTGCGCATTGCCACTGTCCGAGTCGATCTTAATCGTCTTGTAAATACGCGGCGGACCTTGTCCTAATGCGTAAGCTAATGCACCGGGCTCTCCTGTAGAGAAGGAAATAACCACTGACCAGCCGTCCGAAAAAGGCTCAACCTCCTCTAGTCGAAATTCCCTGCCTTCCGGGTAAAAATCCTTGACAAAGGCAAAGGCTCGCTGGACAGCATCCTTCATACCAATTGAGGTTGTCTTCTCTAAAGTCCGCGCCGTCAGTGCAGCTGCAACTCCTTTTCCACCGGTCTTTTGGCCACTCATGCCTTCTCACCTCAAAATCAGGTCAATCATAACGCATTCCAGTATTCGACAGAACCGACTCTGTCTTTACATCTCCCTCCGCAGCCTGCCACACTAATACGTGGACACCCAGACAATCGTTATCCTCGATTTCGGCTCGCAGTACACCCAGCTCATTGCGCGCCGCATCCGCGAGCTCAACGTCTTCTCCGTCGTCCTGCCCTGCACCGCTCCCCTGCGCGAGATCCAGGACTACAAACCCATCGGCATCGTCCTCTCCGGCGGGCCCTCGTCGGTCTACGACGCCGACGCACCGCCGGCCGATCCCGGAATCCTCGAGCTTGGCCTCCCCACCCTCGGCGTCTGCTACGGCCTCCACTTCATCGTCCATCACCTTGGCGGCAAAATTCGTCCCGGCACAAAGCGTGAATACGGCCACGCTGAAGTCTCCATTGAAGACTCCGCCACGCCGCTCTTCGCCGGCCTGCCTGGGACTCTCGCCGTCTGGATGAGCCACGGCGATGAGACCGAGCAGCTTCCCGCAGGCTTCCGCCGCACCGCCGCCAGCGCCAACGCCCTCGCCGCCATCGCCAACGACGAACGCCGTATCTGGGCCGTCCAGTTCCATCCCGAGGTCCACCACACCCCGCTCGGCCGCGACCTCATCCGCAACTTCGTCTTCTCCATCTGCGGCGCCAGGGGAGACTGGACCCCAGCCCACTTCGTCGAATCCACCGTCGCATCCATCCGCCAGAAAGTCGGCAACGACCACGTCATCTGCGCGCTCTCCGGCGGCGTCGATTCCTCTGTCGCTGCCATGCTCGTCCACAAGGCCATCGGCCCCCAGCTCACCTGCGTCTTCGTCAACAACGGCGTCCTGCGCAAAAATGAGTTTCACAACGTCCAGAAGAACCTTCGCGACCACCTCGGTCTCAATCTCGTCGCCGTCGACGCCTCCGACCGCTTCCTCTCCAAACTCGCCGGCGTCACGGATCCCGAAAAGAAACGCAAAATCATCGGCAATGAGTTCATCGCCGTTTTCGACGACGAAGCCGCCCGCATCGCTCAGCAGACCGGCGGTGTCGACTGGCTTGTCCAGGGCACGCTCTACCCTGATGTCATCGAATCCTCAAGCGTCATGGGCCCCAGCCAGACCATCAAGAGCCATCACAACGTCGGCGGCCTGCCTGAAACCATGAAGCTCAAACTCATTGAGCCCCTGCGCGACCTGTTCAAGGACGAGGTCCGCCGCATCGGCCGCGACATGGGGATGCCCGAAGAGATCCTCTCCCGCCAGCCGTTCCCCGGACCGGGCCTCGCCGTCCGCATCCTCGGTGAAGTCACTCCCCAGCGCGTCGCCCTTCTCCAGGAAGTCGACGACATCGTGGTCAGCGAGATCAAGTCCGCCGGCCTCTATACAAAAATCTGGCAGAGTTTCGCCGTCCTGCTCCCCGTCATGAGCGTCGGCGTCATGGGCGACCAGCGCACCTACGCCTACACCGCCGCCATCCGCGCCGTGCACTCTGAAGACGGCATGACCGCCGACTGGACCCCGCTCCCCTACGACGTCCTCAAGCGCATCTCCAGCCGCATCGTCAACGAAGTCCGCGGCATCAACCGCGTCGTCTACGACGTCACCTCCAAGCCGCCTGGCACCATCGAGTGGGAATAGGCACGTTCGGTCATCCAAACTCGATTCGTGCCAGATTCCAGAAAAAATGCCATAATGGCTTAGGAATGCCATATGGACGTCGAACGGGTCATCCTCGATAAACACGGCAGAATCCTCATCCCGTCCGCTTTGCGTAAGAAGATGGGTTGGGCAGCGAACCAGCCACTCACGATCGTGAGCGGAAAGCACGGCCTCCAGGTGCTCTCTCCACTTCAGGCACTTGAGCAAGCGCAGGAAGAAGTGCGGAAATACGCCCGTCCCGGAGTCAGCGTAGTGGATGAGCTGATTCGCGAACGGCGAGAAGAAGTACGCCGCGACGATGAGGAGTACGAACGGTCAAAGGCAAGGCGCGCACGTCGCCACGCAGCGGAGAAGAACGTTGCCTAGCATCGTGCTCGACGCTTCAGCGATACTAGCCGCCATTTACAGCGAGGACGGCGCCCAAAAGGTGAGAGGTTTGTTCGCCGATCCGGTATCGACTATTTTGATGAGCAGCCTCAATTGGAGCGAAGCCCTGGATCGCCTTCTCCGCGACGGCATGCGAGATGACGATGCTGAAAGCATTCTTGCCAGTCAGAACCTCGAAGTGGTTGACTTCACGATCGAGCAAGCCAGAATAGCCGCGAGACTGCGACTGGCAGCCCCAAGCCTCTCGCTCGCCGATCGCGCGTGCCTCGCCCTCGCCAAAACCCGAAACGCGACTGCCTGGACCACCGATAAAGCCTGGAAGAAATACTCCATTCCTGTTGCCATCGAGCTTCTCCGCTAAGCCGCGGCCCTCTTCCGAGTGACCCGCCCAAACCCCACCGTCCCCACCACAATCAGCCCCAGCGCAGCCCGCCCCCGCCCGCCCTCCCTGAATTAAAAACCCTTCCCCTCCTCGTCCCCGCGCTCGTATCCTTCCCACCATGCGCCTGCTTCCCCCATCCGCCCTGCTCCTCGCCTGTGCCGTCCTCGCCGCCACGCCCGCTCCCGCTCAGTCCAACCCCAACCCGCTCGCCGACCTCATCTCCGTCCACGCCCCCGTCTTCGTCCTCAACCACGTCCGCGTCATTGACGGCACCGGCGCTCCCACCCGCGACGATCAGGCCATCGTCGTCGCCAACGGCAAAATCCAATCCATCGCACCCGCCGCCTCCGCCCAAATTCCCTCAGGCGCACAGGTCATCGACCGTCCCGGCTACACCGTCATTCCCGGGCTCGTCGGCATGCACGACCACCTCTACTACACTGACTCCGCCTCATTTCAGGTTGTGAACGGCCGCATCCCTGAGCCCGGTCTGTTCGTCGCTGAAATCCCCTACACCGCGCCACGCCTCTATCTCGCCGCCGGCGTCACCACCGCGCGCACCACCGGCAGCCTGGAGCCCTACACCGACCTCATGGTCAAGAACCGCATTGACGCCGGCCTCATGCCCGGACCCGCCCTCGACGCCACCGCCCCCTACCTTGAAGGCGCGCCCACCATCTTCGCGCAGATGCACGAGCTCACCGGTCCTGACGACGCCACCCGCCTCGTCGACTACTGGGCCGCCGAGGGCATGACCTCCTTCAAGGCCTACATGCACATCTCCCGCGCCGAGCTCGCCGCCGCCATCACCGCCGCACACGCCCACCACCTCAAGCTCACCGGCCACCTCTGCTCGGTTACCTGGCCTGAGGCCATCAACCTCGGCATCGATGATTTCGAGCACGGCCCCATCTTCACAGACACCGAATTCGTCTCCGGCAAGCAGCCGGACAACTGCCCCGCGCGCGGCAGTGCCTCATGGGAAAACACCGACATCCACGGTCCCCAGGTCACCAGTCTCATCGAGAACCTAATCGCCCATCACGTCGCCGTCACGTCCACGCTGCCTGTTTTCGAGTGCTCCGTGCCCGGCCGACCGCCGCTCCAGCAGCGCACCCTTGACGCCATGACGCCCGAGTCCGCCCAGAGCTACCTCATCGCCCGCGCCCACATCCCTCTCAACTCGCCCATAACCGCCCTCTTCCGCAAGGAGATGGACTTCGAGCTCGCCTTCGCCCGCGCCGGCGGCCTGCTCCTAGCCGGCCCTGACCCCACCGGCAACGGCTGCACCCTCCCCGGTTTCGGTGACCAGCGCGAGATCGAGCTCCTGGTCGAAGCCGGATTCACCCCTGAGCAGGCCATCCAAATCGGCACCCAGAACGGCGCCATCTACCTCGGCCGCCAGGACCAGGTCGGTACCCTCGCCCCCGGCAAACAAGCCGATCTCGTCCTCATCAAGGGCGACCCCTCGAAGCGCATCGCCGACATTGAGAATGTAGAGACCGTCTTCAAAAACGGCATCGGCTTCGACTCGCAGAAGCTGATCGACAGCGTCCACCACCAGGTCGGCATCCACTAAGGCGACCGCCCCGCGTACCACCGGTTTCCAAACCGGCTGTAGTGCGGGTCTCCAGACCCGCACACCTCACCGTATGAACAGCTCCGAGCCCTTCGCTTAACGAGTAGCCCTCTGGTACCGATTCGCCGCGCCAGGCGTTGACACGCTGCCCGTAATCTGCGCCTCTCGCGCATGCGCCCGGCCCAGGGGGGCACTGAGCGTGATGCCGGTGCCGGAAACCTCCGCCCCAGCCGCGTGCGCATGAGCCAGCGCCTTGGTCACAGTAATCGTTCTGTCCCACGGCGTGATGAAAGCCACCACCGCCGTATCCGCGTCCGCGCCGCTGCCAATCGTGATCGTCTGGCCATTGTTAAAGCCAAACGTGTTGCCCACGTGGAGCATCGTGGCGCTGGCCGCCGTAGCAGCGCCCGTCGTGGTGGCGCCCGCGGTGCCCACCGTCGCAATCGTTGCCGTCTCCAGGTTCGCGCCCGCATCGATCCGAATCTTCACGCCGGCGGCAAAACCATCCACGTTGGCCACCTTGATGTTGGTCGCGCCCGCCGCCGATGCAGCCCCAAGCGCAGTCGTCGGCGCCGTGACAAAATCGTCGCAGTTCGATCCCGTGTCGCGTCCGTCCGGATATCTCCCCGCGCTGGTGTTCGACGCCGATGGCGGAGCCATCTGCCCAAATCCGCTGCCCGCCGCGCCCGGCGCAATCACGAAGCAGCCGCTCTTGTCCATGCCTGAGGCCGCCTGGTAACCCTCGGCGGCCCATGGATCCACCAGCCCGCCATAGTTCAGGCTGTCGGCCACCAGCCCACCGCCGTCCCGCAGCACCAGGCTGCCTTCTCTCACTGTCATGGTGCGCCCAAACTGCGGAGACTCAGTGGTAAGCTCCGGCCCTCCAAACCACTGGTTCGGCGCCGGCGTTCCCTGGTAGCCCGCCGTCGTCACCGCGGCATCCCGCACCGCTGCATTGATTTCATGCCCCTTTGAAAGTGGGCCGTCCAGCGTGATGCCGGTCCCCAGCGCCTGCACCGGCTCGTTGCTGATATGAGCAAACCCAGTCGCCGTCTCAAAGCTGATTCCCGTTCCCCGATCGCTGAAGGGGAGATTCGCCGCATGGTTGTATTTCAGCCCCGCGGCCAGCTCAAGCCCCGTGCCCGGTTCCATCACTCCTTCGTCGCCGATGTGCGCCTGTTCGAGCGCGGGCGCGAATTCCAACCCCGTTCCGCGCGGCCCCCCGGTTCCCACCGCGGTAATCGTAACCACCTGCCTGTTTGCGGGCGTGCCCACGGTTATCTTGTCGCCCGCAGCAAAGCCATGAACGTTGCGGACCTTGATACTGGTCGCGCCGGCGCTCGCTTCCGCCGCCAGGTTCGTGTGCTTCGCCTCCGTGCCCACTTTCGTTACGGTGACGATCTCAATCCCGTGACCCACGCTGTCAATGTCCAGCCGGATCGTGTCGCCCGTTGAGATATCGGCAACCGACGTCACCTTGATGTTGGTCGCCCCCGCCGCCGCATCCGCCGCCAGGTACGCCTGCGTGCCCTGCTTGCCCACCGCCGTCACCGTGGCCACTTCATACTTCTCCATGCCGGCCGGCTCGGTGGGATACGTCGCGCCATAACCCAGCGCCACCTTCTGCCCAACCACGAATCCTGCCGTGCTCATCACCGGCACATTCGTTGCTCCTGCCGGAATCGTGATCACCGGCCCATCGGGCAGCGGCTGCCACACCGTCGTATGGTTCGCGGCCGCCGTCCCCACGCCGGCAATCTTGTGCGTCTCCGCGTCAGCGCCGTCGCCAACAAGGACGGTATCGCCGGCCTTCATCCCCGCCGTGCTTCTCACGTAAAGGGTGGCATCGCCCGCGCGCGCCGCCGCCGCCAGTCCTGAATTCGCCAGCCCCAGCAGGTAGAACCCGTGTCCTGCCAGCTTTGTCCCGCTCGGAACCTTCACCGCTGAAAAAATGGCTTGCTGCGTCGGATGCAAGGTCAGCGTCCAGCCGGAAATGTCCACGCTGCTCGCGCCTGCGTTGTAAAGCTCAACAAACGAGTCTGTCGCGTTCGTTGGCGGTCCTGAGCTGATGCGGAACTCGTTGATCTTCACCGGGGGCGCGCTCCGCACGCGCTCAGCAATTGTCTGGGACTGTTTTTGGCCGCCTGGCTGGCTGGTCCACTCGGCCTTGGCCAAAAGATCGCCGTTGAACGCCGTCGGCCCCGCAGTCACCTTGAACGTCGCGCTCACGCTCGCGCCCGGCGCCACCGGCCCGGCAAACCACTTCATCGTCTTTTCCGTGCCCTGAACGAAGGTCCTCCACCGCTCCGGCACAGCCAGGCTCAATTGCACGTCCGTCGCCGGCGCGCCGGTCGTGTTGGTAAACGTCACCGTAGTCTCCTGCGACATTCCCGGCGAAAACGTCTGCACTCCCGGCGGAGTGGCCGCATCGGCCGCCGGCGCAATGCTCACGGGCAACACGCCGTAACCGGCCGCCACAATGTTGGCCTGCACCTGCTGATCGGTCTCATCCGTCGGGAACGTCCCCGCCGCCGTCACCACGCCTTCATAGAACGTCCCCTGCGAACCGTTGCTGTTATCCCCGCCATTGCCCAGCAGGATCGCTCCCTGCTTGCGCATCGGGTCATACGTGCCGTTCACGCGCGGCCCGCTGAACATCACCTGCAGCGCCCCCTGCTGCGCATCTCCGCCCATCGATGTCCAGTGGTGCGGTTCGCCCTTCGCCATCGCGGTCACGAATCTCCACTCGATGTTCGGCATCTTGCACTGCTTCGATCCGTCCGCGATTACGCAGCCCACCAGGTTGTTCTCCTGGTCGGTCATGATCCAAGGCCCGGGCATGGTCCCGTGATACCAGTAGGGCGCGTCGCCGAAATAAGCCGTCTCCATGGTGCCGTTGTCGTCGTCGCGGCTGTCGGTCTCCGCGTTGCCGTAGTCAAAGCAGCAGCCGGAATTGAAGTGGCGCCCGTTGATCACCCAGTACTGCCCCTCCGCCTGGTCGTCCACCGCGGTGCCCTTGGGGTCGTCTTCGCGCAGGCCCATGCCCGGCTCAATAAACGCGCCGTACACCTTGTGGCCCCTGATCGTAACCGGCGCCATGTCCGCCACAGGCACGTTGTTGAACCCGCCCAGCGCCGGTCCGCTGAATCCCCCGCGCGGCGCCTGGGTCAGATCGTTGTGCTTGCCCGATTGGTCGTAGATCGTCGTGATCCAGCAGATCGTGTTCCCGCAAAACGCGTCCTGCGCCGCCGCATCCGCATACCCGCCCGCGTCCGTCCCGCTGGGCTTAACCACGCCAATGTCCAGGCTCTTGCCGTCTGACTGGCGCACCACCTGGTAGAGCGGTCCGTCATAAGCGGCGTACAGCGCGCGCGTGGTGCTGTGCGCGGCCACGCAAGCATCGCCCGCCGCCGCGTAAACATCGCACGGCCCTTTGGGCCTCGCCGCAGCACCGTTGGCCGAGCCTCCGCCCGGTTGCGCTACCATCGACACGGCGCTCATCCCCGTGAGCGCCACTCCCAGCAAAAGTGCAAGAACGATTTTCGTTTTCATATGGTTTCCGTTTCCGTTTGCGGGCTGAGTATATCCAACCAAGCGCAGGTTTGAAAACGGTTTCACCGCAACCGTCATTGCCCGGTGAATGAGAAACACAGCCGCCCGCCCGCATTTCGCGTTAGAATCTCCCCGAATCTTCCGGGAGTCGAATCATGAGAGCGAAAGCTGTTGCCGCCTTACTCGCGGTCGCGGGATGCCTGACCTACGCAACGGCTCAGGCAACAAATGATCCATGCGCCAACCAGAAGCCCGGCCAGCCGGCCCAGGAACATGGCTGCTCCAATCCGCAAGTCGATGCCAAAACCCGGCAATTGGTGTCACAGGTCTACAGTGCGGTCCAGAATGGGATGGCCGCGCCTGCAACAGGCGATCAGTCAGACGCCGCGGCGGCCCTCAGTTACAACTTCCACATGTCTGATTGCGAAAACCGCTGGGTGGCTCTCTCCCATAAACCCGGCGATTCCGATTACACTTACGGCTTCGTCTACATCGATCCCGAAGCGGGATTCACGCTGCAATTTGGTGGAAAATTCACCATCGATGCAGCCGGCAATTTTCACGCTGCGCCGGACCCCCTCGATTCCCAAAAGATCAATTTAAAGATTCGTCTGGAAGAAGGGAATGGAGTTGCCGCTCTGCTTCCGCCCCGCGCCATAACGCAACTTGGCCTGCCTGAAAAACCGGACTGGCTGAAGTCCTATGAAGATAAATCTGACCCCCTGATTCATAAGGCCAATTGGGGTTCCTTCTACAACGGAATGGGTGACTCGCGTCGTGCCCTCGAATACCTTGAACCCGCATACAAGGAAAAGCCCGACAATCACAAAGTGGTCTTCGAGCTTGCCTACGCCTATAACGCGCTTGAACGGCCGGCAGATGCAATTCAGGTGGCAAAAGGCGAGTGGATTAAGTCGCCGAAAGACGAGCTTTTGTGTCGTGAGATGGCCTTCGCATACCTCAGCCTCAAAAGCTTCAAAGAGGCGACGGAGCAATATCCATCCTGCATTGCATTGTGCGACGACTCGGAAGCGGGCAGAGCGGAGAAGAGCGAATTGGAAGTGAATCTCGGCGCGGCCTACCAAGAAATGGGCGATAAGCAGAATCACGATGAATGGCTGAACAAGGCGAAGGAATGGGCGCCAAAGGGTTCAGCAGTCTACAAGCACTTTCACCCCGGTGAGGAGTAGGTATCGATCCAGCCGTCGGCGCTCGCAGCAAGACGAACGCCCTTATTTTTCTGATAGCCGCGCCCGCAGGCCGGCAATCTCAGCGGCCATCGCGTCAAACCGGGCCAGCACCTCGGTGTGGTGCTTCTCCGCCTGCGTAGGCTCTACCCCCTCCACGTAGAACGAGCCGTTCGACTCCAGCTCGCAGCGTTTCACCTTGGCCAGTGTCTCGAACCCCTGTCGATGGATCACCTCCATCAGCTCCTCGCGCGTCAGCGATTCGCGGCTCATGGCGCTCTCGTCCACCTTGCCATTGCGGACCAGCACCGTGGACCCGCCCTGAAGCAATCGCGTAAAGCGCGGCGAGCGGAACAGCAACCGGACCACTAGCCAGTTGATCCCCAGCAAGCCAATGGCGCCGACCACCCCGCCGGTAACGGTGTTGTCATCGCCGATAATGGCGTTCTGCACGGTGTTGGAAAGCGACAGCAGAACCACCAGGTCAAAGGGGTTGAGCTGGGCCAGCTCCCGCTTGCCGAAAAGGCGCAGCAGAACCACAAGAACCAGGTAGATGATGATCGGGCGGAGCAGCTTCTCGATCAGGGGAAGCGGCAGGCGAAACATGTGATCGTAAAGTTCATGCGGCATGGCAAGAGAATAGCGCCTCAGGTGCGTTTCTCCAGCCGCAGTGTTACGTCGACCGTCCTTTTGTCGTCGTTCAGGCGCAAGGTGTATTTCAGGTTGACCCCGGCAAAAACGCGCTCGAGTTGCGGATTGACGCCGTGAGTGGCGAAGAATCCAAGAATCGCGCCTTCATTGAAGACGGCGCCGGAGGGCATCTTCCAGCCCGCGAGCATCATCGTGCGCAGCTCGTCGCTCACGTTCTCAATGGTCAAATTGCCCATGGTGTATACGGGGCCGGGGGTGGCGGAAATGGCATAGCTGACCGTTCCATGCGCGGCACCCAGCGTGGGCTTCGACACCACCTGCGCATTCATAAGTCCGCGGTTGTGATACTGGCGCTGAACAAAGTGAATGTTCTCCGCCACGTGTTCGATGTCGGCTATGTCGCCGGGATGAGTATGAGCCTGCTTGTCGAAATCAGCCTGGGATACGAGCATGTCCGGCGCTAACTGGATAGCGGTGATGTGGAAGAGCGGCCCGGGCGTTACGGAGACGTGAAACGGGATGCGAATGGCATCCGGATCGATGGTCGGCTGGCCAAGCTGGGAGGCGCGGGCGTCGGCCTGCAGGTAGCCCTTGCCGCGGTATACCTCCGCTACGTCGCTTTGGATCGCGTTGCTGCTTTCCTGGAAATCGTAGGACGATCCGGAGACGCCGGCGAGGACCTTCTGCGCGTCGGGTTCGAGTGGACCGCCGTCAGGCTGGATCTGGCCCACCAGAACCTGCGGTGACGTAATGGAGAACGCCATGGCGATCCCGCTGGAAGACACGCCCCTGAAGGGAGTAGCTGCCACCGTGGCCTGAATGCCTTGCGCCTTCAACATGTCCTGGAACGCCGCCTGCACGTCGTCCAGCAATTTGCCTTCGCTGGGGACCTTGCCGCGATAGAGCGGCACCCGCTGGCGCAGGCCTGCGTCCAGATCGGTTCCGGGAGCAAGGGGAATATTGGCCACGTGGACCGGGTAGAGCTGATGTGCAGGGGTGATCTGGAAGACGAGATCCTTGCCGTCAAAGTCGTACTGGATGCCCGCGAAAAGGCCGGAGTTCATCAGGCCCTGCACAGCCGCCTTCATGTCGGCGTCGGAGATGTCTGTCCCGAGCTTGAGGCCCACGGCGGCCAGAAGCTCCTCCTGGGAATAGTCCGGGGCTCCTTTGAATTCGATCGCGGCGGGATGGAACGTCTGCGCCGAGGCGGCAACAAGGGAGACCAGGCTGAAACATCCTGTGAGAAGTGCAAGAAAACCTGCGCGGTGCATGGTAAGGACAGACTAGCAAAAGGCAAATCGGCCCGGAACCGCATTCCGGGCCGATAGGGAGATACTGCTTCAGCTTGGCTGCATCGGCGGCCTTCAACACTTCGCTCAGCTGAACTTGTTTGGAGCGGCGCGCCCCCTGTGCGGTTAGGAAAAATTTTCAGTTCGGCCGGTAACTCGAATATTCACTCACAAACAACGTGCATCGCGTCATGTAAATTGCCGCTCCGGAATCGCCTCCGGGGACAACCAGGGTGTTCACAAAGCTTTTCACCGGCGCAATTACGGTGCGCGTGCCCGCATGCACCGGGCCGTAATCGATCCGCGTATCCACCTGGTGCACCACATCGCTCGGCTTGAACTCGGCCATGGTAATCATGCGCACCACAATGCCGGTGTCGGGATCGACGAAGAACTCGCCGTGGTAGGGAGCAGTGGCGTTGAAGTCATGCCAGTCCGTGGTGGTCTGCCAGTCGCCGGAAACGCCGCCGGCGCCGCCACCGCCGCTGGAGTCGCCGCCGAACGCGGACGCCGTAGTGGACGTGTAGAAGTGGGCGATGCCTTGCTGGTCGATCTTGGGGAAGCAGCAAACCTTCACGTCCAGCCGTGAGTGCTTGCGCGAAACCGAAAAGCTGAATACGGCCGTGGGCTTCCCGTTGATGAGCTCCCATCGCTGCCACTGGGCGGAGCCCGACTGCTGCACTTCCTGAAACACCGTGCCCAGACTCGGGCTGGGCGTCTGCAGTGCGATCAACTTGTTCGCGCCCCAGCGAACATTGGGGTTGGCGGGCGGCAGCTTCTCCGCGCCGCGCTCAAAGGCCACCGCCGTCGCGCTGGAATTGATGTAGTGGACAAACGAGGCGCGAGCATTGAAGCCGGGAGAGGAGGTGTCCACCTCCGTCGCGCTGCCCACCACCCCGGAGCTTAGCCCCACCGCGTCATAGTTGTCCTGAAAGCGCAGGGTGGTGCGAGTGGCGGCAAGCTGCGGTAGCTGACTGTACGTATGGCTGACGTATTCCGCGGCGCGCGTCAGGATGGCCTTTTGCCCCGCGGCATCCGGCGCCGGGGTGGCGGGCAGGTCGGAAGGCGGCGGAATAAGATCCGCGCTGCGCGCCTCCAGAACGTAAATCTGCTCCGTGGAGTAGGGCCCGGGCGCAAGAGGAACCAGGCTGTTCATCCGCGCGCGGGTCAGCTCCTCTGAGAGTTCCACCTGCTTCAGCGTTGTGGCCACATCCACATCGGCCTTCTTGTCGTGCTGCATGGCGCGGAGAAGGTCCTCGAGCTGGCCCACGGTAATTTTCTTTTCCGCCCAGGCGGGAGTGACCAAAAGGAAGAATGCCAGAAGGGTACAACTAAAGCGATTCATTGAAAGGCCGTCCTACTATAAATAGACGAAGTTACGAGGATTATAGCTTCAGCCGGGTAACAAGCCAGAGGTGTCGGTTTCAGCAGGCAGGCCAAGTGTCAGGAATCAGGCATTTCCTGCCCCCTGCCCCCTGACCCCTGACCCCTGACCCCTGACCCCTGATCCCTGATCCCTGACCCCTGAAAACGGCTACTTGCTCGGCGCGTAGTTCTTGTATTCCGACGTAAAGAGCGTCGTCCGGGTTGAAAATCCTCCGGCGCCGGCTTCGCCGTTGGGCACCACTTCGGTAATCATGATGGCGCGCAAGGGCAGCATCAGCGCATTGCCGCCGATAACCACCGGGGCGTAGTCCACGCGGGTGTCGAGCTGGTGAACCATATCGGAGGTCTTCTGCTCGTCCTGGGTTACCATGCGGACAATGACGCCCGTATCGGGGTCGATGAAGAACTCGCCGTGGAAGCCCACGTTCTTCGCCCGGTAGTGGTCCCAGGTGGTGTTGGTCTGCAAGTTGCCGGTGGCGCCCCCCCCCGATCCGCCGTTCAGGGAACCGGCTGATGCCGACGATAAGGTCATCACGCCGGCCTGATCAATCTGAGGGAAACAGCAGACGTCCACGTTCATCTTGGACTTCTTCTTGGGCACGGCATACGAGAAGACCGCGGCAGGCTTGCCATTCACCACTTCCCAGCGGTCCCATTTAAGTCCGCCAGAGTCCTTGGCTTCCCCAAAGATGGTGGCCAGATCCGGATCGGGATCCATCGGTTGGATCATCTTGTTGCGTCCCCACTGCGTCTTGTCCACAGGCACCCGCTCGGCGCCCTTGTCAAAGGCAAGTTCAGTGTCGGCGGAGTTGATGTAGTGAATGTAGTTATAAGGATTTACCCACAGTCCCGTTGCCCCATTTGTCGATCCACCCTGCAAACCGGAGGCGTCGGCCAGAGCTTCCACGTTGTCCTGGAAACGAAGCGTGGTCTTGGTGGCCGTGAGTGCCGGCATCTGGCTCCAGGTGCCGGAGACATACGTGGCAGCCTTGGTCAGGATGGCCTGCTGCCCTGCGGCGTCCAGCGGCGCGTTGTTGGGAACGTCCGTGGCCGGCGGAGGCAGAAGCGCGCTGCGCGCTTCCAGCACGTACAGCTGCTCGGTGGAGAGCTTGCCGGGAACCTGGTCGGCCATGCTGTTCATGGTGGCGCGGTCAAGCTGCTCGGTTATCTGCAGCTGCTTCAGCGCAATGGACACCTCTTCGTCGCTTTTGTTCGCTTTGTGCATGGTGACGAGCATGTCTTTCAGCTCAGCGACGGTGACCTTCTTGGCGGCGGAGAAAGCAGGCACCGCGGCCAGCAACATAAGTGCGATACAGCAAAAACGTTTCATGCAGCAATTCCTCCACGGAAATCGGGCGCGGCCATTGTATCGCGGGCGGGCCGTTCAACACAGTGAGTTAGGTGAGACCGCCGGGCCATCCATTTGAGGGCCCACGGCGCTCAGCGGTTAGCAGCTTGAAGCGCGCCGGACGGGATGGTCACCGAGCCCATGCGGCCCGAGTTCTCATCCACCACCAGTATGCGGAGGCTGCCCATGTTGGGTTTCAATTCCACCGCGCGTTCATACGGCAGGCCCGACGGCAGGATGTTCTGGTAAGTAGAGGGTTTAAGGCGCAGGCCCAGCGTCTCGCCCTCCGCCCGGGCATGGATTCCCGCATCGTCGCGCTGGATGAAAAATATGTAGAGATTGTCCATCCAGCGGCCCGCCCGCTGCTCCATCGCCAGGTCCGCGGCGGCAATGTTGATCTTCACTGAGGCGCTCGCGCCGGACGGCGTAACACTCGCCGTGATCCCGATCTCAGTAGCGTCCATCGCCTGCCATACGGCCTCGCGCACCCGGTCCTTCTGCGACTCCGCCTCTTTGGTATAGAGATAGCCGGTGCGGTAGCGGGCGTTCAGGCCGTGATGGCCCACCAGCTTGACCGTCAGTGCGTGGTATTTACCATCGGCCTGCCCCTGCGGATAGAAGCTGATCTGGTAGGTGGCGCGGCCGTCTTCGAAAATGCCCATCAGCTCGGCCGCCAGGTCGCCTGAGCGCCGGATGGTCCGCCCCCCCGTGCCCGTAGCAACGTCCCTCACCGGTCCCTGGATGGGATGCAGGTCCTGGCTCATCGTGGCGTTGATGCGGCCCATTCCGGTTTGGCGATTGGACGGTGCACCGGCTCCATTGCCTGAGCCTCCCGAGGCGCCGCCGCCGCCCGCCGCCTGCGCGGTGGACAGATTATCCTGCGCCGCGGCCGTAAGCTGTACGCTGCTGTTCTGCAGGTCCGCATTCACTCCGCCCGCTTCAAGTTGGGAAACGTCGAAGGGATACACCGCGGCATGAGCCTCGTTCATCGCCTCTTCGGCCCGCCGCGCGTAGCTCTCCACCATCTTGGGGCTCTTGTCGATGGCCACCGCCTGGTCCTCCCAGTCGGCAAGCGCATTGTCCGTTGACACCCACACCAGGCTCTTGTGCCCCGGAATCGCCGCCAGGTGCCGCGCAACCTGCGCCAGGATGATGAAGGCCCCGCGGGCCGGATTGTCGCCCATCGACAGCAGCTCCGGATCAACCGGCTGTTCCGCGTCCGGAACGTCGCCGTGGTTCCCGTTCACTGAGTTCAGGTCGGCCACGCTGTGCACCGTCTCAAACGACTGCCGGTTGCGTCGCTCCTCCTCCTGCGCCTGGTTCACTGACTGCGCGGAGGGCATGTAGGCCTTCAGCCGCGCTTCAAGTGCGGCATGGTCGCGCGTCAGCTCCATCAGGACGTGGAAACCAAGGCCGTTCATTGTGTACAGGCCCACCGGCGCATCGGCGGGAATCTTTGAGAAGAACTTCAGCATCTGCGCGCGGGCGTAGTTCAGATCCGCCCACGCAATGTGCCCCTCGTCAATCAAAAGAATCGTGCCCGCGGGGACTGACTGCGTGGGCGCGGCCGTGTCCGCTGCGCGATTGGAAAAACTGGCGGCGGCGGGCGCAGCAGCCGGCGGTTCCGGCACCCCGGCTGCCGCGGAAAAGAACCGGATGTCCATCTTGTGCCCGTCGTCGAACAGCTCAAAGTCCTCCGGCTTGAGATCCGTAACCGGGTGGCCGTGCTTGTCATAGACAATCACCCCCACATCCACCAGGTGCGATGTCACCTTGAGCGAGTAGCCCGAGTTGGGATTGGTGGAGGCGTCCGGGACGCCGTTGGCCGCGGCCATGCTGATCTCCGGAATCACCGGCGCCGGCGGAGGTTGCGGCGCGGCAGCAGCCGGCGCGGGCGGCGCAGCGGATGCGGCGGATTCCTGGGCGGCAGGCTGTGCCGCGGCACTCGCCCCCGCCCCATTCGCCTCCGCCGGCGCAGCCGCGGCCGGCGTTGCGGTCAGCGCGGGAAGGGCGCCCGTGGGGCTCGAAGTGCCCGCCGGCTGCGAGCCATCGGCAATCACCCGCACCGTTGCCGCCAGGCGATGGTAGTCGGTAAATGCGTTCTCGTTGATGCGCAGCGTGGGCTGCTGCGTCTGCACCTGGCCGTTGGGCGCGTACGCAGCCTGCTGCAGGCTGATGGCCACGCTCCGGTCGGGACAGATAAAGTCCTGCCCGCCGATGGACACCCGGCCGTAGTCCACCACCGTGGCCGCGCGCTCAATGGGGTCCCCGGAGCTCAGCTCGGCCTCAATCGCCACCCGGATCACCGCTCCGGTTGTCGGATCAATCGAAAGATAGCCGTGGTACGCGGGTGTCGCGTCAAACGGAACCAGCTTCACGTCCTGCGCCGGGTTGTTGGACTCTGAAGCGCGCCGGCCCACGTTGCTGGCGCCGATAGTCTTCCGTCCCGCAAACTCCATATCTACCGCGCAGCAGAAATGGACCTGGTAATGGGATTCGCTCTTCGGAACTTCGAAACGGTAAACCGCGGCAATGCCCAGCGGACTCTGCTCCCAGTGGCTGAATTGGACCGTGCCCTTCACCAGGTCCGTAAAGGTGCGCGCCAGCACCGGCCCAAATTCGCCAAAGGAGTAGAGGCCCATGTCCGGCTTGGCGGGTCCATCCGCGCCGGCAGGCAGGTCGGTCACCTCCTTGCCGTCCCGGAACGTCACGCCGCGGGAGGCGGTTCCGGCCAGGTGAAGCCCGGCGCGCACCGGCCAGTCGCCGGCATGCACCACCTCCGGTGAATCGTCAAATCGGGTTACCGTGCGCGTCGCAAAAAAGTTGGGCAGCCGCGGGATGGTCTCGACCACGTACCCGCGGGCCAGCTCCAGGATGTGCTGTTGCTCGGCTGCGTCCGGCGGCTTCGTCGCCGGCACCTCTTGGGGCGGCGGGTCCAGAAACGCTGACTGGTCGGCCAGCAGCTCCAGGGCCAGCGCCGTGCGCGGCTGGATTGCCAGCCGCGCCGCCATCCGCCCCAGTGTCACCCTCGTAAGTCGCTCTGAAAGTTCCACACTGCCGATCATCTTCGCAATATCGGCATCCGCCCGGTGTTCGGCACAGGCCGCGGAAAGGTCCTGCTCAAGCCGGGCCACCGTTATCCGATGAGCGGCAAAGGCGGGCAACGGCAACAGGAGAGCCAGCACCGCGAGCGTCAAAATGTTCAGCCGGCGCATTGGCGATAAACTCCACCGCATGAGGACTAGCTCCCTTCAGTCAAGGACGGTTCAAGCGGCGGGAAGGACGACAGAAACGCCAAAAAACGCTTTCATGAGCTGAACTTTCGGCTCTGTGAAACGGCCGCAGGTCTCGGATAATCCGCGCCTTAACTCTACACATCGGAAAAGGCCCCGAGCAAATCCGCACTTCCCACCCCCCCAAACAAGCCGTCATCCCGAGTAGCAATGGACCCGCGGGTCCAGCGAAGTGCATGAAAATCGCGAGTATCGCGCCGTAGGCGCAGCGGTCGTTAGCCCCGCGCTTCAGCGTGGGGAAGGCGGCCATTTGAGATGTTCGAGTCCCGTAGGGACGACGGAAATTGGCGAGAGAGAGGTGATTTTCGACGGAGCGCAGCCGAGGGACCTGCATTTGCTTTTGCTCTTGCTTTTCTTTGTGTCATTCCTGAAGGGAATCTGCTGTTCGTCTCTTCTGCTCAGTCCAGCACCAACCCCGTGCCCCATCCTGAACGCGCTTTTTGCGTTTAGGGTGGGACTGGCAAATCTCCCCAAAGCAGACTGTCACTTCTCTTTCTCCATTGAAGCCCTCCCCCCACCCTGCATCCAACTATCTGTGCTGTGTGTGAATCGCGCTCGTTACTCCGTCCAGCCGGCAGAATCCCGGCAGGTTGTTCTTTTCCCCAAAGCGTGTCAGAATCGCATACATTCCCCGGTCTTATTCCCCAAATTCACATCTGGGCCACTTTCCTGCAACTGGTTGGAGGTCGTGGAATGCGTACACAGAGCTTCCCCGCTCTGCTTTCGCTCCGTGTCTGGGTCGCAATTCTCCTCATCGGCGGCGCGGCCGCATCAACACGGATCGCCGGACAGCAGTCCCCGGTAACCAATAACTCAATTGCCATGAACGCGCCTGTCATCCCCCTGCGGGAAGCCATTGCCGTTCCCGCCGGCGCTCCTGACATTCCGTCAACCCTCGCCCTCACGGATGACGACCGGGTCCAGTTGGCCATCGGGAACTACCAGCGTCTGCTGGATGAGAATCGAATCAGCGGCAATCGCGAAGGAACGGCGGAAGAGCTGGTCGCGATGGCAAGCGCATACCGCGCCATCCACCAGGAGCAGAAAGCCCTCGACCTGTTCCAGTCTGCCATCGCCATCTTTCACGACCTGGGAAACCGCGACTACGAAGCCACCGCCCTCGCTCACGTCGGAGACGTATACCGCGAATGGGGATTCTCCGATACCGCTCTCCGCTTCTACGGCCAGGCGCGGGGCGTCTATTCTGAAACATCCGATAAACAAGGGCAAGCCGCCGCGCTCAACAACAGCGGAGTGGCCTGGCTGTCGCTTTCCAACAGGAAAAAGTGCCTCGAATTCCTTGAGGACGCCATCACCTCCTACCAGGCGCTCCAGGACGGCCGCCAGGAGGCCCTCGCCCTCAGCAATCTCGGCGCCGCCCACTTCTATTTCTCTGACCGTCCGGAGAAGGCGCTCCAGGCATTTCAGCAGGCCGTGTCAAAGATGCAGATTCTCGGCGACAAGTCCGGTCAAGCCAATGCGCTCGACATGATGGGATTCGTCTGGCTCAAGGCGCACCGGGATGACATGGCCGTATCCAGCTTTCAGAAAGCTCGCGACCTTTACCACGACCTGGGCGACGCCAGGGGAGAGGCCCGCGTCACCGGGCACATGTTGCAACCCCCGCAGGCAGACCGCTCCAAACCAGGCCGGATGACCGTAATGGCAGGCGCCTCCCCCGAACCGCTGATTCTGACAGCCGCAAGGTTGCGTGTCTCCGAAGAAACCCGCTGATCCTGCGCTAAAGCGAGTGCTTTTGCTCTTGCCCTTGCTTTCTTTCAATCCACCACCAGCACCGTGCCCCATCCTAAGTGCGCTTTTTGCGCTTAGGATGGGACCGGGTTTCTTCAGCATGAATCCAAAATACAAAAGACCCCCGTGAAAAACGAGAGCCTCTCTTGGTACTTTGTCAGCAATTCTGACGGAGCGCTTGTGAGCGCTCCGTCATCGTTCTCACTTCAATCCGCATTACTCCAGCAACAGCATGTTCGCGTCCAGCAACAATTGCGTTAACCGGTCCAGAGCCACCGCCAGCCGCGCCCCAACCTGGCGATCGCCAATCCTCAACAGAAGCGCGGCTTCGGAGTGGGTGTATTCCTGGAGAACGATCTTGCCCAGGATGAGCCGGTCAAGTGCCTCAAGGTGAGCCAGGCAGGTCTCCATGTCGAGCACGAAGATCACCGCGTCCTCAAAGCTGGCCACCGGCCGCGAGGACACCAGCCCCCGATTCAGCGGTTCCTTCAGGATGGAAGGTGCGCGGCCCACCAGCATGGACGCATACAGATACCGGCGCAGCATTCTCTCCGTGTGCTTGCGGTAAAAGCCCAGTGAGTAAATCGGCGCTGGGACAGACCGTCTGTTGGTTCGGACAACCGCAGGTTCCGCACCGCGGTGGGACGCAGCCGGAGCCGCAAACCACGCCGAAGATGCGGCAGACGCCGCATGAAGATCGATCATCTGAAGTGCGGCGCTCATTGCCCACCCCCTGTGATGCACGCCGCCGGCCGCAGCCTGTACGGCACTGCGCGCCTTGGCGCCCGGCGCCGCCTCTGAGTGGTGGGCGCGGGAAAGTCTTTCAGACGGAATTCACATTCCTTGCAGTAAACCGTCACGTCGTTTTGGATGCGGCACCAGAGGCAGCCGCATCCTTCGCAAATCTTCAGCTCCAAGCAGAATTCCATATCAAGTTCTCCATTAAAAAGGCAAATCCCGGCAAAGCGATTTTCTCCTTGTTATTTGCCGGGGTAAATGGCAGCAGACGAGGCGACTCAGGATTCTGAAGTCCTGTTGGGGGAGTGCCGGCTGTTGTCTTCTCGTTTTCATCATCAAGGACCCTTGCGCAGACCATGGAAGTTCGCGCAATACGTCCCGCACACCCAAAAAATGGGCGCTTCCGTTGTGCTTCTTCCCTTGTCCGCGTAAGAGGACGATGGGTGATGCCTGGTCCAGCCGCAGCTCGTGAGTTACGAGTCTCTTGGCCGCAGTCTTGCCAGACCCACCCGGGGGAGTTAGCCGGCATATTGCACGATGTAAGTAACGCTAATCTAGCCAGACGTATCTCCTCGGTCAATGGATTCCGGGAAAGGAAGCCGTAATCGCTTTCCAATCCCGCCGCAAACACTCAGAATTAAGGCATTTCGGGCGATTTGATTTCTCTCTATGCAAACTGTGCTGGGTCGTTCCCTTTGCCGCGGGCGGATTTTCCACAGATGAACCTGAGTCAGATGCACCACCATCTCCTCCTGGAACTGCTGCGCAGAATT
>Ga0265338_10003318_pt1 | contig 22766 bp, 17 predicted proteins | sample 42126metaG_FD_193579 | JGI IMG/M metagenome (GOLD analysis project Ga0265338, IMG submission 193579) | Rhizosphere microbial communities from Carex aquatilis grown in University of Washington, Seatle, WA, United States - 4-21-26 metaG | ecosystem: Host-associated > Plants > Roots > Rhizosphere... | reverse complement strand
CTGCAGGTGATCTCGCCGCGGCGAACGCCATCGCGCAGTCGCTTCTCGAATTGCACGGAACCAGTCTACGTCGCGCCGGGCATGCGCGGGTGTTCGGGCGCTTGAGCGGCGCTCAGTGGGTGAGGAGCTGGATCGCCGGCGCGACGGCGACGGGCTCGAGCACGGCGGCGTGCTCGAAAGCCAGGTCTCGAACGGAGCGACCACGCTGGCTATTTCCGCGTTGCGGACGGCGAGGACGCGCTGGGCGCTGCTGTGGCTGCGGCGGCCAGCGCCGCCTGCGCGGCGATGACCTGGGCGTCGTCGGGACGGCGCACCGCCTGACGGGCGATCAATTGCCAGCCCTGTGTTCCCTTGACCCAAACCGTGAGGATGAGGAGCTTGGTAACCGTCGTCGGCTGGTCCTTCTTGCGTTCGTGAAAGTCTGCCTTTCCGTTGACGATCGCCACCTTGCCCTGGAAGCGGACGGTGGTGTCGGCGAGCTCGATCGCCTCCCAGCCGAGGCCATCGACCATGTGTGCGATCGCTTGCGCCTTGTCCTCGACCTTGGCGCTGGAATGGCTGTACGTGAGATCGGGGTGAAAGATCTTCTCCAGCGCGCTGCGATCCTGCTTGAGCATCGCCTGCTTCAGACCGTCGAGCGCGTTCAGGACTTCCTTCTCGCCGGAGCTGGCCGCAAACGCTGCCGCGGCCATCACGATGAACACGAACGTGCAGGAGACTGCAATGAGCTTGCGCATGGTCCCTCCTCGCCGCGAGGCGCCGAGTCTACGACGATTCCCCCGGGGCAGGAATCGAGACCGTTTCCTGATCTTCAGAGCAAGCTCGCGATGAACGTCGCCTTCGCAATTCCCGCAGTGGACGCCGGCGTCGATGCTGCGCCAGCGCGGCTCGCGCCAGCCGCCTGAGTCAGCAAGACGCCGGCGGGACCGGGTCCGGCGACATCATCGCGCCAGCAGGACGACGTTTTCGGCGCGGTCCGAGATCAGCAACTCGCCGGTTGCGAGCGCGGCGATCCCGTATGGCGAGTTGAGGCGGCCGGGAAGGGGGCCGGTCTTGATGCCTCGCTCGCTCGCCACGCCGACGACCGTCGTGACCTCGCCGGTGTCGATGGTGACGCGACGGACGACGTGGTTGTCGGGCTCGGTGACGAAGAGGTGTCCCCGACCATCGTAGGCGAGACCCGCCGGCGCATTGAAACGCGCGCTGTCGCCCACGCCATCGGCCGCGCCGGGCTGGCGACGCCAATCGGGTTGAAGAGAGCATACCCGCCGTCCGGGAGCGTCGGGAGACGAACCGCGGTGGAGACGTTCCCGCTGCCCATGTCGATGACGCGAATGGCGGCATTCGCATCGGTGACCAGGACGGTGCCGGTCCCGGCGCGATCGTAGGTGATGCCGACCGGTGTCCAGAAGCGCGCAATGCTGCCAGGGCCGTCGCCGCCGCCAATCTCCCCGACCTTGCCGGCGATCGTGGTCACCGTCGCCGTCGCGATATCGATGCGGCGGACGTTGAAGGCCATGTCGTCGGCGTACACGGTGCCCGAAGGGCCTGCGGCGACGCCGATCGGGTCAATGAACTTGGCCATCACTCCAACTCCATCGATCGAATCCCGCGTATGCGAATCGCCGGCGATGGTGGTGACGGTTCCCGTCGAGACATTCAGGCGCCGGATGGAGTAGTTGCCCGCGTCGGCCACGAACACGTTGCCGGACGCGTCGGCCGAAAGGCCCAACGGAACCGTGAAGCGGGCCACGTCGTGCGCGCCGTCGTTGGCGCCGGTGTGTGGCGCGTCGCCCGCGAGCGTCGTCATTGCGCCGGTCGATGCGTCGATTTGCCGGATGGTGGCGTTGTCGCGATCGGAGAGATAGATCGCGCCGTTGCTGCCGACGATCAGCGACGTGGGGAAGTTGAGGTGCCCCTCGGGTGGGGGCCCATCCTCGCTGCCGGCGACGTTGTCGGCGCCGGCAAGCTCGACGAGCTCTCCCGAGGCGGGCGTGAGGCGATAGACAGTGTCGAAGTAGAGGTCGGAGAGATACAGGTGGCCGGCCTTGTCACTTGCCATCCCGGCGAGGTGATGAGTTCCGAAACCCGGCAAGGTCACCGGCAGAGACGTCAACGCGGCCGTCGCCAGATCGATTCGCCGGACGGCGCCGCCGTCGAGCACGTAGAGCGCGCCGGCTCCGTCGAGAGCCAGAGCGCGAGGCTCGCCGAGATGGCCGGCGGGGCCGATCCCGTCGTTGGTGTCCGTCGAACCTGGTTCTCCCACCAGCGGCGTGACCTGGCCCGTGGCGAGCGCGATCTTCAGCAGCACGGTGCGGCTCGAGTCGACGAACAGGTTGCCGTGGTTGTCGGCGGCGATCACCCGCGGGTAGGTGAGCACCGACGCGCTTGCGGTCCCGTTGCCCGCGATGGTCGTCACCGCGCCGCTGGCCGGGTCGATGCGTCGCACCTGAAAGCCGTCGGCGACGTAGAGGGTGCTGCCGTCGAACGCGATGTCGGTCGGATTCGAGAACAGCGCGGCGGCACCAACGCCGTCGGCGGCCGGGGGCCGGTTGGTGTATGACGGCGTGCCCGCCAGCGTGGTCAGCGCGCCCGTGGCCAGATCCAGCTTGCGAATCGTCGCCGCGCCGGAGTCCGCGATGTAGAGGTGGCCCTGTCCGTCATCGGCGAGACCGGCCGGCTCGGCCAGCCGCGCGGCGGGTCCCACGTCATCGCGCTGGCCGACGCCGCCGGGCACGCCGGCCAGGACCGAGAGCCCCGCTGGCGGCGGCTGGTTGCCGCCCGCGCCGCCACCACCGGCACCCGCCGATCCGACCGACGCCCCGTTGCCGCCCACCGAGCCGCCGTCGGGGTTCTGGTTGCTCGCATGGCTGCCACCGCCACAGCCGATGGCCGACGCGAGACCGATGATCGCCAGCGCCAGCGTCGCGCTCCCGGCGCGACCCGCATCGTGCAAACATGTCGCTCCCCGAGCGGAGACGCGAGCCATCGATCATCCCCCCGCCGGCGGCGGCCGGCAAGCGGCACCCTATCACGGTCGACCGCGTCCGATCGTGACGCCCTCAGCGGCCCGCCACCACGCCGGCCGCCCCACTCCCGGCGCCTCAACCACATGATTCCACTATTTATTGATGTACGGCTCCCCGGTTTTTGTCCTCCGGTTGCTCAAACGGCCGCCGTGATCCCGCCTCCGACGCGCGGTCATCGAGGACCTCCAGCAGCCGCTTCGCCAGAACCGCGGCCGAGGCAGGGTTCTGCCCGGTGACCAGATTTCGGTCCTCGACCATGTACGGTTTCCAGATCTCGCCGCAGCTGAAGTTGACGCCGATCTTTTCTTTGAGTTCAGTCTCCAGCAGCCACGTCACCCTGGAAGCCAGCCCGACGCCCTCCTCCTCCTTGTTGGTGAAGCACGTGACTCGGTAGCCCTTGAAGGGCGATGCGCCGTGGATTCTGGTGGCCAGCATCGCGGCGGGACCGTGGCACACGATGAATAAAGGGTTGCCCGAGGCGAGCTGTGCGGTCAGCAGCCGTCCCACGTCGGCGTCGAGCGCCAGGTCCGACATCGGGCCGTGACCGCCCGGCAGGTAGACAGCGTCGTAGTCTTCGAGGCGGACGTCCGACAGCTTGAGCGGCCGCCGCATCGCCTCCGCGGACCGGATGATAGCCTCCAGCTCGAGGGCTTCCTTCACCCCGCCCACCATCTCGGGACGCAGGCTCATCATGTCGACGTTCGGGGTCACGCCGTTGGGCGTCGCGACCACGACCTCGTGGCCGGCGTCGGTGATGATCTTGTAGGGGTTTGCGAATTCCTCGGCCCAGTAACCGGTTGCGTACCTCGTCCCGTCCTTCAGCACCCAGTAGGTGGCTCCGCTGACTATGAAAAGTACCTTGGCCATAGGAACACCTCCTCCTATCCCCGCGCCCGCTCGAGGGATTCACCCGTCGGGCCACTTGCCCTCAAAATAGGCATGCCTCCGATCATGGCCATCCGGCCGACGTGGCATGTTCAGACTTATCGCGGTCCAGGCCCAACACCGACGCGCCGTAGCGCGTCTCTTGCATTCGCGCCTCGCCCTCGATGATCGAGTCGGCGGGCGTCAATCAATAGGCCCTCGCCCCCGTGAGGGGAAGCGCATCCTCGTCGATGATGAGGCCTCGGCATCGCTCGCTACCGCAACGGCATGGCTCCGCGAGGTGAGCCGGAAACGCGTAGTCGTAGCTGACCTCTTCACCGATCGCGATTGACTTCAACGCGATGACCGTGGCCCACGCCTCGCCGTCACCTGTAACGCCCGTGCAGACTCTTACGTTCGGCTCACAGGAATGATTGATGTACCGCGTCTGGTCCACCATGTCGAAGTACAGGCCATCGTCGATCCACAGGGAGTACCGGTCGTCGACACCGTCTCCCTCCTTCCAGGTGACGCCATCGATATCGCAGATCTCGTCGCCTTCGGCGAACGGTCTGGCCGCTACGACGCCGTACCCATGAATCGGTGAGCGAACTACGCGTATGCCCGGCACTCTCGGCATCGGTCGCAGTATGCAACAGACTGGCGGGTTCTCTCCATCACAGAGAGATTCCGGACGTCACGCGCGTCAGTCGCAAGCGGACCGCGACCTCGGCATCCAGCCGCGACGGATCGGCCTTCCCGCCACGGGCCCTGGCGGCCGACCTCGGCGAGATGCCGCCGATACGCTCTACCAACGAGCCTGCGGCACCCGGCTCGTGACTCGGCCGCTCTTCGGGGGCTGCTCCACCCTGTGCGGGAAGCCTGCGGCTGGCTGTTCGACCCGGCCGAAGTCGCCGAGTCGAAGACGGCACGCACGGCGAGCGCCCCGCCGCCGGCAGCGCCACTCTCGGTGGGTCGCCTCGCCGCGCGTGTCTTCTATCTCTTCGAGGACGGCGAGGCCGAGCGCAAGAAGTCGGCGCAGGAAGAGCGCCGAGGCACCCGCGACGAGGAGGAGCGGCGCGAACTGGAGCGGCGGACCGAACACCGATCTCCCTCACGTCGGGATTCAACACCGAGTCGGACTCGCAGCCTGAGTGGACCAGTCGAGGGGCTCACGGCGCCGTTACTCACTCGACGGCGCCGGTGGCAGGCCACGTCGCCGCCACGGGTGCCTCAGGAAACGCGAAGCCTGCACTTGGCGGGTGGTGCCCCGGATTCGCGGCTGCCCGCCGACACGCTCGCAGCGCTCGAAGAACGGCAGCAGGTGATCGTCGCTACGGGACGTCGGACGGGTTCGGAGGATGGTTCAGCAGGTGGTGAACGACATCGCCGGTGAAATAACTGCCGGGATACCTCGCGAGCATGATCCGGGCCTCCGCCTCGGCGTCCTCGAGCCGCCCCAGATTGAATAGAGCCTTGACGACGTTCCATTCGAATTCAGGAGCATCCGGGCTGTCGGGAAATCGATTGACTGCCTCTCTCGCGATCTTCAGCGACACCGTGGGGTTCGACCCCGCCAACTCGTGAAGCTGCGAGAGAAGCGATTCCTCCTCGGCCGGCTTGCGGGCGTCCGGTTCCTTTCGCGCTTGCGCCTCGGCGGGTGGGACTGCGGCGGCAGGCGGGCGCAGCGCCGGCTTCTTGTCAGCCGGCTTGGACTCTGACAAGGCAGGCGCGGGGACCGCGTCAGGCTCATCGGGGCGAACCGGAAGCGGAAGCGCATCCTTCCTGAGCAGGAGGACGATCAGCAGCGCGATCACGCCAACGCAGGCGGCCGACAGCGCGACGGTCAGGGGTCTTGGCATCACCAATCGCGCGCCGCTCCTACTTGAGGCTCGGGATCTGGTCGCGGGTCACGGTGTACTGGCTCGCGTAGGCTGCTTGCATGCTCGCCAGCGTATTGAACGTAAACCCGCTGATCACGGTATTTTCGTAGGTCGCCCACACATTCCACATGATCCACGGCGTCCCTGCACCTGGAAAAATGGAGTTGGGCTGCAGTGCCGACCCGGTCTCGTGCAGGGCGATCGGCATCGTCGTGCCGAACACGTTGGCGGCAGGATTGTAGTTTCCCGATGCGGTGAACGTCAGCAGGTTGGTCGGCTGCGAGTATTCGTCAGGCCCTCCAATGTCCACATAGGCCTTACCCGGATAATAGGCGGCGTTGGGACTACCGCTGAATGGCAAGAGCCAGACGATATTGGTGAGACCCTTGGTGTTGGTCAGATAGTTGAACGTGTACTTCCACAGGTTGGCGAACTGGGGGCCTGTCGAGTTCTCGGCCCACCAGAACCACCCGTTCGGCTGCGTCTCATGAAAGATGGCCAACACCACCGGTACGTTTGCGGCTTTCATGGCGTTGATTTGAACCGCCACGTAGTCGAGCTTGGCATTGAGCGACGTGTTCTCGGGCGTCCCAGGTGTGATCACACTGGTGAAGAACGCCGCGCTGGGGTGGGTCGTGGGCTCTGCGCAGTTGGCACCCGAGAAGCAGTCGTTCGCGCAGGTGAGACCGGGCCCCGGGAGACCCATGTGGTACCGGAACATGGTGATCCCGCCCGCGTTCCAATAGGCGATGGCACGCGTCGTGGATGTGGTCACGCTCGTGCACGACGAGCTGCTGCGGTACAGGAAATCGCTTCCAAGGATCCCCGGGAACTTGAGACCGTTGTTGGTGTACCAGGCGATGTCCGTGGGGTTGGCGTTCCAGTTCGCTTCTTGTTGGCCCGAAAGGACGTGGTTGCCCTTGATGCTGTACAGGTAGCAAAGTAGGTTCTTCGCCTGCTGAGTCGCGTTCGGGCTCACGGGAGAAACGCCGCACGTCGTACCGCTGCTTCCTCCGGTGCCCGGCGAGCCAGCGGCTCCACCCGCGCCCGTTTCTCCACCCATGCCCGTGGCTCCGGCCGACCCTGTCGATCCACCCGTCGCCCGGCCTCGACCCCCGGCGCCCGTGGCCCCACCGTCCGCGCTCGTCGATCCACCGGAACCGGTCGTCCCGCCGCTTCCGCTCGTTCCGCCGGAACCCGTGGTTCCGCCGGAACCGCCGGTCCCGCCGGTATCAGCGCCGCCTCCGGTGCCGGTGGTCGAGCTGCCGCCGGATCCGCTGGCATCGTCCTCTGTCGACTCCGGCATCCCACAGGCACCAAGCATGAAGACCAGAACCATCAGAAGAAGGCGGCGTGCAGTCATGTCGATTGTTCTCTCCCTCGGTGGCGGAGGCGCGTTGGTTCACTGACTCGTCACGCCACGACGTGGCAGGACAAACCGGAAAGGGCTAACCCTGGTGTCGACCTTCAAAAAAACGGGACGACATGAGGCGGCGCTGGACGCCCGATGGTACGTCGGATCTTTTCAGGCGAGGCTGGAGAAAGAGACTTCGCATTTTGTGGGACGCGGCGGTTTGCGCAGCCTGCGTGGTCTGCGCAGGGAGGACCTCGGTCCCGACCATGCTGACGCGCGGCGCGCTCGCTCATGCATCCGGGCGACGACACATTTGTGCGCCACTTTCCTGAAACTCGCCCCTTTCATCTGCGTGGGCGCAAGACCGACAGCCACCGCCTCCAATCTGATCGCATTGCTTGTTTGTGCTCCCGGAGCGCACCGGGCCGACGACGGCGCACCGCAACGGCGATCGCATGTCTGGTCGTTCATTCTTTCGAGAACAGCCCGCTGTCGTTGAGGGCCCACGAACGTTTGAGGGTTGTCTTGTCCATCGCGCTCGCATGTCGCCGTTGCCCGCTCGGAAGATCTCACTAGAAAACCCATTGGTGAGCGCGCTTGCAACGTCTCGCGTTGACGAACCAACGAAAAACTCATCCTGCTTCCGAGCCGCGCTCACGCTCGGCGACGAAGTCCGGCGTGAATGTTCACGACTTCGAATCGGTCTACAACCACTCGTATGAGAACGTGGTGAGGTGGATTCGCGCGCTCGGAGGGCCGTTGTCGGAGCAGGATGACCTGATTCAGGACATCTTCCTAATCGTCTACCGAAAGCTTCCGGGGTTCGATGGCCAAAACCTGGCGGCATGGATCTATAGAATTGCCGCGCACCGCGTCCGCGACTTTCGTCGCTTGGCCTGGTTCAGGTACGTCTTCGGACACAACGCTCTCCCACTCGAGGAGGTTGAATCGGCTGACCCGAGCCCGGTCGTCATCGTCGAGACATCGGAGAAACGCCGGGAGCTGGATCGCCTCCTGTCAAAGTTGAGCTCGCGGTTGCGTGCGACATTTGTCCTGTTCGAGATCGACGGCTACACCGCGGAGGAGATCGCAGACATCCAGGGACTATCGGCGAATACGGTGCGCGCGCGGATTCACCGGGCGCGAAAGAAACTGTTCGATCAGATCCGAGCGGCGCGGCGTCGTCACGCACCCTGATCAGTGACCGAGGTTGAGCAAATCAAATGGACGCCGATCGTCGCGCTGCTGGCGGGCCTGGTCGGCTGTCGTGGAACACCACAGTACGGGACGACCGGCACGAGTTGCGTGCCGACAGGGCCAGGCACCAGCCGGTGCGGCGAGGACGGCGAAAGTTGTTGCACCAACTTGCTCGTGCCTGCGGGAACTTATGATCGGACCTATTTGAACGACGGGAATGGCGCGACGGGGGTCGGCGATCCGGCTTCGGTGAGTGCGTTCCGATTAGATCGCTACCTCGTAACCGTGGGCCGCTTCCGTCAGTTCGTGATCGCCAGCAGCGCCGGCTGGGTTCCTGTCGCGGGCGCTGGCAAGCACACCCATCTGAACCAGGGACGCGGCCTCGCGGACAGCGCAGGTGCCGGGTATGAGCCCGGATGGCTCGCGGGCGACGTCATCGAGCTGGCGGAGACGGTGGCGGACTGGACGGCGCGCCTCGGCTGCGATCCGTCATTTCAGACGTGGACCGACGCCGTTGGCCCGAACGACATGCTGCCGATGAATTGCATCGACTGGTACGAGGCGTATGCCTTCTGTATCTGGGACGGCGGCTTCTTGCCCAGCGAAGCCGAGTGGGAATTGGTCGCCGCGGGCGGTAGTGAGCAGCGCGCACATCCGTGGGGCGCCACCGATGCGCGAGGCAGCAGCCTCTATGCGATCTCGGACTGCAACTATCCGCCAGGCTCGGATGCCTGTTCGGGCAGGGAAAACCTCGCGCCCGTCGGGACAGCAACGCTGGGCGCGGGACGCTGGGGGCAGCTCGACCTCGCGGGCAACCTCGCCGAGTGGACCTTGGACTGGTACGCGCCGTACGTCACTCCCTGCATCGATTGCGTCAACCTGACCGACTTCTCCTACCGAGTGGTCAGAGGCGGATCGTTCGGCACCGACACCGAAGACACATCACCGTCAGCGCGGGACGGAGATGTTCCGGCCGCGCGCAATGCGTTTTACGGCGCTCGTTGCGCGCGCTCTCCGTGAAAGTGGCGTTGACCGGGAGCGGGGTATTGGATCGTCTTCGGGAACCGGTGCCCCTGCAGGCGGCAGCGGGAACCAGATGATCATCGTGAATGAACCACGACCGCGGATGCGGGCGGCACGATCAGGTTGACCACGTGGCCGGTGGCCGTCACGATGTAGGGAACCTTGGGGCTCCAGGCCCCCGCGGCCGAGATCTCCGAGCCGGCGAACGTGATCCCGGTCTTCGCGCTGAGTGACGGGGCGAGCAGGAAGACCGCGTTCGCGGCCGCGACAGCCGCTCCGGTGTCGATGCTGGCGTCAACTCCGTTGGTCATGTCCTTGTTCACGAGCACAACATTGGTCGAGCCGTCGGCCAGGCTGATGCTGTACGCCGTGAAGTTGACATTGGCGGCCGTCACGCGGGTAGGCAGCAGATCCCCAACGCCGGCCTGCGAGACCAGCAGCATGCCATAGAAGAGCGGCGCAGCGCCTGTGACACGGCTGTCGACTTCAAGAATCGGCGAATACCTGAATGGTAGCGTGCACGAGGCGACACCGTTCGTGCAGACGTTGTTGTCCATGTTCTGTCCGCCGCCGTGAAAGTTGACCCCCGCCGCCCCGTACTCCGCGGTGGTCAGCATGAAATCGATGCCCCAAAGGGCGGCGGCAAAGACGTCGCTGACCCCGGCGGCGCCATGACCGGAGTAGGAGTTCATCTCGCCCCAGCGATATCCGTCGCGGATCTGGTTCGCCTGGACGGCGCTGGCGAGCGCCTGCGACTGGCTCACCACGCCAGGATCGAGCGCGAGCATGGCGGCAATCGTTGGATTGCTCGACGAGGCGCCCTTGTAGTAGTGCTCGGTCAGGAGAATGATCCTGTTTCCCTCGGCGTTCGCGAACGGGACGGTGAAGGTCGTCACTGCGCCGGCCGCGGCCGGCCCTGCCAGGGGGATCGACGCGAGCGCTCCATGGATCGCAGCCTCGAACGAAGCCCATTGCATCGTGGGTGTTCCAACCGCGTTGGCGGCAAAGAAATTGATCTCGTTGCCGATCTCTATGCTGTGCAGGCTGGCGCCCAACCTATTGGTCACATAGACGGATTCGTCTACCGACGGCTGGATCGCCGTTCTCATGCTGACGCCGTAGATCGCCTTCCATCCGGCCGCGTTCAAGAACGCCGCGAGCCCGTCGACCTCGACAGTGCCGATGTTGTGTGACGTCTGACCGCCGGCCACCGGCGTGGCCGCCGGCACCCAGGTCGACGCGTCGACGTCGTTGGCGCCGATGCGGACGATCCCCGGGCCCAGCAGCTTGAACAGCGCGATCAAGGGCGCATTGCTCGCCGTGAAGAAGCCGTCTGTCATGTGGGTCTTTTCGAAGCTGAGCCCTGCGAACCCCGGCGCGAGATGGCCCATGGCGGCGCCGCGGGTGACCGTCACGGTTCCAGTGACGGTCGGACCGGTAAATGGTGGGGGTGGCGACCCTCCGTCGGCGTCGACGGTCACCGCGTCGGGCGATCCTGTCGAGTCGCCCGCGTCGCGGTTGCCACCGGTCCCCACGCCGGACCGGCCGCCCGCCGCGCCCGCACCCGTCGTGCCGCCGGACGCCGGCCCCCCACCTCCGGTCACGCCCCCGACTCCCGACACTCCGCCGGTTCCGCGCTGACCACCGGCCTCGCCCGCGTCCGCCATCGACCGAGTGTCGCTGGACGCACAGCCGATGAGCAACGAGGATGCTGCGAACAACCCCGTCATCTGAAGTCCGAGCGAATGGACCTTGCGCATGTTGTTCCAGTCACGAATAGGGGCGTTGAACGTCGATGTGGTGCACCCCATGTTGCTGGCACTGCCGCCGACTCAGGGGCAGAACGGAGGTGTGACCAGTTCGCCACGATCGCCTGCGATGGTCGTCGACCACGTCGCGCTCGGGTTGTACTGCGCGATCGACACGACACCGTCGGCGATGCGCGCATTGATGTTCGCGGCGACATCCCAGGCCGGGTCGGGCCCAGCCGAGATGCCGTTCGCGCCGTAGCCGGTATCGGCCAGGATCGGCTTTCTCGTGACCTTGTGGAGGCCGGCCCACGTCATGTTGTTGCTCGAGCGGATCTTCACGGTATTGGCATTGGTGCCGCCGCCCGAGGTGTTGATGAAGGAAAATAGCGACATATCGAAGTTCGAGAACCACTGCGCGCCGTTGTCCCCGCCGTTGTTCGGGCTGACCCACGGTGAGACATCCATCGAGAAGCTCGCGTTCGGAAGGTTGGTCTTCAGCGCCGCGACCAGCTGCGACATGTATTGCCCGGCTTGAGCCGCAGTCCAGGGCTGCGTCTGCGAGCTGCCGGTGTATTGATACCAGTCGGGCTCCATCTCGAAGACGATCGGCCGCGTCGTCCCGTAGCACGCGGCGAATCCCTGAGAATAGCTCCGGTAGGCGTTCAGGATCTTGGCCCAATCCTGCGTGATGAACTGTGCCCCGACCTTGCACAGGTCTCCACCGGCGCATCCCGACACGTTGCAGTCGCACAGCTGGTGATCGCGTTTGACGTTGCCGGCCGAGACATAAGAAACGATGACGGGAACCTTACCGGCCAGCACCGCGCCAGGCTTGGTGTCGTTGCAGACCCCCTGGTGGTCGAACGTCGCGCCAAGCATCCATCCGGGTGTGAAGTAGTCGATCTGAGCGATCAACGCGGCGCCGGCACTCTTGGCTTTGGTGTCGATGGTCCCGAAGTGGAACCGACAAGTAGAGAAGATCTCCTGCGCGTTGGCCGCTCCACCCGCGCCCCCGGTCCCGACTGTGCCGCCGCTGCCGGTGGCTCCGCCGGACGCGCCCCCTCCTCGAGCGTCGGGAGCGCCGGCATCGGTTCGCCCCGGTGAACCGCCGCTGCCGCTGCGACCGGCCGTACCCGCTGCGCCACCTGCGCCTGCGTTGCCTCCGGCACCGGTCGTGATCCTTGCGCCACCGGCCCCGTCCGTCGTACCGCCCGTGCCTAGACCTGGCTGTCCGGCGTCCGGCGACGAGCCAGTACTGCCGCCCTGTGCCGGATCGATCGCTCCCACTTGCGCGTTGCAACCGCACACTCCGATTGCCACGGTTATTACGCCCGTTGCGGCGATTCGACGCGCCGCCGCGAAGAGAGAGTTCATGTGCATGACCAAGGTGCGCGCAGACGACATGCGTTCCCATTTCCCCCGCGGTCGCCGAATGAGGGCGCAACAATCGCGGGAAACACGCCCGCGCGGATCAGTTCCCTCGAGGCGAGACCCGTACCGGCGAGCCATCCAAATCCTTCCGGCGTCGCGTACGGAAACAGTTGCCGCACGCGTCCAGAAGATCCGATTCAGTGTGGTAGTAGCGTCTTACCGGAAAAACGGCTCACGGTGCAATTCAAAATGGCTCAAAAATCGGCATGAGCTACACAACGTGGCGCGGCACTCCGTGCAAACGTGCGTCTACGACCGATGGCATGCGCATTTGCGTCGGGCATTGCGGACTGCCGCATCAATGATGTTGCCGCGTCACACCGATACAATCGTCGATGCGGTCGTTTGGTCGTTGCGGCGGCGAGTGCTGAACGCCATGCACACGACACCCGGATCCATTGTCGGTCCGGTGTCGGGCATCTCGTCGAATGAGCGGCCCCTGAAAAGGGCAGCGGCCCTGGCAATTGGTACAAAGTTTTTGTCACGTCGTCCGCAGAGCGAATCAGCAAAAAGAGTGTGAAGGTTTTGCCATCTACTCCACCTATTGGTGGCGCCCCTCGTCTGGGCGCGGTGCACATCGATGAAAGCGACCTGGCGCGTTCCTTTGGTAGTTCTCCTCGCCATCTTCGCCGGCTGCGGCGAAGGGACATCCGAGCCGCCGACCGACTCCAGCGATGCGTCGACTTCCGGCGAGGGCAGCGCCGGAGGTAGCACGGCCAGTCACACCGGTGGTGCGACCGGTGCCGGCGGCATACCCGGCGGTGGCACGGGCGGGATGCCGAGCAGCGCAGGTACGGGCGGGATACCAACCTCGGGAGCGGGCGGAATGACCGCGGCCGGGGGCGCGGGCGGCCGAGTCGTGGCGACGGGCGGCACCGCCGGTGCCAACGCGGGGATGGGCGGGAGTTCGGGGTTGGGTGGCGCGGGCGCCGGGACCAGTGGCGCTGGCGGCGCTACCACCGTGCTGCCCGCGGTGCGCGTCGTCGGGAGAACGGGAATGGGCCCGGCAACCGGATCGATCGAGTATTCGTGGCCGGGAGTGAACATCCAGGCCAGCTTCATGGGAACGCAGGCATCGATGATGGTGAACAACGCCAGCGCCAATAACCGCCTGACCGTCGTCGTCGACGGCGGGTCACCGAAGACAATCGCCATGGTGTCCGGCCAATCGACCGTCGCGCTGGCATCGGGGCTGCCGAGCGGCATGCACGAGATGGTCATCTGGCGAAACACGGAGGCATCGCCCGGTGGCCTCACGACTTTCGATGGTTTGACCGGATTCGGTCCGGCAGGTGGACTTCTGGCGCCGCCCTCCGCGCCCGCCCGGCGCATCGAGATGATCGGTGATTCTCTTTCAGTCGGCGCCGGCGTCGAGGGCAACGCGACCTGCGCAGGCGGCATCGACGCGTACACCAACAACTATCTTGCCTACGGCTCGGTCGCCGCGCGGGCGCTCTCCGCGGAGGTGGTCACCATCGCCTATTCGGGAATCGGCGTGTACCGCAACTTCGGCGAGACGACGCCGACGGCCGACTCGCTGACGATGCCCAGGCGGTATCCGTACGCCATTCCCGACACCGTGCTGTGGGACTTCTCGCTCTATCAGCCGCACGTCGTGGTCATCAACCTGGGGACGAACGACTTCGGGGCGGGCGATCCCGGCACTCCCTTCGAGAATGCCTACGTCTCCTTCGTCCAGGCCATCCGCGTCAAGTACCCGGATACGTACTTCATCCTGATCGACATGTACGGCGGCATGCGGCTCACGAGACTCGACAATATCTTCACCACCCTGAAGAACGGCGGAGAGTCCAAGGTCGAGGTGCTGAGCCTCAATGCTGTACAAAACAATCTGGGCTGCAACCAACACCCGAATATCGCGGGCCAGCAAGGCATGGGAAACACCCTGGCCGCACGCATTCGCGTGGTGATGGGCTGGTAGCCCGATGATGCTCTTCGCCTGCGGCAAGTCGCGATGACACCCCGGAGTGTCTCGCCGATCTTGATTTTGGGCACGCTCGCCAGCGTCTTCGTCGCGGCCTGCGGGAACGAGCCGGGGCCAGGTAGCTCGGGCGCCGGCGGCTCGGGCGCTGGCGGCTCGCCCACGAGCACCACTTCGAGCGGCGGCGCCGTCGGCAGCGGTGGCGCGGTGGGTACCGGTGGCGTGGCCGGCTCGTCCGGAGCGGGCGGCGCGGCTACGGGAGGCAAGGGTGGGGCAGGCGCCGGCGGAGGGCAATCCGACGCCGGCGGTGTCGCGGCAACAGGGGGCACGTCCGGACAAGGCGGTGTCGCGGGAAGGGCGGGGACCGGTGGAGCCGCGGGGGTTGGAGGAAGCGCTCACACGGGGATCTGGAACGTCATGATGCTCGGCGATTCGGTGACCGAGTCGACCTGCTACCCCCAGCTCACTGACCAGCAGCTGAAGGCCGGCAATCACTCGAACTTCCAGTTCGTGGGGATGGAGACTTCGAACCAATCCTGCGGAGCGGGTGCTCCCATCTCGGTCAAGGACGAGGGGCACGCGGGTTACGGCGTGACGTACCTTCCCCAGAACAGCACGCGAAGCGCCTGCACGAAGAGCAGCGGATGCGGAAGCTACGCCGAGCTGCAGAGCTGGGCCGCCGAGAAGCCCGATATCGTCCTCATGCACTACGGGACGAACGACGTCTGGGACGGCATCGGCACCTCGACGATTCTGTCGGCGTACCTGGCGGTGATCGCCGAGTTCCGCAAGCAGAACCCGAACGTCATCTTCTTCGTCTCGAAGATCATCAAGCTGAATCCCGCGGGCTGCACCAGTTGTCTCACCAACGTGGCTGCGCTGGCCGCGGCGCTGACTCCGAGCTGGGCGTCGACCAACTCGACGGCCACATCGCCGATCCACATCATCGACCACTACGACAGCGCGTTCGATCCGACGAACAGCGCGGATACGTCCGACGGCGTTCACCCCACCCCGGTCGGCGCCACGATCATGGCGGCGATCACCTATGACGCGATCGTCGCCAACGGATACTTCTGATCCTGTACTGCCGTCAGAGCCCGTCGTCGCTGAAGCCAAGGTCCGTGGCCCATTTTGTCGGCATGGCAAGTGACGGGTCACATGCCGCAATGAACCGCCGAAGCGCTCTTTTCACCTTGGCTGCGCGCTAACCAGCGGGCACTCGCCGCACAAGCAGGATCAGAACGGGACGTCGTACACCTGTGCGGGCGCGATGGGATTGGCTCCGGCCGTGCGCGTCGTCGAGAACATCGATGCACCACATTTGGCCCGCACCTGCCCTTTAACAAACACGGGAAGGCGCTCCGGGAGCGGTCGCTCGCGGCGATGCGCTTGGTGCTGACCTTCCGACGCTCCAGACGTGTCTGGTTACCCCCCGAGGACGAACCCATGATGAAGCGCGACCTCCGGTTCTCGCGTCGGCGGCTGCTCAAGTCGATCGGCGCCGGTGCAGCTCTGCTACCGATGCTCCACGCGGATCGCTCGGACGCTGCCTGTTATGTCGGTGGCATCAAGCGGCTCTTCATTCTGGCGTGGACCAACGGAATGCTCAGCAGCATCAACAACTGGGCGACCGCTGGTAACACGCCCGGCAGTTGGTCGCTCGGCTCGATGGGCTTTCAAGACTCGCTCATGCCATACATGAACGATCTGCTGCTGTTGAAGGGCATCGACTACAAATTCATTCGGGACATGCCCGGCTCGGGGGAACGGACCGGGCACGCCTGTTTCCCGGGGATGCTGACCGGCGCCTTCTATCAGCTGCTCTCGTCGGGCACGAGCTCGGATCTCGCGGGAGGGATCTCGGTCGACCAATACATTGGCAACAAGCTCCAGGCGGGGGGCTACAAAGGATTGGTCAGCCTGAATCAAGGGACCTACGTCGTGAGCACGGGCCACCTGTCCTGGAAGGCGGCGGGGGAGGTGGTGCTGCCGAATCCCGACCCGGCCAGCGTCTTCAACCTCTACTTCAAGGGCGCGTTGCCGACGACCACGCCGCCCACGACCATGCCGGTCGACGCTGGCGCGACGACGCCGCCTCCGGTCGACAACACCATCGCCATCCGCAGGAGCATTCTCGATTTCGTCATCTCCGACCTCAACCGCTTTTCGACGATTGTCGGCACCGACGACAAGATGAGCATCGACTCGCACCTGACCTCGATTCGCGAGATCGAGATGCGGTTGCAGAACATGGGAACGACCGGCCCCGCGACGGCGGTCGACGGAGGCGGGCCGATCTCGACTGCCACCGGCGACGCCGCGTGCAACTTTCCCAGCACCGCGGGCGAGCCCACGCCGACTGCGGTGGCTAACGTGCCGGCAATCACCAAGCTACACATGGACCTGGCGGTGGCCGCGTTTGCGGCCGATCTGACGCGTGTCGCGGTGATGCAGATCTCCGATCAGGGTGCGGCCAACCTGGTCATGAACTGGTTGGGTTTCACCAAGGGTGGGCCGCTGGCGTCTGATCCCAACACGGGCGATGCCAACGGATTTCACGCCATCGCGCACGAGAACACGATGCGCAAGGTCACCTGCGACACCTGGTTTCAGTCCCAGATCGCGTACATCGTGGGCCAGCTGAAGAGCATCACCGACGGCACGGGAAAGTCGATGCTCGACAACAGCGTCGTCGTCGCGATGAACAGCATGCGCAGCGGGACGCACGAGACCACCGCTGTGCCGGTCGTCATGGCAGGCAGTTGCGGCGGTTACTTCAAGACTGGCCGCAGCCTGGCGTTGCCCACCGGCACTCCCAACAACGGGTTGTTGGTAGCGCTTTGTAACGCGATGGACGCACCGGTCGCGACCTTTGGCGAAACGTCGTACGGCGGCGAGCTCACCGTTCTCAAAGGCTGAACGCATGCGCGACCACAACCAGACCAGCGGGAGATCATCAATGAGAGCTCATCAACGGGCGCGGTGGTTCACTGTGATCGCAGGTCTGATCTCCACGGCCACGCTCGCGGCGTGTAATGGTCAGATCGGGTCCGCCGGCACGAGCAATGGGGGTGGCAACACGACGGGCTCGGCCGGCAACAACGGCGGCGGCGGCAATGGGAGCGGGAACGGCAGCGGCGGTGGGTCCGGGATGGGACCGACCGGAGGCCCCGCGGTTCCGATCACCACCACCGGAACTCCGCCGGCGGAGAGCGCCGGCACCCTGGTGATGCGGCGTCTCAGTTACGCCGAATACGATCACATACTGGCAGACCTGTTCGGTGATACGACGGCTCCGGCCGAGGGCGGCAACGCGTGGTCGCCAGATGCGCCGAACGCCGTCGGCTACGTCGCGCCAAGCAGCGTCGCCGACCTGCAGGTCGACCTTTACAATCAGACCGCCGACACAGTGGTCGACACCGCGTTCCAGGCTCTTGCCGCCGGTCAGCCGGCGGGCAAGCTCGCCATTCCATGTAAGGCGCCGGCGAACACCGCGGCCGAGACCACCTGCGCCACACAATTCATCGCCACCTTCGGGCTGCAGGTATACCGGCGGCCCATCTCCGCCGCCGAGCAGACCGACTTGCTGGCCCTGTTCACCAAGGTTCGCGGGTTGGGCCTCTCGTTCAACGCTTCGCTGGGCGCCGTCACCAAAGGGATGATCCAGTCGCCGAATTTTCTCTACCACTGGGAGATCGGTCCCACCAAACCGGTCGTCGGTGCGAACGGTCTGGCTCCGCTGACGGCGTGGCAAGTCGCTTCACGCCTGGCGTCGACGATCTGGCTCACGACGCCCGACGACACCCTCCTGCAGGCGGCGCAGGCCGGCAAGCTGAGCGCGGCCGCCGACGTGTCGGCGCAGGTGATGCGCATGCTGGCGGATCCCCGCGCTGCGAATGGGCTCTTCAGCTTTCACTCGCAATGGCTGTTCAACTTCGGTAGCCAGGGACGCGACATCACGCAGCCGCTCACCAAGTCGAGCCCGCTGTTCACCACCGCGGTGGCGCTCGGTGTGCAGCAGGAGTTCACGCAATTCATCACGTCGATCTACGCTGGTGACGGGACGCTGCAGGCGCTCTTCACTGCGCCGTACTCGTTCATCAACCACGACCTGGGCGTGATTTACGGCGTGACCGGGCCGGCCACGGGCTTTGCCAAGGTCGCCCTGGATCCCACGCAACGCGGCGGCATCTTCACGCAGACGGCGTTTCTGGCGACGCTGGCGAGCGATGGCGCCGACAATCCGGTGTACCGGGGTCTGTCGGTCTATCTCAAAGTGCTGTGCGGAACGATCGGATCGCCGCCGGCCAACGTGCCCGCGGTGACCTTCAAAGCCAACGGCACGACCCGACAGTCGTACGATGCGCACGGCAGCTCAGCTTGCGCGATGGGTTGTCACAACCTGTTCGACCCGCCCGGCTTTGCATTCGAGAACTACGACGGTATCGGCGCGTACCGGACCATGGAAGCCGGACAACCGGTCGATTCGACCGGCACGCTGGTGACGCCGGGCAGTGCGACGATCTCGTTCCAGAACGCGCTCGACCTGTTCAAGCAACTCTCCAAGAGCACCGAGGCCCAGAGCTGCATCGACCGCCAGTGGACCCGCTTCATGATGGGCCGGCCCGAAACCACCGATGAGGCCGGCTCGATGTCGGTCGCCTTTCAGAAGGCGGCGGCAACGACCGGATTCTCGGTTCGCGACCTCGTGAACACGCTGGTCACCTCGAAGGCCTTCATGTATCGCCGGCCTTCGCCCGGAGAGGCGCTCTGAGACGGCGATATCGGTTCGCCGGAGTTGGCGCCTGGTGGCTCGCCGTGCTGAGCGGTGCCCTTGCTTGCCGCCCGTCGAAGCCGGCGCAACCGGACGTCGAGCCCTGGGCGCGCTGGCCGATGCCCAATGCGCACCTGCCCGGCCTCCCCAACCCGCATGACTACGACGTGAGCAGCCCCGGAGTGGTCGTCGATCGAATCACCGGGCTCATGTGGCAACGCCGGCTCTCGAACACCTTTGTTTCGTGGCAAAAAGCGCAGCTGCAGTGCGCGTCCCTGTCTCTGGCCGGCTACAGCGATTGGAGACTGCCGTCGCGGATCGAGCTGGTCACGCTCCTCGATACGACCCACACGCAGCCGTCAATCGACACCGACGCGTTCCCCGCGACGCCCACTGATTGGTTCTGGACGTCGTCGCGCGCCGCCGACGACCCCAACTCGGCCTGGTACGTGTACTTCTACTTTGGCTACCCGAAGACCGACGACATGGGTAACACGTTCTCCTTTCGTTGTGTCCGAACCGCCCGGCAACCGCCCGCGGTCGAGCCCAGGTACGAGACGCAGGCCCACGATGTCCGAGACGTCGCGACAGGGCTGCGGTGGGAGCGGGCGCCGACGACGCAAACCATGTCGTTCGAAGGTGCGCGCACCTACTGCGATGGCCTGAACCTGGACGGACACGCGCATTGGCGAGTGCCGACGCTGGCCGAGTTGCTCACGTTGGTCGACGAGCGCGCGCCCGCCCCGATGATCGATCGAACGGCGTTCCCCGGAGCGCCGGCGGACGCGGTCTGGACCTCATCGACCTTTGCCAATGGAGCGGAGCTGGCGTGGTACGTGCGATTCGATCGCGGGAGCGGGCTCTACGGGCGGCTCATCGAGCCGTTTCACGTGCGCTGCGTGCTGTGACACCCAATCAGGAGCTCCGAAGATGATGCGGCTTCAGAAGATAGCCTCGGTGGCGTTCGCTCTCTGTGTAGTCGGTTGTGTCAACGCGGGGAGCGACCATCCGAGTGCGAACGGTGGGCACAATGGTCCCGTCAGCACGGCAGGCGGAAGCGACGGACGCAATGAAGGCGTCGGCGGCGCCTCGAATGACGGCGGCGCGACCGACAACGGCGGCTCAGGCAACGCAGGGACCAGTGGCGCGGGAGGAGCCGGACCGACGTCGACGGGCGGCAGCGGTGGTAGCGGTGGCTCGACCCGTCCGACGGGCGCCGGCGGCAACTCCCCCACCGTCGACGCCGGCAGCGCCGGCGGCGCTCGAGTCGATGCCGGAAGCTCGTCCGACGCACGGCCCGTTCTGAAGGCGCCGGTGCCCGATACCAGCTCACCAATCTTGATCTCGCGGCCCAGCGGGACGTACCACGTCGAAGGCAACCTGCCCTACGGTCCCTTGCCGGCGCAGCGGCTGGACGTCATCTACCCGCCGGGCGCAGGTCCCACCGGAACGACGACATTGCCCGGCGTGATCATGTTTCACGGCGGCGGCTGGATCGAAGGCGACAAGCAAACCATGTCCAGCTTCTACAATCGCTTTCTGGCGCATGGTTTCCTGGTTTGCAACGTCGAGTACCGGGTTGCGGATGGCTCGGCGACGGGCGCCATCGCGCCGGCGGCGGTGCAGGACGCGTTGCTCGCCGCGAAGTGGTTCTGGGATTATCTCGACTACTATCACGTCGACCGGGCGAAGTACGTCGTCACCGGCGCGTCCGCGGGCGGCAACCTGGCGTTGATGGTCGGTATGGCGACGCCCGACGCGCAGCTCGGCCCCACCAGTCCCGCGGACTACAAGATTGCCGCCATCGTCAATGGCTACGGTCCGCCTGACGTTACCGATTTGCTGGCCCGGGGGACGTCATTTGCAGTGCAGTGGCTGCCGGCGTCGGTTCCCAATCGGGCTGCGATGGCCCTGCGAGTCAGTCCGCTCACCTACGCGCGCGCCGACATTCCGCCGTTGATCACCGTCCAGGGCGCCGACGACACCACGGTGCCCGTCGCCGAAAACCAGCATCTGGACCAGGTGCTCAACGCGGCGGGTGCCGATGCGCAACTTCATCTGGTTCCTGGCGCGGGTCACGGATTCGCCACGCCGCCGACCGCCTATCCCGACGCGGAGGTGGCCATGTTCGGCTTCCTGGTCGCGCACGGGATCGGGAAATGAAACAGAGCCGCGCGTTCTGTTTGGCGCTCGTTCTCGCCGCCGCCGCAATCGGCTGTCAATCGCCGGGCACGTCCGACGGTCCCGGTCCAGCCGGTGCTGGCGGCGCGCGCGGTACCACGTCGGGAACCGGCGGCGTTTCGCTCGGCGTCGGGGGATCGGGCGAGGGCGGCGCCGCTCCTGCAGCCGGCGGGAGCGCCGGAAGTGGCACCGGGGGCAACGGAGCGACAGGCGCGGGCGGTGAGCCGGGCACGGGCGGCCGCGCCGTCTCGGACGCTGGCGTCGATATGCACGCGACGGACGCTGGTGCCGGACGCGACGCTACCCCCGACGTCGATCAAAGCACGCTACCCAACATCAAGCTCTACCTGGCTGGCGATTCGACCGTGATGGACTACGGCACCGCCTCGGCCCAGGAGGGCTGGGGCCAGGAGCTGCAACAGTTCTTGATTGCCAAGGTCACGATTGTCAACGAAGCGATCGGCGGCCGCAGCATCCAGAGCTTCATGTACGACGACGCCGCGAACACCATGCCGTCCAGCCGCTGGACCAGCATTCAGAGCGATATCCGCTCAGGGGACTTCGTGATGGTGCAATTCGGTACAAACGACAGCAGTGGCATCGCCGGCCGCGCGGTCACTCCCGCCGACTTTCAGGCTCTGCTGGGTACGATGATAGACGCCGTCAAAGCCAAGGGCGCGACGCCGATCCTGGTCACCCCGTCGGCGCTGCAGGAATGGACGGGCGGACGCGAGGGCAACGCTCGTCTCGGACCTTACGCGGCCGCGATGAAGAGCATCGCACCGGTGAAGAATGTGCTGGTCGATGACCTGAATGGCCGCTCCGTCGAACTGCTCAACATGATCGGGCAAACGGCGGCGATGCAGATTTACATCAACGGCGACAAAGCTCACTTCACCAAGACCGGCGCGACCGAGATGGCCCAGATCGTCGCGCAAGAGCTGCGGCGCATCGGGACCCCTCTCGCCGCGTATCTGAAATGAAGGGCGGCCATGCATACCGGCATGCTGGGGCTCGAGGCGTGAGAGTGCGGCGGTCCAGTCTGTGGGCTCCAGCGGCGCTCTCGCTCGTTCTTCTTGCGAACGGAGCGATGTCCTGCTCGTCTCCGTCGGGTGCCGGCACTCCGCCGCCGAGTAACGGTGCGGGCGGAACGAATGCGGGCGCCGGCGGGACACGAGCGGCGGGAGGCAGCGACGGCAATGGATCGGGCGGCCAGGCAGGCAGCGTGACGCCGCCTGACGCCGGATCATCCACACCCGACGGCGGAAGAGGCGCGGGTGGAACCGGCGGGGCCGCAGCCGGCACGGGTGGCGCGGTCGTCGCGACGGGTGGCG
>Ga0265338_10003317_pt1 | contig 22779 bp, 21 predicted proteins | sample 42126metaG_FD_193579 | JGI IMG/M metagenome (GOLD analysis project Ga0265338, IMG submission 193579) | Rhizosphere microbial communities from Carex aquatilis grown in University of Washington, Seatle, WA, United States - 4-21-26 metaG | ecosystem: Host-associated > Plants > Roots > Rhizosphere... | reverse complement strand
CCCAAATACATCATCGGCACCGAGGACGACGCCCGCCAAACCTACGGTGAAGGCGGCTACGAGCCCGAGACCGACAACTTCGACACCTGGTTTTCATCCGGCCAATGGCCCTATGCCACGCTCATGGCCACCGGCGACTACGAGCGCGGCTTCTACCCCACCTCAGTCATGGAAACCGGCCGCGACCTCATCTTCCTCTGGGTCACCCGCATGATGATGTTCGGTCTCTACAAAACAGGGCAAGTGCCGTTCAAGAAAGTCTACCTGCACGGCCTCATCACCGACGAGCACGGCAAAAAAATGTCCAAATCCAAGGGCAATGTCATCAACCCCCTCGATATGACCGCCAAATATGGCACCGACGCTGTCCGGCTCGCCCTCACCATTGGCATTACTCCCGGCAACGACGGCCCGTTGTCCGAGCGCAAAATCGAAGGCTACCGCAATTTCTGCAACAAACTCTGGAATGTCGCCCGCTTCATCTTGGGCCAGCTCCCCGACGATTACTCCCCCGCCGCACCTACGCTCACCACGCCGGCCGATCACTGGATCGCCACATCTGTTGAGGCGACCGTCACATCCGTGACCAAAGCCATCGAGGATTACCGCTTCTCCGAGGCCGGCCAACAAATCTATTCCCTGCTCTGGGACGATTTCGCTGATTGGTACGTCGAGGCTTCCAAAATCAATCCCAACCACGACCTGCTCGTGGAATCCCTCGAAACCATACTCAAACTCCTGCACCCAATCGCCCCGTTTGTAACCGAAGCCATCTGGTCCGAAATGCCCTGGCACCACGGACAGCTCATTACCGAAACGTGGCCAGTTGTAGACAAAACACGAACTGTTTCACCAAAGAGCAGGGCCATGACCACCCAATTCGACGAGGCCAAAGAAGTGATCGCAAAAGCCCGCACCATCGCCGCCGAAGAGCAGCTCACGAAACCTGTGATCATAACAACCCAGGCGCGCCTGCTCGATTCAGCCGCGCTCATCACCCGTCTCGCTCGCGCCAGCTCCCTACAGCTAGTCGAGCAGGGGAGTGGTCTGTATCTTGGTGCCAGCACCCCCGTGTGGATCGAAGCCACCGCCGAGCAAGTTGCCGCACGCCGCCACCGCCTGGCCGAGCAACTGGCCGAAAAACAAGCCTATGCCAAATCCCTCGATGCCAAGCTCACCAACCATAATTTCGTCCAGCACGCCCCCGAAGCTGTTATCGCCGACACCCGCAACCGCCACGCCGAAACGGCCGAGCTTATTGCGCGCCTAACTGAGCAGCTTGCGGCCCTGCAGCAATGAGTGAGTACCGATATCCCTTAATTGCTTACCTCGACCCCTCCGCTAGCGCCGTCGTCCGGAGCCTTCAGGCCAAAATTCGCGAACTCAGCGGGTCACAAGCTGCCATGCACGACTGGGATCCCCACATCACTCTCGGCTCCGAAGTGTGGGTCAAAGACAAGGACCTCGGCCAGTACGAATCAGATCTTCACGAAGCAGTTTCTAGCCACCGGCCCTTCTCGGTCAGTATCCAGGATTACGGCTTCATCGATGACTGGACCGGCGGCAATTTGCCTGGCAACTCTCCGTATGGCATCTTCCTAAACGTAAATGTCACACCAGAACTGCAAGATCTAGCCACTGCCGTCGAAACCGTTGCTTCGCGACGCAAGCTCTACTTCAAACGGCCAGCACCGTACCTGCCACACGTCACCTTAGCCTTCCGCGATCTCGACCGCGCCGGCTACGATCGCGCCAAGGCTGCCCTCACCGGCGAGACTTTTTCGACCACCACCATCATCAGCCACGTTTCCCTAGCCAAAGTCAGTCAAACTGGCCACAACTTCGAAGCAGCCCGCATTCCACTGAGCTAAACCGCTCGTGCTACCATCAAAACAACATGCGTGAGTCACAGGCTTCAGCCATAAAATTCTGGGTTCTAGCCGCCATTTCACTAGTGCTGGGAGGCGCTGGCTTGGCCTCGCTCGTGCCAGCCTCCCACCGCACCGCCCTGCACCAGTCCGACCTGCTCACCGCCGCCGGCTCGCACGCCAAAGGGGGAGAGTCCGAAGCCGATTTTCGCCTGGCCAGCATCTTAAACCCCCGCAACACCACTGCTTTCATTGGCCTGGCGCAAACGCAAATCGCCGCCGGCCAGCCCCAGCTCGCCGTCGACACCTTAAAGCACGCGGGGCAGGGGAGTGACGTCGCCCGCCTGCAGGTCCGCACCTTAATCGAGCTTAACCGCCCGGCCGACGCCGCACTGGCCGCCGCCGCTCTCACCAGCCCCAATGCCACCCAATCCGACCTCACGTTGGCAGGCTTGGCCTACGCGCTGGCCAACCGCCCAGCAGACATCGCCGCATTAATGCCCCGCCTAAGCTCACCAGACGCCGCTGGAAGCGTTTCACGCGCGCAGTCGGGCAAATTCCCGCTGGCCGCCTCGTTGTACGCTACAGGGCTCCTAAACAGCTCAAGCGCAATCCTCACGACCCTACCGGCCTCGTACGAACGCAATCTCCTGCTTGCTCACATCAATTACGCCCGCCACACCGCCGACAACCTCACCGAAGCCGCCAGCCTGCTCACCGCCGCCATCGCCATCAACCCTTCCGCCATCGAGGCCCGCCAGCTCCTGCGGTCCGTCTACGCCGACCAAAACAACGCTGTTGCCGCCCAGGAGCAAGCCGGATTCATAGCGCAGCTCCAGGCCGGCCGCCCTTAAGGTCTCTTCAAGCCCCGCAGCAATTGCGCATGCAGCTGCTCAGTTGCTGCCGCCACCGGATAAAATCGCGCGCTGCGATCCGCCTCAAACCGCTTCAGTTGCATCGCCGGGTCAAACGCAGCTCCAGCAGTATCCGTCACCACACACCCAGCCCCCAGCGCCAACGTGCAGGCAAACATTTCGTATAATCCCTCGCCCCCAAACGGATCCAGGTAACCATCGACGTTGCCTGCCGCCAATCGCAACCAATAAATGTGGCCGCTACAGCTAATCACGCGCTTCGCCCTCGCCATAATCTCGCTCGCCTCTGCCACATGCATCCGCTCATCCCGGCTCTCGAGCGTCAACACTACCCACGCCTTCTCCAGCTCCGTCACCCGTGACCGCTCGATTTCGATCCGCTCCCAGGTCTGCACTTGAAAGAACTTGACTCCAGCCCCATCCGCCAAACCCACTAACCCGGTCTGATAATCCAACACCACCGAGGCCAGCCACTCGCCTGCGTATGAAAACACCGACACCCCAAGGGCAGCATCCAATAGCGACCGCGACGCCAGCGTGCTATTGCAGAGCGGGTCGTAGACAACTTTAAACTCCGGCTCACCCAGATCAAACCATTCACTCTCTTCGCTAAAAATCCGCCCGGTCACGCCCGCCTGTTCCAATTCCTCACGCACCAACCGATCAAGCTCCACGTCAAAGCCATACTGAATATTCTCGCCGGCTTTTACTTGAATCTGCTTCGCCAGCCGCTCCGAAAAATGCCGGTAATTCGTTAACTCCGGGTTCATAAACGCAAACGCTCGGCTCGTTACCGACCGCAAAAATTTCTCCACCTTATCCTGTTTGCTCATTGCGCTTCCGTTTCCACGCCTAATGACGTTTCAGCCTTATTTTTTAAAATCAATTTTTCAATCTGGGAATTCTGCACGACGCAAAAAACTTGATCTATGTGCGCTCACCGAACACGCGCCAAATCGCCGCGTACGCTCCCGATAGCACCACAAAAAACAACAACGTTGTCCCCAGCTCCACCTGGTTGCCGGCCACCAAGCCCGAACCCACATCTCGCACCACCGCCAGCGGGTGCAACAGCACGTCCCAGCTATTCCACCGCAGCGTCCGCCCCACATAAATCGCAATCGCACTCACCAGCAATACCAGTTCCGCCAGCAGATACGCCGCCGTCCCGCCAACCTGCCGCCGCATCTCGCGATGCGCTGGCAGCATACACATAAACCCAACTGTCTCGCCAAGAGCCGCAAACGTGCCAAACAACATCACCCCCCATAGCGGGTCCAAACCATAGCGGTGGTCTAACAAATGAGCTACATCCGTCACCACATAAAAGCTGTTCGGCAGCCACACTACCCACACCAGGCCCCACAACACCGTCTGCCAACCGTGCCAGCCGTATCGAGCAGCCGCCCGCACTAACGGCACGGTCAGCACCAGCGGGATGTACGCCAAAAACAAATTCCAAACCAAATACCAAAACCCCACCTTCGGCGCCGCAACCGCAGCCGCCACAAACAATCCGCCGGCCACCACGCTGGCAATTCCCAGCCCCTCCAGCACCCGCCGGTCAAATACACTTGGTACGGCTTTAGCCATGTTTTTTGTCATCAAATAATTCCTGGCGGAGAGGGTGGGATTCGAACCCACGGAAGCCTTGCGACCTCACCGCATTTCGAGTGCGGCGCACTAGTCCACTATGCGACCTCTCCGTAGCAAATTTTATTCCGCTTACGTTTCCATAGAAACTTCTGCCGAACGTGGTTTTAAGCTCATTTTAGCAAAATCGTTTTTGCCATCTGGAACCAGTCAACGGTACCGCAAAATCGCGTACGGCTCAAGCGCCGACCCGCTGTAAACTCCACGAAGCATCTAAACTTATAAGGGTCTAAGCTGAAGCTTCAAATCGAAAGGAGATATCAATGGACCCCGAAGAACTCGATTCCCAGGCTCAGGCTGCCGATGATGAACGCCGCCGTCTCGAGTCCGCTGCCGCCGACCGCCGCAGTGAATTAGCAACTGAGGCCAGCGACCTGGATGTGCAAACTAACGAACTTGAAGACCAAGCCCGTTCGAAACGCTCTGAAATAAAAAAGCCTCTACGAGGCTTTTTTACACATAATTCCTGGTGCGCTTGGCAGGATTCGAACCTGCGACCCCCAGCACCGCAAGCTGATGCTCTAATCCACTGAGCTACAAGCGCACAATCGAACCATCAGACTGTACCAGAATTGAGCTAAAACCTCAAGTAGCGGGTAAGCTGCTCGATCGCATCCGGCTCGCGGTCCTCCCGCGGCAAATGGAGCTCCAAGTGGCCCACAATCTGCTCCAGATCATCAGTGTTAAACAGCATCGAGATCCGCGGCCGCAATCGCTTAACCGGTTCCAGATCAATCGAATGCCATTCCTCATCCGGCACCACGCCAAACGATCGAAACTCCTCAAATGGGTAAAACCTACCCTCAATCGTCACCCCTTTCGGCGTCAGCTCATACAAGAGCGTCCGTGGCGGTTTGGTCGCGTACACCACAATCGCGCCGCACATCAGGATAATCGCGCCCATTTCCAGCCAATAATGCAGGAGTGCCGTCGCGCCTACCAATAGCGCTACCGCGGCAAACAAACCCAAAAACCATACCGCACCCTTATGATGATGCACATACTCCGAAGCCTGCCAGCTAAATGCGACCTCGTTCGCGCGCGCCTCCTCCAACGAACCGCCTGTGTCACCTTGATCACCTTCGTCGGCCGCGAGCTCACCCTCCGCGCCCTGCGGGCTGTCCTCCACCGCCGGTTCATCACCCTGAGGGTCGTGAGGCAACTGTTCATTGCTCTGCGTCTCGGGCTCACCAGCAGCCTGCGGCGACTCGTCCGACTGTATCTGCCCTTCCTCAACTTGCGGCGTGTCATCCGCCATAATCATCCCTCGTTATCCGCATTATGCGAAAAAACCACCCCAATCACAAGTCCTGCTTATGCTTGGGCACAAAGCCACCAGCATTGTAAACTACCGCCCAGCGCCTAAAATATACCCGTGGAGGGGTCGCATAGCGGCCGAGTGCACTTGTCTTGAAAACAAGAGAGCCCGCAAGGGTTCCGTGGGTTCGAATCCCACCCCCTCCGCCAACAATTATCTGGTGAACGACTTGCAACTGCTTCGTCACGTCCACAATCCGATTCTGCGGAAAAACCCGGCTAATCCCTGGGAAGCCGGCTCCGTCTTCAACCCGACCGTCTGGGAGCACAAGCCTGGCCGCTACGGCATGCTCTATCGCGCTACCAACGACATCGTATCCTCGGAAGCCGGTCGTTATATGTCATCGATCGGTCTTGCCTGGAGCAGCGACGCTATCAACTGGGAGCGCCAGCTTGAGCCATTCATTACCCCCGACCAAGCTTATGAGAACCGTCTTGGCTGCGAAGATCCCCGCATTACCAAAATCGGCGACACGTACTATATCTTCTACACCGCGGTCGGCGGCACCAAAACAGGTCAAAACGTCCGCATTGCCCTTGCCAGCACCCGGGATTTCAAAACCGTCACCAAGTATGGCGTGATCGGACCCGACATTTCATCCAAAGCCGCCACGCTCTTCCCCGAACCAATCAATGGCCGCTACACCATCCTGTGGGCCGATCAATCCGGCCCCACCTCTGCCAAAGCCGGCCAATCGCGCATCATTTGCACCAGCTTCGATTCCATTGACCAGCTCATATGCCCACCGTCCGGCTTTTGGACACCCGAAAAAATCGAACAGGGGCACGTAAAGATCCCACCAGCCGGCCAGTTCGCCCAACAGGAAGTCGGCGCCCGGCCCATCAAGACACCAGACGGCTGGCTAGTCATCTATTCCGGCTTCTCTAACCAACCCAATTGGACCATCTGCGCTGCCTTGCTCGATACTGACAACCCCCAACACATTCTGGCAGCCTCCACCGAGCCGCTGCTCACCCCGGAAACCGATTACGAGACATCCGGCGTCGTCAACCATGTTTGCTTCCCGGAAGGTACCCTTGTTATCGGCGACCAGCTTTATGTCTACTACGGTTCCGGCGACCAGGGTATTTGTCTTGCCACCGCCCGCCTCACCGACATTCTCAATTTACTAACACCCGCCGCATGAACCCAACCAACCACCCTACCAACGAACGCGCCGTCGAAATCATCGACCGCATCAATTACCTCACGCTCGCCACGGTCGATGCCGGCGGCCGGCCCTGGAATTCGCCGGTCTTCTTTGCCCGCGATGAGCACTTTAACCTGTTTTGGGGCTCCCACACCGGCGCACGCCACTCGCAAAATATCGGCGACCGCGCACCCGTAGCCATCGTGATTTACGATTCCACCATCGCACCCGGCCAAGGCGAAGGCGTCTACATCGAGGCCGACGCCACCCTGCTCACGGCACCCGCCCACATCGCCCGTGCGCACCAGCTAATCGCTATCCGCCACCAGGTTCCGTATTGGAAACTCGAGCAAGTCCAACCCGGTATGCCCATCCGGCTCTACCAGGCCAGACCATTGCATGTCTGGATGAACGATGAAGGCCAACGCGACGGCCACTATATCGACACCCGCGCACCCATCCAGCTGCCTAATGCAGCGCCAATACGCCCTTAGCAATCGTCAATAAGCTCCCCGCAAACGCCAGCACCAAAATCAATCGCCGGGCCGTCGCTGCTCGCACCTGGCCCTCCAATTGTGCCCCTATCATCGTGCCCAAGAGCGCTGCCAGTACCAGCACCGCCAAGGTACCGGCCGCCACCTTTGGCGTCCCTTTCACCACCAGCGAAGTCAGGTTCAAGATCAACAAATAAATCTGCGCGCTCGGTACAAACCGCTTACGCGGCCATTTGCTCACCAGCGCATAGATCCCAATTCCGACACCGCCAAGCCCCGCCATGGCGTTAAACAAGCCCGACACTGCTCCCAGCCCCACCGCTCCCGACCGGCTTGCCAGCGCCTTCAAGTGCCAGTTTGACACCGTTACCGTCAGCGCCATAAGCATCAAACAGCCAATCACGATCAACAAATACGCTCGCGGCAGCGCATTCGCAATCACCACTCCCAGCGGCACCATCGCCACCGCCGGCAACGCCAGCCACAACGTCCGCCAAAGTTGCGCCCGGCGCCAGGTGTCACCCAGCACCAGCACGTTCGTCACCGGCGTCATCAAATTGGTCAGCAATACACCCTGGACCGGACCCAAAACCAGCACAAATGCGCTCGAGGCAATCAGCGAAAATCCCAACCCCGTCACCCGGATTGCCATCGCCCCCACCAATGTCGCCAGCGCCAAAAAAAGGAGGCTCATCCACCACATCATAACGCTTATGCCAGCCCACTCAAACCAGGCAACCCGATTTGTCTGCCCAACAAAAAAAATGTATAGTACAGCGACATTGAAAACCTGGCTACCGACGGAAAGGCCCGCCATGTCCGAACCAATCCTGGGTGAGAGAGCGCTCGCAATCCTCCGAACCATTCGCGACAACCCCGGCATGAGTGTTACCGGGCTATACCGCCTGATGGCGGAATCGCTCGGGCTCACCACCGCAAGACCCGGCGGCTCGTTCTACGCACGAGTCAGCCAGCTCCAAGCTGCTAGCGTCGCGGAGCGGCAGGGAGCCACCCACTGGCACTACATCACCGATCGAGGCTCAAGGATACTCGAATTCCTGGAAGGGTTGGGTGCGGTCTGGCAAACCATCCACACCTTTGAATTGTCAGCCGAACTCGCCGACCCTCACGACTCTTCGGGCACCATCGAGGACGTCTCACACACCGGGACATTCGTCACCATCTCCGGTCAGCAACAGACTTTGGACGGTCTACCAGTCTCCGAGGCCTTCCGCCGCACAGTTGACGTTGCGGGAGTTCGCGACATCAACCATGGCCAGAATGGATCAATGGTGCTGATCGTGTTCCGAGATGTTAGCTGGACCTTCAGCCCTGCCCCCGAAGCGACCTCCACCACAGCAGACCGCCACTAACGCCTTGCCGGCATATCGAGCGCGCATCACCATGATGCCTCACCTGCGATAGCTAGCAGGGCGCTCTTTATGCAAAAAAAAATGCTGGCGGAGAGGGAGAGATTCGAACTCTCGCGGGGGATTGCTCCCCCCTACAGGTTTAGCAAACCCGCCCCTTCAGCCACTTGGGTACCTCTCCACGGTAGGCTGAACTCGCCCATGATAGCGTAAAAATCAATGTCGCGCTACTGCCGCGCCCCACACCGCCGCCTTCGGCTCCCCAACGCTCGCCACGCACGCTGGGCACAAAATTGCTCCATTTTTACCGCACCCTACGCAATCTACCGACGCCAACAGCGCTGCTAAGGGAGAAATCATGGTCGCCCTTACTTGCCTTTCCCTAAGACGTCTGACTATAATGAGCAAAAGGAGATTTTTCCAGATGCCGGGCAAAAAATCTGCTCCCAATGATCAAGAAAATGTACTGCAGGATGATTTTCTCGACCAGCCGGTAGAGGGCGAAGAAGACTGGATGGCTGAGGCCGAAGGTCAGCTGGCCGTCGATGTCTACCAGACCAAAGAAAATGTCGTTATCAAGGCGCCCATTGCTGGTGTCACACCCGATAAGATCGACATCGAAGTTGCCGAAGACGTCGTCACTATTCGCGGCGAGCGCGTCGAGGAGAAGGAAGTTGACCGCGAACACTACTACGTCCAGGAATGCTACTGGGGCTCGTTCTCACGCTCAGTCATTCTGCCCACCTCGACCATTGCCGAGAAAGCCGCCGCTTCGCTGAAAGACGGCGTCCTCACCGTCACCATCCCCAAGGTCGCTCAGGATAAGGTCAAGAAGATCAAGGTCAAACCAGTCTAGCCTTTTCGTGTCTAAACCAATCGAGCCCCTTGCAGGGGCTTTTTTGTTGCTCACTGCAAACCACCCCCACCGTCCTATATCCAGATTAGCGCCCTAAACGTTGCCATCATACCGATTTCTCCATATGCCTTGACGATCACTAATGAAATTCATTAGTATCTACTCAGGAGAACTAAACAGATGAAGCAGACTCTCGTAACCGTAAACTTTTCTGTCGATCGCAAAGTGCAAGAAGAACTTGACCAACAAGCCGCCGAGGAAGGCCGATCCAAGAGCGACATCTTCCGAGAGATGTACCGGCAATACCGCTTCAACCGAGCGCTACAGAATGCTCAAGCCGCTGCCCAACCGCTAGCGATGAAATACGGGCTAGAGACAGACGATGATGTAGCACGGTTCATGCATGAGCACTAAAGTCGTATTTGACAGCAATATCTATCTTTCGGCGGTCGCAGCACCAGGAGCATACTCCAGGAGCTGGCTACAAGCGGCCAGACGGCCGGGGCGAACCTTTGACGTGTATATATCTATGCCCCTTATTGACGAGGTAAAGGAGAAGCTTCTCAACAAGTTCAGACTCCCAGTTGAACTAGCTGACGAGTTCATCAGTGAAATCTTCGATACAACGAACCTGGTGAAGCCAACTGAAGATATATCTGTACTCCAACGTGACCCCGACGACAATAAGGTGTTGGAGTGTGCCCTGGCTGCCGGGGCTCTGATCGTTATCTCTGCCGACAAAGATCTACTTCAACTGCGAGGATTCCGCGACATCGTAGTTTATCACCCCAACAACCTCAAATACCTCTTCCCGCAGGATTTTACCCGAGCGATCTAAGAACACAGTAGCACCAGAACCAAATCGGGTTGATATTTTCATTATGGTATATACAACTGTAAGTATTACGAGTATATACACAGCCGTCGTTATTAAAACTGGGAACTCCATAGCACTGCGCGTACCAAAACAGTACGCCACGGAGGCTGAGTTGGTTGTTGGTGAACGAGTGCGATTACCACTCCCTAGCCGACCTCGCCAATAGGATCATGCAAAAATTCGTCGGCTGATTACTAAGCTGCAACAGCTAAAGCCGTATGCGCGAATAGCTGACCCCGTCAGCTAGCAACGCGAAAGCCGCGAGGATCGCCCGATCAACGATAGAACGTAACCACATGGTTTTACTCGACACCAACGTCTTCTTCTATCTGGCAAATGGCACTCTTAACGCAAGCACTGTCGATGGTAGCGACGTGAGCTTTGCCAGCATCACCAAGATCGAAGCCCTGGGGCACCACTACATCACTGCAGTCGAACAAGGCTACCTGGAGCAACTGTTTGCCGAATGTGAGCAACTGGATTTAGACGAGGCAGTTTTAAAGACAGCTATCTTGTTACGGCAGCGGCGAAAGATGACCCTCGGAGACGCCATCGTCGCGGCGACAGCTATGCAGTACGATTGCAAATTGTGGACGGCAAACGAGGCGGATTTTGCCGAGATCGATGGCCTACGTCTCTATAACCCGCTTTAACCGGACAGCCACAAAAAAAGCCCCGGGAAGGGCTCTTTCGTGGTCAGGGTAGGGGAGCGTCAGCTCGATTTGGACAGCGCGTTGATCACGAAGTTAACCAGCGCGAACGAAATGATCGCCACCACGATACCAATGATCGCATACAGGATCGTGTTCTTGGCCGATTCCACATTCTTCGAGTCGCCGTTCGAAATCACGTAACGCAGGCCACCGATGATCAAGAAGATAACCGCCACGGCACCCACCAGGAAAATCAGGGTGTTGGATGCGATCTGGAAAATACCGCCCTGGGCAAACAGGTTGGTAGCCGTGCCATTGGCCTGACCACAGTTTGCGCCATCCTGAATCGGATTAGTCGAGGTTGACGGGTCGGCATTCGTACAGTTCGCCGCCGCCGCCAAAGCGGTTCCGGACGATACAACCGAGGTAGCAATGGCGGCAGCACCAAAACTACCTGCCAGCACCAAGGCCTGCACCGCAGCGGCAATTTTTTTGCCTAAGATTATGCTACGCATGAGAAGTGGTTACTCCTTACTAATAATTAGTATAATTCAACGTCTTTAAGCAGACATTACCATAAGGATTATATGTCTGGCAAACTTATTTGATTTTCAAAACGAACGTCACAATCGCGAACGACGCCGCCGCCACGACCAGACCAATCGCTGCATACAAGATCGTATTGCGCGCCGATTCAGCCTGCTTAGCATCGCCATTCGAGGTCACATAGCGCAGGCCGCCAATGATAATCATAATCACCGCCACCGCACCCACCAGATAAATCAGCACATTAGACACATGTCCGAGAATACTGCCAACCGTCGAGCCGGTATTACAAGCTCCGCCACCGCTGCCACTGCAGGCATCCGTCAGCCCAGTCGTAATCTGACCGGTCGCGTCTGCTAACCAAACCTTTGCGCCACTTAATACTGCTTCCACCGATATTTCTTACGCTCCCTTAATTACTTACCGGTCGCATTGGCGATAAACACCACCAGGGCGTACCCCGCCATTGCCACCACTATCCCCACCGCCGCGTACAAAATCGTGTTCTTGGCCGTCGCCGTCTTCTTCGCATCTCCAGCCGACAACACATACTGCAATGCGCCAACAATCATGAAGATCAATCCCAAGCCGCCAACCAGCCCCATCACGGCTGCCAGTATGTTAGCAATACCCTGGCTCACCGTCCCGGTGCTGGTCGGCAGGCCAATCTCTGAGGCCGTGATATTAAATGCGTTGGCTGCCAGCAGCCATATCATCCATTTCATGTTAGAAAAACTTTGCCACATATGTCATTAAAGCATAAGCAATAGTGATCAGCACCAGCCCGATCGTCACGTTTATCAGAATATCCTTGGCCGCCTTAATCCGCCCGGGGTCACCCATCGAGGTAATGTAAAAAATCGCCGCCACCACAATCACAATTATCGCGATCCCGCCCGACACCGCCGTCAGGATCCGCACACCATTCCCGATAATCCTAAGCACGTCCTGAATACTATTAATCGACGGCCCCACCCCACCCTGCTTATCAGTCTGGCACGTGATGCCATCATACAAACTTGGCAACACGCCACTATTGGTACCACAAGCCGTACTGGCCAGACGAAACAGCACTAGCACCTGCTCCATCTACAAGATCCCTCCCGGCACCAGAAACTGCAGAATCGCGAACATCATTAACCACAGCACCAGCCCGATCATGGCATTAATCAACCGGCTCTTGGCGCTCTTCACCGATGTAGGGTTGGCACCAGCCGTAAGATATTGAACCGCCGCGATGATAATCATCAACAGGATCACCCCCGGCACCGCCAGATTCAGCAAATACAGCCATTGCCGCACATAATTAACGATGGCGCCACCAGTCGCCGGGTCGTTTGAGATCCCGGGCTGACCAGCTGTCGTCGTGCATGTCCCCGGCAAGTTCGCCGACAACACCGGTAGGCCTATCCCCACGCAAGCGTCGGAAGTAACGTCCGGCGGGTTCACCTGAGCCAAAACCGCCGGCCCGGCCACGACCGGAGCCGCCAGGAGCCCCAACCATCCCGCTGCCAACAGCAATCTAACCACGCGTCTCATTGGCCGCATTGTACCGAGCCGCCACCCCAAAAGTCAAAAAGCTTATGTTCTCGCCACAATGCGCTAATGCTATAATTGCGCCATGCATCGCAGGTGGATGAGCATCGCTCTCGGTGCCTGGGTAGTCATATCTACCCTGGCTTCGTATCTTCCGACTGCCAATTTGGCCGCCACCCCCACCGCCCTGGCCGCCGGCACCTACACCCTCTCATCCGACGGCAAAACCATCACCGGCAACGGCACCGGCGATGGCGGCACCAACCAGGTCTTCACCTATGCAAGCGGTGAACAGTTTAGTTGGTCAAACGGCTTCTGCGACATAAAACAAACCACCCCCAGAGTCGAAACCATCACCGTCAACGTCCCTGCCAGCATCAACCCCGTCCCCGCCAGCTACACCGCGAATGGAACCGGCAGTTGCGGCGGCGCCGGATCAATCACCATCCAGAGCAATGGCGCCCTGCCGGGCGGTGCAGCCGCCGCAGCGGCCGCTCCCGTTTCGACGCCACCCCCTGGCGGCACCGACACCACGCCCCAATGTGACACCCAGACTCTGACCTGGATAATCTGCCCAGTTATCACGTTTCTCATCGATGTCGTCGACAACATCCGCGACGACATTCTGGTGCCCTTCTTGCATGTGCAGCCCCTGTCCACCACGGTAGCCGGCGGTGGACCCAACCCCATATATGAAATCTGGACCGCCTTTCGCGACGTTGCCAGTGTCTTCTTTATTCTCGTTTTCTTCCTGGTAATCTTCGGCACCGCCATCGGTTTCGATAACTACACCGTCAAGAAAATTATGCCGCGCCTCGTCGCCGGCGCTATCTTGCTGCCATTCTCGTGGTATATCTGTGCTGTCATAATTGATATTGGAAACATTGCTGGCCAGGGTCTGTTCGCCTTGGCCAATCAGTTCATACCCCAGCCAACCATCGACTTCACTCAACCACTTTCATTAATATTCGCTGGTGCTGGTGCCGCCGCCGGCGTGGCGGTCGTCTCGCTTGCCGTATCATCGATTGCCGAAATCAGCCTGGGCGTGCTGTTCACCATCCTGTTCGCGGTCTTAGCGGCGTTGTTTACGCTTGTATTGCGCCAAATCCTCATCGTTCTCTTCGTCGTTTTAAGCCCGTTTGCCGTCGTTGCCGGGATCCTACCCAACACCCAAAAGCTCGGACGCTCCTACTGGTACGGTGGGGTTCGGCTTAGCTTAACGTATGCACTCATCATGCTTCTATTTATAGGCGGCCGCATCGGCGCCGTCACCGCCGGCACACTCATCAGCGGCGGCGCTGCCACCAACGCCTTCGAAAAAGCCGCCGTACCGATTTTCCAGCTATTTTTCCTATACGGCGCACTCGGTGCCACACCCTGGGCATTAACCAAAGGCAGCGGCAAACTCATGAACATGGGCTCTGGGTTAATCCAAAACGCCCGCAAATACGCCGACGGCCGCGTTGGCCGCAACAGCGACTGGAACAAAAATCGCCGGGAAGTCGCCAAACAGCGCGCGCTCTTGGCATCCAACGACGAAACCCGCAGCGCCCTCGGTCGCGCCTGGAGCCGCAGCCGCGCCGGCACAGGCGCCGGCTTCGGCGGTCTTACGCGCGGCAATGAACTAAAGCGCCTAGCCTACAAACAAGCCTCCGACTCCGCCTACGCCACCAACGGAGCCGTCGCGGCCGCCGATGCCGCTGCCGGCCGTCCTAATGCCGCCGTCATCCCCCAGGAAACGCATCAAAGCCGCACAGATGCAGAAGCCCGCAACGCCATAAACAATGTCGTCGACCAACGCTCCGCGCGCACTGGCCTTCTGCAAGGCACCGACGCCACCGGTGCTGCTCCCAGTTATCAAACCCGCTTCACGGCACAACAGGAAGCCGCTCGCCGCAAAGAAGCCGAGGCAGCCGGCACATTCCAGTCAGTGGTTGAAGGCAACATCAATCCGCAACACTCCCGCAACATCGCCGGCGCCTCCCTGATCGCCGGCATGGAGCACCAGGCCGAATTACGCGGCAAGACCACCGGCACCCTGGAGCATGAAGAAGATCTGGACTTAGCCACCGTCCGACGGGAAGAGGAGCGCCGCATGGCTGCCAGCCTTCCCGCCCTCACCGCTACCCAGCGTGCCGCTGTCATTGCTCAAGGGCGCCGTGTCCGCTTCAACACCGTCTCCCGCGGCGCTGCTATCAAGACCAATGAAGACATGGCCACGCACCTGGGCGACGCCGCTGGACGCGAGCGCGACGAGCGCGACGAAATCGCCAGCGGCGGCGGAACCGCCCTCCAGATCCGCAGCCGACGCACCTCCACCATTGTCGGCGCCAGCACCGAAACCAGCCGCCGCACCCAGGCCAAAACCTCCGGCGAGCGCCAAGCCACCGTCGATAGCGCTGCCAGCCTCCCGCTATCCCGCACCACACTGCGCCAAGCCGCCCTGGATGTCACCGAAGGCCGCCTCGCCGCCGACGCCGGCACCACCGTCAACAACGTCCGCGGCACTCAGGACGCCATCGACAGAGCGAATCGCCTTGCCGGAGGCGGCCTTACTCCCGAAGAAGCTCGCCGAAGAGTTATGCGGGCCAACGCCGATGCCGCCGGCATCCAAACGCGCAACCAAATCGGCACCGCTTACGGCCAGAACCTCGGCATCATCGACGACAACAACGCCAACCGACTCCGCCCCGACGAGCGCATTGATGCCACCCGTTACACCACCGCCCAACAGCAAGGTCGCGCCTCCGGTGCAATCCGCGCCGCCAACCGCGTCGCTACTGCCCAAACTGGTGTCACTTCTCTCGCTACCGGCCCGGCTGCTGCTGCTGCCTATGCCGCTGCTGCCGGAGCCGCTGCTGCTGCCGGAGCCATCACCGAAACCGAACGCTTAGCTAAAGCCGTTGGCACCGACAATTCCGTTATTGCCGCCGATGCCGTCCAACACGTTGACGCTCAAGAGTACATAGAAGACGCTCAGCGGACCGGTGAACGCAGCCGTGCCCAAGACGCCGGCGCTACCGAACAACGCATCAAGGCCGGCCGCGATGCCGTCAACCGTCTTCTCACCACCCCCGATCCCAACAACCCCGGCCATATGCTTGCCGCCAATGCCGCCGACGCCCGCAGAATCATCATGAACAACGCCGCCACCACCAAAGGGCTAGACGCCTACATCGGTACCTCCAATGATTACATCGCCGACGCGGCCACGCCCGCGGGCCACGAACAAGCCATCCAAAACCAAATCGACACTGCTGCCGCCAAGGGCCAAACCCTCGAAACAATTAAAGCGCAGATGGCCATCGAAGCCGAAGAAAAGCGTCTCGGCCGTCCGCTCACCGCCGCCGAACGCAGAAATGCTGGTACAGTAGGACGCGGCACTATCTTCAACGACGTAGCCGAAAAGTACCAGCACGATCAGGCCGAGCAGGAGGTGTTTGCCAACTTCCGCAGCGCCCAGGAGCGCACGAGCTACAACGCCCAGATGGGTGCCGCCGCCGAAGCTTATGGCGTAGTAGAAGCCCGTGCGGGCCAGCGCGAAGCTGCCAAACAAGAGATCATTAAAGACGCCGGCGGCCTCGATGGCTACAAATCCAAGATGGCGATCGAAGCCGAAGAAAAGCGTCTCGGCCGACCGCTCACCACCGCCGAGCGCGATAATGCCAGCAAGGTAGGGCCCACCACCATCACCGACAAAGCTGCCCAGGACGCTGCAGACAAGCGCGCCGGCGACGACATCGAAACGGCCGCCTATCGCAAAGCCGTCAAAGACAAACGCGACCAGGTCGTCTCGTCCACCGGCGACGAGCTCGGCGCCTTGCGTGCCCTAAACGAAGATGCCGCTGCCGCTGCCGAGAAGGTCTCCGATGCCGACGTGCTAGATCTGCAAGACCAAGTTAGACGCGCCGGTGGCACTCCACCTTCCGACGACGTCGCCCGAGCACAATTAGCCGCCCAGCGCCAAAGCCAGCGGCTCGTCAATGGCAAAGTCGGCAAAGCCAAGCGCGATACCCAGGAGAAGATGAGCGAAGAAATCAGCAGCGACAAAGGCGCCGTAGACGGCGAAGACAAGGCTATCAATCTGGAGATTGACAACCACCCCGGCGACTACGAACAACATGAGCCTCTTACTGGTCTCGCCGGTGCTGCCCTAGCCGACGCCCAGGCCCGCAACGCCGCCCTTGATGTCCGCAACCGTGCGAAAGCCCGCACAAGTCTTTTGGGAAACCTCGGCAGCGCCGCCCACCGAGAATCCCGCAACGCCCGCATGGGCAAACACCGCGACGCCACTGCCGTTAAAGAAGGCCGTGCCTTACGCAAAGCCGCCACCAAAACCGAGCTCGCAAAACGTACCGGTAAAGCTGAAGCCGATATCACAGACGCTCAAATCGAAGAAGCCATCGAAAACTCGTCCTACCTCAACGGAGTCCAGGAAGGCGCCGAAAAACTCGCCGACAGTGCAGCGCAAAACATTGGCACCCGCTATGGCCGCGAGGACGAGAGAGATGAAGAAGCCGAGCCAATTGCCCAAAAAATGATCCAGGACGCCATAGACCGCGGCGACACCCCACCCTCACTTGAAGGTGCGCGTCACCTCGCACGCCAACAGGTCATTCAAAGCCATGCCACTGACCAGTTCCGCGGCAAACTCAACGCCGCCGAGCAAGAGGCGGGCGCAAAAATCGGCAAGCAACGCGGCGCCCAAGAAATCAACGAAGCCGCCATCGACCTGGAACGAGCCACCACTCTTGGGCAAGGTCACACATTTACCAATGATGTCACCCTAGGTGCCGACACCGAATTGGCGGCCAGCGCTGAGATTGCGGAGGACACCAAATTCCCACATGCCGTCACTGCCATTGATGGTTCAACTGGTACTGTCATCAAAACGTATGCAAAAGGTGAAACCGTCCCAGCAGGCACACGACTCCAAGCTAACACCAACATTCCCTCAGGAGTCACACTCAAAGCCGGCTCCAATCTCGCAGCCGGCACCCGCATTGAACGCAATAGTAAGGCTGCCGACGAGATTGCCGCCGCCAATAAGCTAATTTCGCGGCCAAACGCCCGTAGGGCAGTCGCCCGTAAGGCCGTTATTTCCGGCCAAGAACAAGGTGAACGCTCGCGATCACAAGAACAGGGCCAAGTTGCCGCCTACGCACAAGCCGCCAGTGAAAGTGCGGGGCGCCCCACCGCCAATGAGCGCATGGAGACCCAAGAACAAGTTCAATTGGAAAGCGTAGCCCAAGACACCGCTGCTACCAAGGCCCAACTTCTTGCCGCTCAGGGCCGCCCAATGCACCGTGATTACACGAGCATGGCGAATGTTCGCACCGAACTCGCTCAAAACAAAGTTATGTTGGATCGCGTACAAGAATACGATCAAGACCGCTTAGCATCTGCCGGTGGTTCAAAGGTCGGGCAAGTCGAGCTCAGCGTTGGTCCCACCGGCAACGTACGTACACTCATCAAACAAGCAAAAGAAGCTACGAGAGGGGTTTCGGCGTCAGGCGATAGAGTACCTCCCGAAGAGCAAAATCCAGCACTTGCCATCTCTCGCTTGAGAAGAGGAGCCACGTCTGGTGAAGGCTCAGCAGAAGTAATCAACAATGTTCGTATGGTTAGCACAGATGAAGGAGGTTGGGGCGGCAGCATGGTAGACTCATACGATCCTTCAGCTGATCCACGACTCCAACTTGATACCGTCGCAAATGCCAGCATGTCGAACTCCCCAGTGCGCGATGCTACAAAACCCGTAGTCGCCGGCGCCAACAACATCAAGCCGTCCGACTTTGATACCAAGAGTGGCAAGCCTCTCGACAACTCAGAAGCCCAACGCTTCATGGACTGGTTTAATAACGGTCAAGCGGAAATGGACGCAGTAACTGCCTACCAAGTGGATCGACGCAACCACCCACAATTTCCAGACCAACCAGTTATGGCCAAAGCAGCCCTCGATCGCTATGCAGATACAGTCCGTAACAGACAATGGGAGAAACAATCTGAAGTCTTCGTCGCGTCACTCGGCGACGCCCTCACGAAAGACGAAAATAATCAAGGAGCGTTCGATAATAAACTCCTGCGTACCATCGCACGGGAAGCTGCCTACGCACTCCAAACAAATGACCCTAATCATTTCCTCAACCAGAGCGACCAAGCCAAAACAATACGCGACCGCGTTATCCAGCGAGCCGAGAAATCTGGCTTAGATTGGTACGAAGAAGAACGAGACCCTGGCACGGGTAGAATGAAAATGACAATCAAGGACCCAGTTCTTTCTCACGGCGCAACAGCACCCCGGGATCGATCCAGCCTGAAGAGCCACGACGAAATGCTTAGGGATCTCGAAGCCAGCATCAATGCTCGCGCTGCTAGCGGCACTCCTTAACCCACCCGCTTGGCCGCGCACCCAATTTAGCGTAAGCTTTATCTAAGCATCCGCGATCGAGAACGTGCGTATGAGTGCCAGGTGAGAGCAATATGAGCCAGTACAAAGTCCCCCAAAACGTCGAAGCCGAAGACAAAATCCTCGGGCCCCTGACGTTTAAGCAGTTTATCTACGCCTGCATCGGCGTGGGCTGGGCTATCGTGTCGTTCGCCCTCTTACGCTTCGTCCCGCCGCTGCTCATCATCGTTGGCTTCCCGCCCACCTTGCTGTTTTTGCTACTGGCGTTCTACACCCGCGACGGCCAAAACTTCGAGCAGATCCTGCTGGCCATGGTCGGCTTTTTTGCCGCCACCCGCAAACGCCTATGGGTCAAGGAAAACGTCACCGAAAGCTTCCACGTCGAACCCACCAAGGTCAAGCAGGAAGTCAGCCAGCGTAATCCCGCCGAGGTCCGCTCCGAACTCGAGAAACTCGCCACCCTCATCGATTCCCGCGGCTGGAATCAGCCGCCGCAGCCCGGAACCCTGCAAATTCTGCCGCAAACCCCCCACGACCAGCGCCTTGTCGCACCCCCCCAAATCCCTCATGGTCCGGACGAACCCAAATCCGACATCTTCGATCTTCAGAAAAACCCGCTGGCTGGCAGTCTTACCCAGCTCCTGGCCGAAGCTTCCGAAAATATCCGCGCGCAAGCTATGCAGCAAGTGAACCAGTCAGCACCCGGTCCAGCCATCGGTGCGATTGGCGTAGCGGCCGGCCCAGCGATAAGCACAAGCGGCGTGACACCAGCCGCCACCGCCGATATACTGAGATTAGCAACCCAAAACGACGACCTCAGCGTTGCGCAAATCCAGGCTCAAGCAACCCGCAACCAGGCTTCTTTCGGGCCAACACAACAGGTGGACACACGAACCAATGGCGGCTAACTCAAGCGACAAGACGGGCAAAAGCACCCAAAACACCCTCCTCATCTCCGAGATCAAGGACGGCGTCGTTATCATGCGCGACGGCTCCCTGCGCGGCGTCATCCTCGGCAGCGCCATCAATTTTGACCTCATGAGCCAGGCCGAGCAAGAGGGTGTCGAATTTGCCTACCAGGGCTTCTTAAACTCCCTGCACTTCCCCGTCCAGATCAGCATTAAAAGCCAACGCGTCGAAATCTCCAGCTATATCGAAAAGCTCCAGGCCCTGCGCGGCGAGCAATCCAACGAGCTCCTCGGCGCCCTCATGGACGACTATATTCAAAACATCCAAGCGCTCGTCGAAGAGGTCAAAATTATGGACAAGCAATTCTACATCGTCGTCCCATATTTCCCACCCCTCATGGAGCAAAAGAAAAACACCCTGCTCGAAGGCATCAAAGCCGCCTTTGAACCCACCCCTCAAATCACCGTCAGCGAAGTCGATTTCACCAAGTATAAGCAGGAACTGTCGCAACGCATGGCTTTAGCCGCATCGGGCTTAAGCCAAATGGGCATCCGCGCCATTTCGCTCGGCACCCAAGAGCTCGTCGACCTCTACTACGGCTGGTACAACCCCGAGGTCGCCGCCAATCAGAAGCTCATCGACACCGCCCAAATCGGCACGCCAATCGTCCAAAAAGGTCAGGGCACAGCCCCCCGAAGCCCTCTGCCAGGAGCACCCGTGTAATGGCATTCGGACGCAACAAACAGCCAGCCGTCGATCCAGCCCAGCTCGCGCAGTTCCAGCAAGCCCAGGAGCAGCAGGAAGCCGAGCTGATTTACCGCCAGGGCATCGTCACCATGCGCGACCTCATTGCGCCGCCCAGCCTCGAAGTTGAATCCGGCTATTTGCGTCTCGGCAAGCGCTTTTGCAAAACCATTTACGTCTACGGCTACCCGCGCCAGGTCTTCACGGGCTGGTTGTCGCCAATTATCAATTTAGACGAAGTCATCGACATATCGCTGTTTATTTACCCAGTTGAGTCACAAGTTGTGCTCACCAACCTCAAGCGCAAAGTCGGCCAACTCGAAGCCTCGTACACCATCAACCAGGAAAAAGGGCTGGTCCGCGACCCCGGTCTCGAAGCCGCCATCCAGGACGCCGAAGAATTGCGCGACAAACTCCAAGTGGGGGAGGAGCGCTTCTTCCGCTTCGGCCTCTATCTCACCATGTACGCTGATTCACTCGAAGAACTCCAGCAAACCACCCGCAAAATCGAAGGCATCTTCGGCCAATCACTGGTCTACACCAAACCCTCCACCATGCAGATGGAGCAGGGCTTCAACTCCACCACGCCCATCGCCACCGACCAGCTCCAAATTTACCGCAACATGAACACCGGCTCGCTCTCCACCACCTTCCCGTTCACCTCCGCCGAGCTCACCGCCAACGCCGGCATCCTCTACGGCCTAAACCGCCACAATAACGGCCTCGTGCTGTTCGACCGCTTTAGTCTAGAAAACGCCAACATGGTTGTGTTCGCCAAATCCGGCGCCGGCAAATCGTTCGCCATCAAGCTCGAGGCGCTGCGCTCGCTCATGATGGGCACCGAAATCATCATTATCGATCCAGAAAACGAATATAAACAGCTCTCCGAAGCCGTCGGCGGCACCTACCTGCGCTTAAGCCTCGCCTCCGCCACCCGCATCAATCCCTTCGATCTCCCGCAAGTCTACGACGCCGACGAAGCCGACAACGCCTTGCAGGCCAACATCATCTCGCTCCACGGTCTGCTACGCCTCATGATGGGCGGCGCCACCGTCTCCAACACCACCGGCGCCACCACCACCACGCCCCTCACACCCTCCGAAGACGCCGACCTCGATGTCGCCATCATCAACACCTACGCGCGCGCCGGCATCACCAAGGACCCGCTCACTCACAATGCCACCCCGCCCACCATGAACGACCTCTACAACACCCTGGCCTCCATGACCGGCAATGGCCCCAACCTCGCCCAACGCCTGCGTCAATACACTACCGGCACCTTCTCTGGCATCTTCTCCGAGCAATCCAACGTTGAGCTAAACAATCCGTTTCTCGTCTTCAACATCCGCGACCTCGAAGACGAACTTCGCCCCGTCGGCATGTACATCGTCTTGAATTACATCTGGAACAAGGTTAAATCCGATCGCAAAAAGCGCCTCCTGGTGGTAGACGAAGCCTGGCAGCTCATGAAATACGACGACTCCGCCAACTTCATGTTCTCGCTCGCCAAACGCGCCCGCA
>Ga0265338_10003316_pt1 | contig 22784 bp, 18 predicted proteins | sample 42126metaG_FD_193579 | JGI IMG/M metagenome (GOLD analysis project Ga0265338, IMG submission 193579) | Rhizosphere microbial communities from Carex aquatilis grown in University of Washington, Seatle, WA, United States - 4-21-26 metaG | ecosystem: Host-associated > Plants > Roots > Rhizosphere... | reverse complement strand
TCTTCGACATCCTCATTCCCGCACCTAAGCATGCGCCACGCCTCTTCTATATGTTTCTGATGGCTTTATTGCCGATGACCATATTGCGAACATTTCGCCGTTGTCGGAGATACATGATCATGCGCAGATATGCCGCCCTGTCGGTTGACTCCCTGCTTAGCCCCTCTAGCTCATTGCATATTCGTAGTAGCGACTTCGGGGGATCCTTATAGAAATATTGCTGTTGCAATGACTGCCGTCATATTACCTTCCCTGACAAGCCTAGGGTTGCTCACTTGGATTCTCATATCGGAAGTATTTAAGCGGCGAATGTTGGGGATTGCGGTTTTCGGAATGACCACGCTGCACTATATCGTGCTCGTGGCCTTTCCTGCACTTTATTCATCCTGGGACGGGTTTTATTACGAGCGAGTCCTCGGAAGTGCTCCAAGCGATTTAGCGATTGTTTATCGCGGTGACTTGGTCTTCTTATTACTATTCACACTTGGATACTTCGCTTATGGTAGAAAGACGAAGGTAGGCCGTACGCACCTCAATCCGCTCACTCCAGTCAATAGACGCTTATGCACTGTGCTAGTTGCCTGTGGAGTCATAGTCTTTGGTAGGCAGCTATTAAACCCGACATTTTCGGTTCTAGACACGCGCAATTATGCTGACCTAATCGAGTATCCAGATCTAACCTCTAGGCTGTTTACGTATGCATTTGGATTTCTCATGTGGCCATCATTGTTCGCTGCCTCAATTGTCTTCGTGCTCCCAAGGCGCCGCAACTTCACTTGGCTTTTGAGTGCGATTTTACTGCTGGAGCAAGCAATTTACGCATTCATAAATGGACTACGGGGGGGTGTTGTTTGGGTTGGATGTACACTGATATTATCATGTTGTTTGCTCAGAACATGGAGATTCCTTATCGCATGTATCTTTCTAGGAGTAGCTGTAGCCCCACTTTTGGATATTCTGCACGAGGAAATTAGATGGAACACTATGTCAAACGGTATAGATTCGCGCAATATCGATATGCTTGGTGGAGCGTTGTCTATTGTGGTTAACGAGATAGGGAAGCCTGCTGATGTTGACACACCAAACTTCCTGGCAACTTGGTGCGATCGTGCGCAAGGCCCGAGGAACAGCGTAGTGCTTTATAAGGAATTTCATAGCGGGCGCGGAGCCGGAATGCGCCCTATCGTCGCGTCACTTGGTGTAGTGGTCCCGCGTACGGTTTGGCCGGAGAAACCAGTTGGCGGCAGTGTCGATAACACGAATCTAGGTGCGGCGATTTATTTAGTTCAACGAGAAAAGGGGAACATGGGTCCTCAGGATATGGGCCCTTTACTAGCATCCGCACATGCGTATTGGGAAGGCGGGTGGCCGTGGCTCTGTATCGCAGGGATTATCACCGGGTTTTTCTGGAAGGCTCTTGTCAGTTGGGGCTCGGCGAGTGCGTCCATCGGCCCACCGATCGCTGTCCTCTGTTTGACCGCATCGTTACCAATAGATGGCTTTTTGACGGTACTTAACCCTATATATAATTATGTTCTAATGTTGCTAAAGGTGGTTATCCCATTATTGCTATTGACAAGATTCAACGAAACGCTCGGGAGATTACAGTTTCGTGGAATCAATCTATTCTCCCATGTCCGAACTCCGCGGAAATCGCACGGAAATGCTGCGATTCATTTGCAGCCGCACAGCGATTGATGTGACCGCTTAGGCAAGCCTCGTATTCTCTATGAGAATACCACCTCTCATTCTAGAGCGGCTTTCAGGCATAAAATGATTACTCCAGCAAACGAGCCGATGGCGTCAATTGAACTATAGGGAACACCGTGAGCTCCTAACGACTATGACCGTGTTGCTTATTGCAAATGCTTCCAGCATACATACCCAGCGTGCGGTCAGGTATTTACACGAGGGTGGTTGGCATGTTCATGTGGCGTCTTTCCAGCGGCACCATATTCCGGATGCGGAGTTTCATCTAATACCGACATTCAAGCTCGGAAAATTAGGGTATTTCTTTGGCATTCTTGAGCTAAGGATGTTGGCATCGCGCGTTCGGCCGGAGATATTTCATGCCCATCACGTCACCAGTAACGGCTTCATAGCAACCATCGCACGAGTGAGACCGTTGGTCATATCGGCTTGGGGCAGTGACGTATTAGTGGCACCCGAAGTATCAGCGATCGGCAGATTTTTCGTCAAATACGCATTAAAAAGGGCGGATGCTGTGGTTGCTGAAGCAGAACATGTCCGAGCAAAGGCTGTGTCTCTAGGCTCCGCCGAAAGCAGAACACATGTCGTCTCGTTCGGAGTTAATCTAGCGGCATTTCGCTTTCGCAGTGAGCGTCGCGAGGCGATCGGACCGTTGCGCTTGATATCGACTAGAAATCACCTACCGGTTTACGATGTTGGAACATTTCTTAATGCATTGGGACATCTGCAGAAGGCTTTCTCAAATTTTACGGCAACGATTGCCGGGGATGGGCCCATGCGAAAGGAGCTAGAGATTCTCGCGGCCAAGTTAAGACTGCGGGACAAAGTGACCTTTGTCGGCCGAGTAGCAGAGGAACAGCTTGGCACTCTCTTGGCAACGGCTGATATTTTTGTTAGCACCTCGCTTTCTGACGGAGAGAATATTTCGCTAAATGAAGCGATGGCCTGTGGATGTTTTCCTATAGCCTCGGCAATCCCGGCAAATGCGGTTATAAGAAATGGCGAGAACGGATTGTTGTTTCTTCCAGGAGACGCGGACTCGCTTGCGGATGCTTTGGAGGAAGCTATAAGGCTTAGAGCCCAGTGGCGAAAGATAGCAGCTACTAATCGCGACTCTATAGAGAGGGGGTCAAACTCGAATAATTGGCTAAGAAACATCGAGGATGTATATAAAGAGGCGGCAAGAGCTCGCGGAAATAAGGTCCTAAAATGAACGTCTGGATTCTGAAGACCGGAGAGCCGCTCCCCGTGGATGGTCCGGACGTTCGATTGCTTCGTAGCGGGAGCTTCGCAACATATTTGGCAAGCCGAGATTGTGCCGTAGTATGGTGGGCCGGTACGTTTGATCATGTTTCGAAACGACAACGGAAGTTCCCCGAGTCTTCGGTGCAGTTGTGTCCCAATTTTCAGCTTTGGCTTATCAAATCGCCGGGCTACAAACGACATATCTCAATCGAAAGGCAGCGCGATCACCAGCAAGTCGCCGACCGATTTTCTGAGCTATCTGAATTTGAAACCAAGCCTGACATTATTCACTGCGCATATCCAACGATCGATCTAAGTTTGGCTGCGGTTGAGTATGGCCGGAAACATGAGGTTCCTGTCATTCTCGATGTCAGAGATTTGTGGCCGGATCTGTTTCTGGATATCTTTCCAAGACCCTTGCGGGCCATTGCGCGAATCCTGCTTCGGAGAGCGTTCAATCGTGCCGGAGATGCTCTTGCCGGAGCGTATGCGATCTCAGGTCAATCACCTGGATTCGTGCAGTTTGGCCTTCATCATGCAATGCGTTCCCGAGGACCATATGATCGGCATTTTCCCTTTACATATGATGTCAAGGCCCCGGAACCCGGGAAATTAGCCACTGCCACTCAATTCTGCACGGGCCATAATATCTGCGAAAAAGATGGTTGGTTTAATATTTGTTTCTTCGGCAATATGGCCGGCGAGGGCCTCCATCACGATTATGAGACGCCGATTAAGGCGGTCACACATTTGGCAGCGCGTGGATTCAGAATCAGATTATTGTTCTGCGGAATGGGAAGCGGCGCGGATCAAATGCGAAAACGATTTGCAGATTCCAAGAATGTGGTACTGCTCGGTTGGGTTGATCGGACAACGCTATGGAAGATAATGACGATTTCCCACCTTGGGCTCATTCCATATAAACCTAGCGATGATTTCGCGATTAGTCTTCCAAATAAGTCGATCGAATATCTTGCAGGTGGCCTGCCTGTTCTTACCAGTTTAAACAGGGGGTATTTGTTCGAGTTGTTCGGCGGGGAAAACTGCGGTGTCTTTTACGAGTCAGGCGATGTGCAAGGCCTAGCCTTGAAGCTTCAGGTATTGATCGAATCACCTAGACGCCTGAATGTATTAGCCAAGAACTCTCAGCGCTTTTTTGAGCGCGAATTTTCTCCGGAGCATGTTTATGGCGGGATGGAACAGCATCTACGCGAGGTCGTTGATGCTTATAGAATGTCCAAGACATCGCGGGGCAAGGAAGGTGGAGGAAGGTGATCTTGCAAGACGGTGTTGAGCGAGTTAATCTAACGATTAGGCGTGACCTTTATGACTTTCGCTAGAGGGTGTGGCAATCGCGACTGCAGCTAATCTCATCTACCCGATGTTTATTGGATTAGGCAGTCGACGCGCTCTGAACCGGAATAGTTGGCAAAGTTTCCGGAATTTGGGCATTTGTAATGATCTGCCTATCTCTTAAAATGAGGAGTTTTTGCCGTGGAGTAATGTATGTTTACCCAAATTGTAATTGTAGCCACCTAATCCCGCGCCGCTCAGTTCCTTTTTGGGCGGCAAGTAAAAGTTATGTTTAAACAACAGATTTATCTTTCACCACCGCATATGGGCGGCGAAGAAATGAAGCTTGTCGAGGAGACGTTTGCCTCCAATTGGATAGCCCCGGTTGGGCCACAGGTGAATGCCTTTGAACGAGAGCTGGCGGCGACCGTGGGTAGTGCGCATGCGGCAGCTCTTTCATCTGGTACGGCAGCATTGCATCTAGCGCTGCGGTTTGTGGGCGTGAAGCCAGGCGATGAGGTGATTTGTTCTTCTTTGACATTCAGCGCTAGTGCGAACCCGATCCTTTATGAGGGTGGGAGACCTGTATTTGTCGATAGCGACCGTGTTTCATGGAATATGGATCCCGGATTGCTTGCTGATGCGCTTGCGGACCGGTCAAGGCGAGGCCGATTACCCAAAGCGGTTATTCTGGTGCATCTCTATGGCCAAAGCGCGGATATTGATCCTATAGCTACTCTGTGCAGCCGTTATGATATTCCCATTATTGAGGACGCTGCTGAGGCCTTGGGAGCAACCTATAAGGGTATCGCGCCTGGATCTCGCGGGATCGCTGGTATCTATTCATTCAATGGCAATAAGATCATCACCACCTCGGGTGGAGGTATGCTAGTATCCAACGATCAAACTCTGGTAGAGAAGGTGCGCTTTTGGGCCACACAGTCGCGCGATGCAGCCGCGCATTACGAACATTCCGAGGTTGGTTATAATTACCGTTTGAGCAATCTGCTTGCCGCCGTCGGCCGTGCCCAGTTAAAGCTGCTCGCAGAACGCGTTGAGGCACGACGCCGGAATTTCGCCTTTTACCAAAGGACTTTAGGCAGATTGCCGGGGATCGGTTTTATGCCTGAGGCACCGTACGGAAGGTGTACGCGCTGGCTCACTTGTGTCACGATTGATCCGGCTTCTTTTGGTTCGGACCGCGAAACCGTACGATTGGCGCTTGCAGATGAAAATATCGAAGCACGCCCAGTATGGAAGCCCATGCATCTTCAGCCGGTTTTTAGCGGATGCGCGGTTTTCGGTGGCTCGGTTGGCGAAGAGCTTTTTGCTAAGGGACTATGTCTGCCATCGGGATCGAGCTTAAGCGAAACCGACCTCGAACGCGTGGTAGAGGTAATACGGCGAGTTTGCAGACGTCTTTAAAATGTCGCAAGGGTGTCTCAGGCAATGCGGTCATCCGGCAAGGCACAGTTTCTACCAATCACTCGCGCACAGAATTAACTCGAAATTGATACCGCTAATCCGTAGCTAACGCCCTTACGAATGCAAACTCGACGGTATGGCGCGCCCCGTGCGGGATTCCGTCCACGAGATGCATTGCCCTAGGCATAATTACGGAAATGCGCATCGCGATGTAAGGCGCAGATTTTCGATTGTTGGCATAATCTATATTCCGAATAATGCTGGCCAGTTTCTCTGCATATCCAGAGCAGCCTTTCTTCCCAAGGCTCTAGAATGCCCAATCAGCGGCCTTATCAATTGCCTTTGCTGCCGTGGTTGGTATTTCTATATTCGAATGTCCCATTATAATTATGGAAAACCGAAAGCAAGTTGAAGCATCATTTCACGACCAACGTGCAAAGGATCGTTTGCAAAGAGAGCGTGGAGACTTTGAGGCTATCTACTCGAACAAGAAATATTATGCGATCACACGCACGCACCGGCTGCGCATCGATAAATGGATAGTTGATTATTGCAAAGATTCTGTGGTGCTTGATTACTGTTGTGGAGAAGGCGAATCCACGGCGAAGCTCTGCCAACCGGGTGCAGCTGTATTCGGCGTGGACATTAGCGCCGAGTCGCTACTCATCGCCCGTCGTGCTTGTTCCCATTTGCCAAAACCACCGACCTTTGTGGTTGGCGACGCCGAGGCCCTGGCATTTCCCGACAACTATTTTGATGCGATCCTCGTTAGCGGATGTTTGCATCACCTCGACCTAGACAAGGCCTATCGAGAGCTTCATCGAGTGCTCAAGCCTACAGGTCGAATAATGTGTAACGAAGCGCTGGCGCACAACCCGATCTTCCACCTTTATCGCAAGATGACACCAAAATTGCGCACTCCGTGGGAGGTTCCTCATATCTTGCGAATGCGCGGTATCAGACGGGCCAATGATTATTTCGACGCCAATGACATTCAGTTTCATTACCTGTTCTCGCTCTTGGCAGTTCCATTCCGGAGAACCCGCATTTTTAATTCGTTACTTAGAGCATTCGAATTGGCTGATCATGTCACCCTTTCTATTCCCGGCCTACGTCTGATGGCCTGGCAGACAACTTTCGAGCTGTCGCAGCCTAAAGGAAAATGATGTCTTTTTGGCGTCCAAGTAGCAGTTGTCATTGGCCACATAGATTTGCGAGGGAAATCTGCGAGAGGGCGTGAACAATTGTCTTTTGATATACAAGACGCTGTTCAACGCCCAGCGGTCGTTATAGACATGAGCTTTCTTTGTAGAACCCGAGCATCAGGGACGTCGACTGAGCAGATCACACACGTTTTGCGCGCCATCGTTTTTGTCCGCGATACTGCAAAGTGGTGCTTTGCGGCTCAGCGAATAGGTTGCCGCGGATCGACAGTTTCTTCTCACGCCACGCGCACGGCGCACGCTCGCACGATATCTGATCCTTTTGACAGCCCTCACGAATGAGTATAGTTTTGCTGTAATCTATACTGGATAATTGCTCATGGAATATGTGAACCTGGGCGCAACGACCTTGCGGGTCTCCCGCATCTGCTTCGGCTGCGCGGCGATCGGTGGCTATGATTATGGGGAAGCGGATGATGCTGAGAGCATTACTGCATTGACGCGGGCCTTTGAATTGGGTGTAAATTTCTACGATGTTGCCGACGTGTATGGTTTTGGGAGAGCGGAGACCGTGGTACAGCGCGCTTTGGGCCGAAGGGCGAACGAGGTTATTATAGCAACGAAATTCGGTGTAGGCTGGACTGAAGGGGGACAGACGTTTCGAGATATTTCACCCACCCACCTTCGGCGGTCTGTTGAAGGCAGTCTAAGAAGACTAAAGATCGACTGCATTACTCTTTATCAAATACACTGGCATGACCAGAAGACCCGCTGGGAGGATTGCATGGCGGCGTTAGAGGATTGCCGGCGCGATGGAAAGATCCTGCATGTCGGAGCCTGCAATTTGAGACTTGAGGATCTCAATCAGTGTCAGATTTCCGGCCGATTGGAGACATTGCAGATGCCCTTTTCGCTTGCCGAACAGGACCACCGTACAGTTCTAGCCTCTGCGGTGACAAACTTTGGAATGACAACGATGGCATACAATGTATTAGCCCACGGCCTCTTTTCGGGCAAATACGACCGCAAATCCAAATTCCGTGGCTCCGATCTACGTGCACGGGTGCCACTATTCCGCGGCGCCGCATTCGACCGCGCGATCATCATTTTGGAGCGTATTAAGGAAGTGGCTGCGCGCACCGGCCGCACATGTATTGAAGTCGCTTTGAACTGGGCGCTGAGCCAGAGCTGTGTTTCTGTGGCGATCACGGGCGTCCGATCGGCCACGCAAATTGAGGGCAATATTGCTGCTATTGGTTGGAAACTACCAGCCGATGAGATTGCGTTCCTGGAGTCTCCTCGTTGTTAATTCGACCTAATGAAACCTAGCCAACAAGATGACAAGCACCTTGGTCCTCTAGCAGATCCAGAGAAATTCTGGGAACCGCTAGATTTGACCGGCGAAAGCGCTTCGTATCTCCGGAAGTCACTGAGGACGATGATTCTGATACGTTGCGCGGAGGAGAAAATTGGAGAGAAATTCGGTGAATCTGTGATCAAATGTCCCTGTCACTTGGTCATTGGCCAAGAGGTCCCGGCTGTCGGAGTTGCAAGCGCTATCCAAGCTGGTGACCGCGTGTTCGGCGCGCACCGTTCGCACGCCCATTTTCTTGCACTTGGCGGGAGCGTATACAGGCTCCTAGCTGAGATCCTCGGCAAGGACACCGGCTGTTCCAAAGGAATGGGTGGATCCATGCATCTGCTCGACCGTGAGCATAGCCTTTACGGAACGGTACCTATTGTTGCCGCGACGATTCCTATTGCGACTGGCGCAGCGTTGGCCGCGAAGATGGACGGAAAGGGCGCTGCTGCGGTTAGCTTTCTTGGCGATGGCGCCACGGAGGAAGGCGTGTTTCACGAGTCTTTGAATTTCGCCGCAATTCACAAATTGCCCATTGTTTACGTGGTGGAGAACAACTTGTTTGCTAGCCATTTGCATATCAGTCTCCGCCAACCATTCGATTCCGTTTGCCGTTTCGCGGAGGCAAACGGCATCCCTTGGCAACAGGTCGACGGCAATGACCTAGTCGTTATGAGTCGAGCGGCGAGAAGGGCCTTCGCGACCGTACGCAACGGTGAGGGACCTCAGTTTATTGAGGCTGTCACTTATCGCTGGCGTGGCCACGTAGGCCACCGCGAGGACAACGACGTCGGTGTTATGCGCAAAGAAGGTCTAGCCGCTTGGAAGAAGCGTGACCCGATCGACCGTCTAGCACATGCGATGATTGCTGCGAGGGCCACAACTGAGACCGAGATGCAGGGAATTTGGGCTGAACAGAGAGCCGCGGTTGAAGCCTCGTGGGAACATGCCTTTGCTGATCCGTATCCACCAGCGAGAGCTCTTCTCGATCGCGTCTATTATCAATTGGCTCCTACCTGAACCATGACCAATTACGGTTCCGCTCTCCGCGAGGGCTTTGCCTATTTGCTTAGAAATTACCCCGAGGTCTTCACCATCGGCCAGGGCCTTTGGAGTCCATGGTATGTGGGCAATAGCATGACCGATCTTGACAAGGAATTCGGCAAGGAGCGAGTTATTGACACACCGGTCGCCGAACTTGCCATGACGGGTGTCGCGATCGGAGCAGCGCTGTGCGGGAAGCGACCTGTGGTCATCCACCCTCGAGTGGACTTCGCCGTATTGGCCACCGACCAGATTGTTAATCAAGCCGCCAAATGGTGCCATATGTTTGGAGGGCAAGTTTCTGTGCCTGTTACAGTTCGAGCAATCATCAACCGCGGCGGCGAGCAGGGCGCGCAGCATTCGCAGGCGCTGCATTCGTGGTTTGCCCATATCCCTGGCATTAGGGTAGTCATGCCAGCTACACCGGCGGACGCCCGCGATCTTTTGATTGCTTCGGTGCTTGGACCTGACCCAGTAGTCTTTATCGACGACCGCTGGCTGTACGAACTACAGGCGGATTTGCCACCTGTTTGTGAAATTATTTTGCGGGATGTAAAGCCGGCTGTACGATGCGAGGGCTCGGACATCACCCTTGTAGCTTGTAGCTATTCGACTCATCTGTGCATGCTTGCTGCTGAGAAACTGGCCACTAAAGGTATCGCCGCCGAAGTGATTGATTTGCGCGTTATCAATCCTCTCGACACCGGCAGCATAGTAACTTCGGTTCAAAAGACCGGAAGATTACTAGCAGTCGATGGCGATTGGTCAAACTGTGGCATGGCGGGCGAGGTGATAGCTCGCGTGGCCGAATCGTTGCCGCCGGGGCACCTGCGCGCGCCGCCCCGCCGTCTTACATTGCCAGATGCGCCGGCGCCGACGAGCAAGGTTTTGGAGCAGGCTTATTACTTTGGAGCGAACGACATTGTGGCGGCAGTCGTTGAGGTCGTGGCAAGGAAATGAAGCGCGTATTTGACATCGTCTTTGCTTTACTCGGTTTGACCGCTGTTTCCCCAGTGCTGTTTGTGCTCTGTTTTTTGATCTGGCTACAGGATCGGCATTCACCACTCTACACCCCAAAACGAATGGGAAGGGGAGAGATCCCGTATCGCATAATAAAGATACGTTCTATGGTGGTTCGGGCAGATGACAGCAATGTCGATTCCACTGCAAATAACGATCCTAGGATTACGCATTTAGGACAGCTCATCCGGAGATTCAAGCTTGATGAACTGCCGCAGCTTTGGAATGTGCTAACAGGCGAAATGTCATTTGTCGGACCGCGGCCCAACGTCGAGCGCGAAACTCGCCTTTATTCGAGAGAGGAAAAGCGTCTCTTTTCGGTTCGTCCTGGAATTACCGATATCGCATCAATCGTCTTTGCCGATTTAGGCGCGACTTTAGAGGGTAAATCAGATCCGAATATTGCCTATAACCAAATTGTTCGCCCTTACAAATCACGTTTGGGGCTGTTTTACATCGATCATGCTAGCCTTTGGCTTGACCTGCAGCTTCTTTGGCTGACCGCGTTGAATGCGATCAACCGGCGTGCCGCGCTCGACCGTTTATACGGTGTTGTCGTCCGACTCGGCGCAACGCCGGAACTGGTAAAGGTTGTCAGGCGGTCCGAGGCGCTAGAACCCGCGCCGCCTCCGGGAATGACTGAGATCGTCACTACTCGCGGCAATTGAAAACGTCAGCGAGATCCATTAATCCCGCTGATGACCAACAAAGCTCACCCAGGACATGTCGACGAATCCGCGATGGCCTGTGATTAGAATATTCATGTTATATGTTTGCCTGGCAATACGTTCGTTGCCCTAATCACCGTTCTCGCTTAAACCAGGTGGGATGCCTGGGCGAACCGTTTGACACCGCATGACCCAATGTACCACAGATAGCAGTCCGCCATTCGCCGCACAGGAAGAACGCGGCAGGCTTTTTTGGGCGTCTCAATTGGCGTTACGCGGGCACTGCTTTTGGTAGTGATATACAGTTTGGTGATCGTTGCCGCGCACTGGCTGGCGTACTTGATCCGATTCGAGTTTCATCCTCCCGTCGAACAGCGAACACTATTCTGGTGGAGGCTGCAATGGTCGTTGCCGATCGAATTGCTCTCACTCCTATTCTTTGGTCAATATCGCAGCTTACTGAGCTACTTCAGTTTACCCGATGCACGGCGCATCGTTTTGGCCTGCTCTACATCAAGTCTGATTTCGTTAGCTGTTTGGTACGCCACCAAGGGTCTGCACGCCCCGCCGCGATCGATCATCATATTAAGTTTACTCTTGGACACAGCCGCGCTGGGTAGTGTACGTCTATCCTTCCGGATGTTGCGTGAACGCCGGAAAGGAACTGGCGAAGGAAATAGACCGCTTCGTCGAATCGTAATTATCGGTGCTGGGGACGTCGGCGCGAATCTGGCCAAGGAGATGAAACTTCGGCGTGACCTGCGCATGTATCCGATTGCCTTCTTCGACGATGACCGCACCAAGTGGAACACCTATGTGCACGGCGTGCACGTTGTTGGGCGTCCTGAATTGCTAGCCGAAGGTAAGATACGAGCCGACGAAGCCATCATCGCTATGCCCAGCGCTTCGGGACGGCGCATTCGAGAGGTGGTGCAGGTGTTCAATGAGGTTCGTCTCCCCTTCGAAACTGTTCCATCGATGGAGCAATTGGTAAACGGGGTGGTCAAGGCCTCGCAGATCCGCCCGGTCCAAATCGAGGATTTGCTCGGACGCGAGCGCATAAACCTCGAGACGGAACGCATTCGGGAACTTGTGCGGAATAAGGTTGTAATGGTTACTGGTGCTGGAGGCAGCATAGGCAGCGAGCTATGCCGGCAGATTGCAGGATATCATCCCTCGCGAATTCTTCTTGTTGAGCGCTGTGAGGTGCAGATGTTCCAGATCGAACAGGAGTTGCTAGGCCTCGGCTACGGCACCGAGATCGCGCCGCTCATCGCAGATGTTCTAGACGGGAACCGCATGCGCGGCATATTCAATCATTTCCACCCGCAATTAGTGTTCCATGCAGCCGCCCATAAGCATGTGCCTATGATGGAGCACCAGCCTTACGAAGCCTTCCGCAACAACACACTCGGCACCAAGCAATTGGCAGCGCTTTCCATCGAGTTCGATGTTGAGCGCTTCGTTCTTATTTCCACTGACAAAGCGATAAACCCGACGAACGTCATGGGCGCCACTAAGCGGCTGGCCGAACTTTTTCTGCAATCGTTGCAACAGCATAACGGCTCGCAGAACAGGTTTTTGGCCGTTCGTTTTGGTAATGTCCTTGGTTCGTCCGGGAGTGTGATACCGACTTTCAAGAAACAGATCGCAGCCGGCGGACCCGTTACAGTCACCCATCCGGAGGTCACACGCTATTTCATGACCGTCCATGAGGCCGTTGGATTGGTGCTTCAAAGCGCGACGCAAGGAATCGGTGGTGAGATATTTGTTCTCGACATGGGCAAACGCGTTAAAATCGTCGAACTAGCGCGGCAACTAATCGAGCTGAGCGGTTTGAAACCTGAGATCGATGTTGACATCAGATACACCGGGCTGCGCCCTGGGGAGAAACTATTCGAGGAAGTCAACTATAGCTCCGAAAACATGGTACCGACCGAGCATCCCAAAATCATGCGCTTCACTGGAGCACCCTTACCATTCGAAGCTCTGCAACTGGCACTATCCAATATTGCCGAGGAGGCTGTGAACAAGGATGCAAACCACGTAAAACTCGCAATTCAGAAACTCGTTCCCGAATACAAGCCACAACTGACCAGCAATTGAAAGAAATCTAGTGTAGTGTCTCACTAATGGCGTGACAATGGGTATCCGCGGTCTTTACTCTGCTTTCATGAGCAGACTCAATGCCGGTGTGGAGATCAGCCATGATCAACGTGCGGAGTTGGAGCGTCTGGTTGCGGCGCCAACGACGCCGCAGCGTCTGGTCAAGAGGGCCAGGATCGTCTTGTTGCGGGCGCAGGGGTGCACGCAGTGGGGCACGGCGGCCGAAGCCGGCGTCAGCCGGCCGGCGGTTATCCGCTGGGAACGCCGGTTTGCGGGCCTGGGGTTGGCGGGGCTGGTGGATGCCCCTGGCCGAGGACGCAAACCGTCGATTTCGGAGGCGAAGAAGGAGAAGCTGATCACCCAAGCGACCCAGCCCCCGCCGAACCGTACACGCTGGAGCGTGCGCTCGATGGCTCGGCAGGTCGGCATCTCTCCGGCGAGCGTCCAGCGCATCTGGGCAGCCAACGAGATCAAGCCGCATTTGACCCGGACTTTCAAACTGTCGAACGACCCCCATTTTGAAACCAAGTTTTGGGACGTGATCGGCCTGTACCTTAACCCGCCGACCAAGGCGCTTGTACTGTGCTGCGATGAGAAGAGCCAATGCCAGGCCCTGGAGCGCACCCAGCCCGGGTTGCCCTTGGGCATAGGCCATATCCGAACTCGCACTCACGACTACACCCGCCATGGCACGGTGACCCTCTTTGCAGCGTTGAACTACCTCGACGGACGCATCCTCAGCACGACCGCCGAGCGGCATACTCATCTGGAATGGCTCGCCTTCCTCAAAGCCGTCCACCGCAAGACTCCACCGGAACTGGCCTTGCACCTGATCGTGGACAACTACGCCACCCACAAACATCCGCTGGTCCTCGCCTGGCTCGAAAAGCATCCCAGGGTCCACGTTCACTTCACCCCCACCGGCGCCTCTTGGATGAACCTGGTGGAGCGCTTCTTTCGCCAGCTTACCGACGATGTTGTCCGCGAGGGCAGCTTCGCGAGCGTCGCAGAGCTGATCACGGCCATTAACGTTCATCTCACCCACCACAACCTCAGTCCCACTCCCTACCGATGGAAAGCTGAGGGGGCGGCGATCCTCGAACGGATCCACCGAGCTCGAGAGGCCCAGGCAAAGGTTGCGGTGTAACGCCATTAATGAGACACTACACTAGGGATCAAAGGGAAGGGAGCAGTGCTGTTGTTATTGGATAGCGGTGCATCTGGAACTGAGCGCACCGTATCGCAGACATTCATGAGTAGACCCACAGCCCTGACGGACCAGAGCCACTTCGAAGCAAGAGCCCAACGCCGGCCTCTATAGCCACGGACTCTACAAGCCGTAGCGACACGCCTGGTTCACTCGTCGAAGCGCTCATGCGCCTTTCGCGTAACCACGTCGCCACTGTGAACCGATCGATTTACTCAGCTTGGCCGATCGCCTGCTGCGTCATGCCGTTTCTCGCAAATGCCGCAAAACGCGCCCAATCCTATTTCGGAACCGAGCTCGGGCCCGATCTTTCTCGTCGGGCTTGACAGGTACCGAGATATTGACCTCCGCGGACAATTCACTCCGCCAATACCATTCAGAGACATTCTCGCCTACCAGGGGTCGCCAGCGGGCGGATATTCCTAGGGCCTATCGGCTCGCGCTTTTCTAGCAATTGCCACTAAATTGAGTGACGGAGTAAGCCCTGCGCCGATCTGGAGCACGCTCTCATCGAATTCAAATTCCTTGCGTTTCACGAGAATAGTAGAAGGCCTCTTCTTCAGTCTATGCAACATATTGAGAAAACGAATTCGCTGCGCCATGGAAAAGACTGGAAGCGTAAATGGAAGGGTACACCATTTCATTCTTTTGTAGCGGCGTAGTTCCAAGTCAATTACATCGCGACGTCCACTCATATGTTGAATATCAACCCAAGGAAACAGATTTCCTAAGGTCGAAGCTAGCGATGCCGAGCTATACTCCTTTACGTGCCATCGATTCCATGGCTGTTGCCACGAAAACAGCCTTGCACTGCGGTCAGGCGTGGCGAGTAAAAGAATACCGACTGGCGAGAGAACACGGTGGACCTCGGACAGATAGAAGTCTACGTCTGTGACGTGTTCGAGCACTTGAAACGAGAGCACGACGTCAAACGAACCATCGGCAAAATGAAGAGGTTCTGTTGCCATGACATGGCTAAAATTCAGATTCGCACGACGATACTCGGCACGTGCCCTTGTGATAATGTCTTCGGCAACATCTATTGCTTCGACTGAATTCGCGGTCATTGCGATTCTGGCCGAGCCATAGCCACTTCCGCATCCGCAATCGAGCACGCGCCGGCCTCGTGTGAAAGCCTCGGCGAACTTGTAAGCGGCAATGTGCATGAGGTAAATTACGTAATCTTCTATAGAATCCTTGCGATGCTCAACGAGAATGCGTTCTCCTGTGAAGTTGCGATCGAATGTTTCCATCTCCAGTTCCTCCTGCTTCACGACTTTCCCCGGCTCGAAGCAAGCGAAAGTGCAGAACCCACAAGGAAAATAAAGATGTCTCCAGCAGTCGTGCTCAGTCGTATCGCAATGATGAGCACCACAGCTTCCGATCCAGAATAATTCCGACTTAGCATCGCAAGCATCAGACTTTCTCGAACGCCAAATCCGGCGGGTGTACCAAAGGCCAGGAATCCGGCGACCCACGCCAATGCAAAGCTGCCCGTCAAAAGAAAAGCGTCTGGCGCCAGGGCAGGGAAGAGCAGTGCCGCCATCGCCGTAATACCCATGCCGATCAAGACATAGTTTGCAATATATGCAATAAAGGCTAGAAACATGGAGATAATTCGTGGTAATGTGTTTGATTCGTGCGCCTCAGAATCGCCTGCCGGCACAAACTGTTGCATAATATAATGAATCCTCCGGCGCCCCCATGTTAAAATAGCAATCATACCCCATGCTAGAGCAGCCACAATCGCGGTGGCATATAAGCTCTTTTGGCTTATAACATTCACACCTCCATGGGAAAGTGCAACTCCCGATAGACCGACTACAACTGCCGCCGTTACAGCCAGCACGGTTTCCGCAGCGACGCTAATTATTAACGACCGCATACTAATGCCGCATGCGCGTGACATCCCTGCACGGCCGATGTGTTGGGCAACATTGCCGGGAATGTATTTTGCCATTTGTGTGACGCTCATGATTTCAACGAGTTCAAGCCATCTGCGGCGGGTGCCTAGATCTGCAAGCAGCCGCTGCCACGCAAACGAGCTAATCGGGATAACCAACACGTACAGCAATGAGGCACTACAGATAGCAGCCAACCCGGCGGGAGCGGCATAACGCGAGAGGTCGTGAAGCCGCAGCGTCCGTGCCGTGTGAACTGCGAAAGCAATAGTTGCAACCAATCCGATAAAAATGCCGACGTATCGAAATTGCGATTTCATACACGTCGTGCTTTGACTAGATATCCAGTGCCGAAGTCTGAACGCACAAATACCCCCTGAATCACCAAGCACACGCGAAGTGCAAGCCTTCCTAGTATAGAACTGAGTAGCGGATAATACTTTAAGTGTGACCTGCGATCGATTCCACTAAGATCATTATTGCGTTGCCGGTCATTCTGCGTAGCCAGTTTACGAGCACTGATCTGACGAGCATAAATCGGAGCCCCGACTCGCTCGCTGAAGTTGGTCAACGGAAATCCGTAACACTCGAATTCATCGACCTCAAAGCCAACATAGTCGAGCAACCTCAATAACGATCTGCGTTCGTAACGTCGGATATGCCCGGCCCATTCATCACCAGCTGTCCATAGTTGCTTGTGAGCAGGAACTGAAAGCAGAAGATGACCTCCAGGTTTGAGCCAACTGCGCCACTGCGCGAGCGCAATGCGGTCATCTTCTATATGTTCCAGCACCTCGAAAGCAAAAAGCACATCAAAGCATTCGTCCCATCCCGAGTTAGGACTGCCATGCACAGGTATTTTTCGCGCGGCCCGTGTGATCATTGCCTCGGATAACCCGCGTGCTGCACCTGATACCTCTAACGCCTCGCATTGAAATCCTCGCAGGGATGCCTCAATGACCAACGCACCCGCCCCCGGCCCAACCTCGAGCAGACGTCCCGTGGGTAGCTTGTCGAGCATGCGAAGTATCCGCGCTCTCCGCATCAGATAGCGGGGAGTGGGTACCCAACCAATTTCCGGCGCCGCTGGGCCCAGGATTGAGTTGTTTTTATGCGAAGCCATTATTGTTTAATCACGCGCGTCTGAATCAAATTCATAAATTGTCCGCCGATCGCGACAGCGTCTATTCGGCCTACTAGATTCCGGTGACAGCCAAACGTACCAACATTTTCGCGTACCTTGAGGTGGGCACGCACGGCACTGACAAGTGCATCCGGATCCTCGGGTGGAATAAGGTAAACACACGAAGGTGCCGGATCCAGGAGCTCACGAATAGCGGGTGAATCACGTGTAACGAGCGGCTTGCCAGCAGCGATGATTTGAAAGACTTTGTTCGGGATCACACTGGCCGCCTTTCCCGACGCGCCGAAGATACCAAGGCAGAGATCTGCTTCAGAAATCCACAATTTCAAGTCGTGGTACTGCACCCAATCGATCCACCGAACTTTCGGCAACGGCATGGACGTCAGCATCGAACGAATTCTTGGGGCATCTTGTCCCGATCCAATCAGCGTCCAATTGACTTCAGCATCTGCCAGCCGGCGCGCGGCCTCAACAATCGTCGAGATGCCATGTAGAGGTATAAATTGGCCATAGAATAGCACGCGCAGTGAAGGACTATGGGAACTCTTGTCTGTTATTTGCGGAGAGGCAAAATGCTCCAATTCCACTCCCACCCAAACCGCCCCGCAGTGGCCTTTGGGAAGCGAAAATATCGACTCAATTCGGCGAGCGTTTGCCTCTGTATCCATGAATATTAGCGCCGGGCACCGCAGCGCCCATCCCTCAATCCAACGCAGTGCTAATGCTGCCGGGCTTTCCCGGCGCAAGAGGCGCCGGTCTTCTACGATCGTATCATAGAGCGAAAGGTATACGTCCCATACAATAGGGATACGGCGCAGACGGCATATTAACGAGGCGGCAAAAATGTCAATGATACCGGGATAGCCCACCACGATCAGATCAGCTTTTTCAGCCCTGAAGAGTTGCGCGATTAGCCGCGGATATGCCGCAAACCAGCGCAACATCAGACGCAAACGAGGTCCGAATCCTTGCAACTGTGATTTGTCTTTTACGTCATCCCAAACCGACGCATGGATTTCAGTAATTCTGACACCGGCGTACCGCAGCCCCTGCTGCAAGATACGCAAACGTGGCTTGCTGGAGTCGTAGGTTCCCCAGAAAAGAACATGCATCCTGCGATTATTTTCTTACGACGCTCTTTGAAAGGCGATCGCGAATCTCCTTCAATTCAATATTAGTTCTCTCCAAGAGCCTCCGATTCGACGCAATTAGGTCCGCCAGCAATCCAACTACAAAAAGGAGAAAACCAACTCCGATCAACATGGTTGCCAAAATAAGCGATTGAACCATCCCTTGACCGCGTCCAGTGATATAATGAAGTAGAAATCGTATTCCAAGCAAGATCCCGGGCGTTGCAAAAACCATACTCAGGAATGAGAAAAACCAGAACGGTCGATAGATTACGAAAATCCTAAAAATTGTTCCTAACGACAGTCGGGTGTAGCTAAAGGTGCTCTTTACCAAGCGTGATTCGCGGGTCGGTTCGTTCACTCGAATAGGGATCGACTCAATTGCAATTGCATTTTGCCCGGCCTGGATGATCGTTTCCAGGGTATAGGTGTAGTCGTTAAACACATGCATGCGCTGCGCCGCGGATCGCGATATGCCTCGGAATCCACTCGTTGCATCCCTGACATTTGTTTTGCTTACTACCCTAACAACAGCAGATCCGATCCTCTGAAGTGCCTTTTTAATTGGCGAAAAATGCGGCATTGAACTTATAGGGCGCTCGCCAACAACAATCTCGGCGCGACCTGCGATTATCGGAGCTGTGAGCAAATGGATATCGTCTGCGCAGTACTGATTGTCAGCATCTGTGTTAACAATTACGTCCGCGCCAGCGTCCAATGCAGTTGCGAGTCCAGTCTCAAATGCTCGTGCCAGTCCCTGGTTTCTCACATGTCGCACAACATGATCGGCTCCTGCCGCTAGTGCGACATCTGCCGTTCCATCCTCGCTACCATCATCCACCACTAACCACTCCACTTCAGAGAAGCCGCGCACAACTCGCGGCAAGCTGTTGAGCATTGAGGCAAGATTCCTTGCCTCATTGTAACAAGGCACCTGAATTATCAGCTTCATATCCTGCATTGCACAAATTTAGACCTCGGAGGTCAACTCGGCAGAATCTAGCGCGTCATATATTTCTCTCTGTGGGGTCTGCGACAAATGCACTTCGCAAATCCGCGGCAATAGTGCCTCCCGCCACAAATGGCTTCCTCCTAACGGCGCTCGCTGAATCACCGCGAGATACCGTGGCTTTTACCCAACATTGCGCTGCAAGTCAGCTCGGCAGCCGCCGCGTTCGTTACAGTTGTCACAACCGGGATGTTGAAGTTGTCAGGATTTTCATTAGTGGACATATCTTTGAATGAACCGATACCGTGATCAGCAGTGGTTATTCTGGGCGATATTGGCAGGATACAGCGTCAGCTTTCTTAGCATTTATGTATATCACACCTACTTCGCCGGCGCAGCTGTGATGCGTTTTTTTCAGGACGTCCCTGCTATGAAGGAGGGGATCGGATTTGATTTGCTTGTGAACACTGAAAGCTGCTCTCGATGCTTCCGAGAAGGTATCCGGAGCGATGGCACCATGTATTTTTCGCCACTGTTTGTGATTTTGTTCTATACCCTCTCTAGAATAGACCCAGTCACTCTTAGATGGGCGTCGTGCGCAATCACGTTATTCAGCTACGTCGCAGTGTGCTTGATGCTTCCACGCTTTTGGAACGGCAGCTCGCGCGTGTCATGTTCTTCTCTGTTTATTATGGCCACCGGACTTACAAGTTACGGTCTCAGATTCGACCTAGAACGTGGACAATGGAACGCAGTTGCGATGTTGCTAACGTTTCTGGCCCTCGTGCTGAAACGTTCGCAACGACGAGAGACGCGATACCTAGGATATAGCCTTTTCATCCTCGCGGTTCATCTAAAATTATGGCCACTCATTTTCATAATCGGTTTTGCGACTCCAAATGCTGGTTGGAAAACGAATGTCCGCCGTTTCCTTTTATTCATCGCCGCGAATGTTGCGCTGCTATTTCTTCTGGGGCCCACTTTCTTAAAGGCCTATTTGATAACCCTCACAAAACGAGTAGGCGACCCCTACCTTTGGTTCGGCAACCTCTCGCTCTACTCATTTACAGAGCAGGTCTCAGAAGCGCATGGCTGGAATCCTTATTTCCTGGCCTGTGCCTCGTGGGCGTTCACCATAACCTATATTTTAACTTTGATCTTCGTATTTTACAGACAATGGGACGGTGACAATATTTTAGTATTGATCTTGTGCCTTCTAGGCGCCCTCCTGTTCCCCACTACAAGCCACGAATACAAACTTCTACTGCTCACAATGGGTTTGGCGCTATTCTTCGCGTGCTATCGCTTCGCATATATAGGTATGTCGTTATGCGCGATCACCGAGAGGATCGCAGTACTATTTATTGCTATGTGTTATCCTGTAACGCTTTTTTCATATGTCTATAAGTCGACATGGGACATTTTTCTGAAAATGAATACGTTCTATCTCGTCGTCATTGCATTAGCGGTGATGACGCTGATATGGTTACGACTCGTCGGGCATAAATTGGTCCCCGCCAAACCTGAATCTGCCCTCTAGTTTGCTTCATATTCACTTTTTGACGCGCCCGTACCCGCGTCCGTTCCTTCAGATTTCTATCCGACTATCCTTTAACTGCCTCTGTCAGTCGCAACTTCAGTACTTTCCTGGTTATCCAACGCGTGTTAAATCGACCTAAACTTAACTCTTTCGCACTAGCTGCCGACTTCAACGCCGCCGATTATCGTGCGACACACGGTTCAAGTATGAGCGGAGGTCATGCTGACTAATGCTCATCGTCACGTTTTCCTACCTTCCAAAGGGATCCTCTCAAGACGCGTAACGGCATAGTCAATTATATGCCTTTTCTGTCTGAATTCTCGCCCGGAGGTCCATTATTCACATGATCCGAATTCCTGTTTAACCTATTCCTCACCGCCGACCGGTTCCCACGACTCAACAGCAAACAACAGTATATTTACCGGTTTCACACAAGCATCTATGCTTATTTCGAACATTCGAGGGGGGTTAGGAAACCAGTTCTTTATGTATGCCTTCGGTCGTGCATTATCATTAAAGTATGATCTGCCGCTTTACCTAGACGTAAGCTGCTTCAAGGGAGACAGGTTTCAACGGACATATAGCTTGGGCCATTTTCGCGTTAAAGGAAAGGTCATAACAGGTAGCAGCATATTTCAAACATGCCGTTTTCTCGCTAAATGCCCGTCACTCCTCCGCCGGAAGCCATTCAGTAGATTTAAGATCTTCTTTGAGCCGAAAGGGCAACATTGCTTCTACGACGACACAATTGTCCAGCCATCGTCATTCAATTCAATATCATTCTGCTATCTTTTCGGATATTGGCAAAACGAGCTATATTTTCGCGACTTTCATGACGACATTCGAAACGATTTTACCATATCCGCGCAACTCGGTCCTCAGGTGTTAGAGATCGCGTCCGCTATCGAATCGGTCAACGCCGTATGCATCCACTGCCGCAGACTTTGGGCGTTGCCACCGCAGAACATCGCGCAACCTGCGAGCGTCGGTGACTCCCTTCCATTAGAGTACTATAAGAAGGCAATCACAGCAATGACAGCAAGCGTGCCAAAGCCGCATTTTTTCTGTTTCTCCGACCAACCTGAGTGGCTTGCGTCGCATCTACAGATAGACCACCCAATCACGTTTGTGGATCATCGCGGTCACAGCGGAAAGGATTATGAGGATCTATGGCTGATGTCGTTATGTAAGTATTTTATCATCGCGAACAGCACGTTTAGCTGGTGGGCCGCATGGCTAAGCAAATTCCATGGCAAGATTGTTTTGTGCCCAGATCCTGCTCAATATCTTGGAGCTGCGATGCCCGCTCAAGGCTGGCAAATTATTCGATAATTTATAGCGCTATGTCGTGACATTGTGTGGAACATGTCTAGTCTTCATTGGCTCAAGGGACTCCGCCCCTCAGCATGTAATAGCAACATCATATAGCAAGATAGCACGCTGGCCGCGGACTGTGAATAACCTCAATCTTATAAACTTCTTATTCTGTTTGCAATGAGCGGCTCCTTCCGCGGGTTACGCATACGGGCAAATCGCGGCATCATAGCAAAATCTCGCCATTAACAATCGCAGGCTGCCGTCGCTTCGCGTGCTTTCCCAATACTTTCCAAATCTTGCCGCCCACACTTGACGTTCTATATATTTCATATTGTTCGACGTAGCGCATTAGTTCATTCAGGCTTAAACATCAGACCTCTTAATTTAGAGTCTTTTCAATGTCCTCTTCTCGTTCATTAGAGTCGGATGTCATTTCGTACACCGTACTACCGCCGCTGTGCAAATAGGAGCCGTTATCTTTGAGGCGACATAGGAACCTAAGTTGGAGTATTCACCAATGGAGTTTTTCATCTTTGCTGAAAAATCTGCGGCCCCACGCCTT
>Ga0265338_10003314_pt1 | contig 22800 bp, 22 predicted proteins | sample 42126metaG_FD_193579 | JGI IMG/M metagenome (GOLD analysis project Ga0265338, IMG submission 193579) | Rhizosphere microbial communities from Carex aquatilis grown in University of Washington, Seatle, WA, United States - 4-21-26 metaG | ecosystem: Host-associated > Plants > Roots > Rhizosphere... | reverse complement strand
TAGCCGGTTGGCGAAAAATTAAGATAGCCGCCAATGTAACGGCAGGGAGCATGAGCAGTATACTGATCTTACTTAATATCCTAGGCATTGATTCGATTCTAATTAAGCGAAACCGGGTTCTTAGCCCAATTGCTACTTACAGTTTTACTGTTCGACGTCACAGTCACACTAACATTCCACTGGCCGTGGTTAGGAAATTGGCTCAGGGGCACGTTAAAAACGGGGCATACATAGCTATTGACCTGCAAGACTACGTCCTCGGATTGGCTAATCGTAGTCTGCCCAGCTTGGTACACGTTGAGAGTGCAGCTACCGGATGTGGCGCCGTTGATAAGTGTGGCTACCTGTAAGTCGGTAGAATCCGTGTTAGCTCGAGTTATTGATACGCTAAAGCTACCGGTGTCAGGGGGTGGTTGATAGTTTTCCAGCGTCGACGACGGGCTGCTAGAACCTTTCCGATCATTGTTAGCATTATTGTCGGCGGCGGGGGCGGCCGAATAATTATTTTTTGAGGTTGGACTCTTAGTTGAAGCTTGTGGTGGGCTGACTATCCCTTTGTTGGAGTTGCTGTGATGGTGCCAATAAACCAAGCCACCGATGATAATAACTAACATAGCGCCAGAAATTAGAGCTGTTTTTTTAGTAATCCTGAATTTTTTTGACTTTTTGGCCATATCTTTATTTTAACGCACGCTTAATAACTACCACTCTAATCTGTTAAGAGGTCTATGTCAATCTGTAAAATCTACACCGGAACTACACCCTTAAAGTGGTAACATATTAATAATGAGTCAGAACCAATCCAAGCCGCCGGTACGTAAGGCGGTGATCGCCGCCGCGGGCTTTGGCACGCGTTTTTTGCCGCAGACCAAGGCCATGCCCAAAGAGATGCTGCCGCTGGTCGATAAACCGATTATCCAGTATATCGTGGAGGAGCTGGTGGCGGCTGGTATTGAAGATATTATTATCCAAGTTAGAAATACCAAGCGAGCCATAGAGGATCACTTTGATTTGCCCGCACAGGAGCTTATCGATAACCTGAAGGCCGGCGGGGAAAGTAAAAAACATCTGCTGGAGGAAATAGAATCTATACCCCGTATGGCAAACTTTGTGTTTGTGCGCGCCAAAGCGCCTTATGGCAATGCCGCGCCTGTTTCTGATGCAGCCCACCTGCTAGGCGACGAACCATTTATCTACACCTTTGCCGATGATTTCATTCTGGCCGAGCCCAAAAGCCGATTCCAGCAAATGATTGAGCTATATAAGGAAAAAGGCGGCTCGGTTATTTCTTGCATTCAAGCAACCAAAGATAACCAGTATAAGCGCTATGGTTTTGTAGGCGGCAGTCCGACGGGCAATGGCTTATATAGCGTCACAAAAATTGTTGAGAAACCCGGCAAAGCGGCAGCCCCTTCGGATTTAGCGAGTGTTAGCAGTTATTTACTGGAGCCATCAATTCTTGAATACATTGAAAAAGCTCGCGGTAGTCTTGAGCCGGGTGGGGAGTTTTATATCCAGCCAGCTATGCAAGCTATGATGGATGATGGTCACGCTTTCTGGGGCATGCAAATTCAGAACGGGACCTATTATGATACGGGTGACAAGCTGGAGTACCTCAAAACCGTCGTGGATTTTGCCCTGATGCACGATGAGCTTAAGGATGATTTTAGAAAATTCTTGAAGGAGAAAGTCTGAATGGCGCTGAATAAAAAATGGGGAGCTAAGATAGTAACCTTGGACGAATTCGCCAGCTTGCGGCCCAAACTCGGGAAAATTGTAGCCACTAGCGGCGGCTACGACCCTATACATCCTGGTCATATCAGCTTAATAATTGAAAGTCGCAAATTTGGTAACACAGTAGTGGTTATAGTTAACAGCGATGATTTTTTAGTTGCAAAAAAGGGTAAGCCTTTTCAAAACTTGGCAACTCGCTGTTTGATTGTCAGCGGCATCAAGGAGGTTGACTATGTTGTGCCGGCAGTTACTGAAACTGACATGAGTGTCAATGAGGCGCTAAAAGTAATTAAACCTCATGTTTATACAAAAGGCGGGGATACCGTCGATCTATCAACCATTCGTGAGTGGGAGGTATGTAAGAAAAATGGCACCAAAGTAGTGTTTGAAGTAGGCGAAGGCAAGGAGTGGTCATCGAGTTGGTTCACTAAGGACTGGGATAAAACTATACATACACGAGCCATAAATAAAACTAAGCACAAATTAAAAAACAAAGTTAATAAATACTTAACAAGTTAAGTATTTATTAAAGACGATATTCTTTTGACTAGCCTGTCCAAGGTTTCTCGATCCCGCGCTTCGGCATTCAATCTAAGCAGCGATTCAGTGTTACTAGGCCGCACATTAAACCAACTGCTGTCATTCAGACTTATAGTTATGCCATCCAGCGTATCCTGATCACTGTCGGCAAACTCTTTTTTTAGTTTAGCGATAACGTTGTCTTTGTCGCTAACCACGAAGTTGGTCTCGGGGATAGCCGCATAGTGAGTATATCTTTTTCGAAGTTCAGATAGTTTTTGCCCAGACCCACTCAAGACTTGCAGGGCGATAACCATACCGATTAGACCGGAGTCAGCGTACCAGTTATCGCGGAAATAAAAATGGCCGGACCCTTCACCGCCGAATGGGGCATCAACGTTGCGCATCATATCTTTAATTAAAGAGTGGCCGACTTTAGAGCGTACCGGTTTACCGCCGGCCGCTTGGATAATTTCAGGTACAGAGCGGCTATTACGGGCATCATACACAATATTGGCACCGGGGAATTTCTGTAAAAAGTATTCGGCGAGTATCGCCGAAACCACGCCGGCCGTAACAACTTCACCTTGCTCGTCAATCAAGAAGCCTCGGTCGCCATCGGCATCGAAGGCAATTCCGCCATCCAGACCCCCTTTTTTAATTGTCGCGATAATGTCACGCAGAGTCTCGAATTTTAACGGATTGGCTTCGTGGTTAGGAAACGTGCCATCCAGCTCAAAGTACATTCGCGTAACAATAAATGGAACGTACGGTTCCAGCTTCGGGAAGATTTTACCGGCCATGCCATTACCCGCATCGACAGCCAGTTTTAACGGCTTAAGCTTAGAAGGGTCAATAAAAGTTAAAACATGATTTATCCATGCTTCATCTAAATCTTTGGCAGTTACTTTACCGCGAGGGTCTTGATCAGAAAAATTACTCTTAATAACAAGGTCCCGAATTTCGGCCAAGCCGCTCTCGATGCTAATAGCTCGGGCGTTGTACCCGCAAAACTTGATGCCGTTATCTTTGCCGGGGTTGTGGCTGGCAGTAACTACTGCGCCGCCAGCCAAGTCGTATTTACCAGTGGCAAAATAAACCATTTCGCTAGTAACTTGGCCGATGTCCCACACGTCTCGGCCTTGTGAGGTTAAGCCGTCAATCAAAGCCTTGGCTAGTCGCTCAGAATCCGGACGCATATCGCGGCCTATGGCAACCGGACCTTGTTCCGGCAGCCAAATACTAAAAGATTTACCGATTTTTTCTACCAATTCTACCGTTAATTCAGTACCGACTTTACCGCGGACATCATAAGCCTTAAAAATCTTGGAAAAATTATTCACTATTCTACTGTAACTGATTTTGCTAAATTGCGCGGACGGTCAACATTTTTGCCAAGCCCATCGGCTATGTAGTAGGCAAAGAACTGCATTACTATAGCCGTAAGCAGTGGCTGAGTTTGCTCTAAAGTCTTGGGAATATAGATGACGTCATTGGTTAGTTTCTTAATTTCTTTATTACCTTCGGTGGCGATAGCGACTATCGGGCCGCCGCGGGCTCTAATCTCTTCTATATTAGAGTAGGTTTTTTCTAACATCGGGCCATCACAGGCGATAGCAAAAGTCGCGAATTTTTTATCAATCATAGCTAGTGGGCCATGCTTCATCTCGCCGGCGGCATAGCCTTCGGCATGGATGTAGGAAATTTCCTTAAGCTTTAGAGCACCTTCTAACGCGCAGGGGAATTGGTATTTTCTGCCAATGTAGAGGAAGTCGCGCTGGTTGGCGTATTTCTTGGCGATTTTTTTAATTTGCTCAGCCTGGGCCAAAACTTCTTCGGCCTTTTGCGGCAGCTCGTCCAACTCTTTTAGCAGGGGTTTAAATAGTCTGGTAGAACCGTTACTCAAATGTAAGGCAATGAGGGTGGCCACCGTAACCTGGGCGATAAAGGCCTTGGTAGAGGCTACTGCCTGCTCCGGCCCGGCGTGGCAATACACTCCCGCATCAGTCATACGGGCAATAGTTGAGCCAACGGCGTTGACAATTCCCAGCCGCAACATACCGTAGTCCTCGACCTTTTTGAGGGCGGCAATCGTGTCGGCGGTTTCGCCGGACTGGGATATGGCTAGAATAGCCGTACTCCTAGAGAATGGCTCTTTGCGATATTTAAATTCTGAGGCTAGTTGGACTTCTACCGGTATGCCGGCAAGTTCCTCTATTAAATATTCTGCGACCAAACCGGCATAGTAGGAGGTACCGCAGGCGACAATAATAATCCGCTCAATATATTTTAGTTGCTCGGTTACGGCTTCCAGACCGCCCAGCTTAACGGTCGAGATTTCAGGTTTAACTCTGCCTAGAGTTGCCGAGCGGATGGTTTGTGGCGCTTCAAAAATTTCCTTCAGCATAAAGTTAGGAAAGTCGCCTAGCTGGGCTTGCTGCAAGTCAAATTCCAAAGTCTCGGCACTGCGTTTTACGGTAACTGATTCTTTGAAGTTTTTTATTTTGTAGCCGCTATGTTTGACGACCACCATTTCATAATCGTCCAGGTAGACTACGTTTTTAGTGTGTTCCATCACAGCGGTCGGGTCGGAAGCCAGAATAAGTTCGCCTTTGCCCACGCCCAATATCAACGGGCTGGATAGTCTGGCCGCAAAAATAGTGTCGGGGCAGTGCGTACTTATGGCCGTAATAGCAAAAGCTCCTCTTAACTCCTGGAGGGTTTTTTCAAAAGCCTTTTCAAAATCTCCCGACTTCTTGTAGTTGTAGTCAATCAATTGCGGGATGACTTCGGTGTCGGTTTGGGAGACGAACTTATAGCCCAGGCTTTCTAGCTTGGCGCGAATTTGGGTGTAGTTTTCGATGATACCGTTGTGAACCACAAAGATGGTTTTGTCCTGGTTGTAGTGCGGATGGGCATTGGCGATTGTTGGCGCACCGTGAGTTGCCCAGCGGGTATGGCCGATTGCCATGTGCGGCTTAGACTCGGTGTCATTTATTAATTGGTCAAGGGCTTCCACCCGGCCAACTTGCTTGATTACCGTACCCTGGTCCTGGTCTAGAAAAGCTACACCGGCCGAATCGTATCCACGGTATTCCAGTGCTTTAAGCCCGTCTACGACCGGACCAAGGGCATCTTTTTTGCCTAAGTAGCCAACTATTCCGCACATCTAAAACCTCCTCATTTAATGCCAACCTGCTCTATCTGCTTTTGAAACTTGAGTCTAAAATTACTGGCCGAAAATATTTGGACTGACTTAGTGATGAGGCCTGAATTGTAGCGGTTAGGATTGAATCTCTGCAGGGCCGCAACTAGGCTATCAACGGTTTGTTCACTAAAGAATTCACCGGTCTTGTTAGACTCGACGTAGTCTAAGGCGCCGCCGGCTTTGTAGGCTATAACTGGCGTGCCGGCGGCGAGAGCTTCGACAGCCACAATCCCAAAATCATCCAGCCCCGGAAAAATAAAACCAAGCGAAGACTGAAAATAGTGAGCTACTTCTTCATCGTTTTTACCGCGCAGAAAAGTTACCGATTTGCCGGCCAGCTTTTTGAGTCTGCTGTGGTCCGGGCCGCTGCCGATGACTATTAACGGCAGCTCCAACTTAGTGCAGGCCGCAACAGCCAGGTCGATGCGCTTATAGGGCGTTTGCCGCCCGGCAGCCACAAAGCCATGGCGCTGCTCGTTGGGCTGGCTGGCAAAGCGTTCTATATCGACTGGCGGATGAATTGTCGTAGACTCGCGGCCATAATATTTTTTAATCTGTTCTTTGGTGTAGTTGGAATTGGCAATTATGAAATCTGGCCGCTGCGCCGCCTTAAAATCCCAGTGGCGGAGCGGTCCGACCAGCAAGCGTAAGCCAAGCCGGGCCAGCGGGTCAAAAAAACCAAAGCCCGGAATCTTTAGATATTCATCGTAACGGCTCCAGTAATAATGTGTTGGTGCGTGGCAATAATTTATATGGACTGTCGGCTTATTAACTTTGATACCTTTGGCTTCGGCGCCGGAGCTGCTAATAACCAAATCGTAGTCGTCAAAATTCAGCCGACTAAACCACAAAATTCGCAGGAAAGGCACAAACTTACGAAGAGCCGGGAAGGGCCATTTTTGCAAAAAGCCGGTGATAACTTTACCATCCAGCTGTTCACGCCACTCATCAGAGCAGTATGAAGTATAAATTGGTGCCTCGGGGTAGATTTTATGTAATTCTTCGACGACCCGCTCGGCGCCACCGCCCACAAACCAGTCATGAACGATTGCAACTTTCAATTATCTCGCTCCGCCACCGCGCAGCACCGCGCGGAAAGTCTTTATAATAATCATTACATCCATCCAGAAACTCCAGTTCTGAACATAATAAAGGTCTAATTTGCGCCGTTCGGGAACTGGGAGGTTTTTGCGACCAGAAATCTGCGCTAGTCCGGTTAGCCCGGACTTGACGCTCAATATTGCGTGGCGTTTGTTGGCTAGGTTGATTTCCTCTGGGATCAGCGCCCTAGGGCCTACCAAACTTAAGTCTCCTTTGAGGACATTAAATAACTGCGGTAACTCATCCAAAGTTGTCTTCCGCAAAAATCGACCAAAGGACGTGACCCGGGGATCGTCATCTAAAAAGTCTCCGTTTTCGCGGTAAGCTTTAGCCAGCTCCGGTCGGCCCATCATAGCAAAGGCCTCTTCTGGCGTTGTACCATCGTACTTTTTATATTGGCTGCGGAACTTGAAAACCCGGAATTTCTGGTTAAAGCGAGTCAAGCGCGTTTGTCGGAAAAATACCGAGCCGCTGGCGAAGGGATTAATAATGGCAATGATGGACATAAAGGGAAGAGCAATAATCAAAAAGATTGCGCCAAAGACTAAGTCAAACAACCGTTTAGCAATTCGTCCCCAGCCAATTAGGGCTGTCTGGTGCACGGCGATTACAGGTATGGAGGAGCGGAATAATTCAACTGCAATATTACCCACGAACAATTCGCTGTTACCGGGGATAAAGCGGTAAGCAATATGATTAGCCTGGGCAAACTCCAGGATGTAGTTGTTTTCTTGGTTAGAAGAATAGAGCTCGGTCTGGACAATGCTGTGAATATCGTTAGTGTGCAGCTTGGCGACCGCTGCTTCAAACGTTGGAAATATCTTAAAATCGGCAAACCGGTCTTTGGCATGTTCTTTACTGGCTACAATGCCCACAATTCGATAACCGGAAATTCGCCAGTTGGCTAGTCCAGCTGTCAGCACATCGGCAATTTTAGTGTTGCCAATAATTAATAAGTTAGTGACGCCGATATCGTAACGGAAGAGTTCGCTGCGGACAAAGCGAGCTAAATTGCGAAAAACCACTAAAAAAACAAAAGCCAAGATAAAACCATAGACCGGCACCAAACGAGCCGGGAAAATAATCCGGTTGGTGGCGTAACCGTAGCTGACCACGAATAACAGGCCGATAAAAGAACCGATAAATAACCTACCCGCCTCTGTGAAGCGTTTTTCGTAGATTGAACTGGTGTATAAACCAAGAACTGCGAAGGTTAAAATCCAAAACGGAAGTAGCAACAAGAATAAATCGAAGTAAGTACTAGCGTGTATTGAATGGGCGATGGGACGGTGGTCGATGGAGACGCGCAGAATATAGGCACCGGAGAAAGCCGCCGCCAGCGCAAAAAAATCGCCCACCACCAGAAAAAAACTATATATTAGTGAGCTATTACTCTTCATATCGCTATACTAGATTGTATCACTTATGAACCCCGATAAAACTGCCGCCAGAAAAGCCACCGCCCTATCCTGGATAATTATTTTGATACTGGCTTTACTACCATTTCACGCCTTTTTAACAGTCTGGCTATCTAGCTTGGTAGGACATTACACACTACTACGGCTCTGGAAAGAGATTCTATTAATTCCGGTCTTTGCTGGTGTGGTCTATCTCTTAAGCACGAATCGATACTTAAGAAAGAAACTTTTTGACAGCTGGTTGACACGGATAATTCTTATTTATGCGCTACTGTTGCTGACTACCGGATTTATCGCGTTTTTTTATCATGACGTGACCACTAAGGCTTTGGCTTATGGCGAACTAGCGGATCTGAGGTTCTTGTTCTTCTTCCTGGCAGTTATGGTAATTTGTGCATTTTCGCCGCTGCTGCGGCAAAAATGGCGAGCCACGTTGTTGCTGCCGGCAACTTTGGTAGTTATCTTTGGACTACTGCAGTACTGGGTGCTGCCTAATGACTTTTTGCGGCACTTTGGCTATGGACACCACACAATTACAATCTACGAAACCATTAACAACAACCTTAATAGTATTCGTATCGGTTCAACTTTGCGCGGCGCGAACCCGTTGGGTGCATACATGGTACTGGTAATTAGCGCGGCTGTTTCACTCCTAATGGCCACCAGCAGAAAAAGGCCTAGCCAGTTCTTATGGCTGCTTGGAGCCTTCTTGGTGTTGGTGTTCAGCTACTCGCGCAGCGCCTGGATAGGCGCTGCGCTCAGCGTAGCGATAATCCTCTGGGTATCGTTAGAGTCTGCCCGCCTGCGCCGATGGTTGCTCGTAGCTGGCGGCACACTGGTTGTTTTTGCCTGCGCCGCAGGATTTATGCTGCGCAACAACACAACCTTCCAATATGATACTTTGCACACTGACAGTCGAGCCTCAACCACAATGACTTCCAATCAGGGTCACGCAATAGCCTTCAGGAGAGGGATACACGACATTGTTCACCAACCTCTGGGCGGCGGTACGGGTACAGCCGGACCAGCTTCGGTATACAACAACCAGCCCGGCCGCGTCGCTGAAAATTATTTCCTACAGGTTGGCCAGGAAGCCGGCGTTGTGGGCATGGGCTTATTCCTTGCTATCAATATCATGGTCGGGCTTAAGCTTTGGCGCCAACGCCGCGAGCCCCTTGCTCTGGCGCTGTTTGCCAGCTTGATTGGTCTGAGCTTTGTAAATATGCTCTCGCACGCCTGGACCGATGATACCCTGGCGTATATCTGGTGGGGCTTGGCTGGTATCAGCCTGTCTCCTGTTATACTGAACCATAAGGGTAATAACAGTGCCAAAAAGATCAAAGCAACAGCGTAAACTAATCATCCAGTTTGTTGAATACATGGTCAGCGGCGGGGTTTATTTTTGGGTTGGCTATCTTCTGTTGGATTATCTCTACTACGCGCGGCACTGGAGCTTATGGTGGTCAACGATAATCAGTAATGTTATCGGCTGGGCGGTTAACTTTACACTGCAGCGCTTCTGGGTATTCAATAACAAAGCCCTCAAAGATCACCAAACGCAGGTTACCAGTCGATATATTCTCATAACCTTGGTTGATTTCCTGATGAGCTACGCTATCTTATACAGTTTAAGGAAGGTCGGTATCACTCCTGCTATTGGCCAGTTCATATCCTCGGCTTTCTTCACGTTTTGGAACTATCTGTGGTACCGTTTCTGGGTCTTCCCGGAGCACATGGCTAAGCATAAGGCTAGGGTCACGCCGGCGCGCATAGTTGCGCACCGTGCTCACGGCCACAGCGCATATCATATAGGTTAGCTATGGAAGAAAAAACTCAGGCTATTCGCCCAACCAAAAAACAAAAGGAACTACTGACTTTCATCGAAGATTTTATTGCCGAACATGGCTATAGTCCCAGCTATCGTGAAATTATGCAGGGAACTGGCCACACATCTGTAGCTACGGTCAGCCTACATGTTAACAACTTGATTCGGCGGGGCCATTTGCGCAAGCGCGACCGTTCGGCCCGCTCGCTGGAAGTAGTAAAGCCGAGTCTGGCCGCCGATAAAAAAATCATTCCTAAGCAGCTGAAAACCTCGGAAGAAAAGTGGCTGGTCGAAAAGGTCGAACAGTTTTTTAAAGAGGCTGAAAACACACCGAAGGTAACCGAAAGGGAGCTCGACCGGCTATATGTTCTAATTGGTGCACTCAAAGTTTTGGGGCTGGACGGCGCCGCCCAAGCATTCATTGCCCGGCTAAGTAGCCTTAAGCAAAAGCTGGACGATACCGAATACGCAGTTTAGTGAATAGCAGTGGCTGCGCCGGGCGCGCCACCTTCGGATGCCGTGGGATGGGCGTCATGGCTGCTGCGCAGTGGCACCTCTTTTATGAACCAGCTGGCAAAGAAAGCGATTGAAACAACCAGACCAGAAATTAGGAAAACGTCACCGATAGCATTTGACAGAGCACTTTGAATTGCTGGCGTAACGTTGCTAGCGCTTAAGTTAGACAATTGGCTTGCCGTAACACGAGTGGCGGTGTGAGCTAACTGATGACTAAGCCGGTTGTTAAGGATGCAGCCCATAACTGCTACGCCAACTGTGGCGCCTATGCTTCTGAACATTTGCACCGATGCCGTGACAACGCCCAGCCTTGAATGGGGAAAGGCATTTTGAACTATCAGGTTGAAAATAGGCATGCCGAGACCCAAACCGGCACCAAGCAATATCATGTGCCTGGTTAATTGCGCGCTTGTAGTGCTTACGCTGACGGTACTCAACCATAACAGACCGATGGTAATGGCTGCCGTACCGCCAATTGCCAATTTTTTGTAGCGACCAGTGCGCGACACTAACTGACCGGCAAAAACGCTGACGAACACTAAGCTTAAAACTAGCGGCGTCAGAATCACACCGGAATTAGTTGCCGTGCGTCTCAATACGTCTTGTGCGAACAACGGTATATAGAGAATTGCCCCGAACATTGCAAAGCCAATCAGGAAAACGATTAGCATCGATAGGCTAAAGGTATGATTTTTGAAGAGATCAAGTGGCAGAATAGCGTCGTGCGGCCGGCGGTGTTCGACGATGCCGAACAATACCAACAAGATTACCGATAAGCAAAAGATGCCAACTACCTCGAACGAGCCCCAAGCGTACTGGTTGCCGCCCCAGACAAACCCCAAGAGTAAGCTGGTTAAGCCGCCAGCCAGCAGGCCGGCGCCCAGATAGTCGATGACCCTCCGGCCCTTGGCGGGAATGTGCGGCATGAAGCTGCTAATCATAAAGAAAGCCAGAATGCCTACGGGCACGTTTACGTAAAAAATCCAACGCCAGCTGGCGTGGTCAGTCAGATAGCCGCCCAGCAACGGGCCAAGCACACTGGCCAGTCCGAATACAGCACCAATGATGCCTTGCCAACGCCCGCGTTCTTTGGGCGAGAACAAATCACCAATAACCGCGAAGGCACTGCTCATGAGCATACCGGCTCCCACACCCTGCAAAGCCCTGAATATAATAAGTTCGGCCATATTTTGCGATAAGCCGCTTAGCGCTGAGCCCAATACGAAAATAAAAATTGAAGTTAAAAATATTTTTTTACGGCCGTAAATGTCGGACAGCTTACCAGCTATTGGCACGGCTATCGTAGAAGTTAGCAAATAGGCTGTAACAACCCAGCTAAGATCTCTCAGGCCATGTAGCTCGGATACAATTCGGGGCAGGGCGGTTGCGACTATGGTCTGATCCAATGCAGCCAGTAACATACCGCTCATGACAGCCAGCATAATAGTTATCTTTTGTCTGATGGGCAGGTCAATCATTTATAAATCCTTACTTTTGTTTAGTGATACTACGAACATTTTTTGCGATAAACGCTTAAATTCTTCCAGCTCCTTAGCGCTGAGCGAATCAAGCGACGAACGAATCCCAGCGTATTTATATTTATTTAGCTGATGCAAAACTTTTTTGCCGTTGGAACTAAGGCTAAGGCGGACTACTCGGCGGTCGTGCGCATCATTGCGGCGGCGCACCAAATCTTTATCTACCAAAGGCTCCAGCAACTGAGTAACGGCGCTCTTGCTAATACCCAGATAATCCGCGACGTCCTTGGGGTTGACCTGGTGGTGGTAGGAAATCATATAGAGCATGCCCAGTTGCGCATGCGACAGGCCGCTGGCTTTCCAGCCGGAATTAAATGCCGGCCGCTGACACTTGGCCAAATTCTCGACAATCTCTTGTATAAGTTCTGCTCTGCCCATAAATAATAGTTTAGCTACTTAAATATTAACTAACTAAACCATTATTGTCAAGCTATGTATCCAGGATGCCAATTATTTGAAAACGAAGTAGGCAATAACTACTACTACGACCACTAACAGAACAATCAACCATTTCATGTTTTTGCCGCCTGATTTTGCATCTGCTGGCGCGGTAGCAGGTGCCGGCGGAGTTGGTGCAGCTGGGCTTGCGGCAGGGTCGGGGCTGGGCGCTGGAGCTGGATCAGGTGTTGGCGCAGCAGGGGCTGGTGTTTCGGTTGGCGGTGTTTGTGTTGGCGTTGGAGTTGTTTGGGGGTCCATACTTAATACCTTTTATCCTTACTTATGCGAATATTGTATCACGCTTGTGGTTGGTTTTTAGGCAAAATGGATAATCATCAGGCCGCCAGCCACTAAGCAGTAGATGGCAAAGGGTGTTAGGGTTTTGCTTTGGAAGTACTTAGTCAAAAAGCGTACCGAGAAGTATGCCGCCAGTCCGGCGGCTAAGCTGCCAACTAATACTTGGCCGCGAATGCCGTTACCGTTGGGGCCGAGTAAGTCCGGCAGCTTATAAATACCAGCGGCTAGAATTATTGGAGTAGCTAGTAAGAAAGAGAAGTTGGCGGCATCTTCGCGGCTTAAACCACGGACAAGGCCAGCGGTCATGGTAATGCCAGAGCGGCTAATACCGGCCAGTAGAGCCAGGACTTGGGCAACACCAATGACACCAGCCACTTTATAGTCTAGTTTATCCAAAGACCGGCTGGCTTTGCGGTGCTCAGCTTTTCTTCGGAAATATTCACCAGTAAGCAGGATCAAACCATTAATAGTTAGAAATATTGCCGCCGACAGAGGTTTGGCAAACTGGGTGCGTAGCTTGTGCTCAAAGACTAACCCAACCAAGCCGGCAGGGATAGTCGCCACGACTAATAACCAAGCCAGTCTTTCGGTTGGGCCTTCAACCTTACGTCGATTAATTGACTCAAATAAGCCTTTGATAATCTTGGCCCAGGTTTTGCGGTAGAAAATAAGCAGCGCGATAGCCGTGGCACAGTGCAGGCCGACCACAAAGGCCAGATACGAAGACTCGCTGGCAGATTCGCTAGTGACGATATTATGCCAGCCCAGGAGTGCCGGCAGCAACACAGAATGTCCCAGGCTGGAAACCGGGAAAAGTTCGGTTACGCCCTGCAGCAGCCCGATTATTATCGCCTGGAAAAACGTAATCATCTACCCAGCAATTATAGCAGCCGAAAAGGCCAGTCAGCAGCAGCCGGTAAACACTGATGGGGGTGCTCCCGGACCTTTACAGTGATTAGGGTCACTGCTCCGAGCTGGCGGCGGGGTATAGCCTGTCAGGTATGATAAAGGCAGTCCAAGACGGCAAGTACAGATTGATAGAGACGCGGCAAGCCAAAGTCCTGTTTTTGGATAAAACGGCGTACGTCTGGCTGGCAATTCCTGGAATTGGACAAATCCTAGAGCTTTCTCGTAGCCCACATAAGGCAGACCATATTCTGGCCCAAGGAAGTTACAGGATTTATGACGTTGAAGACGAGCCGCGCTTTTCAACCCACAAGCATCTGGAACTTTTCCTGGGCGAGGGGCAGTGGCAGGGTTATCTAATACTGAGCAGTTCGCCAGCAGGCTATAAAAGCCGTAGCCGAATAGTCGCAACTACCGAGTCAATCGCTGGGCTTAGCCAATTAAAATCGCAAGCTACCAGAACTTAAAAGAGGTAAAGTCAGCCATATCATCTATAATTAGGCTATGGCAACACCTCCGCTAGTCGCCAAAAAGGTCGAGCAATTTTTTAGTGACTACCCCTTGAAGCAATTTGAAAAAGGCCAACTACTACTGTTAGCCGACGAAAACCCAAAACATATTTTTTATCTTGTTAAAGGACTGGTTCGGGAATACGATATTTCCTATCGTGGCGAAGAGGTTGTAGTTAACGTCTTTAAACCGCTGGCATTTTTTCCGATGTCCTGGGCGGTCATTAAAATCCCCAACCGTTATTTTCTTGAGGCCGCCGAGGATGTTATTATCCGACTGGCGCCGCCGGAAGAAGTGCTGGAGTTTATAAAGCAGAATCCTGATGTCATGCTTGATCTTTTGAGCAGACTCTATAGCGGCGTTGACGGCTTGCGCCGGCGTATGGCCCATCTTATGGGTGGCAGCGCCAAAAGCCGGTTACTTTTTGAGCTGATAGTCGAATGTCGCCGGTTCGGTAAGCCTAGCAAAGACGGCAGCTACCTGATAGATATGAATGAAGCTGAAATTGGCGCCCGTGCTGGCCTAAGTCGCGAGACCGTCAGCCGTGAGATGAAGGAACTGAAAAAGGTCAACTTGTTGACGGTTAGTCGAAAAGGCGTACGGCTTAAAGATCTTGACAGACTAGAGAAAAGACTTGGCCCCGACCTCTAGCTGGTTTGGGACTTACAGAGTCACGTGAGTCTAGTCACTGACTCAAACTGTCAGCAAGCATATAGTTCTGGACGGAGGGTGCAACAATGCAACGCTTAGAGACCATGCAGCAGATGCCAGGATTCACGTCCTTCCCTCGTTATGCAGATTTGAATATCCTGGAGGCGATTCAGCTGGCTTTAGAAAAAACTCATCGTCTAAGACGTCCTATCACGTTCAGCACCCCTTATTTGTTACAGCGCCACATGGCACAGCTAAAGGCCGAGACTCATGAGGCTCACAAAGCCAAAGTCCGGCGGGTTAGGCGCGAACTACTAGAAGCAGGAGTCACCATGTATGGTTTGCTAAAGGCCGAGAGCCGCCATATATGTGACGTCCTTCATGACAACGAGCATATAGAAGCGGCGGTTTACGGGCAGCACCACTCCAGCTCGGTGATGCTCTTCGCTACCGATGATAGAATAATTTTCTTTGATAAAAAACCGACGGCAACTCTTCTTGATGAAGTCAGCTATGAAGTGGTTTCCGGGATTGAATTTGATATCCACCTCTTTACGGCGACCTTGGTTCTACATACTCCGGTTAAAAACTATGACATAAAGTTCGCTAACCTGCGCTGCGCCCAGAAATTTGCCCAACATATCGAGAACAAACGACTAGAGAAAAAGGAAGAGGAGGAAGAAAAAATACATGCGGCAGAGACGATTGCCGAATACGATGCCAGAAAATTAAAAAACGATACCGAACAAGCTACCGAACTACCCTTTGAGCTCAAAGAGGACATGGCCGGATATTATTGGCTGCCTGTGGACGAAGAAGAGAGAGACAAGCTCCAAAGCGTAGTCGAATAGAAAGCACGAACTCCGGGGAGAGACTAGAGCACATCTGGCAGCCGTGCTCGAAGCAATGCAATGAATCTCTGGAGAGGATACGAGTTATCATCCGCCTGCGCAAACACTCGGTAATTGTCTATGGGGTCCCCGCAAAGTTTTACTTTGTGGGGAAAGGAGGAGCAATACAAGACCCCGCCCGATTCGTGCCATTTAGTTGCGCGAATCGAGGCGGGGTTGATATTAGTGACGACGTGGCTCCGGGGAGAGGATTCGAACCTCCGACCTGGGGATTAACAGTCCCTCGCTCTACCGCTGAGCTACCCCGGAATAAATTATGAGGACAAACCTACGGTTTTTCCTCATCGCGCCTTGCAGCAAAGCTGCATTTGCCTGCGGCAAACCGGCGCTGCTCTTTTTCCCTTAGAAAAAAGTCTAAGAACAGATTGATTATAGGTTACTCAAGGTGTGAACGTCAAACATCTCGAGCAATTAGTCTTCAACTGAACCGTAGACAATACGGTCATCATTCATGCTCGAAGCCGTCTCGGCCATCCTTCTCATCAATTTATCCATATCGTGCCTACTTTCAACCAGTCTGGGTTCAAAAACTTCTGCCCGAACCTCACCCACCTTTACGACGCGCATTGGCACGCCGACAACTCGAGGAGTACGTTTCCTAATGGTATTTACTAAACCATCTTTGACTTTCGGGGCAATCCTAGTTTTTGAGTCGCCATTTGGTTTAGCGACCGTGTCGGTAGGCGCCCTATGCAAGACACCACCCCGCTTTAGAAAGCCAGATAAGCGGGGGGTTAAGGATCTTTCTATCTCGCCAATAATTTCTTCGTCCACGCCATGGCTTTCAGCACTTGGGCCCCTTGGCACGCCTATAATTACTACGCCAGAGGCACGCAGCAATGACATTATGGGAGTAAGCCCTTCCGGAGTCTCTGTACCAAGCCGGGTCATGAGCATATTAGCCATTAAGCCGTTGCGGTAAGCGAATTCCTCGCGGTTAACAGCCGTAAAAAGGGCATTGTGGGTAATCGGCGAATCCAACACATTATCATAATGGCCAGTGGCCACCATGAAACTTTGGCCATTATCATCCAGGGCATTTGCCATATCTACTATCCCTAGTTCGCAGAAACTATCAACCAAAGGTTGGTAGGCAGCCCCGACAACTAGTTCGCCATACTTTCTGGCGACCCTCAAAGAAGGCGTTGCTTCAAGGTAAACATTGCCCAAGCACTGCTCTGGATAGCGGTCACGGTCGTACTCGATCGGAATCACAAGATTGTTAGTGTGATTTTTAAGCCAGCCGCTAAAACCGGCATGTAATCTTTCTTCAGCGGCTAAAATCTCCGCAGGAGCCCATTCCGCTAATCCAACTCTGCTCACTTGATGAATTCCATTTTCAATGTCATATGATATCAAAGAGTCAGTCTTTAGCCAATGCAAAAAGTACTACAAACAGGGTGGCCCAGTTTGTGCTAATATTAAAGTCCGTTAACAATTTGATTGCTGGAATCCGGTGTGAGTCCGGAACTGTGCCGCAACGGTAAGTCGCGAATGCGAACGAGTCCGATACAGCAAACACTAATAAGTGTCTCGCGCAAGACCAGGATTTATAGAATTTTATCCTTCTTGTAACGAGGCAAGGAGGATTTTTTATGAGCCGAGTAGCTCTAACCAAAGTAAAAAAGTTAATTATTACCAGCGTCGTTGTAATTACCGCAGCCGGCAGCATTACTGGCGCTGTGATTGCCAATTCGCCCAGCCACAAGGTAGGTACGACACTTAACGCCCAGCATCAAGTCACATATATTACTTATCGTGGTGAAAACGGCACGGACGCTCTAACGCTGCTAAAAAAGCATGCCCAGGTCCAGGTCAAACACTATTCCTTTGGCGACCTGGTCACGTCAATTAACGGCAGCACCGGCAACGGCCCCAAATACTGGACTTTTTACATTAACGGCAAAGAGGCTCAAGTTGGCGCGGGCTCATATGTGACTAAAAATAGCGATACACTTTCATGGAAATTGCAGTAATGAAAAAAATAAACACAAATATTTTAATCGCATTTGTACTTATAACCTTGGCCGTCACGCTTAGACTGCTGCCGCATCCGGCAAACTTTGCACCTGTCGCAGCGGTCGCCATTTTTGGCGGAGCCGTGCTGCCGCGCAGGCTAGCGGTGTGGACGCCGCTTCTGGCCATGGTCGTATCCGATATATTTATTGGTTTTTACAGCACGATTCTGGTCACCTGGGCGTGCTATGCATTGATAGCTTTGGCCAGTAGCTATTGGCTAAGGAAACCGAATCTGGCCAAAGGCGCAGCCTTAATATTATCGGGCTCGTTATTCTTTTTTACGGTTACTAATTTCTCGGTCTGGCTATGGGGCGGTATGTACGCCCACACTTGGAGCGGGCTAGCAGAGTGCTACAATATGGCGCTGCCATTCTTCCGTAACACAGCTATGAGTGACCTGGTTTACACTGGGGCTTTGTTTGGATTGTATTCGTTAGCCGCTCGGCTAGCGTCCAAAACCGAAGCCAAAGTCTTTGTTAAATAAATTCTTATCTTGTTAAGTACCTAGGCTTTAGCACGTTTTAAACTCGTCAGGCTTTGAACAACGGTGTGGCCGAGTTTTTTGCGCCGGACTTTCCCTTGCTCTACGCCGTGATTTTTTTTGAGATATCTAATGTGTGCTTCCCGGGCGCGCTTAAAGTCGCTCTTGCGCAAGCCGGACTTACGCACGAAGGCGCTGACTTGCTCGCCGCCAATGAAATGCGGCAGAATCACGTAGCTGGCGCCGTGGTCATAAAGTGTGCCAGCTTGTTTGGGCCCATCAGCTTGGGCAATGACTACCGCTTCGGAATGCTTTCGGTGCAAGAACTCCAGCAGCGCTAAGTCCGCCGGCATATCGGTGACGGTGGAAACAATTAGTTTGGCTTTAGCGACGTTAGCTTCTTCTAGCAGCTCGACGTCGGTGGCGTCGCCATAGAGATGGTTAATTTTGCGCTGTTCTAACAGATCAACAATTTCCGGATCGTAATCTATGACCACGAAATTTTTCGTCAACTGCCGGAAGACTTTTACGAATTCGTGGCCGCCTTTTTGATAGCCAATCAGCACCATTTCATAATCGTGCGTGACGGCTGGTTCGCCATGCGTGTCTTTACGCTCAAAGATGCCTAGATATTTCTCCAGCCTGGAGTAGATACGGTCGCTGAAAATTATTAAATAGGACGAAGCGGCGATAGAAACTAGGGCAATAAAGATTATAGCGGTAACGGCGCTAGCATTAATCAAACCGCGCTTCTCGGCCAGCAGTACAACGACTATGGAAAATTCACTGACTTGCGCTAGAGCAACCGAGGTTTTAAAACTAGTGCGCTTGGTGTACCCTAGGTAGCCCATCAGCGCCATGGCCACTAGCGGTTTGACGACAATGGCAATAAATACTGCCACTAAAATTATGCTCAGCATCGAGCCGATGTGGTGCAAGTTGAGGTTGGCTCCCAGAGCGATAAAAAAGACGATAACAAAAAAGTCGCGCAGCGGGCGCAGGCGCGAGGAAATTTCCTGGGCATAGGGCTGGGTAGCCAGGAGGATGCCGGCTAGCAGCGCACCAATTTCGCTACTTAGGCCGATTTTCTGGAATAATGCGGCACTGCCCAAGCCCCAGGCAATAGCGAACAAAAATAATAGCTCTTGGCCGTCGGAGATAAATTTGTGCATTCGTGGCAGCAGCCGGTCGCTAGCCCAGTACAGTAATATAGCGATGATCCCGCCCTTTATAGCCAGCGCTATTGCCGAACCTAACGCCAGCGAACGGCTGCTGCCAGCCGAGGTAAAGACTACCAAAACGATAGCAATCATGTCTTGAACCAGCGATATGCTGATAGCCAGCTTGCCATATAGCCGCGCCTGCTCGTGCTTATCGCTCAATATTTTAAGGATGATTATAGTACTGGAGACCGCCAGGCTAGCGCCTAAGAATGCTGCCGTGGTGCCGTTCAAGCCCATGTGTGTGCCGACTAGCCAACCCAAGGCGGTAATCACGCCAACCTGGGCCACACCGACAATCGTTGCCGTACGGCCAACTTCTCTGAGGGCTTGCGGGTTTAACCCCAGCCCTATAATAAATAGCAGCAGGGCTATGCCCAGATCGGCAAACAAGGCTAAGGTATCAGGCGACTTGGTGATATGAAAAACTGCCGGGCCAACGATGATGCCAGTAACGATATAACCAATGATTTGCGGCTGGCCAATCCAGCGCATTATAAAAGCCACGGCCGCGGCTACAACTATGATTAAACTCAAGCCACCAAAGACTGTATCCATGGCTTAAAATAGCGACCAAATGGCCGCACCTCCGGCTACCACCATCAAACAGGCGATTAGCCAACCTAGATAAGTGGTTAAAGTTTTATTGACCCACTGACCCATAATCTTGTGGCTGCTGCTGATAATCACAATCAAAACAATTACTACCGGCGCCACAATGCCATTAGCTACGGCCGAATAAATTAAAGCTTTAATCGGGTCAATACCCAAAAAGTTGATTGCCAAACCGACCAACACCGAAAAGGCCAACACGCCATAGAAAGCATGGGCCTGTTTAAAATTGCGGTAAAGACCCTCACGCCACTTAAAACTTTCGGTAACGGCGTAACTACTACTGCCAGCCAGCACTGGTATGGCCAGCAGGCCTGTGCCGATGATGCCAATAGCAAATAGCCAAAAGGTTGCATTACCGGCAAACGGCCGTAGGGCTTCGGCGGCTTGAGCGGCGCTTTGGATATGGGTGATGCCTTTGGGAAAAAGCACCGCGCCGCAGGCGGCGATAATAAAGAACATCACTATATTGGAAAGCAGCATGCCGCTCCAGACGTCCAAGCGCATATTGTGGATATGCTCGGGGGTACATTCATGTTTTCGCAAAGCCAAAGTCGATTTACCATCCAAAATCTCCTCCTCTACCTCTTGGGAAGTCTGCCAAAAGAAAAGATATGGCGAGATTGTCGTACCCAGGATCGCGCAGATTAGCAACAGCTGGTCTTTGCTCCAAGTAATGGAGGGCGTAGCCGCCGCATGTAGTACGGTAGACCACGGCAAACGGGCCATAATTGCCGAAGCTACATAGGCTAGTAGTACCAGCGCCAACCATTTCAAGAAGCGTGCGTACTTGGCGTAGGGCAGAAAAATCTGCAATAATACGCAAATCACCGCGAAGGCGATTACCGCTACGCTAAAATTAACGCCGCCCCATAGCAGCTGCACGCCCTTAGCCATAGCGCCAAGGTCCGCGCCGATGTTAAAAGCATTGGCCGCGAACAGTAATACGGTGCATATATAAAGCACCCGCCGGGAAAAGTTAGTCCGAATATTGCCGGCCAAACCGCGACCGGTTGCCAGTCCAATCCGGGCGCACATTTCCTGAACGATGGCCATCAACGGGAAGGTAACGATGCTCAACCATAAAAGCTGAAATCCGTACTGTGCGCCGGCCTGCGAATAGGTGGCAATGCCGGAAGGGTCGTCGTCGGAGGCGCCGGTAGTTAACCCGGGGCCCAAGACGTTCCAGTACTGGCGTGATTTCTTAACAGTCTCACTGTCCTGTACGGCCTTAGCGGCGCCCAGCAACGCAGTGTCAATTACCGCCATCTCATCAGCAGTTTGTTTCTTAAACGATTTTTTCTTTGGCATAATCCATTGGACTCTTAGCCAATATGGTATAACTTGCCAGTTTTTAACACAACCGGTATAAAACCCTGACGGCGCGAACTACTTGTTCTTGCTGGCGATTTCCTGATTTATGATATGGTTGAACTTATCCACGCTTACGGTGCCGGTTTGCGGATCGATCAGCTGGGTGTTGTCCAGGACCTTGCCGTCCAGGAAGAAGGTCGGCGTGGCTTGTTCTTGGTTGGTTTTGGCAAAAGCCGCTAAATCGGCATTGATAGAATTATTGACCTGGCTACTGAGATAATCACTGTTGAACTTAGTAATATTCAGCCCAAGCTCTTGGGCGTAAGTCTGGAAAAAACTCAGCGGGTTGCTGGCGCTAGCCCACTGGGTCTGGTTATCGTAAAGCTTGTCGTGCATCTGCCAGAACTTGCCTTGCTGGCTAGCGGCTTCAGCCGCCCGGGCGCTAGAAAAAGCGTTGGGGTGCAGGCTAGTAAGCGGTAGATTGCGAAACTGGAAGAAGATGTCTTGGGAGTTATCGGCTGCCACCTGCTTAACTGCCAAGTAGAACTCTGCGCATATTGGACATTCATAATCGCCATATTCTATCAAGGTAACTCCTTTGGAGCCCTGGCCCTCCACGTGGGCTGTTGGTTTAGCAGTATTGTTGCTGGCCGTGCTGTTGGAGTTTTTGGAAGAGTGCTGGCTGATAATGAAAATACCGATAAAGATGATAACTAGAGCACCGAGAATGCTCAAAAAACGCTTGTCCATACTACTCCTAAAATTTCCTGAATTATGTTCATATATATGATAACACGCCGCCGAATCTTTGCGGGGCGTTCTGGTTTTAGAGTAAGATAAGAGGGATGAAATTGTTATGGTTTGTAGTTTCGGCAATCTTGTTTCTGGTGGCAATTCTACTCAACAAGGCTTACCGGTCACTGTCCGCCGCAGAGCTGCGACGCCGGGCCCGCGGCGGCCACGATAAAAACGCCGCCGCGCTATACAAAGCCGCAGCCTACGGCGAGAGTCTGGAATTGCTACTCTGGCTGGTTGGCTCGCTCAGCGCCGCCGCCTTGATTATTATGGCTGTCAATTTTGGTTGGTGGCTGGCGGCGCTGATAATTTTGGCGGCCGGTTTTTTTATTTTTATTCACTGGCCATTTCAGCCATCTAATGGCTGGCAGTGGCAGTCGGCCGCCTTGATTGCACCGTTCGCCGCTAAAATTCTTTCTTGGTTACAGCCGGTTCTCGCAAGACTTGGTAGTGTGCTCAAAGACCACCGACCGCCGCATCGACATAGCGGCCTATATGAAAAAGAAGACTTGCTGGAGCTGCTTAAGATTCAAAACAAACAGCTGGATAACCGTTTTTCCGAAGCCGAGTTAGCGATTGTTTACGGAGCGTTAACTTTTGGCGACCGCTCAGTTGGGCAGCTAATGACCCCGCGGGCAAAACTCAGAATGGTTACTCCCGGCGACGCCATAGGCCCGCACCTTTTGGATGAACTCCACGCTTCCGGCCAGGCAGTTTTCTTGGTAGTCAAAGAAATCTCTCGCTCGGCGGCGCCGGATGTTGCCGGTGTTATTTATCTTAGTGATTT
>Ga0265338_10003313_pt1 | contig 22804 bp, 21 predicted proteins | sample 42126metaG_FD_193579 | JGI IMG/M metagenome (GOLD analysis project Ga0265338, IMG submission 193579) | Rhizosphere microbial communities from Carex aquatilis grown in University of Washington, Seatle, WA, United States - 4-21-26 metaG | ecosystem: Host-associated > Plants > Roots > Rhizosphere... | reverse complement strand
TCCCAACCAGACTTGGCTTCAAAGAAAACGCTATAGGCGGGATCTCGGAAGCCGGGAATGCCGTTCACATGCGGAACGCCGGGAATCACCATGGAAGCGGGGAAATTCACGTTGCTGCCGCCCGCGCAATCGGGAGGAGTTGGAACCCCGCTCGACGCGAAATCGAAATACATGTTCTTGCAACTCGCTTGTCCCTTCGAGTTGTAGAACTGTACCGTGCCACTCGGGTCCGGCTGGTTCACGTTGTAAAAGCTGCCGAGGTGGACTCCACGCAGGTGGATTCCCGTAATACTCAGCAGCGAGTCCTTGAATGGTTGGAACTCCAACGAAGCGCTAGTCTGAATTCCATATGGATTCTGGCTGTTCTGGTCGAAGCGTACGATCGTTGCCGGCTGCAGGAATCCGCAGGTCGCGAGCGTGCCATCCGGACAGAAAGGAGCTGCCGTTCCATTGGGATAGGTGGCACCCGGCCCGAGCAAGGCGCTCAGGCCGAGGTTGGTAATGAAGGGAGAGCTGGCAAAACTGAAGAGGCCTGTATTCGCGTTCAAACTATTTTCAAATGGACGTCCCGGATAGGTCGAAAGACCGCCGCAAGATGGGGCCTGGCACATCAACAGTGGGGAAGGAATAATGCCGTGGAACAGGCCAACACCCGCGCGGAATACAACGTTATGGGAACCGCCGATGCCGTAAGCTAGACCGAAGCGTGGATCGACATTCTTCCATTGCGTATTGAGAACGCCCGACGGCCAAGTTTCAAACTCCCAACGCACACCGGCATTCAGCGTCAGCTTGCTGGAGGCACGCCACTTGTCCTGGATGTAAAAGCCGTTATAGGTGTGGTCGAGCGTCGCTGAGGCCTGGTTGCGCACCGCAGCAGAAATCGCCCCGCCCTGATAGACAGCGGGGCCGCCCGCAAGAGCGGTTTCGTTGAAAAGCGGGGTGGTGGTCGTGCTGAAACGTTCAAAGAAGATCACGAACGGATCAGGACAAGATACGCCGACCGGACATCCTGCGGCCCCATCGGTCCCAAGAAACGCCGCCAGATTCGCGAAGTCTGCCTCGAAGGGATAGAACAACGGGAAAGACTCGTAGGTTCCTACCCGATCGAAGTTGAATCCGAAACTGATCGTGTGATTGGAGATGTTATGCGTGACGTTGTCGACAATCTCGAAGCGCGACTCACGATAGATATCTGGGTTGCCGCGGTTCACGCCAACGGCAAAAGTGTTTGCCACTTCGAGGTGGGGCTGGGTCGAAACCACGGGGAAATCAAACGTGCGGTGCGCATACTGCATCCGCAGTTCGTTGACCCAACTCGGGGAAATCACGGTCGTCAAAGCACCGGCCAGTGACTGATCGCGAATGTAATTGTTCTTGAAGGCCGATGGGAGATCGAAACCATTATTGAGAGGTGACTGGTTGGTGAGACGCCCATCATTGATGATGTAACGCGCGAAGAGATTGCTGCTGCCGAAGTTCTGGTCGATGCGAACCAGACCGTTGTCACTGTTGCTGTCGCGCAGGACAAAGAGGTTTTCGGGCGCCAAGCCGAAAGTTTGCGTTTTCACCTGGTTGATGGCGTCAATATTCGCAAGCACGGTGGAGTTGTAGGTCGGAGACTCCGTTCGTCGCTGGCCTTCGTAGTTGGCGAAGATGAATGTCTTGTCCTTGCGCAGAGGGCCACCGATCGCGCCGCCAAACTGGTTTTGCCGTAACACATTGAAGCCGGGCACGGAGAGAATACTCACCGCGTCCAGCGCATTGTTGCGGAGATAGTCATACAGCGAGCCGTGGATATCATTGGTTCCACTCTTGGTGATGATGTTCACGATGCCGGCGGTCGCGCGCCCAAATTCCGTAGTGTAGTCAGTATTGATGACGCGAAACTCTTGGACCGATTCCTGCGGAGGCGTGCCGCGCTGAATACCCGACGCAGTGGAGATATCATCGGCTCCATCAACAGCGATGAAGTTGTAGTGGATGTTCTGGCCCGCAAAGGACAGTTTGGTGACTGGTTCGACGATCACGTCCGTGCTGCCCGAAGTCGTGTTCCCGATGGTCACTCCGGGCGCCAGCAAAGCGAAGTCGATGAACTCGCGGCCGTTTACAGGAAGGTCCGCTATTTTCTGTTCGTCGATAACGGAGCTCACCATGGTCCGGGTCGGCTCAGCAACTGCGCCTACGTCCTGCACTTCGACCTGCGTTTGCACCTGGCCCAAGCCCAACGCAAAGTCTAAGTTTCCCGCCGCACCCAAATCGAGGTGGATCTTTTTGGCAGACTTTTGAAACCCCTGCTTCTCTGCATTCACGGTGTAATCGCCGGCCGGCAATCCCTGGATCTGATAATCGCCGACTGCGCTCGCGGTGACCGACCGGGTCAGTCCGTTCGCGGCATTCACAACCGTGACGGTCGCGCCGGGAATCGCCGCGCCCGTACTATCGAGAACGCGGCCCTGCAGAGTGCTGTTCACGGTCTGGGCGGAGAGCCAACTCGATGCGAACAGGAGAATCAAGCTGAGAATTGCTCCATGTCGCAGATTGTGGAACAACGAGAACAGAATTGGGCCGGGCGTCCCGGCTTTGTGTCGGGCAAGACATTGAACTGTCATTGAAACTCCCCCTCGTGAATCTGGCATATCGCGCGGCAGTTACTGAGCAGTCCGCGCCCCTCGTGCGGCGTGCTGGTGCATCACTCCGGTCAACCTGGATTCGGAGTCTTCGAGATGTTGCTCAAGAACAGCTGCGCATTGCTTGAGTTTCCCGGAACTGAGCAACTGGTACATCTTGCGGTGCACGGGAATCAATGCGCCCGGATTGTCGTGACTGCGGTCCACCAACACCATGCCTACCCGCAGTTCTCCGATGACGTTTCGGTAAAACGAATTGAGCCGCTTGTTGCCGTGAAAGCGAATCAGGAGGCTGTGGAAATGCAAGTCATGATTGACGGCGCGAGCCCAATCGCGATCCTTGACAGCCTGCTCATACTGCTCGACAGCCTTTTGCAAGTCCTTTACTAAATCCGCATCGGGGTGACGCGCCGCAAGAACTGCCGGAAGTTCCAGCATGCGGCGAAGCTGGTAGATCTCTTTCACGTCGTGCAAGGAAAGTTGCGAGACCGCGGCGCCTCGATGCAGGCTGCGCCGCAAAAGCCCTTCGAGCGAGAGAATTCGGATTGCCTCTCGCATCGTGTTGCGGGAGACACCCAGTGATGACGCCAAGGGAAGTTCCTGTAACTGAGTGCCCGGGCGCAATTCACCCTCGAGAATGCGCTGACGAAGGAGCGTGGCGACCTGGTCAGCCACACTAACGCGATTGATCTGGGTGCGATCCATTTCGGAATCGACGCAAGAACTCGTTTGGCGAAACGCCGGAATTCTGCCCCGTTTTGTTCACGCTGTCAAGTGTTGAAACGTTCAACAATCCCAAAGTATGCTGTTGGTACGGGAACGGGCCTGGAAGGCTAGACCGACGGGCATATCCACAGGACAGAGGTGGCTCCCTCCGTTATGATCGTTGCCAAAGCAGCAGCGAACAAATGTTGGCAAGTTTGAAGTGACCCGCATTTTCGAAATGCCTTTGAGGACGATGCCAGCTATTTCCCAGAGCAAGATGCAGGTGGCGGCTGAAGTAGCCTCTGATCGCTCAGAGCCCATCTCTCGCGAAGCTGCTTGCCACCTGCTTTGCTCGGATGACAGCCAACTTCCCGACTTGCTCGCAGCGGCGCAACTGGCCCGCGCACGGTACAAGACCAACGCGATTACCTACTCACGCAAAGTTTTCATCCCGCTGACCAATCTATGCCGCGACTACTGCGGATACTGCACGTTCCGCCGCGATCCTGGTCAACCGGGCGCGCACACGATGACACCTGATGAGGTTATGGAGGTAATCCGTGCAGGGCAACGCATGGGCTGCACGGAAGCTTTGTTCAGCCTGGGAGACAAACCCGAACTGCTGTTCCCGGAAATGCGGGGGACTCTTCGACACCTGGGATTTCGATCAACCCTCCATTACCTGGAGGCGATGTGCGAGAAGGTGCTTCGGGAATCCAGCCTGCTTCCGCATCCGAACCCCGGATTGATGAGCGCTGAGTGGTTGGAGCGGCTCGCGCGAGTTGCCCCGAGCCTGGGGTTAATGCTGGAAACGACCAGCACGCGACTACTTGCGAAAAATGCGGCGCATGACAACGCTCCTGACAAAGATCCAGCCAGGCGCCTGCGGGTCATCGAAGGCGCCGGGCGACAGAAAATTCCGTTTACGACTGGAATCCTGATCGGGATTGGCGAGACTTTTGCGGAACGCGTCGATACGTTGATCGCTATTCGCGACTTGCACGACAAGTACGGACATATTCAGGAAGTCATCGTGCAGAACTTCCGAGCCAAGACGGGGACGCCCATGGCATCATGGCCGGAACCGGATCGGGGAGATCTGTTGCGGACGCTGGCCGTAACCCGTCTTCTCATGCCCGAAATGAATATTCAAGCGCCACCAAATCTTTCGGATCCACATTATGCCGATCTGCTCGATGGTGGCATCAACGATTGGGGGGGAGTTTCACCCCTGACGCCGGATTTCATCAATCCGGAAAAACCCTGGCCGCATCTGGACCAACTACGGCAGCGCACCGAGCAAAAGGGGTTCCAGTTGCACCGCCGTTTGCCGGTCTATCCCGAATTCGTTCCGCAAGCGCAGGTACACAGCGCTTTGCTCAAGCAGCGACTCGGAGAAAGCGGCCTGGCCGTGATGTCAGGGGACGCAGCATGATTACGGTATTGACCGGAGGAACAGGCGGCGCAAAATTCGTCGACGGGCTCCGGCAGATCGTTCGTCCCGAAGATCTGACGGTGATTGTAAATACGGGCGACGACTTGCTTTGGTGGGGTCTGTACGTATCGCCCGATATCGATTCGATCACCTACATGTTCGCCGGAAAGCTGAGCCAGGAGCGCGGTTGGGGAGTGAAGGGGGACACGTTCTTCTGCCTGAAGGCGATGGGCCAGATGGGAGAGCCTACCTGGTTTCATACGGGCGATCGCGACCTGGCGACGCACATCTTCCGCTCCAAACTGCTTGCCGAAGGCAAGACGCTTTCAGAGGCCACTGCTGAAATAGCAAAACGCCTTGGGATCAAGGCACGAGTGCTGCCGATGAGTAATTCGCGGATAGAAACGCGCGTTCTGACTCCAGCCGGCGATTTGAGTTTCGAGGAATATTTCGTACAGCGCTGGTATCAGGACCCGGTGGAGTCGGTGCGTTTTGCCGGCGCCGCGGATGCCGAACCAGCGCCCGGTGTGATTGAAGCGATCCGTTCCGCAGAATTGGTGCTGCTCGCGCCCAGCAATCCGGTGACCAGCATCGGTCCCATTCTTGCGGTACCTGGTGTTCGCGAGGCGCTCAGGGAGAGCCGCGCCCGCATCGCGGCGGTGAGTCCGATTGTCGGCGGAGCCGCAGTGGCCGGTCCGGCCGATGTGTTGATGGCTTCGCAAGGCTTTGCGGTTTCAATCGGCGGCATCGCGGATTTCTACCACGATTTTCTTGATCTGTTGGTCGTCGATTCGCAGGACGCCCGAGCGGCTGAGGAATTGCGAAAAACTGGAATGCGAGTGCACTGCGCTCCAACGATCATGCGCACGAATGAAGACAGAATCGCACTGGCCAGAAGCGTGATGGCAGCGGCCACGCAGTCTCCGGCGAGCCAGACCGCCGCGGAGCAATCATGATTCTGGTACCAGTCAAGAATCTCGCCGATGCAAAACAACGGCTGACGTCGATCCTAAGTCCGGATGAACGTTTTGCTTTGGCGCAGGCAATGTGTGAAGACGTCCTTGAAGCTTTGACTCGATGGACGAACCGTCCAGCGGTAGCAGTGGTGACGAGCGATCCCTTCGTCCAGCGTTTAGCAGCGCAGTTCGAGTTCGAGATCATCACAGATGACCGCAATGCAGGCGAGACGGATGCCATTGAAAAAGCCACGGTAATTTGCCTGAAACGTGGCGCAGCCTACACTCTCGTGATTCCGGCCGATATTCCGCTCATTGAAAGTTCCGAGTTAGAAACGATCGCGGAAACCGCTCCCGCAAGAGGTTGCGTTCTGGTGCCAGACGCGGCCGGACGGGGCACCAATGCTGCATGGCGGTCGCCGGCGAACTTATTCCATCTGCGATTCGGCAACGACAGTTTTTTGCCGCACCAGGCGGCCGCCAAGGCAACCGGCTTACCGTCCGTCATCCTCAAGTTGCCGGGAATTGCGCGGGATGTTGATCGTCCAGAAGATCTCCTCGCAGTGGCAGCGGCCAGCGGGAATCGAAGTTCGCAGCGGCTCGTGCGCGGTTGGGATCTCGAGAAACGGATCCAGGTCTGCCATGGTTGATCGCATGCCCGACCAGTTCCGTGGAGAAATTCGCATCCTGCCGATCGTCGTTAAAGCAGAGATTCGCCCCAAAACGTCGCTGAGCGCGTTGTTGTTGGCGGCTGCGGAGGGGGCGGGCTTGCGTTTTGAAAAGGGAGACATCCTCGTTGTGAAACACAAGGTGGTTTCCAAAGCCGAAGGCGCGATGGTTGACCTGGACGGGATTCGCCCCTCAATAGCATCTCAGCGATGGGCTCGTCGTTACGGGCTAGACGCCCGCGTAAGCGACCTGGCGCTGCGTGAAAGTCGCCGGGTTGTCCGGCGTAAGCGGGGTGTGCTCATCACCGAAACTCGGCATGGTTTTATCTGTGCAAACAGTGGTGTGGACGTTTCGAATGTAGATGGCGGGCAGCATGCGGTATTGTTGCCGGTGGATCCGGATCGATCGGCGGCAGGCCTGCGACGGGCAATAAAGAAGCAGTTAGGAATCGAACTCGCGGTCATTGTCAGTGACAGTTTTGGACGTCCGTGGAGAGAAGGCCTGACAGAAGTGGCGATCGGCGTCGCAGGAATGCGGCCTCTCGTCGACTATCGGGGGCGCCGCGATCCTCACGGATACTCGCTTCATGCCACTATCGATGCTGTCGCCGACGAACTGGCTTGCGCAGCCGGGCTGGTTTGCGGCAAGCTGGCCAAGACGCCGGCTTGCATCATTCGCGGTTATTCTTATCGTCGTGGCAACGGCCGGGCACGCGACTTGATTCGCCCTGCCAAGTACGACCTTTTTCGCTAGCAGATCGGAGAAATACTTTGGCGCACTCATTAGAACTCGAGCAATTCACAATACTGAGATGGGAGGAGGCAGCGCCGGCCGCCTCCAATGGGATCCGAGCCGCGCTCGATCGCGTACTGGAGCAGAAAGACGGAGCTTGTCTGGAAGATGAGGAACGTTACGCCCTCGCCAACAGCGATGGCGCGGACTTGATTGCTCTGCTGGTAGCGGCCGACACGCTTCGACGCGATCTGGTTGGCAACATCGTCAGTTACGTCGTGAATCGCAACATGAATTTCACGAACGTTTGTTTTGTGGGATGCAAGTTCTGCGCGTTCAGCCGTGGCCCTCGGGAAGCCGATTCCTATTTTCACTCTCTCGAGGATATGGGCCGCAAAGCTAAAGAAGCCCGGGAACTTGGCGCCACCGAAGTCTGCATTCAAGGAGGCCTGCCTCATGGCCTGCCGCCGTTCTACTACCGCGATATCTTGCGTGCCGTTAAAGACGCTGTGCCGGAAATGCACATTCATGCTTTTTCTCCGATGGAGATTGTCTACGGCGTAGAACTGACAGGTATGACCTTGCACGACTACCTGCGGATGTTGCGTGACAACGGACTCGACACGCTTCCAGGAACTGCGGCGGAAATTCTCGACGACGAAATTCGGCACGTGCTATCGCGCAACAAACTTTCCTCGGCGCAGTGGCAGGAGGTAATCCGAACCGCCCACCAGTGCGGCATTCCCAGCACTTCTACGCTCATGTATGGCCACATGGAAACTCCTGATCACTGGGTTCGACAGTTGGACCTGTTTCGCCAAATCCAGTCGGAAACGGGTGGCTTTACCGAGTTCGTACCCCTGGGCTTTGTCCACCAGAACACTCTCCTGTTTGAGCAGGGTCTGGCACGATCGGGGCCGACACTCGCGGAACATCTGAAGATCCATGCTCTGGCGAGAATCCTGTTGGCGGGATCGATTCACAATATTCAAGTGTCATGGGTAAAGTTGAACCGGAGTCTCTCGCAACTGTGCCTGCATGCCGGTGCGAACGATTACGGTGGAACGCTGATGGAAGAAAACATTTCGCGTGAGGCGGGAGCCACCGCCGGTCAGTACACGAGCCCGGAAGAATTCCAATCGTTGATTCTGGAAATTGGGCGCATACCAGCGGAACGAAACACCAGATATTCGCGCATGCAGATCAAAGTACCCATGGACGCGCCTTATGCTGAGTGGTCTCTGCTTCCGGAGTTTGCATGAGCCGGACAATCGCAGTGATTGGAGGAACAGGACCGGCGGGCACGGGACTCGCTCTTCGTTGGGCTCGCGCCGGGGAGACCGTTATCATCGGCTCACGCGACGCCGCCAGGGCGGAGCAAGCGGCGGCAACAATTCGTCAGCTAGTTGGGGCCAACGCCCAAGTTTCCGGTATGGGAAATGCCGCCGCCTGCGCCGCCAGTGATCTGTTGATGCTTACGGTCCCGTTCGCCGGGCAGGCCGCTCTTTTGAAAGAATTAAAGACGGCCATTCGCCCGGGGAGCACATTGATCGATGCAACGGTACCGATTGCGGCCAGCGTTGGCGGGCGTCCCAGCCGCATGTTGGGTGTTTGGCAGGGTTCCGCCGCGCAACAAACTGCCGAACTCGTTCCAGCCGGAGTTTCCGTCGCAGCGGCATTTCACAATGTTTCGGCGGACGTGCTGAGCGGCGACGGAGATGTCGACTGCGACGTAATCGTCTGTAGCGATGACCCGCACGCAACCGCCGTAGCGATGGATCTCGCGGTGAAAATCCCGCGCATTCGTGCGATTGACGGTGGCAAGCTCGAGAACGCGCGTATCGTCGAGCAGATCACCGCGCTGCTGATTGGCCTCAACATCCGGCATAAGGGACACGGAGGCGTCCGGATCACGGGCCTGCCAGAAAGCGCCTACCGTGCTGGCAGTTCTTCCTGATCCGGAGTTTTGAAGAAGCATTCAATTCCTATTCAGTGCCAGTGTGACCGATGACCCTTGCCCCGAGCGACGAACCCGCCATCGATTTTGATCACGTCTCTTTCGGTCTCAACGGGCGCCCGATCCTCGACGACGTAACGCTCTCGGTTGCATCGGGCGAAACACTCGTTCTTCTGGGCCGAAGTGGTTCGGGTAAAACCACCACACTCAAGTTGATCAACGGGCTTCAAATTCCCACCCAGGGCAATGTGCGTGTCAAAGGCCAACGCACCACCGAATGGGATCCAATTCGCCTTCGGCGAAATATCGGATACGTCATTCAGGACGGAGGCCTGTTCCCTCATTTCACAGTCGAGCGAAACATCGGGCTCGTGCCGCGGATCGAAGGCTGGGACGAGGTGCGCGTGCAGGCACGCGTCCGCGAACTGCTTGCATTGGTCGGACTCGATGCGTCTCTGGTGGCTCGCTATCCAAGCGAACTATCGGGAGGCCAGCGCCAGAGAGTCGGGGTGGCGCGTGCGCTGGCAGCCGACCCGCCAATTCTGATTCTCGATGAAGCGTTCGGCGCACTCGATCCGATCACTCGATCCCAGATGCAAAAAGAATTTCGCTCCCTGCAACAGCGCATGCGGAAAGCAGTGGTCTTTGTCACGCATGACCTCCGCGAAGCACTACTCCTGGGGGACCGCATCGCTCTGATGGAAGACGGCCGCCTGGTGGTGAACTTAACGACTGCTGAATTTCTGCGCTCGCAACAGCCGCTCGTGCGCGCCTATGTAGAGGCGTTCTCGGAACCGCCGAGGGAATCAGCATGAATTTCTGGCATTTCATCATTGCGAACCGCCAACAGGTGCTCGAACTAACCCTCGAGCACATGACACTGGCTGGCACCGCAACTGCTATCGCGGCGCTCGTCGGAATTCCTCTAGGCATCCTGATCACGCGCGTGCCGCAACTCAGCAAGGCGATACTAGGGAGCGCCAACGTGATCCAAACCATTCCGAGTCTGGCGTTGTTTGGTTTTCTAATCCCGGCGCCGTGGATTGGGGATCGCGCGGGGAGGTTGGCGATCCTGGCGCTCGCCCTCTACTGCCTGCTGCCCCTCATTCGCAACACCTATGCTGGCATTCGCAACGTCGATCCAACTGTCGTCGAAGCCGCACGCGCGATGGGGCTGACCGACCGACAAGTGCTTTTTCAAGTAGAACTGCCGCTGGCCTCGGGAGTAATCGTCGCTGGAGTGCGGATCGCCGCTGTCCTCTCAATCGGTCTGGCAACCATTGCTGCCGCGATTGGCGCCGGAGGTTTAGGGGAATTCATTTTCCGCGGTTTGGCTATGGTCAACAACCAGGTCATCCTCGCGGGCGCAATTCCGGCAGCCCTGCTTGCGCTTGGTACTGACTCTCTGCTCGGGGTCCTCGAACGACGGCTAAACTCGCTCGGGCTGAAATCATAATTGAGGTCTACTTGTCTCTCTCACGACTCAACGCGGCGGTCGTCTGCTGCTCCCTTGCCGCAGTTGCGCTTTTCTTGCCACTCACAGGCTGCAAGCGAAACGAGGACCACATCGTAGTTGGGTCGAAGAATTTCACCGAGCAACTCGTCCTCGGAGAACTCTTCGCCCAGGTGATCGAAGCCCGGACCCACTCGCCGGTGGAACGCCGCTTTTATCTGGCGGGAACATTCATCTGCCAGCAGGCCATTCTCGCCGGTCGAATTGACATCTACCCGGAATACACAGGCACGGCGCTAACTGCGGTGCTCAAACAACAGCCGAGTGGCGACAAGCAGGACGTCTATCAACGAGTGCATCAAGCGTACGAAGATCGGTTCGGCCTGAACGTCGGCCCACCCTTAGGTTTCGACGATACCTTTGCAATGGTGATCCGAGGTGAAGACGCCCGGCGACTGCATTTGCAGACCTTGTCGCAGGCCGCCGCCTACACGCCGCAATGGCGCGCCGGTTTCGGCTATGAGTTCATGGAGCGCCCGGACGGATACAAGGGTCTGGTCGACAGATATGACCTGCACTTTGCGGAGCCTCCGCGGATCATGGACCTCGGGCTACTTACGCGTACACTCAAGGAAAAGCGGGTGGACCTGATTGCCGGCAACAATACTGACGGGTTGATTCCGGCATTGGACCTCTTTGTGTTGCGGGACGACCGCCACTACTTTCCACCTTACGAAGCTGTCGCCATCATGCGCAAACAAATGTTGCAAGCGCACCCGGAAGTGGAATCGGCGATGAACGCCCTGGCCGGGGAGATTTCGGACGACGACATGCGGCGACTGAACTACGCTGTGGATGGGCAGCATCGCGATGTAGCGGTGGTGGTCCGGGAATTCTTGACCCAGCGGCAATTGCTTCAATAGAAAACACTTCCCGCTACTCGGACCCGTTTCTTCTGTTACGAGGTTTGCCCCTTCCTCCCGCCTCACACCGCTCCGTGACCCACGTCACACCCTGCTGCGATAGCAAATTCCATAATGCTGACTGAACCGCGGAGGCAACAAGCCTCCGTCCGTGGGGGTATTCGTGGCAAAAGGACGCGTATCCATCGTCGTCGAGCGCTGCAAGGCCTGCGGCTTTTGTGTGGAGTTCTGTCCCACCAAAGTGCTGGCACTTTCCTCGGCATTCAATTCCAAAGGCTACCATCCGCCGCACGTCGTCGCTCCCGACAAATGCAGTGGTTGCGATCTCTGCGGCATGTATTGTCCCGATTTCGCGATCTACGGCCATAAGAACCAGGAGCCTAAGCCCGAGGGCAAGGCACCGGAGGCGAAAAACAATGAAGGCTGATCCGCGCGGCGTACTCACCGGCACTCACTTTCTGGATGGCGACCACGCATGCTGTGAAGGTGCACTGGCAGCTGGCGCGCGATTTGCCGCCGGCTATCCCATCACTCCATCCACCGAGGTTGTCGAAAGATTTGCCCAGCGGGTTCCCACTGTGGGCGGCTGTTTTATCCAGATGGAGGACGAACTAGCGGCCTCTATCACGTTGCAAGGCGCGGTGTGGGGCGGAGCCAAGGCGTTTACAGTGACATCGGGTCCCGGCTTCTCGTTGATGATGGAGCACATCGGCTACGCCGCCATGACAGAGACGCCTTGCGTCTTTGTCGACGTACAGCGCGGCGGACCCTCCACGGGGCTCCCTACTCTTCCAGCGCAGGCCGACATGATGCAGGCACGCTGGGGATCACACGGCGACTACGAGATTATCGCCCTCTGCCCGAACTCACCCCAGGAGTGCTTCGATCTCACGATTAAGGCTTTTAACCTCGCGGAGGAGTTTCGTGTTCCGGTGATGTTCATGATGGACGAAGTCGTGGGCCACATGACCGAGAAGGTTGTGATTCCTCCTGCCGACCAGATTGAAGTTGTACCCCGAAAGCACACACATAAATCCGTGGAAGACTACCTGCCTTACGCCACCAATGGGGACATGGTCCCGGAAATGGTTCACGCTGGCGAAGGCTACAAATTCCACGTAACCGGGTTGACGCATGACGAACGCGGCTACCCCAACATGACTCCTCAAGTACAGCAGAAGCTCGTGACGCGTCTGCAAAATAAGATCCGCTCTGCCACGGACCGCATTGCCATGTTCGAGGAAGATTCCACCGCTGACGCTGATGTCATCGTCGTTTCCTATGGCATCACTTCGCGGGTCGCACAGCGCGCCATTGACATGGCACGCGATCGAGGATTGAAAGTCGGCAAGCTACGCCTCATCACGGCGTGGCCCTTCCCGGAAAACAAAATCCGCGAATTGGCGAACCACACGAAAGCGTTTGTCGTGCCGGAGTTGAACCTGGGACAGATGGTTCGCGAAGTAGAACGCGCCGCCGGCGGAAAAGCCAAGACCATACTCGTTCCCCACGCTGGCGGAAGCGTGCATCATCCCGAAGAAATTCTTGCCGCGATCCAGGAGGCCGTCCGATGAGCACACTCATCCACCCCAGCGCCATCAATCCGGTTGAACCTTTCCTCCGCTCAGATCGCATGCCGCACATCTGGTGTCCGGGATGCGGAATCGGGACGACGGTCAATTGCTTTGCGCAAGCACTGATCGAGTCGAAGATCGACACCAAGAATCTGGCCCTGGTTTCTGGTATTGGCTGCACGGGTCGAGTCGCCGGCTATGTCAAGCTCGATTCCTTTCATACGACACACGGGCGCGCGATTCCCTTCGCAACCGGATTGAAACTCGCAAATCCAAATCTCAGTGTGGTCGTCTACTCCGGCGATGGTGATCTGTCTGCGATCGGTGGAAACCACCTGATCCACGCTGCCCGGCGCAACATTGACCTGAAGGTGATTTGCGTCAACAACCTCATCTACGCAATGACAGGAGGCCAGACGGCCCCCACCACTCCCGGACACGCCACCACGTCGACCTCACCGTATGGCACGTTCGAACCCGCCTTCAATCTTCCTCACCTGGTTGAAGCGGCCGGCGCGGTTTACGTGGCGCGCTGGACAACATTCCATGTCCGCCAGTTGGCGCGGTCCATTTCAGAAGCCTTCCAGAAGAAGGGATTCAGCTTCATCGAAGTGATTTCGCCCTGCCCAACGCTTTATCAACGCCGCAATAAGTTGGGCGACGGACTCGATACCATGAAGTACTACAAAGAGAAGAGTAAGACCAAGCACGGCGCCCCCACGAGCGAACTCGGACTCACCATGACGGGCGAGATCATCGTCGGCAAGTTCGTAGACCGTGATCGCCCCGACTACGGCACGCTTCTGCGAACGCAGATGCATGAATCGCTGGGCGACAAGTACGTGGATTACGACGAAGAACAAGGCTACGCCTGTGGGGATGGTGGTTGCGCGGAGGACTCATGTCACTAACAGAAATTCGCATTGCCGGATTTGGCGGTCAGGGCGTCATCCTCTCGGCCATCGTGTTGGGCAAGGCTTGTTCCATCCACCAGGGCCAGTTTGCAACCATGACTCAGAACTTCGGTCCCGAAGCGCGCGGCGGAGCGTGCAGCGCACAGCTGATGCTTTCCGATTCTCCCGTGCTCTATCCTTATGTGACACAGCCGGACATCATGGTCGTGATGTCGCAGGAAGCATACGTAAAATTCGCGCCTGAACTCAAGGAAGGCGGCACGCTTCTGATCGAGCGCGACCTGGTTCGCGTCACGGACTTGCCCCGGCAAACGCGGATCTACAGCATTCCCGCCACTCGACTGGCAGAGGAACTCGGCAAACGCATGGTTCTGAACATTGTTATGGTCGGCTTCTTCACGGCCGTGACACAACTGCTCGACGCCGACGCAGTGCGGAAAGCTGTAGCTGATTCGGTGCCCGCCAGTTTCCGGGATTTGAACGTTAAGGCTTTCGAAAAGGGATACGAGTACGGAAAAGCTGCTCTCGCTGCCGGCCCAGAAACGCCCGATCTGGAACACGAGTCGGTTGTATCCCAGGAAGTGCTGTAGTTTGAAGCTGGGCGGTCTGTTCGACAGCGCGCCGAAGCTGCTGTAGCTTGACGGCCTATTCCTCCACTGGTTGCGCGTCAAGCTCCTGAGACGGCTCGCCGCCGGCCAAGCCTTGAGCAATGATCAGACGCCGGGCTTCGATCCGCATTTCCGGTAGCGCCCGCCCAAACCAGATCGCTCCCAATACGCACGCCACGCCTCCCACGGCGATCGTGACCGGTGCACCCATGCGGTGTGCCAATGCGCCGCCAAACAGGGCGCCAAAAGGTGCCATGCCCATGAACATCATGGAATAGAGTGCCATGACGCGTCCACGCAGTTGGTCGGGAACCATGGTTTGGATCAATGTGTTGGAGCATGCCATTTGCAGCATCATGGAATAGCCTGCCGGGAGCAGGAGCGCCACTGACAACCAGAATGACCGCGAGAACGAGAACAGGAAGATACTGATTCCGAAGCTCGCACAGGTAATCGTGACCCAGCGCCCCAGCCCCTTCACTCCCGTCTTGGAGGCCAGTGTCAGCGCTCCGAACAATGCTCCAACTCCGGTGGCACCCATCAGAATGCCGAGCCCCCGGGCACCGCCGTGCAGAATTTTGTCGGCGAAGACTGGCATCAGCACGGTATAGGGCATACCGACCAGGCTCACCAATCCGATGAGCAGAAGGAGCGCCCGGATGATCTTGGTCTGGTTCACCCAGCGGAAGCCTTCCACAATGTCCTCGATTGGCGAATGCGTGCTGACCCGCCGTGCACAATGCACATTCATCAGCAGCAATCCGATGATGACCGCGATGTAGCTAATCGCATTCGCGCCGAAGCACCAGCCTTCGCCAATCCTCGCCACCAGAATTCCTGCCACCGCCGGACCGATGACGCGTGCGCCATTGAACATGGAAGAATTCAGCGCGATCGCATTCATCAGATCCTCTTTGCCGACCATGTCCACCAGGAATGCCTGCCTCCCGGGGATGTCGAAGGCATTGACCACTCCCAGCAACGCGGACAGGACAAAAATGTGCCAGACCTGAACGCGCCCGGTGAGAGTGAGCCATGCCAGTGCTCCAGCCAGCAACATGGCCGCCGTCTGCGTGGCAATGACCAGGCGCTGCCGGTTCACGCGGTCGGCGGTGATTCCGCCGATGGGCGCAATCAGAAAAACAGGAATCTGACTGGAGAAGCCAACCGCACCCAGCAACAGTGCAGATCCGCTCAAGCGATAGACAAGCCACGCTTGCGCCACACTCTGCATCCAAGTGCCGATGAGTGAAATCATTTGTCCGCTGAAAAAGAGCTGAAAGTTGCGATGGCGTAGTGCGCGGAGCGTTGTCGCCCATCGGGACGGCGCTGCCTTCGGGCTGGTCGCTTCATCAGACGGGGAATTCGATACCTGATTCACTCTTCTAGAACCTTGGCACATCTTTCGCATGACGGCAACTGGTGGAAAGACAGGAAACTCGGAGGCACGGCGCTGAAGTAGGAACGCGAGAACTGTTTTCGCTGTTTACTTTGCGATCAGATTTCCACAGGCCGTAAATGTCACCGATTTGCAACTTCCCCGGCTCCCCGATTCGAGGTAGAGTTGAGTGCTACGGATCACGCCTGAATCGGATCGCCCAAGGATGAATGATGAGTACCGACCCAAATCGTCTGGAACGCCGGGCAGCCCAGCGCTTCGAAGTGCACTTGCCTCTGGCGGTCCACTTTGAAGGACGGACCGTTCCAGGGTTTATTCAGGATTTGAGTGGTCGCGGAATCTTCTTCTACACCGAGGCTCCTATTCCCAAGGGCGCCATTGTGGAATTGACCTTTACCATGCCCTCTGAGATCAGTTTGGGTGAGAACATGCCTGTGCGCTGCCGCGGGCGGGTATTGCGTGCGGCGTCCCCGCAGGGCGGCCAGAGAAATGGGATCGCTGCTCAACTCGACTCCTATGAGTACCTGTCCGCCAGTGAGCGGGAACCAGTCTCCCAGTTTGTAAGGGTTTCGTCGGCCGGAGACAGTACCCGGCCTGTCCACCACTGAGGCCCTGTTTCGGGGGCTTGACTATCTTTCCATTCTCTGGCTTGTGCCTTACAATCGGGGTAACCAGCAGCCTGCCTGAGTTTCTTGCGCAGACCTTAGAGACCAGCAGCTAACCTGCCGCTTCGTTCCAAGGCCTTCGATTACGAAGGTCACTTGGCCCCGACGCAGGAAGTTCGTAGCATGACCTTGAGCACCGAGAACCGACTCATGCAAGGGATCGCCGTCGCTATCCTCACCGAGGATCGCGAACAATCCGTCACTCTGAATACCCGCGTGGAAAGCACTCATCTGGCTCGAACTGTCCTGAGCCATATCGGCTTTCCCAACGGACCGAGCGACGCCTTACTGCGTCAATTAGAGGATCAGCGTGCGGAAGTCGTTCTGGTGGATATTGACCCGCGGAACCCTCAACGCGCCGTTCGGGCCATCGAATTAATTCACGCTAACGTCCCGGAAATCAATATTTTTGCCATGGGCGAAATGAACCCGCCCATCAACATTGTTTCGGCGATGCGGGCAGGCGCTCGCGAATTTGTCGACCGCGCCGCCAGCCACGAGGCACTGATCGAAGCATTTTCTCGCTTCACAGCCTCATTGAGCCGCGCTCAGCGCAGCTCCAGCAAAGCTCGCGTCTTCACCTTTCTAAACGCCAAGGGCGGAGTCGGCGCCACCACCACCGCGGTCAATACCGCGGTCGCTCTTCAGGAAGCTCACGGTCGCGTGGTTCTCGTAGATTTCGCTCCCATCGGTCACGCGGCTCTCCAACTCAACCTGAGACCTCAGTTCACGATCATTGATGCGATCCAGAACCTCCATCGAATGGACGGCTCCCTGCTCGACGGCCTCATGACCCCGTATCGCAATGGGCTTCATCTGCTAGCCGGCGCACAACAGCCGACGGCGACAATCCCGACAGCATCGGAACTGGCACGCCTCTTCGACCTGCTGGTCAGCCAATACAATTTTGTCGTCCTCGATTGCTCGGGCCGCATGGATGGCACCATTCAGCTGATCTGCGATCTCTCAAACGCGGTGCTGCTGGTCGCGCAGACCGACGTCGTTTCACTCTGGAGTGCCGGCCGGATTCAGACCTTTCTGCAAGATGGCGCTGGCCGCGATCGATTGCGAATCGTGCTTAACCGATACAAGAAGATTCCAGGTTTCACCGACGAAGACGTCGAAAAGGCCACCAACTGCAAAGTGCTCTGGAAAGTCCCAAATAATTTCCAGGTCATCGGCCCCGCTATCGACAAGGGGAGCCCCGTCGCGATGCAGGGAAATCATGAAGTTGGCCGTTCGTACCAGGGTCTGGCTGCCGAACTCGCTGGCGCTACAACCTCGGGCGAGGGCTCTCTTTCTCTGGTGTACCAGCACGATAAAGGCGACGGGAAGAAGCGAAGCCCGGGCCAATTGATCGTGTCTCCGATGCGCGCCGGACAGTAGAACCAGCCTCCTCGTCCTGCCGCCTCACCTCTCGCAACCCACATCTCCGGAAATTCTCCGATGAAGAACGAGCAACGCGCAAGGCTCGCCGATGCTCGTGGCCCGCAGCTGTTTTGCTAGAATCATTGTTCGCCATGAGTTCAAGAATTGCGGTAATCCTGATCGGACCAAGCAATCTCTAAATGACAGCTCCTTCCACGAAAAAACGCGTGCTAAGCGGCATGCGCTCGACTGGCAAGCTGCACCTCGGAAACTACGTGGGTGCGCTCGACAACTGGGTCCGCATGCAGGACCAGTACGAATGTTTCTTTTTCATTGCTGACTGGCACGCGCTGACCACCGACTACGCCGATACCTCGCACGTGAAGGAAAACTCGATCGAGGTCCTTCTCGATTGGCTCGCCGCCGGACTGGATCCCGAAAAATGCGTGATGTTCATCCAGTCTCACGTGCCCGCGCATGCGGAACTGCACCTTTTACTTTCGATGATTACTCCCCTGGGCTGGCTCGAACGCGTACCGACCTACAAAGAGCAGAAGGAAAACATCAAGGAAAAAGACCTCGGAACCTACGGCTTCCTCGGCTATCCAGTGCTCCAGTCGGCGGACATCATGATCTACAAAGCCGATTTTGTGCCGGTCGGCGAAGACCAGGTAGCACACGTCGAATTGACCCGCGAGATCGCCCGACGCTTTAACGGTTTCTATAGTGGAAAGCGTGATTTCGTTTTCCCCGAACCGAAATCTCTGCTGACGCCCACTCCCAAGCTGCCCGGCACCGACGGCCGTAAGATGTCAAAGTCTTACGGAAACACCATCATGCTGACGGATTCTGAACCGGTCGTTCGCCAGAAACTGAAAACCATGGTGACCGATCCGGCCCGCATCAAGCGCACCGATCCTGGCAATCCGGACCTCTGTCCGGTGGGCGACTTGCACAAAATATTCAGCGACAAAGAAACCCTTGAGAAAGTCAATGTGGGTTGCCGTTCCGCAGGCATTGGCTGCATCGAATGCAAGGGTTGGGCAGCCAACAATCTGGTCAATATCCTGAATCCAATGCAGGAGCGGCGCAAGAAATACGCCGACAATCCCCGCCTTGCCTGGGATATTCTGGAAGCAGGCTCTGCTCGCGCCCGCGATGTGGCCGGCGCTACCATGGTGGAAGTTCGCGATGCCATGGGAATCTCCCTGGAGTATGAGCCGATGAAGGTTTCTACGAAGTGACCGATTTGTCTCAACCCGTACCCGTCGACCACATTGCACCCGGCGCGACCCCGCCCAAGCAGTCCCAGAAGGATGCGAGTGACTTCCCTTTCGCCATCGAACTCGGCGAAATTTACGAAGGTCCTCTCGATCTGCTCCTCGATCTGATCCGCAAGCAGGACATCGACATTTACGACATTCCGATCGCGAAGATCACGGCACAGTATCTCGGCTATGTCGAACGCATCCGCCAACTGGACGTCAATGTCGCCTCCGAGTTCATTTACATGGCGGCAGTGCTCATCCACATCAAGTCGAAAATGCTGCTACCGCGCGATCCCCTGGCTCCGGCCGGCGTAGAAGAAGACCCGCGCAACGAACTCGTTAACCGCCTGCTGGAGCACGAGAAATTCAAGTCAGCCGCGCAGATGCTCTTGCAGAAACAGCAGATCGAAGATGCCGTGCTCAGCAATCCGGCAATTCGCGAGTTCATGCATGCCGAAGGAACTGAGCCCGAGCTCGACGCCGATGTGATCGATCTCGTAAAAACGTTCCAGCAGATCTTGGACCGGGCCCGCACGCGGCCGATTTTGGAAGTGGACGAAGAGACCGTGACGGTCGGCCAGATGATCCAGTACCTGCACCGCCGTCTTTCTCTGGAAGATCGTCCCATCCGCCTGAAGCAAATGCTTCGCAACGTGCCATCGCGACAAGCCCTTGTTTGCATGTTTCTGGCGCTGCTCGAACTGGTGCGACTGCAGGCGATTCAGGTGAGACAAGAGCACGTTTTCGGCGAAGTGCTGGTTCGCAAGCACTCGCATTTCGAAGAAGTAATGACAGAGCAAGCGGCTGTCCGCGACGATTGGAAGTAAGGCCCGTCCGCCGCGAACTGCGAAAATAGCGAACGACCAAGGACAAACGACGAACGACGATTACCTATGCCCCTTAAGCCCCAACTCGAAGCCATCATCTACGCGGCGGAAACGCCGATTTCCATCGAGCAGATCATCCCGCTCGTGAAGGACTCCGTCCTCGCGGAAGCTCCCGGCATCGATCTTGCAGAGATCAAATCGCGTGTCCGCGCCATGATCGAAGAGATTGCCGCCGATTATTCCAGCTCAATTCACGGGATCGAAGTCCGTCAGGTGGCGGGCGGATACCGGATGTCCACCAAGCCCGAACAGCACGACGTCGTGCGCGCTTTTGCCAAGAGCCTCAAACCTCCATTCCGGCTCTCGCTCCCCGCGCTTGAAACTCTCGCGGTCATCGCCTACAAGCAGCCCGTAACCGTCCCCGAAATCAGCGAGATTCGTGGCGTTGATTCTGGTGGCGTCATCGCCACTCTCCTCGATCGCAAGCTGATCACGACCGCGGGCAGAAAGGCCGTGATCGGCCGCCCCATTCTCTATAAAACCAGCAAGGATTTCCTGCTGCGCTTCGGGCTCAAGGACATTCACGAGCTACCGAGCATGGACGAGTTCGAGAAGCTCCTGGCGGAATCCTTTCAGAGCGATTTGCTTCCTGCGGAAGCGTCCGCTGCCGACGCTTCAGCGGATCCTCGACTCGCATCCGACACCTTCGATGCGGCTGTCACTTATCAGGAAGAAGCCGATCCTTCCGAAGAGCAAGACGAGCACACCGGAGCCCCGGCTAGCACCGAGCAGGAATAATCATGCCAGCAGAGCGTTTACAGAAAATCATTGCAGCCGCCGGTGTCGCTTCCCGCCGCAAAGCGGAAGAACTCATCACCAGTGGCCGCGTGCAAGTCAACGGACAACCGGTCACGCAACTCGGCAGCAAAGCCGACCCTGAGCAGGATCATATTCGCGTTGACGGCAAACTCATTGAGGCGCCGGAGCGGTTTTCCTATCTGGTCCTGAACAAACCGAAGGGGTATGTGACGACGGTGAGTGATCCGGAAAAGCGTCCCACCGTCATGGACCTCGTTCGCCAGGTAAAAGGTCGGGTCTACCCGGTCGGCCGACTGGATTGGGCCAGCGAGGGCTTGCTGCTGATGACCAACGATGGCGCACTCGCGAATGCCCTGATGAAAGCGGCATCGCACGTCGCCAAAACCTACGTCGTCAAAGTTGCCGGCGTGCCCGACGAGGCAAAGCTCGACAAGCTCCGCGCTGGCGTATCCATCGCTGAGAAGGGCGGCCGCCGCGTCCGCACCGCTCCCGCTCAAATCAAACTGATCCGCGAAGGCGACAATCCGTGGCTGGAAGTGATCATCATTGAAGGCCGGAACCGCCAGGTCCGCAAAATGTTTGAAGAGGTCGGGCACCACGTGGAGAAGATTCGCCGCGTTCAGTACGGCCCTCTGATGCTCGATGTCCCGCCGGGAGAATTTCGCAGCCTGACGTTCGAAGAAGTGGCCAAACTGAAAGCCGCCGCCTCCGGGTCGAGTGCCGCGCAACGCGTGGAGAGACCAGTCATATCGAAGCCGGCCGCAACTAAGAAGTTGCCGTTCCAGCAAAAACCAGGCATGGCGCGCAAACCGTCGTTCGGGAAAAAGCCTTCTTTCGGGAAGAAACCCTCCTTCGGCGGCAAACCGGCATTTGGCAAGAAGCCTTCTTTCGGTGCAAAGCCGGCATTCGGTGGTAAGCGTTCGTTCGGAGCGAAACAGGCTTTCAGTGACAAGCCCTCTTTCGACGCTAAGCCGGCATTTGGCAGCAAGCCGCCCTATGACAAACCGTTCGGCAAGAAACCGGCCTACGGCGAGAAGCCAGCGTTTGGCGCGAAACGCGCCTTCAGCAAGAAGCCAGCTTTCGGTGGTAGTAAACCCGCATTCGGTAGGAAGCCGTCCTTCGGCAGAAAACCTGCCTTTGACCGGAACGTCGGCACCGGAGAGGGAAAATCTTTCGACAGAAACGCGGAACAAACTCAACCGCGCTCTTTTGACAAGAAACCGTCGCGAACGTACTCGTCATCATTCAGTAAGAAGCCGTCGCGCGGTCAGAAGCCTTCATTTGACAGGAAGCCATCGCGCACACAGAGACCGACACGATTTCAGAAACCCGCGCGCAAACGAAGCTAGCGCTTCGCCTCTGGGATCATGGGAAGCCGCGCCGCGCCATACAGGCCGGCATCGCTTCCCAACAAGGCACGCGTGATGATGGTCTTATTGCCCGGGCCGGGCTCGACATGGGCCGACGCACCCTGATTGCTCGCGAGTGGGTCCGGCGGCGCCGTCGCGGCATACACCATGCAACGCTGCCGCAACTCCTCGAATATCGTCGGAGAAAACGCTTCCCATGCGCTCGATACTCCGCCCCCGATTACGTAGATCGGCAGATTGAGCGAGTTCACCATCGCGGAAAGAACAATTCCCAAACTGCGGCCTACCCGCCGGTAAATGCGCCGCGCATCTTCGTCCCCCTGGATGGCCAGGTTATAAAGTGACTTCGCGCTGAACTCAGCATCCGAATGAGCCGATCTCGCGAGGGATGAGTTACTGTTCGCTGCGATGTCTTCTCTCGCCATCCGGACCACCGCTGTCGCCGAAGCATATTGCTCCAGGCAACCTCGATTGCCACATCCGCAAGGATGGCCCTCGGGCTCAACAGTTGTGTGTCCAAACTCGCCGGCCA
>Ga0265338_10003312_pt1 | contig 22813 bp, 15 predicted proteins | sample 42126metaG_FD_193579 | JGI IMG/M metagenome (GOLD analysis project Ga0265338, IMG submission 193579) | Rhizosphere microbial communities from Carex aquatilis grown in University of Washington, Seatle, WA, United States - 4-21-26 metaG | ecosystem: Host-associated > Plants > Roots > Rhizosphere... | reverse complement strand
GCTTCTCTTTTCAATGTGTCGCTGCTGAACAGATCTCAACCGCTATCACTAAAACGGTAGAATCCGGTGATCGTTTTAAATAATCGTCTGCTGCCCGTAAAGTTGGTAGAGCGCCTGTACATCCTAAACCTACCAAGTCCAAAGTATGAATATTTTCCGGCAAACCAAGCCGCTGGCTCACATAAGTGCTTAAACCTGGACAAAGATACCCCGTACAAGTGCATACAAAAACCGCATCAATATCCTGGACCTGGCGGTCTTTCTTATTAAAGATCTTCTGCACAGCATTAACAGATAGATCTACAGCTGATTGTTCGAAACGTTGCATTTTTTCATCCGGCGATTCTGATAACAGGACTTGCGGATCGTCCCACGCAAAATACCGACGATGAATTCCATCATCCAATAAAAATTTCTTATAAAGGTCCAAAGCGCGTTCGGACAAATTCACCTGCTCAGTTAAGACAGTTAAAACTTCCTGCTGTGTCATACTATTGGAAGGATTATCAGTTTCAACGTCTAGAATAATTGTTTTTAAACTCTGCCGCTTGAAGGCCATACTCAACGTCTTCCTTTATAGAAATCCTGGTTCTATTAAAAATAGTCTCGATCAAAATGGATTTAAGCGCTGGAATAAACGCACATATGTCTACCAGCCAAGGATTTTTCAAGATCGTATGCCCTATCCGCGCCCAACGCATCTGTTTCTTTAATTCTCTCTGCATCGGCTTAACTTTTGATTTTAACCCTTTTTGATACTCATTGAATCTATGCGCACAATCCTTAGCTGTGCTTAAAGCAATAGCCATCCCATCCCCCGTAAAGGACGGGATGACCATGCGCTGATCTCCTAAAAAGTAAACATTCTCATGATCATTCTGAGATGATATGAATCCATAAGGAATGTATCCTACTGCACATACCTGCTCATTAAAATCCGCCTCTTGTAAAACAAGGTCCAATTCGTGATTGGAACGGCGTAAAAAAGCAATGGTTTCATTGAAATCGCCATGCAATGTTTTATAAACTGCCTTTTTAATGACAAAGCAAAAATTAACAACACCCCCTTCGACAGGACAGATCCCCGCATAACCTGCGGGGAAAGTAAACAAAACCGTTGTTTCCTTATCTACTTGACTAGAATATTTTAATTGAATATGCGTCTTAAACCCGATATACGAATTATCTCTTCCTATTCTCTTATGTTCTTTTGAATAATCATGTTTTCCTGTCGCCATAAATACATGCCTGGCATAAAGATCCCCTTTATTTGTTTCGATCTTAAAAGAACCAGCATCCTTCTTATAATCCACCATACATATGCCCCTAAAAACTTCTGCACCTGCCTGCTTGGCATTATTTAAAAGATCTTCGTCCAGCTTATAACGCGATATGCCCCGGCCCGGAAAAGTAAAATTAAATATAGCATTTGAACGTCGTGAGAATAGTTTAAAATATTTGATAACAGGACAATCATCGTCCAAAAGTATCCCCATCTCTTTCAGATATGTATGGGCTTCAAAACTCAAGAATTCTCCGCAGACTTTATGATGTGGGCCATGGGTCTTCTCAAGGACCGCGACTTGGTGTCCAAGTTTTGACAGATGGTATGCAGCGGTTGACCCGGCAACACCTCCACCGATAACAACGCACTCATAACGATTGTTCATAACGGACTCCATAACGAAAATTTGGATACCACGAGATCTTGGTCGAACCTAAATTAAGTTCCGCTTGAGTTAAGAGATCGATCCAATCTTTGCGGCGAAAACTGCGGGCAACGGATAACGGAGCATCATGACAAATGACATGATTAAGCCTGGCCAATTTGACAAAACATATAGCAAAATAATACGCGAATGCTCGACGATTAAGATCAGAAATAGACCAGCCGATATGCGCGTGTGTTGTCATCCACCGCATCAGCTTTACAATTTCCTGATCAGTCAAATGATGCATGGTCAGTGAACTAATAATGATATCGTAGGTCGTTCCATTATTGGCAAAGATATTGCCATGGATAAAGTTGATCTTAGATGTGGTTAGTTGAGAGGCCGCAACGATCACTTCTGGATTCAGATCGATCCCTGTTAATGCCAAAGGAATATTCCTTTTTCGTCCGTAATCCTCGATCCGTCTTAAGATCTCCCCGTCCCCGCATCCGATATCCAGGATACTGATCTCGTGATCGTGGCCATGACGATCCAAGAAATATTTGACCGCATTCATCGTCGGCCAATAACCCAACGTACATATATTAACGGTCATTAATTCTTGGTACGTCTGCCTCAAGAGATCAGCATCTATTTCAGGGTCATCGATGTATTCTTTCTTATCACTCCGATGGGAAAGTTTGATCATAATTTCCTTTTTGTATCAATCTACCATATGTCATATTATATATCCATAAGCAAAAATCCAAGAAGGACGCTTCTAGGTTCCCGTCAACGGTCAAAACAAAGCCTCTGCAACTTTATTATTTCCAGAGGTTTATGTTATTTAAAAAATTAAGGTCGCTGGCGGGAGGATGTTACAGCCTTTTTGACGGATTCGATCGCAAAAAAATCTAAATACATGTGGCTTTAATTATTGTGGAAAGTTCAATATCTGATCCTTAATACCCTGTTGGATGACATCTAAGTGCGCATAAACTTTCTGGGATCTATATACCGTTGCGCTTAAGGCAATAAATAGTGCCCCTACAAAAAATGGAAATATCTCAATTAAAAGCCCTTTGCCCAATATTACCAAGATGATATTAAAAGCAATCAAAACCAAGCGGGCTTCGGATACGCCAAAATAACTAAAACTTATTTTAAAATGGTTCGTTATGGCAAAATCCATGAGCGTGTGGACCATAAACCCTGCTGAAAAAGCTAAAGCAAATAAAGACCATAACAAATAAGATGGAGGCAATAAGAATGAGTACCCCATAACAATGGCGGATAAAAAAACATAATCCAGAAAATGATCCATATAAAATCCCCATTTGATAAGCCCCGTATTACGCTTACGTCCTATCGCTCCATCAAGCATATCAGTGATGTATTGTAAAAATATGAAAACACTAAATAGCAATAACCAGCGCATGTCCGCTTTTGCCAGGTAACCGGCCATAACGATGCCGGCAGACCAAAAAATAGTCATTAATGTTAAGTGAACGGTACTTATTTGTGATGGGATATATGGTAAAACAGCATCAATAAACTTCTTCTCATAAGGAACAAGAAAGTGGACCAACTCTTTCTTATCCCCCGCGAACTCTTGTATTTTAGGTAGTGTAGTCACTTCTTCCATGCAAACCCCCCTTGTTTATTATATTGCATGTTCAAAAACATACCTGCTACCAGCGATCGGTAACCCTCGCTCTAAACTCAAATCTATAATGATCGGCAAATGATCTGACGCCAATCTATCCAAAGCGGTATGTGATACTTGAATAGAACTAACACAAAATTCCGGTGTCACAAAAATATGATCGATGCGTCTAATTGGGTAACCCGTGAACCATGTTTTAGAGGGTTTGTGACCAGCCAGCATCAATTGACTGTCTTTAAATCTTTTACAAATTTCTTTATAAACAGGTGAATTCGGCGCCGTATTTAAATCCCCACATAAAATAATGGGCCCGCTACAGTCAGGATGCTGTAACCAATCACTACTTAAAAGCGTTTTTGTTTGCAAGAGCTGTTCCTTGGGCCATAAGCTCAAATGAGTATTGATGATATTAACCTTTGTCCCTTGATAATCAACCATGACCCAAATAGCTCCACGGGATTCTATGAATGCTTTACCCCATAATTTTGGCAGAGCATCCTTTTTGATCAATGCCATCGGATACCGGCTCAAAATGGCATTCCCAAATTGCTCATCTTTATTACAAAAAGCAGGATGAAATTGAAAAGACATCTCCAATCCCTTGGCAATTCTTTGTGCCTGATCGATCCCAAAAGAGCGCAATCGACCTGCATCTAATTCTTGTAAAGCCACGACATCGGGATTGTACCGTGAGATCACACGGACAATACGGTCAATTGAAATACGTCCGTCCATCCCTTGGCAGCCATGAACGTTGTAACTCATGATCCGTAAAGTTTTTAAAATGGCAGGGTCGGTATCAGGGTTTAAGAACTTAAAAAAATATTTTTGATTTAAGAAATCCTCAGCTGCCCTTCGTAAATTAGTTGGCCGTAAATAATTCTTGCCATTGGTCTCAATATTCACATCCAAAGGTAGAAGCGCAAACCCCTTAGTTTCTTCACGACCGGCACCCGCGTGAGCGCCATATTCAAAGGCAAAGCTAATGGCTATTTCACCTTTACACCATCCTAAAATAATAAAATCTCCTGCGTCGGGATGATAACAGGCCCGCAAAACATCTTCTGTCACCTCTTCAAGAAAAGAATGATCCTCGCCAAAAACTTGACCGCTCTCATCCGGAAGGATGAACTGACCACGTTTCGTCCATGCCAAAGCTTTGTTATTTCCCTGGCGCGTGATCACCAAAGGAATTTTGGCCTCGTCCACTAATTTTTGCGCAAAAAGATCGATCTCTGATTTTTCTAACTTTTTCTGCGGATAAACATGTCCCATAGGCCCCATGGCCGTGACGATCGCCTCAGACGTAATAAATATTTTTTTCACTGCCTCTTCAAGAGTACAGCCATTCTTAATCAAATACGGCACCGTTTTATCCTGCCCATGATCGCTGTAAACCCATAAATCGTAATCACGATAAGGGGATCTCTTGATCGCACGATCAATACGCCTGATTGCATCATCAACACCTTGAAGCGACCAGTGTGCAAACTTAGAAGAAGGACCCCGGCAATGCGCCTGTTCATCGTATCCCAACAAATTAAGATGAATAACGGGCATGCCCCGCATAATATCCATAGATGCTCCGGCAGTGATGAACTCACGAAGGCAAACACAGATCAAGGCCCTTAGCCAAATAATGTCCAATTCTCTTAAGAATGACCTTCCCTTTAATGTCCCACGAATGCATTCAAATACGGCAGTGACACCTTCAATGATCACGAGAAAGAAAGTTCTTATAAAGACATCAATGTATAAGATCATCAAGAATGGGAATACAAATGGGTTCATGGCATGCAAAACTCCGCTCCAACCCAAATTCCCCCAGCAACAATGCGCTTCCTGGGCTCCCCCAGCAAAGATGTTGGAATATGAACTTCCCCCCGACAATAGTCCGTCGCCTTTTTTCTTTAGTTCTGCCTCTAATGAAGCCACATATGTACTCTCATTCATTTTGATAGGCTGGCCGGTTTTATGGTCAACAAAACTAAAAGCTGGGACGCATGTTTTAATTCCGTAAAATAATTCTCCCTGGACTGCGGGAGTATTGGAAGGCAGGCCGGAATAAAAAGGATGGGTGGCGTAACGCTCTTTCTGAAGAAGAGAATTCAAGAATGGCAGGTGCCCCTTTTGAAGAGCTCGCTGGTATTGAGTTAATGATAAACCATCGATCTGGACCATCACCAGCCCTGGCTTGTCATCAGCTTTATTAAACCTTGATAATCTCAACAAACGGATAGTCCACTCGCTGCGGCTAAAGAAAGAACGTGCATTTCTAAAGAAAACTTTAATATGGGTGATCATGGTTGGTCCGTAAACTCATTGCTTTTACTTTCTTCATTGAGGACTGAATTAACCACTTTTTGAATTCCAAATAACTTGCCCCAAGTTCCTTCTCCGAACAGATAGGCCAAAACACCTGCTGCCCCTAAAAGTTCCACGCCACCTAATATTAGAGCAACAACAAACTTCATTTCATTGCTCCACCTCGAATAGGTAAAGAAAGCTGTTTGGATCAATGATACGCCATTGATAAGGAACACAAAAGAAACAAACACGAGCAAAGCCCCCAAAAAGAAGAGCCTTGTTTTCTTCACTCCAAGGACATATGCCTGAGCAGCTCTTATTTTCATCAAAGAGGACCTGCTTTTAATTTTCCTGAAAATAGTCAGGAGAAAAAAAGCAGAAGCCAACTGTTCAAATAACCGGCGCATAGAAGTGCCCATATTCACACCCTTATTTATCAAGAATTATTTACGTTTAGCTCCCATAAAATAACCCAATAAAAGAGATGCTGCGGCAGCCCCGGCGATATAAACCCATGGATCTTTATGCACCCGTTTATCAACGTCCCCAGCTATTTCTAATACTTTTTCTTTCCCCTGTGCGATAGCCTCTTGCGCATGCTCTACTCCGGACGTCATTGCCTCCCGAATATGGGCATACTTATTGACCATTAGACCTTTCAATTCATCTCTTTTATCTTTGGCCGCCTCATTCAAGAGTTCGAGAGCTTCGCTGATCTTTGCATTGCTTGTTCTGGCTTGTGTTTCTGTTGTCATAGGACCTTCTCCTTTATTATGTTTAACTGTTTAAAAACTATTTTTTCGACAAATTATAATCCTGATAAAATCAAAATTTATTTTATTAAAGTATCAAGGATGAATCAATTGTACCGGGGTATAACAGGCAGGTTAGATCATGTTAAAAAAGATTCAACCAATGGAACATCCATAAAGAAATAATTTTTGATGTTTTTATATTAAAAAGCTATACTTTTACGGTTCGACGACAAAGCTACCTATGAAAAGTACGGATAACCGGATCAATCGTATTCTGAATAAAATAGCCCCCATTCTCCTATTGTTGGCGGGCGTTGCTTTGCTATATATTTATGTAAGACCTGCAATAAAAGAGACCCCGTTTTATATTTGGATAATGAATTATATCTATTACCCTTCTCTGACATGCATTACCAACATCTTTTATAAGAAGATATTTTTTGTTGCGGTTGCTATCATCTTCTTATTGGAGAAATTATTTCCCGCCAAGCAGGCTCAACGAATCCTTAGCGCTTCCCTTATCCAGGATGCTGTATGGCTGTTCCTCGAAGCTTGTTTTGAAGCGACAGTCGTTATCGCCTGGGTCAATTTCCTCAGCAATATTTATAAACAACATTTCGACTTTTTAACCATCGGAGCTATCCAACAACTCCCCTCAGGCCTAAAATTTATCATAGGTGTTACAGTATCTGATTTTATTCTTTGGTTCCATCATTGGGTACGTCATAAGGTCCCTTGGTTTTGGGAGTTTCATGCTCTGCATCATTCCCAAAAGGAAATAAATATGTTCACAGACCTGCGTTATCACGTAATGGAATATATCATTGCCAAGACCATCTACACTTTCCCGCTTTTAATAATGGGAGTTGAACCTAGTAATGTCATCCTCTTTGCTGTATTTCATACTTGGTTTACTCATTTGTATCATGCCAACATCAGATCCAATTTCGGACCTCTGCGCTATATTTTTGTCACACCGCAATCCCATCGCATCCACCACTCCATTGAACTGCGCCACAAAGATAAGAATTTTGGGGTTCTTTTTAGCTTTTGGGACCAAATATTCAACACCCAATATCGTGGATACGATGAATACCCGGATACGGGGATCACTGATGAACTCTTTCCTTTAGAAGGATCGATCAAAGGATTTAATCTCCTTCTAAATCCTATCCGCCAACATATTTATCCGTTTCAAGCCATCTTCCAAAAATATTTCCATAAAATATAAAAGTAATACTTCTCCACATTTAATGGCTTCAACTATTAAAAATTACTGCTAAAATCAAATTATGCTTTCAGTAGAAATAATATTACTAATCATTGCCGCGTTATTATTCCTTAGTGTCGCTGCCAGCAAAGTCTCTAACCGCTTCGGCGTGCCCGTACTTTTGTTATTCTTGACCATTGGTATGTTAGCCGGATCAGAAGGCATCGGTGGTATTTATTATAACGACCCTTGGTTAACTAAAACATTAGGGACAATTGCCTTGGCCTTCATTCTTTTTTCCGGCGGCTTTGAAATGGACAAAAAAGATATCAAGCATATCCTCTTGCCCGGCCTTAGCCTTTCTACAGCCGGTGTATTATTGACTGCTTTGTTTGTAGGTTTATTTACAACACTTGTCTTTAAATTTTCCCTGATGGAAGGTTTATTATTAGGCGCTATTGTATCTTCGACAGATGCCGCTGCTGTATTTGATGTTTTAAGGTCAAATAAAGTAGGATTGCAAGGAAGGCTACAACCGCTCCTGGAATTTGAATCTGGCAGTAATGACCCTATGGCTGTTTTCTTGACAGTAGGGATTATTAATCTATTGCAACACCCCAGCCTCTCTCCTATTTACCTTATTCCAGAATTCTTTTTAGACATGGGAATTGGTGCTGTATGCGCTTTTGCCTTAGGGCACGCTGGTATTTTTATTATCAATCGGCTTAATCTAAATAATAGTGGGCTTTATCCTGCGTTACTTATATCACTTGTACTTTTTATCTATGGAGCTACCACCTTTATCCATGGCAACGGGTTTCTTGCCGTTTATATTGCTGGGATCATCATCGGCAATGCCAATTTGATCCACAAAAAGACCATTAAGAACTTCTGTGACGGCACTGCATGGCTCATGCAAATTATTATGTTTCTAATGTTGGGCTTACTGGTTTTTCCATCAAAAATTGTTCCAGTCATTGGTATTGGACTTTTAGTTTCAATATTTCTAATATTTATTGCCCGTCCTTTAAGTGTCTTTATTTCCCTTGGTTTAACAAAAATGAATGTACAGGAAAAAACATTGATTGCCTGGGTAGGATTACGCGGGGCTGTTCCAATTATCCTTGCGACATTCCCGCTACTGGCTCACGTCCCCAAAGCAGATATGATCTTTAATATCGTATTCTTTATTGTCCTTGCTTCCGTGCTGCTTCAAGGAACAACGCTACCTATGGTTGCCAAACTACTAGGAGTCAATGTCCCTCTTAAAACCAAACGTAATTATCCAATTGAATTTGAACACTCTGAAGAGATCAACGCCAATTTGGAGGATTTAATCGTTCCGTACAATTCCAGTGCTGTTAATAAACCTCTTTTTGAACTTGGAGTCCCTAAAGGTTCTCTTATTGCATTGATTTGTAGAGACGAAAAATATTTTATCCCGGATGGGAGCACGGTACTCAATGGGGGAGATGTTCTTCTTGTTATTGCAAACAACCAAGACCTGCAGAAACTTCAATCAATCCTTAATCACTTAAAAAATAAAGAATTGCCTTCATAAGTTTTAAGGTCCCTTCACCTTTCTGTTAAATCCTCACTTTTTCAACTTTTAGTTAATCAAAAAATTATCCATTGCAATATTTTGCCTCTCTTTTTGCCGTTAGTTAATCTTTGGAACTCCCGACGAGAAACTGCCTTTTTTATCTGCCCTAAGCCTTTAGTTTGTTAGGACATAAAAAAATCCGGTGGTTTTCTCCACCAGATATCTACTCATATCTCAATGCCTCAATCGGATTAAGTCTTGAAGCCTGCTTGGCTGGCCAAAGCCCAAACACTACTCCCACGGCCAAAGAAAATACTGTAGCAAGAATTATAGAAAACAAAGACACCACGACTGACCATTTGGCCAAAAAGGTAATTAAAATTGAAGCTCCCCCACCAAGCACAATGCCAGCCACTCCTCCCATAAAAGACATCAATACCGCCTCAATTAAAAATTGAACCATAATATCGTTAGTATTAGCACCTATAGCCTTACGCAATCCTATTTCTCGTGTTCGCTCAGATACTGATACCAGCATAATATTCATAATTCCTATTCCACCCACCAAAAGAGAAATAGCCGCAATCGCTCCTAACAACAGAGACATAGTCTTTGTCGTTGATGTCAGCATGTTCTTAATATCAGCCATATTGAAAATGGAGAATGAATCCTTCTGGTCTTGGGTGATCAAGCGGTGGCGTTTTATAATAAGTTTGCTTATTTCATCCTGGGCAGCATCAATTAAGTCTGTACTTTTTGCCTCGACATAAATTGAATCAATGTACTGTTTGCCAAATAGGCGATACATGCCCGTAGTTACAGGAATAATCACCGTATCATCCTGATCTTGTGGACCAGTAGTACCCTTGGTGGGCAAAATACCTATAATTCTAAAGTTAATCAAATTTATCTTTATAGTTTGACCGATGGGATCGACATTTCCAAATGTGTTTTTTAAGACCGTTGCCCCGATCAAGGCCACCTTATCTCTCATTTTTACTTCTTCTTCAGTAAAAAACCTGCCTGTAACAGGTGTAGCAGAACGTATTGCTTCATAGCTGACGTCAACGCCCTCAACTTTGGTGTTCCAGTTTTTGTCCTGGTAGACCACCTGTGCTCTTCCTGATACAGAAGGGCTCACACCCTTCACATAATCACTTAATTTCGCAATTGTCTCAACATCCTGAAAAGTAAAGCGCGTCGTTGTCCCTGCCTGTAAAGACACCGCTCCTGATTTTGCAGCTCCAGGACTTATGACAAGAAGATTAGAACCCATTGATGCCAACTGCTTTTCAATGGAGGTCTTGGCCCCTTGACCAATGGCCAGCATGGCAATGACCGCAGCCACACCGATCATGATTCCTAAAATGGACAAAAATGTACGCATTTTATGGGCCATCATGGCAGAAATCGACTGACGCATATAATCCAGAAAATTCATCCCGCTGGAAACTTTATTTCTGGAATTAGATAAGACATCTTTAATGGACTCTGCTTGATTATTTAAAATGTCCTTATTTTGAGAAATAACTCTATCTGAAATGATCTGCCCATCCTTCATCTGAATGATCCGTTTGGCATGAGCAGCAATGTCAGGCTCATGCGTGACCATGACAATCGTTTTGCCTTTTTGATTGAGGCCCTTGAGAATAGTAATAATTTCTTCCTTTGATTTGGAATCCAGATTACCCGTGGGTTCATCGGCGAATATAATATGAGGATCATTCACCAGGCTCCTTGCAATGGCCACCCGCTGCTGCTGACCGCCTGACATTTCATTGGGCCTATGAAACATCCTCGAACCTAAGCCAACAGCCTCTATTTCATTCTTTGCTTTTTCCTTCCAATGCCGCTTCCCGGCATAAATCAAGGGAAGCTGGGCATTTTCCAGTGCGGTCATTCTTGGCAGCAAATGAAACTGCTGAAAAACAAACCCCATCAGCTGATTACGGACAAAAGCCAATTGTTTATCTGAAAATTTTGTTATGTCTTCCCCGCTGAGGAAATATTCACCGGAATCCGGCCTATCTAGCAAGCCTAAAACGTGCATGAGGGTGGACTTGCCCGAACCAGATGCCCCCATAATCGCCACAAACTCGCCTTGAGCGATCTTCAAAGACACGCCACGCAGGGCCTCGACCTTTGTATCCCCCATTTGATAAACTTTATATAAGTCCTTTGCCTCGATCATAGTTACGACGGCGGCGGCCCGCTCTGTTTGTTCTTTTTAGAGAAATTTGGCATAAATGGATTACTGCTTTTACTACTGCTTGGAGGAATAAACTTCTTTGTTATGAGCAAGACCTTGTCCGTTACTGTCAAGCCATCAAGGATTTCATAGTCCTTGTCATCAGTTATTCCTAATTTGACTGTGCGTTTCATGGGATGCTTGATGTCATCTCCCTCGAGTAAGACATAGTTTCCATCATAGCCTTTCTGGATCGCATCTGCCTGCAACAGAAGCACATTCTCTTTGTCAGCCGTCTCAAAATCAATCGAGACATTCATACCTGAACGGAAAAACGTCGGCACGACCTTGGGAAGCAAATCGACATTGTAGATCGTCACATTATTGACGGTCGAAGATTCATAATAAATATGTTCGACCGTCGCCTCTATTCTCTGATCAGGATAGGCATCCAGACTAATAAATGCTTTTTGACCAAGTTGGATCTTGCCGATATCCGTTTCATCAACCTGTGCCCGGACAATTAAGTGATCGGATAAAACAACCACATCGTCAGTGGTGGTCACGGTCTGCCCTGGCTGTATGGTCGCAACAATAACTTCTCCATCGATAGGAGAAAGAATCGGTATTGGCTTATAAATTTGCTTCCAATGATCCAAAACCTCTGAACCCTGTCCCTGAGCTGCATCTAAAAGGGCCGCTCTTTCAGTAGAACTCATCCAACCTAAAATTTGCCCAACTTTTACCTTCTGTCCTTCCTTAACTAAAATGTTTTCAATGCGTCCATTAACTTGAGGCTTGACTTCAAGCCTGTTTTGAGGAAGAACTGTTCCTGTGGTGGAGATAAATGTTTGGATTGTCCCTATGTGGGGAGAAATCACTTGAATGATTTCAGGTCCTTGGGCTGACTTCATTTTAAACATCACGAATATTGAAATCACCAATAGACTTAAAACTATCAGCACTATTCTCAATTTGTTATTGAACATATTCTAATTTCTCCCCTTTGGCTGCAATCCAATTGGCCTCGGTCAGCAGTGTATTAACTTGTGCACTTAGATAACCCGTCTTAGCCTGTACCAGATTGTCCTCGATAATGGTCCAGTTATCATAGTTCATAAATCCTGTTGAGAATTCGACATTGGCTATTTCGGAACGCTCTTGGGCTGCGGCCAATTGTTTCTTTTGCACATCCACCGTTCCAATGGCATCTTGCAGGGATACCCATTCTTGTTGCAGTGTCACAACAACACTATCTTTTTCACTACGCTCATTCTCACCGAGTTGATTCAATGTAGCCTTGGCTTGATCTACTTGGGCCAATCGTTCACCTCCTTCAAATAAGGGAAATGACACCGTCAAGCCAGCATCCCATTCATTATTGGAAGGGGCCCAATGGTCCCCCGTTTTGCCAGCCCCACCTGAAACACTTAAAGAAGGAAATAAATTTCCATAGGTGGATTTAAGGGAGAAGGCAGCGGCGTTTTTTTTGGCAACGAGCTGCAATAAAGATGGATTATCTTTGGCCAACGCCTCAAAATCAGGCATCTTTTCTTCAGTATTAATAACTACAAAATCACCTTTAACTGTCATGGGAACAAATTCTGTGCGTCCCATTTCTTTGGTCAATTGCTTTTGGACCAGACCAACATCCCTTTGAGCTTGGGCTTCCTGAAATTCAGCTTGAGCTAAATTGGCCTCTGCTGTCAACAATGCCCCCTCATGCTCATGGCCTGATTGATATCGTAGCTTGATTAAACCTAGATTATCTTTTCTTATTTTGACAATATCCTCTGTCACAAGGACTAATTGCTGAGCGTACAGTAAATTAACAAAAGCCGTTCTGAGTCTTAACCTGACCTGGGAAGAAGTATACCTATAACTCTGTTGAGAGGCTTTTACCGTCTCCTGGGCTGCTTTAACATTGTTGACTGTTTTAAAACCATCGAAAATCAATTGGGAACCCGTGACCTCATAGGAAAATGAATTTGTTGTTTGAACTACAGCTTTTGATCGGGAAGCACTTACATCACTGGTAATTTGAGGAAGAAGTGTGCTGGCGGTGATTCTCTTACTGGCTTCGGATTCTTTAACTATATCTTGAGCAGCTATTAAATCAGGATGGTTTAAGGCTGCTTCTTTAATACAATCTTGCCAGGTAAGAACTTCTTCGGCATTTGCCACACTATAAGGAATAGCCAAAACCGCCAAAAGAATAAGATAGAATTTCCAACGATACATAGCCTTCACCGAATTAAACCCTTTTATTGGGTCAACTCTTTTTTCATCTTGCTGATATGTTCTTCAAAATGCGCAAGAAATTTACTAAATTCTTCTTCTGGAATAAGAGTGACCATCCTTTCTTGTTGCGGTGGCCCTGACATAACAATAACACTGTCCCCAGGTTTAATTTTCATAGCCTGTCTTGCTTCTGCTGGAATAACAATCTGACCTTTTGTCCCTACCGGTACCTTGCCAAAGAATTTTGGAAATCCTTTCATGTTATTTTCTCCTATAATGATCCGTTGCCACATAAGTATGAATAGTAATACTATTCATACAAAACTTACCATGTTTTAAGCTCTACGTCAAGTCAGGAATTTATTCACAAAAAAGCCTCCGTGATATCTTACGGAGGCTTCTCGTAACTTATTTAAGAATTTTTTCTCTCTAAATTCTAATAAAAACTGGAGTTTTGCGCGGGGCTCTAATTCAAATTATTTTTTCTTTAAGTACCGTTACCCTCCTGTCAAATCTTGTAAAATCCTATCTTTTTCGATTTAGTTAATCTTAATACTTTCCGACGGAAAATCGCCATTATCCGACGACGCATCTCTTTACGTACCTGGGACATAAAAAATCCCCGATAGTTGTCGACATCAAGGATTTGTCGTAAGTAATTGTTTTGCAATGATTTACAAATACTGTGGTCGCTGGCGGGACAGCGTTAGAACCTGTTTCATGGCCTCAACTGCCTCGTAACACACCTAAATAAAAGTCAGAAACATCAGGAATATCAATTTTAGCTGGCTACTGGGGAACCCTCCTGAACATTCAACCCTAAGAATTGCCTAAGATCCGTCATCGGTTGGATATTAATAATCACCGGCACAAAACCTAGGGCATTCTGAAGCTGTTGGATTATTGCAGGATCAAGATGAAATTTGATCTCCCCGCCAACATTTCGTGTCTGGAAATTCATATTAGCAGGAGTCAAATCGATACCACCTGGATTCTTAACCCCGACCCCATTTGTTAAGAAAGAACTCTGAACGCGCCTATGGTTTTGCCCTACCATAGCGGCATCACCTCTCGCCGTCATTATTTCCATGGGCCAGTTTTGCTGCTCAAGGAAATCAACCATTAAATCAGTTATCTCATCTGTTTCGATAATATTGACCTCGCTCTTAAATTTCTCCTTAACCTTAGTATTTACCCACATATAAAATCCATCATCAATAGCAAGCCTACCTTCCTCGGAAACCTTTTTCTTCAACAGATTCACAATAAAAAGATACTTTTTAGATCCTCGCTCTATAAACATCGTAGCCAATTTCTGAAAATCAATATCCGGCTTTTTAACTTCTTGTTTTGTCTCCTGAACTGCCTCCTCTTTTTGCTTAAATTCTAATTCTGGGAATCCACCCTTCGCCTTAATGCTATCCGAAGTTACAATTAACGGATTATCTATCGTAATGGTTAGATTTCCATTCTCATCCACATTACCCGAGTCAAAATATTGATCTTTAAAAATTGTCGAAGTTTTCGTCACTTTGACCTGTTCATTTATTTTTTCTCCAAATGAATTTAAATATTCATATCCAGACGATCCCGGCTGAAGAACCAACCTCGGAACATATCGACTTAACTCTGCCAATGCCCGCCCAAAAACATAGTTCATATCATAACTAGACGAGTTATACCCGGTATATACATACGCACCTTCTTTCCCATAAACGATGACAGCATTGGCCACTTGCCTTCCAGAATCATTGTATATCTGAATGAAACCCGCATTAATCTCCATGGCATGCATTAACGGCATTTCTTTGTGAAGACCATTAGGATTAAAACAGCCTGGCACACCCAAGCCAGCCGTTGCTTCCCTCAAGAAATCTTTTTTCACAACAACTCTAAATTTGGATTCATCCTGAACTTTAATTACAACTTCTGATTCCTTCCGCTCAATGAAATGTAAAATATCCTCCAACCGGTCTTCGCGTTCTTGAGAAATATTAGAAACTGAAGATCTCAATCCTCCTAAAAATGTTTTAGCCTTTTCATAATTGTTAATTTCGCTAGCCATTTCAATGGTGACCTCTTGGCCATTTATTGTTTTTACTCCTAAGGCTAACGCAATTTCCACCATTTCAAATGATGCCTGCCTTATTGATTCACGTTTTTTCTCCTCTGTAATACCGGCAGATACATTAGTTGTAAATTCCACACCTTTTTCCCATAAGTCTCTTGAGTAACCAGCCGCAACCAATTCTTCCAATGTTTCCTTATTGGACTTTTCAAACTGTTGTCTATTAGCGTTGGATTTAGTTAAATTATTTTGATCAAACTCCATAATAAAAGCGTTAAGCTTAGCTTTGGCTTTGGCAAATCCCTCTTTATCTGCTTCATCATATTCCAAGAAAAGCACATTAAAGAAATCCTTAGCTACCTGACGCATCAAAATATTTTCATTAAAGGACAACTTGGATAGAACCGAAAGAATAACCAATACTTGTCTACTCGCTTCAGGATTTTTTAACAATGCCGTCTCTTTAGATGATAACTCACGTCCTAGGACATAACGCAAGAAACCATTTCTCATGCTCTCCAGCAATGTGGCTGATTTTTCCTGCGCCTTTCTTCTTGCTGAAGAGGTCGTTCCGGCATTAATCTTTTCAATCATTTGGTTTAACCCATCACGCGTAGCTGTCAAAGTTTTAACTAAATCCTGACTAAAGGTTGATTCTTCTTTTTGTTTCGCTAACAACGTATCAACAGCCATTAATTCCAAGAAATCATCCGCGACCTTCATTCTAAGGTTGAGGTCAACATCATTATTTACCATAAAATCACGAAAAGGCTGATACGCTTCATTGTTAATATTTGACTCTAACCAGCTCTCAATCATATTGACATAATTAGTCACGCCACTTTTAATGATTTCCTGCACCAAAAAAGCAATTTTCTCTGAACTTATGCCCAAAGAAGTCCAAGAACCACCGCTTAAAGATATAAAAGACAAGAGGGCGCTTAGATTGTTTTCATGTTTCTGCCATGCTACTAAATCTTTTGTTAAGTCCTCAGTCAACTGATTGTCGGCAATGACGTTCATTAACAAACTGTGTTGAAATGCTCTAGCCACATTTGGAGAGGCGGCAACAAGGGTATTAAAAAGCTCAACTATGGATGAATATCCTGTGCCCAAATCAGCATTATTAGTGAACGAATCAATCGATTTTTGAGACAAAGCTAATAAACATTCCTTCCTAAACTCAGGATCAGAATCGGTTCTTACTAATCCTATTAATGCATTTGTTGATAATGTACTTGACGCTTTCCCGAGAGATGAAATGGCTTCTATTCTCAACGCTTTTTCCTCATTAGAATCGCGCGCCAACCGTTCCAGTGATTGAACCGCTTCTTTATTGCCAATTACTCCTAAACTTTTTATACATGATTGGCGAGTTTCAACATCAAAACCGTCTCGGGTTAAATTTGCCAACAAAATCACCGCTTGCGTCGTCCCTGTCCTTTCTAAAGCGTCTACACCAAATTTTCGCACTGAGCCATCGGAGTCAACTTTCACACGTTTTGCAATTGCTTCAACCGCTTCGTTTGTTCCAATATGTTGCAACGACCAAACCGCATATTGTCGAACACGGCTTTCAGAGTCATTTTCTAAACGATCATTGAGCGCTTCAAACGACGAAGGCGTATTTATTTGGCCCAATGCGCTAACTCCTGCTTGGCGTACCGTCTCTTCTATGTCATTTTTGGCCCTATCAATTATTGCATCTACAGCGGCTTGACTTTCTTTATGATTCACCAATGAATTAATAGCTGTTACGCGTACGTTAACATTTGTATCGTTCACAACTTTATCAACCAAAGCGGACACCGCTTCAGGACTATTAAAAGTTGCCAACACTTCAACTGCTAATGTTCTGACTTTATGATCTTCATCGCTTAATTTTTTAACAAAAACATCTAAAGAAATCCTTCCTGAAATACGCCCTTTGGATCTCAATACTTTCACCGCTTCTATCCAAACAGCGGGGGATTGTTCATGTTCAACATTGTAACTTATCGCATCCACAGACTGCGGATCATCAATTTTACCTAACAATTCAACAATTTCTTTTCTCACCCAAGGATCAGCATCATTCTTAAGACGAGCAATAAAAAAGGCTATCGCTTGTTGATTCTTTTGATAACCCAATGCAACAATTCCCATTCGACGCACATATGCATCCTCATCATTTCTTGCTCTATCCATTAATGCTTCTACTACTTCGGGTGTGTTAATATATTTCAACGCATATGCCGCATACCCTCGAACACGCGTGTCAGAATCATTTTTGGATCTCTCGATAAAAAGATCTTTAGATTCTTGTGGAGCAATCTCTTCGAGTGCGGAAATAGCTGCTCGACGGATACGACTGTCGGCATCATTTTTTGCACGATCAGTAAGCACAGCCACTGCTTGCTCCTTAGTTATAGTTCCAAGCACCTTAATCGCATTCTGCTTCTCGTCTTCTCCATAACCATAAAATCTACTCAGCGTTAACGCTAAAAATATTGCGGGAACCTCTTCCGTACCAATTTGTCTAATCGTATTTAAAAATATCTGAATATATCGATCTCTATGCGTTGTGGCGCTTTCTACAATTAAATCCATTAATATTGGTATTACAGGTTTCACCGTTCTCGCCAGTTGAGGATTTGATGATAAAATTCCTCTCAATACATCAAACGACCATTCTTTCTTATATAAGCTCTGCTCGTCTAGTGCTAATAGTGATTTTGTTTCATCACACAAAATTTTAATTGCCTCAATTAAAGCCGGAGAGTGTTCTTCACTTATATCCGTTACAAAATTTCTCAAATAATCATGCTTTTCAAAAATTAATAGAATGATAGTTTTGCCAGCGGATGATTTTAATAAAGACTTAAAAAATAAATGCATGTAATCTTCATTTGCACGCATAAATTGAGACGAACTATTTCCTTGAAAATATTTTAATAAAATAGCGATACCTTCTTCTGGTAAACCATCCTCGTTCCATTTCTGTGCTATCGTGTTTAATAGCTCCTCAACTTTTGGCACAATCTTTTCTAGAGTATTATGACCCCATCCACCTTTATGGCTATTCACAAAACGCAGAAAGAATTCGACACACAAAGAGGGATACCCCAATCCAAACTGAAGAATATAATCCAACTCTTTTCTATCCCTCGCATCATAATTACGGTCATCAATGTTTGAGATCCTTTGAACCAAAAGAGGCAAAACTTGCCTCCTTGCATAGTCCGTTTTGGGTAGGGATTGTAGTTCTCTAGAAATATTATAATTGGAGGGTGCTTTACGAATACGCTCTATCAAAATATCGGCATTTTCATTGCTTAAGTTCTTAATTCGTTCAATTACAGCTAACTCAAAACTAACTGTCCAAGAATCATAGGGGGCATTGCGAATCCGCTCCATCATCTCGGGAAGAGCTCTTAAATCCGTTGGGTTAGATGCAGTTATTATGCTTAAAATTTGCTCGTGATTATAATAACCTCTTCCTTCCAGCCCTTGAATATGCGTGATAAGATCATCAACTGCGTTTGCTGCTTTAGGCCCCATCCAGACAAAAATATTAATAACATCAGAGGTTAACTCTGGATGGTCTTTTAATATTCCAAGTAGGCCCGGCAAAGCGTCTTCACCCACTCTGGCTAAAGCTCTTCCTAAGTAATGCATTCGATCGACAGATGCATATCCATATGTCCGCTTATGATATTCTAAGGTCTCCTGAAGCCATTCTTCTTGTAGCGTTCTTACCGCTGCTGGGCCAATAGTTCTGATAACATCCGCGGCTCTGGCCTCTCGTTGTTGATCTAAGTCTCGATTTTCATGCTGATGATACCGGGAGAAAAGCCGATCCAGAATTGGAAATATTTCCATACCATAACTCGCTAAGATTGCTTCTGGGACGTCCTCTCCAAGATCCAAAATATGATAAAAAGATTCATAGATTCCAGATGTGGAAGCTTGTATATCGTTTCGTTTCTTATAATTATCTTCCTGCGAAGTTTTAAAATCCTTTAATTCATCGTACAATTTTTGCTGCTGATTTTTGAGAAGGGTTAATCGCGCTTCCAACCCCGATATTTTCTGAGAATTCAACATCCTTAATAACGCGTTTTGTTCTTTAAGCGTACTTAACTGCCTTTGAACTTCATATATGTCTTTATTAAGCGAACCGTCTAGACCGACTTGCTGTTCTATCTCATTTTTCCGTTTGTACAACTGTTGATTAGATTGCTCCAAAGCATTTAAATCCTGCGCATTTTTTCCCAAAACTTTTAACCAATCATCTACCAGTCCAATGAACTGCCTCCTCGTTTCTTCTTTGTGAAAACTAAATAAAAAGATAATCTTCCTGATCTCTTCATAAGAAGGGGATGATAAAAGACGTTTTATCAATATTTCCACCTTCTTTTCAGAATCTAAATCACCAGTGTAAAAACTTCTTTCAACATCATTAACCTGAATTGAATTGGAGCCCCCATGATTTTCGACTGAATCTCCAGCTCCTTTTTGTGTTATCGTTTTATTTGTTTGATCAAGCCTTGCCTCAACAACCACCGCATTGTCGTCACTGATCATTGCCGCATCAGGCAGGTCGTTCGTAAATTTTATTATTTTTTCTGCCTCTTGCCCAATCATTGCGTAATTGACACCACCTGAGAAATATTTTCTAGGAATAGTTTCCTGCGTCACAAGGTCTTGTTCTTCTTTTATATAGTTATACACGCCTTTCTTGAATGCCTTCAGATAGCGTTGATAAATCTTCTCCTTTTCTTTTGGATCACTAATGTTAACACCAGCTACCTTATTTTTATCCGCATATACAAGCGATAAAATACTATCCTTAATTTTTTTCTTATACCAAGTAGCAAGGATAAGTGAGTTGTAAATCTGGCGGAGTTGGGCAAAGTTTCTGTTTTCGTTAATTTCTTTAGTAAGCTCAGGGATAACAACTTCTCGAACAATTTGACTGCCTAATTGGTTAGTATCTTTAGTCTGGACCCGATTGGATTGAGTCCCTTCATGTTTCTCAAGTGAAAGATAATCTTGTTCTAGCATGACCTTAAGTTTTGATTCCACAACATACGCTGACCCTGCCTTTGCATTCTCATACACAACGGCCTTCTCAGGTACTATCCATACCTTGTTAAACGTGTTAACCGGGATATTCGTTGTTCCATATCTCTTAGCCGACTCCTCATAAACACGCTTCCAGAACCTCTTGCCTATCTCGTCCTCCGGATAAATCAGGCTGGCTGTGATTTGCTTTAGCATATAGTCTTCTGCCAGAAGGTCCCGCCCCATTTCGGTCAGCCCAAAGGACTGCGGAATGATCCTATCTTTTTCATAGGGACTGAGATTGACCCAAAGGTCTTTCTCAGGGATAGTCAGGGACGCCAGGAAGTATTTGATGAGTTTGAATGATTCAACTTTAAGCGTTTGGTTGACTAAACTGGAATCCCCCTTGTCCAAGATGAAATCAAACCGGAATGGATTATCAGGATGGACTTTGATGCCTTTTAATATCGGAGGACTAAATTCTGGACTTAAAGGAACCATCACACCAGGGGCAGGTAAAACAAAATCTTGGGCTTGGACGATAGGCAACGGGCCTATAAGATTTAATAAAAATGCTAAAATCAAGATTCCCGATAAAAACAGTCGGAAATGACATTTTGTATGTTTGGATAATGGGGTTATCATAATTTACAAATATTACTCCTAAAATTAAGTATACAACATTTAAAGATAAGAGAACCACTTAGGAAGAATTTAGGGAATTATAGGGAAAGAAATGTTAAAAGCGGTTCTAACGTCCCGTCAGGGGCAAAATAAATGACTCGTAACTTACGTATTTACAAATAGTTACGAAATAAAAAAAGTTGTGGTCGCTGGCGGGAGAAGGTTAGAACCTGTTTAATGGTTGCTTAACGCCAACTCATTTTTATTATCCTTAAAAACCGGAAATTGTTTCCCCGGAAGCTATTAGCCTCAGAAAATCTTACGCCCTATTTCTTTGTCGATTTGGTGGCATCCTGCGCCTTCTGATGACTCTCCATTAGCAACCGATAATTTGGCATCATGTAGTCGGCAAAAAGATTGGCGTATTCCAGCGCGTCCGGACGGTTCCAGGTCTTTTGCAATTCCGAGACTACCGCCATTGTATCAATCGGGATCACGCCAGCCTGCGCGAGCCGAGCGATAGTCAGATCGGTAGCCATCTTGCTCCAGTTTCCGGATGCATCCACCACGGCATACACCTTGTAACCGGCAGCCACTGCGCTGATGCAAGGAAAGGCTAGACAGACGCTAGTTAACGTGCCAGCTATGATTAGCGTTTTACGGCCGGTTGCCTCGATCGCCTTGACAAAATTTGGCATATCCCAGGCATTAATTTGTCCTTGTCGTGCCACAAACTGGGCGTGCGGAGCAACTTGGTGAATCTCGGGAATCACCGGACCATTGGGGCCTTCAGGCTCCGAAGCGGTGGTAATGACCGGAATTTTCTGCATCGTGGCTACTTTGGCGAGCGCGGTCACGTTACGGCGCAATTCCGGTACCGACATATCCTTGACCAACTGAAATAGACCACTCTGGTGATCGATCAGTAGTATGATTGCGTTATCGGGATTGATCATCACGTTGTTCTTGGCTGTATTCGTTTTACTCATAAGGTCCTTCTTTCTTTACCATTATTATAAGATTGTTACTATTGATAAATTATAGAAGTATTCAAAATAGAATCAATTGTACCTAGGTAAAACAGGTGGGTTAGATTGCGTTCACAGGACATTTAAAAGTTCTAACGTCCCGTCAAGGGTAAAATAGAGAGGTTGTAACTTATGTAATAACAAATGATTACAATAGAAAAAACTGGGGTCGCTGGTGGGACAGCGTTAGAACCTGTTTGATTTCCTCAGTTGCCCCCTTACACGCTTAAACAAAGATCAGAAACGTCAGAAACAAAGATTAAAAATTACTGGGAGCCCAGACTGGTTAAATGAGAGAACTTTTAAGCTGAAACTGGTAATTCCAACACGAAATCGAGCAGTAATTGCACAAATGGCACAAGGAAAACATTTTAGGCAACACCAACGTCTGCCGATACTCCATAAAAACGGCTGATACTATGACGGGCTTATGCTCACTTTCTGTCGGGGTTATCCCTAAAGCCACAAACGAAATTCAGGATCAT
>Ga0265338_10003311_pt1 | contig 22817 bp, 21 predicted proteins | sample 42126metaG_FD_193579 | JGI IMG/M metagenome (GOLD analysis project Ga0265338, IMG submission 193579) | Rhizosphere microbial communities from Carex aquatilis grown in University of Washington, Seatle, WA, United States - 4-21-26 metaG | ecosystem: Host-associated > Plants > Roots > Rhizosphere... | reverse complement strand
CCCTGGCGGTCCTCGTCCCGGCGGTCCCGGCGGTCCCGGCGGTCCCGGCGGCGGCCGTGGCCCGCGTCCCGGCGGCGGTGGCGGCGGCTTCGGCGGCCCGCGTCCCGGCGGCGGCCCTGGCCGCCCGGCCGGCGCGGGCACCGGCGGTCCGCGTCCCGGCGGCGGTGGCGGCGGCTACGGCGGCCCGCGTCCCGGCGGTGCTCCCGGTGGCGGCGGCCCCGGTGGCGGCGGCACCGGCGGACCGCCTCGTCCCGGTGGCGGCGGCGGCCGCGGCCGCCCAGGCGGCGGCGGTACGGCCGGCGCGTTCGGCCGTCCCGGCGGCAAGCCGGGCCGTGCCCGCAAGTCGAAGCGGCAGCGCAGGCAAGAGTTCGACAACATGCAGGCCCCGACGATCGGCGGCGTGCAGGTACCGCGCGGCCAGGGCCAGGTCGTCCGGCTCAGCCGCGGCGCCAGCCTGAGCGACTTCGCGGACAAGGTCGGCGCGAACCCGGCGAGCCTGGTGCAGGTGCTGTTCCACCTCGGCGAGATGGTCACCGCGACCCAGTCGGTGAACGACGAGACGCTGCAACTGCTCGGGGCCGAGCTGAACTACAACGTCCAGGTCGTCTCCCCCGAGGAGGAGGACCGGGAGCTGCTCGAGACGTTCGACATCGAGTTCGGCGACAACGAGGGCGGCGAGGAGGACCTGGTACCGCGGCCGCCGGTGGTCACGGTCATGGGCCATGTCGACCACGGCAAGACCAAGCTCCTCGACGCGATCAGGCACACCAATATCGTCGCCAAGGAGGCGGGCGGCATCACCCAGCACATCGGCGCCTACCAGGTGGCCGCCGAAGTCGACGGTGAAGAGCGCAAGATCACCTTCATCGACACCCCGGGCCACGAGGCGTTCACCGCCATGCGGGCCCGCGGCGCACAGACCACCGACCTCGCGGTCCTGGTCGTCGCGGCGGACGACGGCGTAAAGCCGCAGACCACCGAGGCGCTCAACCACGCGCAGGCGGCCGGCGTGCCGATCGTGGTGGCGGTGAACAAGATCGACAAGGAGGGCGCCGACCCGTCACGGGTGCGGGCGCAGCTCACCGAGTACGGGCTGATCGCCGAGGAGTTCGGCGGTGACACCCAGTTCGTGGACGTGTCCGCGACCAAGCGGATCGGCCTCGACAAGCTGCTCGAGGCGATCGTGCTCACCGCGGACGCCGCGCTGGACCTGCGGGCCAACCCGCACCAGGACGCGCAGGGCGTCGCGATCGAGGCGCAGCTCGACAAGGGCCGCGGCCCGGTGGCGACCGTGCTCGTGCAGCGCGGCACGCTGCACGTCGGTGACTCGATCGTGGCGGGCGAGGCCTACGGCCGCGTCCGGGCCATGCTCGACGAGGACGGCAACCAGCTTGCCGAGGCACCCCCGTCGCGCCCGGTGCAGGTCCTCGGCCTCACCGCGGTGCCGAAGGCGGGCGACAACTTCCTCGTCGTTTCCGACGACCGGATGGCCAGGCAGATCGCCGAGCGCCGCGAGGCGCGCGAGCGGACCGCCCAGTTCGCGCAGCGCCGCCGCCGGGTGACGCTCGAGGACCTGGAGTCGGTGCTGAAGGCCGGCGAGCGCGAGGAACTGCTGCTGATCATCAAGGGCGACGTGTCCGGCTCGGTGGAAGCCCTGGAGGACGCGCTGCTCAAGCTCGACGTGGGCGAGGAGGTGTCCCTCCGGGTCATCGGCCGCGGCGTCGGCGCCATCACGCAGGACGACGTGAACCTGGCCATCGCCTCGGACGCGGTGATCATCGGCTTCAACGTCCGGCCGGCCGAGCGGGCGGGCGAGCTCGCCCGGCGCGAGGGCGTGGACATCCGCTACTACTCGATCATCTACCAGGCGATCGAAGAGATCGAGGCCGCGCTCAAGGGCATGCTCAAGCCCGAGTTCGAGGAGGTCCAGCTCGGCACGGCGGAGGTCCGCGAGCTCTTCAAGGTGCCGCGCGTCGGCACCGTCGCGGGCTGCCTCGTCCGCTCCGGCACGATCACCCGCAACAGCAAGGCGCGGATCATCAGGGACGGCGTGGTCATCTCCGACAACCTCACGGTGGAGTCGCTGCGCCGGTTCAAGGACGACGCGACCGAAGTCCGCGAGGGCTACGAGTGCGGCATCGGCGTCGGCTACAACGACATCCGGATCGAGGACGTCATCGAGACGTTCGAGATGCGGGAGAAGCCGCGGGCCTGATCACCGCCTAATAAATCAATACCCGGCAACCCGCAGGCCCGATAGCCTCTTATCGGGCCTGCGGGCGGCGGGATCGGGGCACCGCCGCGGATAGCAAACGCCCTATTGCTCATGTATGTAGCTGCGCTGACGCTCGACGTGCTGCTTGGCGACGTTCACTCGCTCAAGCAGAAGCGGGGGGTTGTGCGGCCACTCGTGGCCGAGCTGCGCCGCCGCTACCCCGGCGTCGCCGTCGCCGAGACGGGGCATCTCGACCTGCATCGGCGCGCAGAAATCGGGGTAGCGGTGGTGTCGGCCACCGCTGGGAACGCCACCCAGCTGCTTGAGGAGTGCGAGCGGATAGTCGCCGCGCACCCGGAAATTGAGCTGCTGTCCGCGCGGCAGCGGCTGTACAACGAAGAAGAATGACGGCCGTTTCTTCTAACTACCGAGGGAGTGACCGACCATGGAGGACGCTCGCACGCGGCGCCTCGCCGAACGGATCGCCAAGATCGTCGCCGAGCTGCTTGAGCGGCGGATCAAGGACCCGAGGCTGGGCTTCGTCACCGTGACCGAGGCCCGGCTTACCGGCGACCTGCGCGAAGCCAAGGTCTACTACACGGTGCTGGGCGACGCCGTCGAGCGGCAGGAGACGGCCGCCGCGCTGCGCAGCGCGACCGGCATCATCCGCTCGGAGGTGGGACGGCTGATCGGGCTGCGGCACACCCCCTCACTTGAGTTCATCGCCGACGCGCTGCCGGAGGACGCGCAGCGGATCGACGAGCTGGTGACGGCGGTCCGTGAGCGGGACGAGGCGCTGGCCCGCGCCCGCGAGGGCGCCCAGTGGGCCGGCGACCCCGACCCGTACAAGAAGCCGGCCGACGACTGGTCCGACGAGGACGACGACGACTGGGCCGACGGCGACGAGGACGACGAGGACGAGTGACCCGGGCGGACGCCTGGCCCTCCGGCCTGGTCATCGTCGATAAGCCAGGCGGCCTGACCTCGCACGACGTCGTCGCGCGGGTCCGCCGCCTGGCCCGCACCCGCCGTGTCGGGCACGCGGGCACCCTCGACCCCATGGCGACCGGAGTCCTCGTCGTCGGCATTGAGAAGGCCACCCGGCTGCTCGGCCACCTCATGCTGACCGAGAAGACCTACCACGCCACGATCCGCCTCGGCCAGGCGACGAGCACCGACGACGCCGAGGGCGAGCCGGCGGGCGGCAGCACCGCCGCCGGGGTCACCAGCGAGGCGCTCGGCGCCGGGATCGCCAGCCTCACCGGCGAGATCCTGCAGGTGCCGCCGGGAGTCAGCGCGATCAAGGTGAACGGCGAGCGCGCGTACAAGCTCACCCGGGCCGGCGCGGCACCCGAGCTGGCCGCCCGCCCGGTCACCGTCCGCCAGTTCAGCATCACCGGCACCCGCCGCGACGGTGACCTCCTCGACGTCGGCGCGGTCGTCCGCTGCTCAAGCGGCACGTACATCCGCGCCCTCGCCCGCGACCTCGGCGCCGCGCTCGGCACCGGCGGCCACCTCACCGCACTGCGCCGCACCGCGGTGGGCCCGTACACGATCGGCATGGCGCACACGCTCAAGGACCTGGAAGATCAACAGCAGTCATCAGAACGGGAGCAGGTAAACCCGGCGCTCGCCGCCGTGCTCCTTCCCGGCCAGGAGCCGCAGGGCACGTCCGCCGCTGCCGCGGAGCCGCCAGCTGCCCAGGGTCCCGGCCGGACACCGGTACCCCCCGCGGTGATCCCCCTGGCCGAGGCGGCCGCCGCGGCGTTCCCGCGCCTGGACCTGACCGACGATGAGGCCCGCCGCCTGGCCCAGGGCGCCCGCCTGCCGCTCCCACCGGATTTCCCTTCACCCGCGGACGGTCCGGCCGGGCCGGCCGCCGCGTTCGCCCCCGACGGCAGCTTCGTCGCGCTGGTCGAGGCCGCAGAAGGCCGCCTGCGCTCGCTAGCCGTCTTCGTCTGACCCGGCCCCAACGGCCCCACCCCCACCCCCGGCACCCAACCCCCACCACCGCCCGAGACCCTCCCCACCGCCCGGGACCCATCCCCACCGCCCCGGGACCATGATCATGTAGGGTTCGTGGCGCTATCACGCCATTAAGCCTTCACAAAACCGAAATCCTTCACGAAAACCACCCGATGGTGCTGATTGGCGAGTCACAGGCGGATCAACGCCCCCGTCGGTCCCGGGATCCCCTCGCTGAACGCCGCCCGGCGGAAGGATGCCCGCCGGGCACCTCGCCCGCTGGCGTTATCGCGTCGTTGCGCACGCGTGAACTCTTGTGCATTTCGGATACGAATTCGGTGGAGAGAACGCCGATATTCAACTGTAACCATCGCCAAAGCCGCCAAGCGTTGCGTAAACCGTCGAAACGGCTGTACAACGATGCGGATGATGGTTCCAACTCCTGTACCGGAAGCGATCGCGGGCGAGCCGCCGGCGGTCCGCGTCGCCGGGCTGCACAAGCACTACGGTGACGTGAACGCCCTCGCCGCGACGGACCTCACGGTCCGGCCGGGGGAGTTCTTCACGCTGCTCGGCCCGTCCGGCTCCGGCAAGACCACGCTGCTGCGGCTGATCGCCGGGTTCGAGCGCCCGGACGGCGGCAGCATCGAGCTTGCGGGAAAGGACGTCACGCGGGTCCCGCCCTTCGCGCGGGACGTGAACACGGTCTTCCAGGACTACGCGCTGTTCCCGCACATGACGGTCGCGGAGAACATCGAGTACGGCCTGAAGGTGCGCCGCGTCGGCAAGGCGGACCGCAGGCAGCGGGTGGACCGGGCACTCGACATGGTGCAACTCGGCGGCCTCGGCGAGCGCAAGCCCGCGCAGCTGTCCGGCGGGCAGCGGCAGCGCGTCGCGCTGGCGCGGGCGATCGTCAACGAGCCCCAGGTGCTGCTGCTCGACGAGCCGCTTGGCGCCCTTGACCTGAAGCTGCGCCAGCACATGCAGCGGGAGCTGCTGCGGATCCAGCGCGAGGTCCGCATCACCTTCATCTACGTCACGCACGACCAGGAAGAGGCGCTGACGATGAGCGACCGCATCGCGGTGCTCAACCTCGGCCGGATCGAGCAGGTGGGACCGCCCGCCGAGGTGTACGAGCAGCCGAAGACGGCGTTCGTCGCGGACTTCATCGGCGTCTCCAACCTGATACAGCGCGACGGCCGCGAGCTCACCGTGCGCCCGGAGAAGATCACCATCCTCGCCGACGGCGACGCGGCGCCGTCCGGCGCGCACGTCGAGCAGGGCACGGTCAGCGACGTGATCTACGCGGGCGTGCTCACCCGCTACGTGGTCGCGCTCGACGAGGGCGGCGAGCTGACGGTCACCCGCCTCAACAGCGATTCGTCTCCCGGCGGCCTGGCCGGAACCTGGTCCGGCGGCGCGCGGGTGCGCGTCGCCTGGCCGGAAGGGCAGGCCTTCACGATTTCCGAGCAGTCTCCCGGCGCGGTTGTCGCCGGGGCAGGGGAGGGCTAGAACCATGACCAGATTCGGACAGCGGCGCACCGTGGGATCAGCAAGACCGGTGCGCTCAGCCAGCGTGATCGCGGCGGGAATCGCCGCATTGTCCCTGGCCGTTGCCGCGTGCAGCAGCTCAAGCAGCACGCCGACGGGCGGCGCGACCACCGGCGGCAGCACGACGTCCGGCGGCACCAGCGCGTCCGCGCAGCCGGGCACCTCCGGCCTCACGGTCCCCACCGCGAACCTTCCGGTGCTGCAGTCGGTGGGCAAGGGCGAGGGCCAGCTCAACCTGATCGCCTGGGAGGGATACCTCGACCCGTCGTGGGTGAAGCCGTTCCAGCAGCAGACCGGCTGCATCGTCAACGCCAAGTACGCTGGCTCGTCGGATGAGATGGTCTCGCTGATGAAGGACGGCGGCGGCGGCCAGTACGACATGGTGTCATCCTCGGGCGACGCCGACCTGCGCATCCTGTACGCGGGCGACGCCCACCCGGTGAACATGGCGCTGATCCCGGCGGCCAAGGACTTCTTCCCCGCCTTCCAGGCACCGAGCTTCAACACGATCAACGGCGTGCACTACGGCGTCTCGCTGCAGTGGGGCCCGAACGTCCTGATGTACAACACCAAGGACTTCACCACCGCCCCGGCCTCGTGGTCGGTGCTGTACGACCCGGCGAACAAGGGCAAGGTCACCGTCCCCGACAACCCGATCCAGATCGCGGACGCGGCGCTGTACCTGGAGAAGACCAAGCCGAGCCTGGGCATCACCGACCCGTACGAGCTGACCCAGCCGCAGTTCCAGGCCGCGGTCGCGCTGCTCGTACAGCAGCAGCCGCTGGTGAAGAAGTACTGGGCCCTGGCGTCGGAGGAGATCTCCGACTTCCAGAACGGCAACGTGACCGTCGGGGCGGGCTGGCCGTACCAGGTGAGCACCCTGAAGGCGGCCAAGTTCCCGATCGGCTCGACGGTTCCCGCCGAGGGCGCGACCGGCTGGGCGGACACCTGGATGCTTGCCGCCAAGGCGCCGCACCCGAACTGCGCCTACCTGTGGATGCAGTACATCAGCACCCCGCAGGTGCAGGCCAAGCAGGCGGTCACCTACGGCGAGACCCCGGACAACTCCAAGGCCTGCGCCTACATGGACAAGCTGCAGGCCGGCTCCTGCGCGGAGTACCACGCCAACGCCCCGGCCAGCTACCTGGCGTCGATCAGCCTGTGGAAGACCCCGCTGGCGACCTGTGACAACGGCCAGAACGACTGCGTGCCCTATGCCGACTGGGTCACGGCGTGGAACACACAGGTTAAGTAGTAAGCGAGCAGATGACCGATACAGCGGGAACCAGGCAGCGGGCGTACCAGCGGGCCGGCGCCGGGCCGGGGTGGTGGCTGCGGCTGTCCACCGCGCTCTGGCGCCGCCCCTGGGCACGGGCCACGCTGCTGCTCACCCCTCCGCTCGCCTGGTTCCTGCTGGTCTACGTCGCCTCGCTGCTCGTCCTGCTGATCACGGCGTTCTGGTCGATCAACCCGTTCACCACGAACATCGACAAGACCTGGACATGGGCGAACTTCCAGCAGATCTTCACGACCCCGGCGTACCGGTCGGACATCGGGCAGACGGTCGCGATGGCCGCCGAGGTGACGGTGACCGACGCGATCGTCGCGTTCCCGTTCGCCTACTTCATGGCGCGGGTCGCCGCGCCGCGTACGCGAACCATTTTGTTCGTGGCGATACTGCTCCCGCTGTGGGCGAGCTACCTGGCGAAGGTCTACTCGTGGGTGCTGATCTTCACCAACAACGGGTTCCTCGACTGGGTGGCGGGCGGCCTCGGCCTCGGGCACCCGCAGCTGATCTACACGAACTGGGCCGTGTACGCGGTGTTCTGCTACCTGTGGCTGCCCTACATGATCATCCCGGTGTACGGCGCGCTCGAGCGCGTGCCCGACTCGCTGATCGAGGCGTCGCAGGACCTGGGCGGGCGCACCTGGCGGACCACGCGGTCCGTGCTGCTCCCGCTGGTGCTGCCCGGCATCGTGGCGGGGTCGATCTTCACGTTCTCGCTGACCCTCGGCGACTACATCACGCCGCTGCTCATCGGCGGCACCAAGGCGAACTTCATCGGGAACGTCATCTACACCAACATCGGCATCGCGAACAACGTGCCGTTCGCGGCCGCGATGGCACTGGTACCGATCGTCATCATGGGCCTGTACCTGTCGGGCGCCCGCGCGCTCGGCGCGTTCGAGGCCCTCTGAAAAGGCGGCGGACATGGAATCTCAGGGCCTCAAAATCGCGCTGCGTATCTGGGTCGCGCTCGTGCTGCTTTTCCTTTTCATCCCGATCGCACTGATCGTCCTTTACGCGTTCAACAAGTCGAACATCGAGAGCTGGCCGATTCCCGGTGTCACCACGCACTGGTTCGCCGTCGCCTGGAACGACTCCCAGGTACGCGCGGCGCTGTGGCTCTCGGTGCGGGTCGGGCTGGCCGCGACCGCGCTCGCCCTGGTCCTGGGCGGGATGGTCTCCTTCGCGCTGCACCAGTTCAGGTTCTTCGGGCGGGACGCGATCTCGCTGCTGCTCGTGCTGCCCATCGCGCTGCCCGGCATCATTACCGGCATCGCGCTGAACTCGTTCTTCACGTTCGCCAACATCCAGTTCAGCACCCTGACGATCGTGGCGGGGCACGCTACGTTCTGCATCGTCGTGGTATTCAACAACCTGATCGCGCGGCTGCGGCGGCTGCCCGGCTCGCTCACCGAGGCGTCGATGGACCTCGGCGCGCGCGGCTGGCAGACGCTCCGCTACGTGATCCTGCCGCTGAGCGCGACGGCGCTGGTCTCCGGTGCGCTGCTGGCCTTCGCGCTGTCCTTCGACGAGGTCATCGTGACGATTTTCACCGCGGGCGCGCAGAACACGCTGCCGCTGTGGATTTTCGGCGCGATCCGGCTCGGCCAGCAGTTGCCCGAGGTCAACGCGGTCGTGACGATCGTGATCCTGCTAACGCTCATCCCGGTGGTGCTGGCGGCGCGGATCGCCGGCGCAGGCGCGCTGACCCGCTCGGGTGGCGCCCGCGGCTAAGCGCCCGGCGGCGTGGCCACGGCCGCGCTCGCCGCCGCGCCGCGGGCAGGCCGTACTCCCGCGCCCGCCCGGTGTCCCGTACTGGCTAGGCTTGGTGCCGAGCGAAGGAGGGCCGGAGAGTCGTGTACCGCTGGCAGGGCCTGGATGAGGTGCCCGCAGGATGGGGCCAGTCCGTCATCACGATCGGTGAGTTCGACGGCGTGCACCGCGGCCATCAGCACATCGTCGCCCGGGCGGCGGAGCTTGGCCGGGAGCGGGGCCTGCCGGTCGTGGCGATCACCTTCGACCCGCACCCCGACGAGGTGGTCCGGCCGGGCAGCCACCCCCCGTTCCTGTGCTCGCTGCGCCGCCGCGCCGAGCTGCTCGCGAGCCTCGGCGCGGACGCGGTGTGCGTGGTCCCGTTCACCCTGGAGTTCTCCCGCATCGACCCCGACGAGTTCGTGCGCACGGTCCTCGTGGAGAAACTGCACGCCTCGGCCGTGGTCGTAGGGGAGGACTTCCGCTTCGGCCACAAGGCGGCGGGCGACGTGCCGCTGCTAGAACGGCTCGGCGAGAAGTACGACTACACCGCGGAAGGGCTGCCGCTGCTCGTGCTCGACGACATGACGATCTCCTCGACGGCCATCAGGTCGCTGCTCACGGCGGCCGACGTAGCGGAGGCGGCCCGGCTGCTCGGCCGCCCGCACCGCGTCGAGGGCGTGGTCGTGCGCGGTCACCAGCGCGGCCGCCAGCTCGGTTTCCCCACCGCCAACGTCGAGTCGCCGCCGCACACCGCGATCCCCGCCGACGGTATCTATGCGGGCTGGCTCGCCACCCTGGACGAGGCCGGGGCGGAGACGAGCCGTTGGCCCGCCGCGATCTCGATCGGCACCAACCCGACGTTCAACGGCCAGGTCCGCACGGTTGAGGCGTACGCGCTCGACCGCACCGACCTGGACCTGTACGGCCTGCACGCCGCGATCGACTTCGCCGTCCGGCTGCGCGGCACCCTCCGCTTCGAGTCCGTCGAGGCCCTCGTCGACCAGATGCGCATCGACGTCGACCAGGCCCGCGCCCTGCTATCCGCGAAATAGCCGGCATTGCGCAACGCTTTGCCATTTCACGACGCATTTCCGCAGGTAAAAGATATTTTTCGGGTAATTCTTCGCGTCCGAAGAAAACGATCTTGCGGGCGCGGTAGCGTCCCTCACATGACAAACCAAGAAGGCGTCGGCGACACGCTGGTCGCGATCCAAGGCCGGCTCGACCGGATGGACACCAGGTTCGACATGATGGAGACCAAACTCGACGGCGTTCACAACTCGGTCCAGTGGCAAGGCGAGATGCTCAAGTTCCACGGCTACCACTTCAACCGGCTCGAGGCGACGCTGACCGAGCACGGTGACATGCTCAAGGCGCACGGTGACATGCTCAAGGCACACGGTGACATGCTCAAGGCGCACGACCGGCGCTTCGACTTGGTCGACGCTCGCTTCGACCAAGTCGACGAGATGCTCGGCAAGATACTCGCCCGGCTTGACGCTCCGCGACCCTGAGATGGAGACCGGCTTTGGCGCGTCACCCCACGTGGTAGGGTAAAACGCTACCGGTAAACCGCCGGTCGGGACTGGCTGCACCCTCATCGCGGCCGTCTCTCACGGGGAAACCCGCACTCTCTGAGCAATTCTAAGGAGCCACGTGCCGCTCGATACAGAAGTTAAGAAGACGATCTTTGCGGAGTACGCGATCAATGAGGGTGACACCGGTTCGCCGGAGGTCCAGATCGCGCTCATGACCCGCAGGATCAACGACCTGAACGAGCACCTGAAGGTGCACCAGCACGATCACCACAGCCGCCGCGGCCTGCTGCTGCTCGTCGGCCGCCGCCGCCGCCTGCTTGGGTACCTGCGGAACACCGACATCACCCGGTACCGCACGCTGATCGAGCGCCTGGGCCTGCGCCGCTAGCAACGTCCCTGGTCACCGGGTCGGACACTGGACCCGGTGACCTTCGGGCCGGTACTGTTGGCCCTGGCCCACTGATAACAGAATACGAGCGATAAGACACATCCCGTAGCCCCCGGCCCGAGCGCCTGGGCCGGTCCTCGGTAGTGGTCCCCGGGTTCAAGGCACTGGGTTTTCAACAGCTCAGCCCCGAGGACTTCGATCGAAGACCGGCCGGAGTACCTGCTGGTTAGTAAGCGGTACGCCAGAGCCGACCACGGCGCGGCAGGTGGGTGCGGGATCTACCGCAAGGAGGTCTCACCCGTGAAGGGTGTGAAAAGCGCCGAAGCCGTTATCGACAACGGCGAATTTGGCGTACGCAGAATCAGGTTTGAAACCGGCCGTCTCGCCCGTCAGGCGGCAGGCTCCGCCCTCGTCGTCCTCGACGAGGAGACCGTCGTCCTGTCGGCGACGTCCGCGTCCAAGCAGCCCAGGGAAGGGCTCGACTTCTTCCCGCTGACCGTGGACGTCGAGGAGCGCATGTACGCGATCGGGCGCATTCCCGGCTCGTTCTTCCGCCGCGAGGGCCGCCCGTCCGAGGACGCGATCCTCACCTGCCGGCTCATCGACCGCCCGCTGCGCCCGTCCTTCGTCAAGGGCCTGCGCAACGAGATCCAGATCGTCGAGACGATCCTCGCGCTGAACCCGGAGCACCTGTACGACGTGGTGGCGATCAACGCCGCGTCCATGTCCACCCAGCTCGCGGGCCTGCCCTTCGCTGGCCCGATCGGCGGTGTCCGGGTCGCGCTGATCAAGGACCAGTGGGTCGCGTTCCCGACGCACCCCCAGCTTGAGCACGCCACGTTCGACATGGTGGTCGCCGGCCGGATGCTCGAGGACGGCGACGTCGCGATCATGATGGTCGAGGCCGAGTCCACGCCGCAGACGCTCAAGCTGCTCGCCGACGCTGAGAACACCGGCGCGGTCGCCCCCGACGAGGAGACGGTCGCGGAGGGCCTCGAGGCCGCCAAGCCGTTCATCGCGGCGCTCTGCGAGGCGCAGCGGATCCTCGCCGCCGCGGCGGTCGAGGCCGGCCTCGCCCCGGCGAGCACGTCTCAGTTCCCCGTCTTCCTCGACTACGAGGACGACGTCTTCGAGGCGGTGTCCGCCGCGGTGACCGACGAGCTCGCCAAGGCGCTGACCATCGCGGGCAAGCAGGAGCGCGCCGCGGAGGAAGACCGGGTCAAGGTCCTCGCCAAGGAGCGGCTCGCGGAGAAGTTCGAGGGCCGCGAGAAGGAGATCAGCGCCGCCCTCCGGTCGCTGACCAAGAAGCTGGTCCGCCAGCGGGTCGTCAACGACGGCCTGCGTATCGACGGGCGCGGGCTCACCGACATCCGTCCGCTCTCGGCCGAGGTCAGCGTGCTGCCCCGGGTGCATGGCTCGGCGCTGTTCGAGCGGGGCGAGACCCAGATCCTCGGCGTCACCACGCTGAACATGCTCCGCATGGAGCAGATGATCGACACGCTCAACCCCGAGCGCACCAAGCGCTACATGCACAACTACAACTTCCCCCCGTACTCGACCGGTGAGACCGGCCGGGTCGGCTCGCCCAAGCGGCGCGAGATCGGCCACGGCGCGCTGGCCGAGCGGGCGCTCCTCCCGGTGCTGCCGGCCCGCGAGGAGTTCCCCTACGCGATCCGGCAGGTGTCGGAGGCGATCAGCTCCAACGGCTCGACCTCGATGGGCTCGGTCTGCGCCTCGACGCTGGCCCTGCTCAACGCGGGCGTGCCGCTCAAGGGCATGGTCTCGGGCATCGCGATGGGCCTGATCCACGAAGGCGACCAGTACGTCACGCTCACCGACATCCTCGGCGCCGAGGACGCGTTCGGCGACATGGACTTCAAGGTGGCGGGCACCGAGCAGGTCATCACCGCGCTGCAGCTCGACACCAAGCTCGATGGCATCCCCGCCTCAGTGCTGGCCGGCGCGCTCAAGCAGGCGCGCGGGGCCCGGATGACCATCCTCGGCGTGATGCGCGACGCGATCAGCGCGCCGGGCGAGATGTCGCCGTACGCGCCGCGGATCATCACCCTGAAGGTCCCGGTGGACAAGATCGGCGAGGTCATCGGCCCCAAGGGCAAGATGATCAACTCGATCCAGGACGAGACCGGCGCCGAGATCACCATCGAGGACGACGGCACGATCTACGTCGGCGCGACCGATGGCCCGTCCGCGGACGCCGCCCGGGACGCGATCAACGCGATCGCCAACCCGCACATGCCCGAGGTGGGCGAGCGGTTCATGGGCACGGTGGTGAAGACCACCACGTTCGGCGCGTTCGTGTCGCTGCTGCCGGGCAAGGACGGACTGCTGCACGTCACGCAGATCCGCAAGCTGCACGGCGGCCGGCGGATCGAGAACGTCGACGAGGTGATCCACATCGGCGACAAGATCCAGGTGGAGATCCGTGAGATCGACGACCGCGGCAAGCTGTCGCTCGTTCCCGTCGAGGTGCTCGAGCGTGAGGCGGCGGGCGAGGACCTTGGCGGCGGCGACTCGGGCGATGACCGTCCGGGTATCCGCGCCGACCGTGGCGACTCGGGCGACCGGCCGCCGCGCCGCGACCGGGACGACCGGGGCGGCGGAGGCCGTACCCGCCAGCGCTCCCGCGGCGGGCACCGCGAGTAGTGATGGCAGTCGGTGATTCTTCGCTCGGTACCGAGACGACCGTGCGCAGGACCGTCCTTCCGGGCGGCCTGCGCGTGGTCACCGAGTCGCTGCCGGCCGTCCGGTCGGTAGCGCTCGGCATCTGGGTCGGCGTCGGCTCGCGGGACGAGGACGAGGCGCACGCGGGCGCGACGCACTACCTTGAGCACCTGCTGTTCAAGGGCACCCGCAGGCGCACGGCCCTGGAGATCTCCGCGGAGATGGACGCGGTCGGCGGCGAGATGAACGCGTTCACCGCCAAGGAGTACACGTGCTACTACGCGCGGGTACTCGACGCGGACCTGCCGCTGGCGATCGACGTGCTCATCGACATGGTGACCTCCTCGCTCATCGAGCCGAAGGACGTGGACGCCGAGCGCAACGTGGTCCTCGAAGAGATCGCGATGAACGAGGACGACCCGTCGGACTCGGTGCACGAGGCGTTCACTACGAAGCTGTTCGGCGACACGCCGCTCGGCCGGCCGATCCTCGGCACCGTGGACTCGATCAACGCGATCACCAGGGAGCAGATCTTCGAGCACTACCGGGCCAGGTACACCCCGCCGCACCTCGTTGTGTCGGCGGCGGGGAACCTGGACCACGACACCCTGGTCGCGGCCGTCCAGGCGGCGTTCTCCCCGGTTCTCGCCGACTTCGTCGGCGCCGTGCCCGCGCCGCCGCGGCTGCGCGACGCCGGCGGGCTGTGGGACGGGTACGGGCCGGCGGCCGGGTCGGGCGTGAAGCTCATCTCCCGGCCGATCGAGCAGGCCAACCTGATCATCGGCTGCGAGGGGCTGTCCCGCACCGACGAGCGGCGGTTCGCGCTCGGCGTGCTGAACGCGGCGCTCGGCGGCGGCATGTCCTCCCGGCTGTTCCAGGAGGTGCGCGAGAAGCGGGGCCTGGCCTACTCGGTCTACAGCTTCGCCTCGCAGCACGCCGACACCGGCCTGTGGGGCATCTACGCCGGCTGCCTGCCGTCGAAGGCCGACGAGGTGTTGTCGATCTGCTCCGCCGAGGTGACGAAGGTCATCGAGTCGGGGCTGACCGACGCTGAACTCGACCGGGGTAAGGGCCAGGTCCGCGGCGGCATCGTCCTCGGCCTTGAGGACCCGTCGTCCCGGATGACCCGCATCGGCAAGGCCGAGCTTGTCTACCCGAACCTGGAACCGGTCGACGAGATCCTCGCGGCGATCGACGCGGTGACCCACGATGACATCCGCGCCATCGCGGCCGAGGTCCTCAGCAGGCCCAAGGTCCTCGCCGTGGTGGGCCCGTTCCAGGACGACAGCGCCTTCTCAGTCCAGGCCTAGCAGCGGCTCGATCCCCACGGTCAGGCCCGCGGGGAGCGTTGCCACGTTGCGGACCGCCAGGAGCACGCCCGGCATGAACGAGGCGCGGTCCAGCGAGTCGTGACGGATGGTCAGCGTCTCCCCGTGGCCACCGAGGAGGACCTCCTGGTGCGCGAGGAGGCCGGCCACGCGCACCGAGTGCACGTGCACGTCGTCAACGACGGCCCCGCGTGCGCCCGTGAGCTCCTGCTTCGTAGCGTCGGGCGGAGCGCCGAGACCTGCCTTGGCGCGGGCCTCGCCGATCAGCGCAGCGGTGCGCAGCGCGGTGCCCGATGGGGCATCCATCTTGTTCGCGTGGTGCAGTTCGATGATCTCCGCGGACTCGAAGAAGCGCGCGGCTATGGCCGCGAAGCGCATCATCAGCACGGCGCCGACGGAGAAGTTCGGGGCGATCAGCACGCGGGCTCCGGGTGCGGTGTCCAGCCAGGACCGCACCTCGGCGAGGCGGTCCTCGCTGAAGCCCGAGGTGCCGACCGCCACGTCAAGCCCGTGCTCCACGCACCAGCGCAGGTTCTCCATCACCGCCGCGACGTGCGTGAAATCGACGACCACGTCGCACCCGAGCAGCGCGTCGAGCGCGTCCCCGTGGTCGACCTGTGCGGCCACCGAGGCATCCGGCGCGCCCTCGATGGCCTCGCACACGGTGCGCCCCATGCGCCCCCGGGCACCAAGGACCCCGACCTTGATCATCGCAGCCTCCCGCAGCGTCTCCTGCTGACCGCAGGATTCTACGCCGCCCGCCCCCGCCGCCACGGCCGGCGTAGGCTCGGGGCATGTGCCGTTCGATTAAGACCCTGCGCCCGCCCTACGCCGAAGTCGTGACAGATGACGACATGCGGGCCGCGGCCCTGCAGTACGTGCGGAAGATCAGCGGGTTCCGCACGCCCGCGGCGCGCAACGCGGCCGCCTTCGACCAGGCCGTCGCGGAGGTCGCCGCGGCGACCGCGCGCCTGCTCGACTTGCTCGAGGTGCGCGCGCCCGCCACGTCAGGGTGACAAGCCGCCCCCGGTAACGGCCGGTATCCGGGTGAGGCGATCCCGTGCCGGGTAATAGATGATCATGAGGCTGATCCTCAACCTGATCTGGCTGATCCTGTGCGGCTGGTGGATGGCACTCGCCTACGTGCTGGCCGGGATCGTCTGCGCCATCTTGATCATCACGATCCCGTTCGCCATCGCCTCGTTCCGGATCGCGTCCTACGCGATCTGGCCGTTCGGCCGGTCCGTCGTGGTCCGCCGCGAAGCCGGGATCGGCTCCATCATCGGCAACATCATCTGGATCGTGCTGTTCGGCTGGGGGCTTGCCCTCGGCCACCTGGCGTCCGGCGTCGTCATGTGCCTCACGATCATCGGCATCCCGCTCGGCCTGGCGAACTTCAAGCTCATTCCCATCTCGCTGGTCCCGCTCGGCGTCCGGATCGTCTCGTCCGACGAGCTCTATTCCGGCTACCCGCCGCAGTAAGGGGAGCGAGAGAAAGCGGCAGAAGAGGAACGGGTGCGGGTAATCCCGCCCGTCTGCCGGGGCGGCTGCGCGGCAGTAGCCTTGGGGGATGGAGGAGACCGAGAGCCGGGTCGAGGTGTACGTCACGACGGACACCTCGGGCGCGCCGCACAAGGCGGGCGAGCCGAAACTTTACGTGATGTATGACGCGGCCAAGCCGGAGGCGGGCAGGCTGTACTTCACCGAAGCCGAATGGGACGCGTTCGTGCTCGGCGTCAAGGACGGCGAGTTCGACCTGGACGAGGACGGCAACCTGCCGCCGGTCCCGGACAGCCAGCGGACCGCGGACCAGCAGGAACGGTAATCGTCGCCGATCGCGCACGGGTCGCGGCCGACAGTGTTCGCTCGCGGTCTGGTATCGCCGTGATCGCTCCGTTTACCCTTTTAGTATGTCTCCGCCGGCGCCAAGGCCAGTGCTCGATTCCTCGCGCTTTGGGCGGACGCCGGTACTCTTCCTGCTCGGGCTGGCCGCCTGCTGCCTGGTCGCGATGGTGGCGCTCGCGGTCGTGGTGGCACAGCGCGGCCCGGCGCCCGCCCTGGTCGGCCTGCTGCTCGGGCTGCTGCCGATCCCGTTGCTCGTGGCGCTCATCTTGTACCTGGACCGGCTGGAGCCGGAGCCGCGGGCCCTGCTCGCCGCGATCTTCGGCGCGGGGGCAGGCATCGCGGTCATTACCGCGCTCCTCGGCCGCGCCCTGGGCACGGCCGTGATTACGACGCCGGAGCTTGCGCCGCACGCGACCGTCACGGCCCTGGTCCCGGCGGGCCCGGCGATCGGCGGCGCGGTCGTGGCGGAGACGCTCAACGGGCTCGTCCTGCTCGCCCTGCTGGCCTCGCGCCGCACGGAGATCGACGGCATCGAGGACGGCGTTGTCTACGGATCGATGGTCGGGCTCGGCTTCGCGCTGGTGGCCAACGTGTACGCCTACGCCGTGGCGTGGAACGCCGGCGTCGGCGCGATCGCCGAGGAATTCGCCCGGCGGGGGATCTTCGGCCCGGTCTTCCAGGCGCTGTTCACCTCGCTGATCGGGCTCGGCGTCGCCTATGCGGCGGCCCGGCCGCGAGGCGCCGGCCGGGTAGCCGCGATCGCGGCCGGCTGGCTCGGGGCGGTCGCGCTTGACGCCTTGTGGAACCACTCGGCGGGCGCTCGCGGTATTGGCCTGCTGGTCACCTACGTCATCCTCCTCATCGCGCTCACCACGGTGGTCGTCGCGGTGCTCGCCGACCGGCGGCGGGTCGTCGGGCTGATCGTCAGCTTCCTGCCAGACTTCGAGCATCCCGAGGTGGTCACCGCTGACGACATCAGGATGCTGGCGAGCCTGCGGCTGCGCCGCCACGGCCGGCAATGGGCGCGGCTGACCCTCGGCCTTGACGGCAGGCGCGCGATGGCCGAGTACCAGCTCGCCGCCACCGAGCTTGCCATGGCCTGCCGCCGCAAGAGCCTGGGCCAGACGACCCAGGAGGCCTACGTTAGGCACCGCGATGACTCGCTGACCCTGATGCGCGCGGCCGCGGCGGTCGTCCGCGACCAGGAGCAGCTGACCCCGCCGCCGTGGATCGGCCCCGACGCGTCTTCCGTCTTCATCGCCTATCAAGCCTGGCCCTTGTGGCCACGCTCCGACTGGCCAGGCGCCAGCTAGGTGTGCTGGCGGGCGGCTAGCCGAACAGGGTGGGCTGCCGGTCGGCCTGGGTGACGGCGCGGGCTCCCTCGTGCCGCAGCAGCCATTCCTTGCGGTCGACACCCCAGCCGTACCCGGTCATCGACCCGTCCGCGCCGATCACGCGATGGCACGGGATGATGATCGAGATGGGGTTGCGCCCGTTGGCGAGCCCGACCGCGCGCGAGGCGACGGGGGACTTGCCGAGCGCGGCCGCGACCGCGCCGTAGCTGGTCGTCACGCCGTAGGGGATCCTGGTGAGCTCGGCCCAGACCGCGACCTGGAACGGGGTACCGCGCGGCGCGAGGGCCACATCGAACTCCTTACGCGAGCCGGCGAAGTACTCCGCGAGCTGCTCCGCCACGGCGGCGAACCCGCCGGGGCGGCGGATCCACTCCGGCCGGACCGAGGCGGAGTGCTCACCGGCGTCGAGCAGGTACAGCCCGCCGAGCGCCCGCTCGTCCCCGGTCAGCAGGATCCTCCCGACCGGCGAGTCCACGATGTCGTACCAGGTCGGTGCCACCGGGCCGGCGGCAAGGAACGGACTTGTCATGACGTCATCCCTCACTTCGTTCGGATATCCAAAGACCGCGCGTCCGCGCTGGGCTCAAGCGTCGCCCACAGGTGATGCACCGCGTACGAGCGCCACGGCCGCCAGTGCTCGGCCAGGGCGAGGGCCGCCGCGGGCGTTACCGGGCCGCCTCCGGCAAGCGGGGCGAGGGCCCGCAGCACGCCGACGTCTTCCGGCAGGAACACGTCCGGGTCGGACAGCGCCCGCATCCGGATGTAGCCGGCCGTCCACGGGCCGATCCCCGGCAGCGCGAGCAGCCGGGCGCTCACCTGGTCTCGGTCGGCGCCTGGGTCGAGGCTGATTTCGCCGGACGCCAGCGCCCCAGCCAGGGTCACCACCGCCCGGGCTCTCGTCAGCGGCATCGGCAGCACCGCCGGGTCGAGCGCGGCGATCAACGCGGCGTCAGGAAAGACGTGGGTCAGCCCCCTGCCGCCCGGGCTGCCGCCGTTGAGTCCGGCCGCCACGGCGGACGCCGGCAACGGCGCCCCGCACAGCGCGGCCAGCCGTGCGCCGAGCCGCCGCGCGGCGGCGACCGAGACCTGCTGGCCGAGCACTGCCCGGATCGCGATCTCATTCCCGTCGACCGCGCCCACCGCGCGCCGCCCTGGTGAGGCGGCCGCGAGCGGGCCGAGCACCGGATCGCCCGCGAAGAAGCCAGAGATCGCCGCCGGGTCGGCGTCCAGGTCAAGCAGCCGCCGGCACCGCTGCACGGCGGCCGTCACGTCGCGCAGGTCGGACAGCGCGAGCGAGCAGTCCACCCAGCTCGAATCAGGAACGAGGCGCAATGAGATCACCCCGCTGCCGTGCGGCAGGCTGATCGTCCGGGCGTACCGGTCGGCCGTGGCCACCTCGACTCCTGGAATGGCCCGCGCGGCGAGGAAGCCGAACAGCCGCCCCAGGTCGATCGGCGGCCGGAACGGCAGCCGCAGCCGCAGCACGCCGGCCGCACCGTGACCGCTGACCGCACCGTGGCCGCCGGCCGTACCGTGGCCGTCGACCGCAGCCGACGGGACCGGTCGTCGGCCGGAGCGCCCGGCCCGGTCCCGCGCGGCGGCCCGTTCCCGCAGCTCGCGCGGCGCGATGTCGTACACCTCGAGGATGGTCGCGTTGAACTGCCTGATGGACGTGAAGCCCGCCGCGAAGGCGATGTCGCCCATCGGCAGCTTCGTGGTCTCGATGAGCACCCGGGCGGTCCGCGCCCGCTGCGCCCTGGCCAGCGCCAGCGGCGCCGCGCCGACCTCCGCGGTCAGCAGCCGGCCCACCTGCCTGGCCGAGTAGCCGAGGCGAGCCGCCAGGCCGTCCACACCGGACCGGTCGACCACGCCGTCCGCGATCAGCCGCATCGCGCGCCCCGCGACGTCGGAGCGAACGTTCCACTCGGGGGAGCCGGGCGACGCGTCGGGCCGGCACCGCTTGCAGGCGCGGAACCCCGCCTGCTGCGCCGCGGCCGCGGTCGGGTAGAAGACGATGTTCACCCGCTTGGGCGTGATTGCCGGGCAGGACGGCCGGCAGTAGATGCCCGTTGTCCGCACGGCGCAGAAGAACACCCCATCAAACCGGGCGTCCTTGCTAAGCGCCGCCGTGTACCGCTGCTCATCGTCCATCACCGTTACACTCAACCACCCGCGCGACGCCGCCACTAGCGGAAATCGGACATCATAGGCGGGCCTTCGGCGGCGAAAACCCCGGTACCGAACGAGAGCGTCCTCCGCCCGTTCCGGCGACGGTGATGACCGAGATCAGGGCGGGACGCCCGCCCCTCGTCAGCGCGGCCAGGGCGCACCAGCGTTCCCGTCCGCACGACGCGATGGCATGCCGAGGGTGCCTGCGTGGCAGCATCGTCCCGGCGGCGTCTAGGGAGGGGTTATCGAGACCAGTGAGAGCTGTGAGCTGCCTGGTATCTGCCCACCAGTCCTGGCGGGACTCTTTTATGTAGGGTTTGCGTGTTATGTAGGGTTAGTGGCGTAATGGCGCTATAAAGCCTTCATGATCATGGGCTTGAGCCACTGGGACGTTGCGCCTGTGGCTGGTGGTGCTAGCGGGTTCGCCGCGTGGGCGGCTGGGTGCCTGCGCTTACGCGCGCCAGAAGTCGTACGGGTCGCGGCCCGGGCGGAAGCCCGCCGCCTCGACGATGTCGACCGCCAGTTTGAAGCGGTCACCGACGCGGCCGGGCAGGTGGGCGTCGCTGCCGAAGGACACGGCGGTACCGCCCGACTGCCGCCACCAGCGCACCAGGTCGACGGAGGCCAGGGGTGACTTCGTGTTGATCTCGAGCACCCGGCCCGAGACGGCGAGTGCGCGGAGCGCCGTGCGGTACTCCTCCTCGAATGGCTCCTCCCGGTACCGGTGCGCGCCCTTGGGCCAGTACCGGCGCGGGAAGTCCAGGTGGGCGAGCACCTGGAACAGGTCGCTGCCCTCGATGAGCGCGACAAGCTCAGCGAAGTAGTAGCGCATCGCGTCGCCGTCTGGCATCGCGCCGAAGAGTGCGTCGGCGGCGACCAGTCGCCCACGGTAAGGGACGGCGTGCAGCGAGCCGAGGACCCGGTCGAAGGAATTCCCGCGCACCACCGCGCCGGCGCTGCCCGCGAACAGGTGCGACTCGCCCGCCTCCACGCCGGACAGGATCCGCAGTCCGGGGAACCGCTGCCGGCATTCCTCAATCGATGCCATGTACCCGGTGACGTCTAGCGGCCTGATCCGGCCCCACCAGCGATGGTCGGTCGCGACGTCCATGATCGCGTCGCCCGCAGCCCCTGCCGTGAACTCCAGGTGCTCGGTGAACGCGATGGCGGGCAGTCCGACGGTGACCGCCTGCTCGCAACTGCGCACCATGGAGGCGTCCGCCGACGTGTCGTACGACCATTCGGTATGCACATGATTATCAGGAGGCAGCACGGTCAAATACTACTTGCGGGCGGGACGGCCCCCCGCGCCCCCGATCACGGTGAGTGCGGCACCTACCATTGCGAGTCGCGCTGCTTCGCCGAGGTGATGACGTAGATCTCGCCGGTCTCCCGCGCGCCCTGCGGTACCCGGCCCTGGCCGGGCTGCCCGCCGGGGCCGTAACCGATGGGACCGTGACCGCCGGGACCCTGGCCGGGACCCTCGCTGACGGGACCTTGGCTGCCGGGATCCTGGCCGGCGGCCGGGAGCGCCGACGGGCCCTTCTTCCCGGCCTTGGTCAGCCTGCCCCAGCGCTCTTCCCACTCGGCGACGTCGCCGCCGCATGCGTTGACGTAAGCGATCAGCACCGGAAGGGTCGGCAGCCTGAGGCCGCCGGCCGCGGAGGCAAGCGTGCGCATCGTGTAGTGCGACTTCTCTGCCATGTCAGGGTAGTCAAGCCCGACCTTCGAGCGGAGCACTCGAAGGTCCCTGGCGAACGCGCCGATGTTATCGGTCTCGATCGCGGCGATTGGCCCCTTGGGGCTCGGCGGCGGGTCAGGCAGCGCGCTGTCCCGTTGCCTGATGACCGGACTCCCGATCCGTCCGAACCCGTCCGTGTTGCCCATCCCCGGGCCGCCAGGCTGCTGGCCGGGATACTGCTGGCCCGGGTAGGGCTGGCTTGGGTACTGTTGCCCCGGGTACGGCTGGCCGGGATACTGCTGGCCCGGGTAGGGCTGGCTTGGGTACTGCTGGCCCGGGTTCGGCTGGCCGGGATACTGCTCGCCGGGATACTGCTGACCGGGATACTGCTGACCCGGAGCCCCCTGGCCGGGACCTGCCCAGCCTTGTCCCGGTGCCGCCCCTGCGGCCTGCCAGGAGCCGGTGTTCCTTACGCCCGGCCCGTACTGCGGCTGGCCGTACTGCCCCGGCCCGAACTCTGCCTGGCCGGGGGCCCAGCCTGGTGCCTGTCCCGGCCCGGGCACCCAGCCCTGGCCCTGGCCCGCTCCGGCGGCCTGCCAAGAGCCCGTGTTCCTCGCCCTGGCGCCGGACCCGGGTCCGGCCGCCTGCCAACTGCCTGTGTTACGGGCGCCGGGACCGCGCGGTGCCTGGCGCGTGGCCCAGTCCGGTCCTTGGTCCTGACCGCCGGACGGCCAGAAGCCCGGGTCCTGTGGGTTCACGCCCGGTTGTGCCTGTCCCGCGGCCCAGCTCGGCCCGGCGGCCTGCCATGAGCCGGTGTTCCGCTGGTTCTGGCCGTACTGCCCCGTGGCCTGGCCGCCCGGCTGTCCAGGCGGGAACTGCCCCGGCGGGAATTGCCCGGGGGCGAACTGCCCAGGTGGGAACTGGCCGGGGGTGAACTGCCCGGGTGGGAACTGGCCGGGGGTGAACTGTCCTGCCGCACCGGCTTGTCCCGCCGCCTGCTGACCGGCACCGTGCGGGTCACTGCTGTTCGGCTGCTGTCCCGCCGCCTGGCCGTACG
>Ga0265338_10003310_pt1 | contig 22826 bp, 19 predicted proteins | sample 42126metaG_FD_193579 | JGI IMG/M metagenome (GOLD analysis project Ga0265338, IMG submission 193579) | Rhizosphere microbial communities from Carex aquatilis grown in University of Washington, Seatle, WA, United States - 4-21-26 metaG | ecosystem: Host-associated > Plants > Roots > Rhizosphere... | reverse complement strand
AGCGCATCGGCGACGAGCGCGCAGAGAAAGAGTATTTACGTCGAACGGTGGGAGTGCCTGTAGAAGAAGCTGCAGCAATTGCAGCTTCGATCTCAGATGATGAGCAGAAGGAGGAGAGTAGCCAACTCAAGTCTGCGGACGCGTCAGACCTGAACGGCTCTTAGTTAAAGCCAAGGTTTACTCTCCACAACATTTCTATCTGCACGAAACAGCATTAGAGTAGCATTTTTATTTCTCATTCAACCGTTAATTATATAGATAAAGCGACAATGATGAGATCACCGAAACATATCGGAATAATTCCTGATGGAAACAGAAGATGGGCGAAAGTCAATAACATGCCAAAAGAAAAAAGTTATGAATGCGGCATAGATCCGGGCCTTATGCTTTTTAAATTATGCAAAGAGGCAGGCATTAAGGAATTAACGTATTACGGGTTTACCACTGATAATGCGAAAAGACCGACAGAACAAAGAAAAGCCTTCACTAACGCCTGCATAGGTGCGGTAAATCTATTATCTAAACAATCAGCAGAGTTGTTGGTTGTTGGCGATTTTGAATCTCCCATGTTTCCAAAACAATTAAATAAATATACAACGAGGCAGATCTTTGGTCAAGGAGGGATTAAAGTTAATCTTTTAGTTAATTATGGTTGGGAGTGGGATTTAAACAATTTGAAATTGGCTGACTCTACTCAAAAAAATATCACGAGTCATATTAAATCTGTTGATGTATCTAGAATAGATCTGATTATACGGTGGGGCGGCAGAAGACGCTTAAGCGGCTTCCTTCCAGTGCAATCTGTTTATTCGGATTTCTATGTGTTGGACGACTATTGGCCGGATTTTAAGCCCGAGCATTTTTATAAAGCGCTGAATTGGTACAATGATCAGGATGTCACCCTTGGAGGATGAGGCTTATCGTATAGATATATTTTTTTAACCGAGAAATATCTTATGAAGAGTACGCTTTTTACTAACTTCGGAATAGATCACTTTGGGGCGAGGCAGGTCAATCCACGCATTTCGTCTGGACGTTGATCTTCCCGCATGCAAAGGCTACACCTTGACGATCCCTGGAGCAAAATCAATCGTTGGAGTGCGCCGCAACAGTACTCAAGACGCACAACGATTGATGCTAATTTAACTATATTGAAGTTATGCGTCTCGTTCAGGAAACAGTAAAATGGTCGGTTCAGAAGAGAACGATTATTACATAATAAGAATCATGAGAAGCACAAGAAGATGCCGCTAAAAAATGGAAAGTCAAAGAAAGTGATCAGCTCAAACGTGAATGAGCTGCTTCACAAATACAAGAAGAAGGGAACAATAGGAACGAGCCACCCGAAGTCGATGAAACGGGCGCGAAAACAAGCGATAGCGATAGCATACTCGAAAGCAAAGAAGAAATAACAACACTTGAAAAGAAGAGAGCACTCATTGGAAATAATTAAACACTCAAGAAGCTGGTTCAAAAAAGTATTTCGAATTCTTTTCCTTAATGATGAAATTATAAAACATTAACAATATGTGGTGGCAATATCTATTGGTTTTCATCGGAGCCTTATTGTTTGATGTAGTGCCTTTCCCATTTCCTCCCGCTTTTACCATCATGGTTTTTTTACAGATCATGTTCGACTTGAACATTTGGTGGGTTATTGTCATTGGCGTCGCGGGTTCCATTTTGGGAAGGTACATTCTTACTCTATATATTACGCTTCTCTCTGGAAAATTTTTTAAGCGATCGAAGAATGAAGACGTTGAGTTTCTTGGCAAAAAAATGAAAGAGAAAGGATGGAGAAGCCAGCTGGTAATCATTTCATACTCTCTCTTGCCCCTTCCCACCACTCCGCTATTCCTGGCGGGGGGAATGGCGAAAATAAAACCTCTATATATTATTCCAGCGTTTTTCATAGGGAAGTTCATCAGTGATGCCATTACTGTACACTTAGGTAAATATGCCTCAGAGCATGCCAAAAGCATAATGGACGAAGCATTATCCTGGAAGTCAATGACAAGTTTGGCGGTGGGTTTACTGCTCGTCTGCGCTCTCTTGTTTATTGACTGGCGTTCGCTTATCCAAAAGAAACATTTTCACTTAGAATTTAAGATATGGAAGTGAAGGAATGGGCGGACCATGGAAAAGACGTCAGCAATGAGATTCAAAGTAACCTCCTTCTTGCTGCAGGATTTGTCACTTGTGTCAGAAGAGCAATTGCAGTTCTGCGAAGCACGTCCCGCCAATCGAAGAAATGATCCGTGCAGCACTGAACCCAAGTTCAGGCTAACCTCTGAGCTCTTTTGTTCCCTTTCTGACATAGAAGAACGAAACGACAGAAAGGCAAACATGCATTCGCGAATTGTTGACGCGCTGGAAATAAAAATGCCCAAAGCATCACGTGCTTCGGGGATCCCTCGTAGATTAAATATCAAACCGCATTACGTTTTTTACGCCATCTTTTTCACGACTCTGTAACTACCCGACCTAAGCAAAAATAGATTCCGCTCGAAAGACGAGCCGCATCAAGTTGCATGGTGTACCGGCCCGATTGCCTGAAATCGTTTACAAGCGTTGTTACTGCCCAGCCAATGGCATCGAATATCTCTATTGTTACTTTGCCCTCTTTCGGCAATTGGTAAGCAATAATAGATGTAGGATTGAACATCCCAGTAAACAGAGTGTTCTTATCAGCCAAGTTCAGTACCGAGGTGCGCCTTCTCTTTATCGGCGCGTGCTCGTGAGAGGAGGTAAATCGTTGTGAAGGCCTACAAGAATGTGCAAACCACACTTTGGGACATCAACGGGGGCGCAAGTCGCTGTCTTTTAAATCATCTTGAGGAATAGAAGAGATGCTTTGTATACGGGTGAGATGGATGTTCTCCAATTTTTTTTGTATCACCGATTTCTACGATGGACCCTTGATGCAGTACCGCGACGCGATCACAAAGAAGCATGCTGTTTGCAATGTTGTGCGTGATGAAGATGAGGCTGGGTGCGTATTTGAATCGGATTTTCTTAATTAATCCGAGTACGTGGGCTTGAGTCAGTACATCGAGCGCGCTCGTTGGCTCATCAAGGATAAGGAGTCGGGGCTGAACTGAGATGGCGCGCGCAAGAGCGACACGCTGCTTTTGTCCGCCGCTCAACTGAAAAGGGTAACTTTTCAAAATCTCGTTGGGGAGGCCAACAAGAAAGCAGAGTTCCTTTGCAGTGACACCGAGCGAAGGAACGCTGTTATGTTTCCTTCCGCGTTGAATTCCTTCAAGAATAGTGCGTTCAATGGTGAGTTGTGGGTCCAGCGACGCTGAATACGCCTGAAAAACCAACTGAATCTTAGACCCGAGCATGTTCCGGTTCTTTGTTTCGGGATGGATGTTGATATCTTCAAATTCGATTGTCCCGCTTGTTGGTTCCAACATACCCGCGATGCATCGCGCGAGCGTTGTCTTCCCGCTGCCGCTTTCGCCGATAATACCAAGAGCTTCCCCCTCTTCTAAAGAAAATGTAATATTATGCAGTACGATCTTCTCACGAGACGCAAATCCCATTCGCTGTGAATGTTTGAATCTGACGTCAAGATTTTTTACTTCCAATAAGGACATCGCACTTTTCTTTCCACCTCTATTGATTCTAATTGCGGTTCAAATAATCGGCAATCATCTTGTACCTTAGAGCATATTGGATGAAATTTGCAGCCCCGGGGGAGATCCGACGGATGCGGCGGATGTTCACTCAAGAGAGCGAGATCGTCAATGAAGGAGTCGGTCAATCGAGCCCCTTTACAGAGCATTTGGGAATATGGATGGAAAGGCGCGTCAAAGAACATATCTTTCGGCGCCACTTCAACGATACGTCCTGCATACATTACGGCAACGGTATCCGCATAGCGGTTCGCGATATTCAAGTCGTGCGTAATAAGAAGCACCGAACTGCGGCCATTTTTTCGCGCATTATCGAGGAGATCAAGCAATTGGAACCGCAAGGGGGCGTCGACCGAACTTGTGGGTTCATCGGCAATAATCAAATCCGGATTGGGGGAAAGAGCAAGTGCAATGAGGATTCTCTGGAGTGTCCCCCCGCTGAGTTCATGTGGATAGGATCTAAGGACGTCATCGGGGTTTTCGATGCCGACATTTTTAAGCTCTATCGTTGCCCTTTCTACAGCTCGGTTAGCCTCCATTGGGGCGGCATTCACGATGGCGTCAACATATTGTGTCTTGATTCGCGAGATCGGATTCAACGACTGAGCCGGTTCCTGGAAAACATATCGTATATTGTTTTTTCTAATCTGCCTCAAAGCATGATCTTCTAATTCCAGTAGTTTATGCTCCTCAAAATAGATGTCCCCGCTTGTCTCATATCCTGAAAAAGGCAAAAAGAGTTTTGTCAATGCGCAGGCCAGGGTCGTTTTTCCACTTCCGCTTTCTCCGACAAGCGCAAAGATTTCACCGTGCTTTAGCGACAAGTTGATATCTTGAATGAGGAATATGTCGCCCTTTGGGTCTTGAAATCTAACACTGAGATTCCTCGCTTCAAGCATTGGATTATCCATAGCTCAAAGATACAGAAATATCGATCTTTACTCAATATTAATGCCGCGCACGGTCAGAAACTCCGTGAAATTGGGTCTCACTGTCGCAATCGTAGGCTGTTGACAAAGAGATATCTTTTGTTTAGACTAAACAAGGTTTTTCTCGATTTGAACTTTGATATTTGCTTGGCAAGTTGAGATCTCCAGAATTCTACAGGGCCATATCTATGCAATTATTCCTACGGTTATACTTGCCTATCATGCTATTTGTTTGTTTTTCTTCCTGCTCACCGAGGAAGAAAGTAGCTGATGGGCAACCGGATGGCAAAAAAGTCGTCGTTATCGGTATCGGTTCCGACGTCGAGACGTTTAATCCAATCTTTGCGCAAGAGGTTACCGGAGGAGAGATAGGTGATCTGATATATTCCTCACTCGTGAGCGCTAACTTTGACACTGCTGAAGGTATCCTCCATTATTCTCCGATGCTTGCCCGGGAATGGGAATCCGTCAATTTGAACCGTGATATCATCTTCCACCTTCGCACCGACGCGATGTGGTCAGACGGAGTGCCTATCACGGCGCGTGATGTTCAGTTTTCGTATGAATTATACGGTAACGAAGAGTTGGCGAGTGTTAGAGAGGATGAACTTGAAGGACTCAAAAAAGGTAAGGATGGAAAGCTCGATATTCAACACAGCGTGGAGATTGTAAATGATTCTACTCTGAGATTTCATTTTGAACGCTTTTCCCCTGCGCAATTGCTTAATGCGGGCCTTCCGATACTGCCGGCGCATCTTTTAGATACTATTCCGCCGAAGGAACTTCGCACGCATTCAATCAACAGAAAGCCCATCGGTTCCGGGCCCTTCTCACTCGCCTCGTGGAAATCGGGCGACGAGATCACTCTAATTCCGAACCGCGTGTCAGTATTGCCAAGGCCGGCACTCCTCGACCAGCTCGTCTTTCGAGTGTTACCCGATCATGGAGCACGATTTGCTCATCTCAAATCGGGTGAAATCGACTTGATGACAGACCTGAGTTCCAGCGAGGCCCAGGAGTTGTCCGGTTCTACGTTGCCAGTTCAAGTCATTACTACTCCGGTGAGGCGCTACCAATTTGTCGGGTGGAACAACATTGATGGAGATGCATACTCGAAATCGTCGGGGAAAACAATTCAGCCCAACGCATTATTTGGAAATGCGAAAGTGCGTGAAGCCATGACGCTGGCCATTGACAGGAAGAGCATTGTCAAAGCTCTCTTAGCACAGTTCGGACAGGATGCTGTCGGACCTGTATCGCCAATTTTTCATTATGCATACAACGACACGTTGAAGCCGATGCCATTTGATCCTGCGGCTGCCCTCTCTCTTCTTGCACAAGAAGGATGGGAAGACAAAGATGGTGATGGAGTGCTTAAAAAAGGAAAAAGAAAGTTCTCCTTCTCTCTTCTCATACCTTCGGGGTCTCAATTCACCCTTGAGCTTGCCAATATCATACAGAAACAACTCCATGATGTCAAAATTGCGGTTCAGATACAGCAAGTTGAAGAGTCGATTTTCTGGCAACAATTGATGGAAAAGAAATTTGATGCTTTTATCGGCGGATTTGAAGTGCCTCTTCAGCTGCAGCTCACTTTGTTCTGGGGATCGGATCTCCGCAAGTATCCTTTCAACTTCGTGTCATATCGTAATCAGCACGTCGACCGGATTCTCAAAGCAACAGAGTCTGTGGGGAAAGAAAGCGAAGCCGCGCCGTTGTGGAAAGAATTCCAAGTGATACTTGCCGAAGAGCAGCCATGCACGTTTTTATACTGGGAACATAATGTGATTGGTGTAAACAAGCGCGTAATCGGAACACACTTTTCCATCCTTGGGACGACGTATCAAGCCTGGGACTGGAGCACTGAATGATGGTGAATGAAGCTCCGTTGATGCTCTTTCCATTAGAATAATCCTTCCAATGTCTTCTACTAGGTTCCCTGCGGCGCCAACACCTTGAAGCAAAAAACTCTTACGCCATTGTTTGGCGCGAGCATGATCTTTGCGGCTTCGTTTGCACAGAGATATCCTTTATAGAAACAGTGATGCATCGAAATTGCACTGAATTATTGAGGCGGATGATGGCTATAGGACTCGAATGATTGCCTACTTGATTAAACGAATTCTCGGAGCCGTTCCCCTCTTGCTCGGTCTCGTCACACTGGTTTTTCTTATTACGCGTTTGCTGCCGGGCGATCCTACACTTCTTTTTATCTCTCCGAAAGTACCGCCTCACATTGCCGAGCAGCTTCGGACAGAATTTGGATTGGATCGTCCGATGGCGGTGCAGTACATTCGTTGGATGGCAGGCCTTGCAACCGGTAATCTCGGTTTCTCCTTCACACATCAACGACCGGTTGTTGACGTCATCGGCGATGCGTTTCTGAATACTGCGTTGTTAGCTGGTGCAGCTATCATTCTGGAAGTGCTTATCGGCATCTTTATCGGAATTCTGGCGGCACAGCACCGTCACTCTTTCCTGGAACGGTGGATCTCGTATAGCGGGCTCGTGATCTACACAATGCCTGTCTTCTGGGTGGCAACACTTCTTCTCTTATTTTTTTCCGGAGTGCTTGGAATACTTCCATCTTCGCACATGCATGCTATCGGCGCCGAACATTTGAACCCATTCGATTATTGCCTCGATTTGCTCAAACATCTCATCCTGCCGGCACTCACGCTGGCATTGCCCGGCGCCGCAGGGCTGGCTCGCTTTGTCCACACTCAATTGGCGATAACGGAAAGACAACAGTACGTCAGTGTGGCCAGAAGTTTTGGATTCAGCGATAGAAGGATACTCTTGAAGTATGCTTTGCCTAATGCGCTCCTTCCACTCATCACACTCGTTGGTCTTGAGCTTGGCGGCCTGCTCTCAGGAGCCCTCGTAACCGAGACAATATTTGCGTGGCCTGGAATTGGAAGGATTGCAGTAACGGCAATCTTTGCCCGAGATTACCCGCTCATTCTTGGCTGCACGATTATTTCGGGTATTGTGATCATTCTGGGTAATCTCTTCGCGGATGTACTCTACACTGCGGTTGATCCAAGAGTGAAAGTGACAACATGAAGGAAGTCCGTTCTCAAAATGCAGTTTCAAGAGCACGTCGTATTATTTCCGCGTTCCGAGGGAGGGCGGGCGGCTCGCTTTTCATCCTGTTCATGCTTGCTTTTACTTGTATCCGGTTTGACTTGATGAAAGCGAGTTTCCTCTCGTTATTTCTTACGTTGATTTATTCTCTCGCGCATCTGCAGCTAAACCCGACATACATGAGAGCTGCTCTCATTGAATATTGGATCGCAAGCTTCGCGTGGTGCTCTATTCTGGCAGTGAGTTGTTGGCTTCTCTTTCAAAAACAAGGCAACAAAATAATTACAGAGAAGCTATTTTTTGCCATCTCTCCAGCCTGGACACCCCATAGCAGCACACTGAAAAAATCAACTTTTGGGATTTATACCCTTCTTTTGTTTTTGGGAATCGCTGTACTTGGTCCCCTCCTCGTTCCTTTTGATCCGATCAACCAGGGAGATCTGCAAACGACAAGGCTCCTTGCGCCCATGCAAACTGCCGTGGCATGGGAAGATCTTTCGATTGCAGTCCCTGCAGAAGGTGTTTCGGGCCCGGTTGAAAAAGTTTTACGCGATGCGAATAATTTCCTTCTCGCGAGAAAGGTGGAATACACCCGATCGGAGCAACAACAAGCAGAACACAAAGAAAAAGGGGCTAATTTTCAAGTGCTTTTTCTCTTTGGCACAGATGCCGTCGGAAGGGATGTACTCAGCCGTGTGATTTATGGCACGAGAATATCTTTGGGGATTGGTATCATTGTTGCTGCATTATCCATGATTCTTGGCATGGGGATCGGTTTCCTTAGCGGAATTGTCGGAGGGATGGCGGATAAGTTTTTGATGAGGGTCATCGATGTCTTTCTTTCTTTCCCGCCCCTCGTGCTGATTATTTCGCTCTTTTCAGTCCTCGGCGGGTCAATCGAGGTACTGATCGTAGCTCTCACGGTGAGCGGTTGGATGGGCGTCGCACGCCTCGTTCGGGGTGAAGTCTTGAAGCTTCGTGAACAAGAATTTATTCTTGCAGCGAAACTCCTCGACGTATCCTATATCCGCATTATTCGAAATCACCTGCTGCCAAATATCTTGCCGACAATATTGACAGCGTCCGTGTTTCAATTAGTTAACGCGATCATGGGCGAGGCGGCTTTGAGCTTCTTGGGACTAGGAATCCAGCCTCCAACCGCAAGCTGGGGAAATATGATCGGTGAATCAACCCTCTATCTCAGGTCGGCATGGTGGATCGGCATTTTTCCGGGTATTGCTCTTTCCGTATTTGCCATCGCTGCTCAACTGGTCGCAGAAGGCATCCAAGAGTGCCAAAAATGAAATTCAATGTGCAATCTATTCTACGATGAAAAACATCAATTGTCGCTATGACATAATCGAGAAATTAGGCGAGGGATCGACCGGCATCGTGTATCTCGTCCAGGATCTGATGTATGGAAAGGTCAGGCGTGCGCTAAAAATCATCCGTGCCACCGGGATGGGATCCGACGCTGCAATGAACCTTCGAAACGAGTTTTCACTTCTACGACAATTTGATCATCCGAACATTGTAAGAGTATACGATTTTGGGAGCGTCGTCGCCACCGATTCCGGCGAACATACCGATGACTTCTTCTTCACTCTCGACTATGTCCAAGGACAAGACCTTTTTCGCGCAACGGAACATGCTGATGATCAATTCATTTCATCTCTGATGTTTCAGATTGGGCATGCCATTGAGTACATCCATCGGCATGGTCTCATCCACTTTGACATCAAGCCGGAAAATATCATCATTACCGAGATGCCGCTCGGCGATGAAATTATTCACGTTCCAAAAATCACAGATTTTGGATTTGCCGCCCCGCTTCTTGGCCCTCTCTCGGGATCTCTTAAAGGCTCGCTTCATTACATAGCGCCTGAGCTCATCAGGGGTGAGGCATACGACCACCGCGTCGATCTCTATTCGCTTGGTGTGACACTGTATGAAATTCTTACGCGCACGGTTCCTTTTCACGCCGATGATCCAGTTGAAGTTCTCAAAAAGCAGCAGATGGAAAGTCCAGCCGGCGTGAGAGAGCTTCGACCAGATACCCGGCCCGAATTGGTTGAACTCATTTCAGCGTTGATGGAGAACGATTCGCATAAACGCATGAGCAGTGCACGCAACATTATTGAAAAAGTGACGCCAATTATTGAGCAGACGGCTTTTTTTAAAAGCTATATCGTTGACGTTCTACCGAAAAAATTTGTCGGGAGACAGGAAGAATTACGCAGATTGATGGATTTATTGAAAAAGGATGCGAGATCATTACAGGGAGCGGCCGAGCATCAAGCGCGAAACATCGTATGCGTGATAGGAGAGCAAGGAATCGGGAAGACACAACTGTTTGACGAATGGCGAAGGCAGGCTCAGACTGAGAACGTTCTTGTCATAGGGACACGTTGTTATCTGAAAACGTCGCCACCGCTGGAGCCCTTTCGGTGGTTTATGCACGAACTCAGGTTCGTTTTGCTGCCGCGCGAGGCTGAGGCTCAAGAGATCATCGCAAAATATGAGCATCTCTTTTCGGCTTTGGCATATAGTGCCACTGCAGAAAAAGAATCGAAATTTCTATTCGATTTCTCCAGTGAGGAGACGCAATTGGAATTTCTCAACTCATTTGTCAGGCTGGTGAACGAAGCGGCCGCGGTGGTGCCCTTCGCCATGGCGATAGAGGACATTCATTTTGCCGATGAAATGAGCATCCAGCTGCTCCGTCTTCTAACGCAATCACGAGGTTCTTCCTTTCCACTTGTACTCTCGTCAAGGGATTCAATTTCCGCTCTGAAGGAAGAATTTCAATTGCCATTGCACGAAATCGAATTTATGGTTCTAAAAGGATTTGACGAAGACGGGGTGTGTGAATTGATAAAATCTCAGCTTGGGGCCTTGAATATTCCAGTGGAAGTAGCTCGCACGTTATCGAATAAGGTCGGCGATTCTCCCTCTATTATAAAAGAATTCCTCAGTCAATATCGCGATCTTCTTCCTGATGCAGCAATAGTAGAACTGCAGATGGCTCTGAGTGATCCGGCATTACGTGTCTCCTTCCCGCGAAACATGAATGAGGTGTACAAGCGCAGATATCAAGGACTTAGTCCTGAAGAACAGTACATATTGAGAGTTGTATCCTGTTTTCGAATTCCGGTGAATAAGGAGGTTCTGGAGAGAATTTGCCCCTACTCGCCGAGCCTGCTCTCTCAACTCCTGGATTTGCTTACCATGAGCGGCGTACTTCGTGTTTTCGAGAGTGGGAACAAGTTCCATTTTTCTCATGGAAGCTTCCGGCAGTTTATTTACCAGAATCTTCACGACGACAAGCAGCATTTGCACGGACTCATCGCACAGGCTTTGGAACATCTTTACAGAGATTCTCTTGGCGCAGAAGCGGAAGGCATCGGATATCAGTACAAAGAGGCGGGGATGAAGAGTAAAGCGTACAAATATTATTCTCGTGCTGCTGAACGGGCGGCACAAGCGTATTCGCTGAGGGAAAGTAATATCCTCTTAGAAGATGCAATGAATCTTGCCTCGGACGATTTGGAGCTCAAAGCTACTCTTGAAACACTTGCACGTCAAGAGGATCTCGTTGAAGACTACGCAAAAGCCGAAACAATGTATGACAAGCTGCTCGAACGAGCAGACATTGTAACCTCTGACAGATACCGCTACCTCAAAGCGCTCGGGTCCGTGCAAACACGACGCGGTTTACTCGACAATGCGATTGAATCTTTCAAGAAAGCATCGCACGCTGCACGGACTCCGCAAGAATTGATGGAGATCGAAGATGAATTGGCAGACATCGACATTTCACGCGGCAGGCTGCCGGAAGCTCGAAGCCGTTGCATGAAAGTCCTGGAGAGCCTGAATGGACCGGCAAACGACCCGCAAATAAGCTCGCTCTTTACAAAGCTTGGTATCATTAGTTTCTACGAGACAAAGTATGATGAAGCCACGGAGTATTTCTTAAAGGCATATCAGATCCTGGAACAATGCGGAGACAAGATAAAACTCATCGCACCTTTGCTTAATCTCGGAAACGCGTACAGCGTACGGCATGAATACGAGAAGGCGCTAGAAAGTTGGAATCATGCGCTTCACTATGCAGAGGATGTCGGAAATTTCCATCAGCAGGGTCAAATTCATAACAATCTTGGAATCGCTGAGTATAACCAAGGACATTATGAGAATGCCCTCCAAAACTATTTGAAAGGCGTTGAAATCTTCAAACGTTTAGGAAATTCACCTGGATTGGCTCTATGCCTCAACAATCTCGGCGAGGTATACTTGGTCCAGTCAGAATATGAGAAGGCTCTTGAATCATGGGAACAGTGCCTGGACCTGTATACCAACATCAATGATGCACATGGGCTTGCCGAAACATATAGTCATTTGATCCAGGTACACTTGATCTTTGGGAGTTTTGACCTTGCCCGAGAATATCTTCGAAAATCTCGCCAGATAATTGAAGATGCAAACCTTGAAGCTCAATGGGCCATTTATTACCTTTGCTGCAGCGCTTTGGCTTTGGCAGAAAAGAAATTCGGCGAAGCCGAACATTATGTCCTGCAATCCAAAAATAGATTTGACGGCATCGGCGATGATATCAACTACTGTAGGTTGCTTCTCATTGGAGGGAGACTCCACAGGCTGCTCGGCCGCCATAAAGAATCGGCGGATCATTTCACAGAGGCCTTGCGTAAGAGTATTGAGCTGAAGTTACCGCTTTGGGAAGCCGAAGCCTTGATGGAGTTGGGCATTGAATCAAGAGTGAAGGATATCACATTTGAAAAGAAGACATTGATTTATCTTAAAGAAGCATACGAATTGATCGAGCATGAAACAGTAAACGATATTACGTGGAAGCTCTGTTACGAAATTGGAAGAGAATACTCAAGTCGTGGTCTTGGATTGAGAAGCAAGGAATATTTCGTGAAGGCGAAACAAGCTCTGCTGTATTTGGGTTCACTCTACACTCGCCAATCGCTGCAGCAGACGTTTTGGGAGTCGGATAATCGCGGCTCAATGCTGAAAGAAATTGAGGCATTGATTAAAAATGGATGAGAATGTAGTAATGGATGGTCAAGGTTCCAAATTCTCAATTATGATTTCCTCCTCGAAAAATACACTGGAGCGAGTAAAAAGAATTATCGCTCTTCGTGAGGATGCCGCTATTCAATTTACCCCCTTATATCTCTTGATTTCACGTTTATCATCCAGCCTCGCGCCGAATCTGCTGATATGTGAAAACAGAACAATTGAGGGGGAGAATGTGATGCGAACCGTTACGGAGATACGATCACGATATCCCCTGCTGCCAATTTTCATTGTCACGTCAGAGCCGGATCATGCAGAGGCGGTGAAGTTTTTGAAAACAGGGGTTGAGGAATACCTCGCTCTCCCAGGAGAAAAGAGCAGGTTGTATGATCTGACAGAATCAAAAATCGGCGAGTGGCAATCACTACGAACACGAAAGTCATTTCATGAGGAACGAAAGAAAAGTTATGATTTCCAGACAATCGTCGGTAATTCAATCCAACTGCAAAGTCTCATCGCCCGGTCGCGCAAACTCCTGAGCAATACAAGCATCACGGTGTTGATACAAGGCGAGACTGGGACGGGAAAAGGACTTTTGGCAAAAGCGATTCACTACAACAGCCCCAATTCGGATCAACCATTTATCGAGATCGCATGTTCGTCGATCCCGGACAGCCTGCTCGAGAGCGAACTCTTCGGGCATGAAAAAGGGGCATTTACAGATGCTAAGAATCACAAAATGGGATTATTTGAATTAGCCGGAAAAGGAACGATCTTTTTAGACGAAATCGGAGATATCAGTCCCATCATCCAGTCAAAATTGTTGAATGCATTAGAGGAGAAAAAAATACGGAGGCTTGGCGGCATAGAAAATATTCCTTTTTATGCTCGAATTATTACGGCAACAAGCAAAGATCTGGGAAGTATGGTAAGAAATGGAACGATGAGAAAAGATCTTTATTACCGGTTAGCTGTTTTTTCACTTGAACTTCCGCCGCTCAGAGAGCGGGCGGGCGATATCCCTCTGTTGGCAAAACATTTTCTTCGCGGTTTTGCTCAAGAAAACGGCAAACAAATAAAAGGATTTACTCCCAAGGCGCTCGAGAACCTTGCCTTGGCATACTGGGAGGGCAATGTACGTGAATTGAAGCATGCAATTGAACGGGCAGTTCTGCTCACAAATTCGGAAACCATCGATGCAGATGACCTCGAGGGAGTCTCGACATTCGCCTCCCCTCCGCGTCCAAGCGATGGCGTTGTAAACGCAGATAATGGACCGCACGTATCAATCCCCGATAATACGATATCATTATCGTTGCTGCTTGGCGACGCTTCACTCTCTCGGGTTGAAAAAGAACTTGTAAGAGAGGTTCTTAAACAGGTAGGAGGCAACAAGAAGAGGGCGGCTGGAATCCTGAAGATCTCCCGGCCAAGGCTTGATCGTCTTATTAACGATGACCCGGATTTTTTTAAGTCTGTTGCGCGATGACGCTTTGCTCGTCTCGTTGATTCCTCCCTTCTCGAGCCCAGAGCACCAGACATTCGCATGTTTCACAGGATAGTCTCAGAACCCAATGGGGTTGCACGACAACGGTTTTCAAACTTCCACATGTTGTTTTGGAACAAATGAAAAATGCCGAGTATCCGTATATCCCTGTAGTTCTTTAAATACGTTTATTACCCGATTGATTGTATCTTACTTTCCAGTTATCCTTAAACGGAAGGAATAAAACTCTGCATACAAGTTAGTGATCAAGGGAAAATTCATGAAGAAACAATTTACGTCATACGTCCTTGCCATTCTTTTCGGCTGGCTCATGGGATGCAATAGCAATCCTGTACAAATGCCCGATCAAAATTCCGCCCAGGTTTCATCCGCGGGCCGCCAAGTACAGCTACTCGAGTTACCCGGTACCGCCGGAAAGAATTTGGCAAAGAAGTCCCAAACTTCAGGTTCAGGCTTGATCAGCGCCGATTCAGGCGGCGAAGTCAAAGTGATAGGGCAATTTCAGACCGCCACGCTCACTATTCCCAAGAATGCGCTCAAGAAAGATCAAAGCATTTCGATGACGCTCGATGATTGCGGGGCACAGGTCAAATTTAGCCCGGAGGGATTAATATTCAAAAAGCATGCGCAGTTAAATTATGCTGCCACAGGATTGGACTTGTCCTCGGTCCCCGTCGGCGCTGTCATCAATCTCTATTACTATAACGAGATATCGGGCGCGTATGAACAAATGAGTTCGGTGAGCATCACGTACGATAAAGAAGCTGGAACACTTACGTGTGTGAATGGTGACATTCCGCACTTCTGCCTCTATGCATTTGGATACATCAAGAGGTAATGTGATCCCTATCGGTGCTGAGATGGATCTGAACAACGGCATCGAAGCAGCAAAAGATGGCGTTTGCTATATTAATTAAGAAGCCCAAGCGTTACAGAATCGTGCAGATGTTATGCTACCTCCGGTCTCCGAGTATGCGTTTGGCTATATGAAGAAATAGACTGACACCAACCAATTGTTCCGCCAAAATTATCTGCTTCAAGCGCCTTCATGCGCTATTTAATCTGGTTTTCTCCTCCCCCTGATTCCTAACTCGTTTCCCCCCACCTGAGCGCGGTATATTAGCATCTCGTATGTGTAACATCGCGTTGCAAATAAGTGTCACGAATTGTTACTTCCTAAGTGGAACTGAAGAGACGCATCGCATTTTCAAATCGCCGGCCTGCAGAAACAAGGCAAAAGCTGAACAATAGCGCAAGGTTCGATCTCAGCGTTTTGGCATGAAAGTTGGTTAACCTAAACTAGAAATTTGACCCGTATCAACGCAGAATATTCAACTCTCGGGAAAAATCGATGTTCCAGACTATCAAAAGAACAACATTAAACAAAAGGAAGAAAAGCCCCTCTGCATACGAGAGAGTGGTTTAAAGGAGGATCCATGCAAAAACAATTTACATCATTCGTCCTTGCCATTCTTTTCGGCTGGCTGCTGGGCTGCAATAGCAATCCTGTCCAAGGACCCGATCAAAATTCCAACCAGGTCACCCCTGCCGGACAAACTGTTCAGCTGCTTGAGCTGCCAGGTACAGCCGGTATGGATTTGGCAAAGACATCCTCGGTAGCAAGTTATGTGCGAAGTTGGGTCAGCGCCGATTCAGGGGGCCAACTCGTCTGTGGAGATCAATTTGGACGCGTTACAACAACCGCCACGCTCAGTATTCCCCAGAATGGGATGAGCCAAGATCAATACATTTCGATGAGACTCGATCATTTCAGATGGTTACAGATCGAATTTGGCCCGGACGGAATACAATTCAATACGCCGGCGATCTTATCCTGCACGGTCACCGGATTGGATAGGTTCTGGGCTCCCATCGGCGCTGACATTAGATTGTATTACTGTAACCAGAAAACGGGAACGTTTCAGGAAATGCCTTCGGGAAGTATAACGTACGATAGACAATCGGGAACCCTTACATGCTCCAACATCCAGATTCCTCACTTCTGCACCTATGCATTCGGATATATCAAGAGGTAATATAATGCTGATGTGCGGTAAACTTTCAACTTCGTCAGCTACGGGGAGTTTATCGATCACGATCCGAAGATATCCTTAGACATTTTTCGGATACGGAATCGATAAGATTTTTGAATGTTATGATCTTCTGAAGCAACGTAAATGGACAACGGAAAGATTCAAACATTTCGTGATCAGTTAACGCGCTTACTTGCCAAGTACTGCGATGAGCCGACAGTACAAAACATTGGCTCTAAGCTCAAACTGATTCGCGATTCTGAGGAGGATCTGATGGCTCAGGCCAGGAGAGATGCTGAGCCCGAGGGTGGTCAGGATCTCGTGGAGGAGGGTTTGGTCTACCAGATCATCGCAGAAACTCAACTATTATTGCCGAAGAAAGAGTTTCTTGGAATTCTCACTGAAATTTCAAACCTGTGTGTCGACTTCGGTCAGTATTCTACTGCTGAAGCTCTCTTTAGCAACGCCATCGAAGCAGCAAATGATGGCGTTCGTTTTTTCAATCAGGCTGCTGAAGCGTTGCAGAAACGTGCAGATGTTTTGTTGCGACAGGCGAGCTGGGAACGAGCGAAGATGGATCTTAGGGAAAGCCGCCGGCTATTCACTCGCACCAAAAACGAACTAGGAATCGGAAAGATCGAGAACAGCCTCGGTATTTTTATGGCACAACAAGGTAATACAAAAGAGAGCGTTGCTCATTTTAAGAAGGCAGTATCGTTATTTGAGAAAGCAAAGCGGACAGACCTGGCAAGCACAGCCTACATGAACATGGGAATTGTGGCCACAATCATTGGAAAGTATGATGAGGCTCTCGCATCATACAAACGAGCTCTTCCAGAGTTCGAACGTGCCGGTGATGTTCAAAGTCTCGCGGAGCTCCACCATAACCTGGGGATGCTATTCCTTGCGCGCGCTGAATTGGATTCTGCTCTGGGGCAATTCGATGAGAGCCTGAATTATGCCAACCAAGTCCATTATGATGCCCTTATCGGTATGGCGTCGCTTGGCAAGGCTGCAGCCTATGTTCAAAAGAAGGACTTTGTGCTGGCACATCTCTTTGGGAACAAAGCATTATCGATCTTCCGAAGACTGAGCGCCTACCTTAGCATTGCGGACTCATACAAGGTAAAAGGAATCATTCAGCGGGAATTGAAGCATTACGATACCGCTGAGCTGTACTTCCAGTCAAGTATAAGTCTCAATAAGGGATATCATAACCCGCTCAATCTCGGCGAAGCCTACCTAGAAATAGGGTTGCTCCATAAAGAATGCGGCGACAAAGCCAAGGCGAAAGAAGTATTTCAGAAATCTTTGAAGTGCTTTCAACAGGTGGGAGCCAAGCATAACATCGTGCAAGTAAGAGCACTATTAGGTTCACTAAAGAGTTAATACCACATTATGAGGCTCAGCGAGTTGCAGCACAGTGAACATGATGGACACGGCACCGATCGCCTGGAAACGTTGAGCGGCATTACCCGCGTCCAGGATTTAGAACGCATACTCAACGTCGTAAAGATGATCAACAATTCACTTATTCTGGACGAGGTACTGCGGCTCGTTGTTGACAATTCAATTGACGTTGCAAAGGCGGAGCGCGGGTTTTTGCTACTTGCAGATAACGAAGGCAGACTTGAGTGTAAACTGGGGAGGAACTCAAAGAGAGAATCACTCCCTCCAGAAGAAATGTTGATCAGCCGGACTGTTGTTGATGATGTGCATCAGACCGGGGAATCCGTTTTCATCGAGAACGCGCAAACCGATGACGGTTTTGACCAGCGACAAAGCATAAAATCACTCTTTCTCCAGACCATTCTTTGCTCTCCTCTAAACATAAAGAATGAAAAAGTCGGCGTCATCTATGTCGACAGCCGCTCGATCCAGGCCGTTAAGAAAGACGAAATCATTGATCTGTTCGAGATCCTTGCCGGACAGGCCGCGATCGCCATTAAGAATGCCCAACTCTACGAGAGACTTCATTGTGCGTACAAAGAGCTCGAAGATGCCAATGAGCAGGTGCTAAAGTTCGAACGAATGGCTTCTCGCGGCGAAATGGCTGCAGAAGTAAGCCATGAATTGAAAAATTCGCTTACGATCGTATCGCTGCAGCTGCATTCGCTTAAAAACTTTGCTCATCGCTGCTCAACTGAAGAACGAGAGAAAAAGCTTAATGGTGCAATTGAAGCATTAAACAAAACGATTCTCTTCGCTTCCGGGTTAATTGAAACTTCAGCGTTCAAGACGAATAAATACCTCGGCAATGTGAACGAAGCTATAAGGGATTTCCTGAAGTTTATTCGAATCCTGCCGAAGTTTCGCAGTTCTGTGCTTGTTGCAATGCTTGATGAAAATGTTCCCCAATTCTTGTTTGACAAGCAGCAGCTCCAACAAGTACTTCTCAATTTAGTGACCAACGCAGTCGAAGCATATAGTGAAGCCACCATAGAGATTCGAACAAACTATATTCCGGAAAAGAACGAGGTGAGGATGTCGATCATCGATAATGGTCCGGGAATTATCGATGAAGTGAGAAAAAAAATATTCACGCAAAAGATCACGACGAAAGTAGATGGACACGGCTACGGACTGCCGATCTGCAGGAAGATTGTAGAACATCACAGCGGCAGCATTGAAGTAGAGTCAGCTGTTGGTCAAGGCACCTCGTTTCATCTCACATTCCCCGCCAAAAGGGAATGATGCCCTTCTCCTTCTTGAAAACATTCCAATCAAAAAAATACGGACCAACCTAAATCCCGGGGGAAAGAACTATTTTTTTGCTCGTGAACGATTCAAAGTCGATCGGAATAGCACAAGTTCGACGGGAGCGTTGCCGCGAAGCATAGACAACGTCATCGGCGGTTCGTCTGTGCCTGCGACAGTGGTAGGTTATCTTCCGCAAAAATTACATGAATGAAATCCGGTGGTACCGGCTAATCTCTGGATCGTTAGCTGGCGGAGACAATAACAGGGATCATTATGACTCGGCGACTTGATATCCCCTCTGCACTTTCGGCGCAGCAAGCCGTGCTGCTGGAGAAACTCCCCGGCTGGGATATATCTCAACTTGAGAAGAAAATACAATCTCTCGCGCGGAAAGGCATTGCGGTCTTAATACACAACGGTTCGACTGAGAGGAGAATCGTGCTTGAAAGACTTACTGCGATTCCCGATTTGGATGACAAAGAAAAGCAATTGTGGCTTCGCTTAAGGACATTTGTCTCACCGTAGCCCCAGGGAATTTTCGTATTTCTACCTCTCAGCATATCCTGTCTGGCAAATCATAGGATTATTTGCGTAAGACCGACAAATGGCCGATAGCATTTTCCTTCCTATTAAGGTGAATCCGCTATTTAACAGGCAAGTGGATCCCCGCCAATGGCATCGACGTTGACAATTATTGAAATATCGGCGTCCGCTGATAGAGCGTCCGCCTATCGCAATCGATGGGCGGCATTTTAATTCTCACCCCCAGACATTCGTCCACTGAGGCTTTTTTTGTTTCTGTCTCGGCCTGAATAAATCCCCTCTGGCTCCGGTCTACAAATCCAGAATAATATTTTTGAAATCACACCCCTCCACTTCTATCGTCTGATCGAACGGAATCTATTACTCGATTACCTATGTAAATGCCCAGCGAGTTTGGAAATCGACCGGAACTAGCTCGTGAACCAAAGGCCTCCTTCTTCTTGAATGAAACGGAACCGAACCTTTAATACAAACTAAAGCTCTCATGCGATGATGCGTTTGGGCGAGATGTCCAAGTTGAAATCGAGCTTGGTCTATTTGCGTAAGTGCAAGCTGCATCGAGAATAGTGGTAACTTTAGTACGAAAACGATGACATCACGAGTGATACCGATGAACGAACTCACTCACATGATGTTACCCACAAAAGCACAACTGTCTGAGTTTGTGTTTACGCGGCCAGACGGAAAACCGTTTGAGGAGGGTTGGGTGTCCCACAAATTCAAGATTTATTGCAGGAAGGCAGGAATGGGAAAAGACATTCACTATCATTCATTGAGACATACAGGCACAACCTGGTTGGTCCAGATCAACGATCCGCTCTTGAATCTGGGATATTAGGACTATGAATCAATACATATCTCAAGTACTTATTCTACTTGAACTGAAAATAAATCAACGCAAAGGCTGCAACACTCATCAATAATAACGTCATTGATCCGAGAACATTTGACCATCTCTTATTTGTAAATTCCCCCATTATTCTCTTATTGTTACAAATGTGCATAATGATACCAATCATTACCGGCGCTGTTAAACCATACAAGACGGCAGTGTAAACAAGGGCTTGTATGGGACTTATACCGAGAAAATCCAGAGACAATCCAACACTGAGCGACACAATAAGCGTGAGGTAAAACCCTTTGGCTTGATGAAATTGTTTATCCAGTCCTTCCTTCCAATTGAAAGTCTCAGCAACAATGTATGAAAGTGAGCCGGCCAAAACAGGTATTGCTAAAAACCCCGTGCCGATTACACCGGCAGCAAAGAGCACATACGTTAGTTTACCTGTCAATGGTTCTAATGCTTTTGCGGCTTGTCCGACTGTATCAATCTGTCTGATGCCCGCCTTGTACAATACAGCGCCCGTCGTGACGATTATGAAGAACATAACAAGGTTTGAAAACAGCATTCCGAAATCAATATCCATTTTCATATCGTTTAGAACTCGTTTGTTGATTATGATTGTTTTATGGCTATGTGAAATGTCTTCCGCCTCCATCGTGGCTTGCCAAAAAAACAGGTAAGGAGAAATAGTCGTGCCGAGAAGGGCAACCAGTATCTCAAAAAAAGTCTTATTGAAATGAATCGTTGGAATACAAGCACTTTTCATAACTTCCCCCCAATCCGCATGCACCAAGAACGGAACGACGACGTACAATAATAATGAAAGGCAAAGCCATTTTAACACAGCTGCAAGTCTGCGATATGGAATTCTGATAATAAAAAAGACAAGTATAACTGTAATAAGTATGCTGAAAGCAAACGTTGAAACCTGAGGTATGAGCAAATGTGCAACGGCTCCCATTCCCTGGATGTCTGCGCCTATATTGAGCGTAATAGCGGGAAAACTAAATATCGCCATGAGATATAAAATACTTTTCGGATAATTCTTCTTTAGTGTTGCTGTCAATCCCTCTTGAGTAATCATTCCGATTCGCGCGCACATCTCCTGGATAGCAGCCATGAGAGGAAAAGTGACAATCGCGGTCCAAAGAGTTGCATAACAAAAACCGGCGCCTGCCTGTGAATAGGTTGCAATCCCCGAAGGATCATCATCGCTTGCACCTGTAATAAGTCCAGGCCCAAGTATTTGCCAGATCTTTCTAATTCTCGTATTAAGCGTTGCAGATCTGTTCATCATCGTTAAGTAATGTTGGCAATTATGATCCGGGTAAAATTGTGGATCACCTTAAAGTCTATTACTACAAATTGGTCGGCTATGAACACGATGTCATGTCGGGCTCCTTTTATTCTTGACTCTTCCCTCGCAACCACATACATTTACGCAAATTTCTGGGAGATAAATGAACTTCCAGATTCATTTGAAGATGGAGGTTTTTGTGTTTGAGGGGTAGGTCTATGGCAGACCGGCTCCGGACCGTTACGCGGAGAAAAGAGATCAATGGCATTAGTAGTCTTCCTCAAAGGTGTCAACGTTGGCGGCCACCGTACGTTTCGTCCGAGTAAATTAGCAAAGCAACTGAAACGATTCGGCACAGTCAACATTGGAGCAGCGGGGACATTTATCATTCACAAATCAGTCGCCCGGACGCCGCTCCGAATGGCAATTCGACGCCTCATACCATTCGATGTCGATATCTTAATCTGCGAGGGTCGCGACATCCTCCAGCTGGTATCACAAGATCCTTTCCCCGGCCAAAGGTCCACCAGACGCGATATTGTGCAATTCGTAAGCGTCCAAGCAAAGCAACAACAACCGTTCCGTGTCCCCCCGTTCTCTGTACCCACGACAGGCCGATGGTGTGTGAAAGTCCTCTCCCACTACAAACGCTTTGTTATAGGTGTGCATCGCCGTGAGATGGCAGCGATCAAACATCTTGGGCAACTTGAAAAGCTTGTTGGCGGGCCGATTACGACCCGGAGCTGGACCACGATCTTAACGCTCGCACGCCTGCTCGGCACAGGTTAGTTGCATCGAGCTGGCTGAAAGTGTTCACGCCAATTATATGTTCTGACTTCATTGCGTTTGCTGGAACATCCAGACCATGTTCACCTTCCAGGGCATTCCATTTCAATCTGGACATCTTCTATTTGCAGGAATTATGTAAGCGATTTTATTTTTTGTCGACGGACGGCTTGTCGTCTTCAACGCTGGATAGATTGTCGCTATGCTGAATTCTTCGGACAGTTTCTTCTATCTTCTTGGTAAGCCACAAAACTCTACCGATGAATCCTTTTGGTCTAAGAATCAGAGTCGATTCTATTTCTTCAATCTCTCTCCCAAGTTCAACATGCAGGGATGGAGATTTGGAGATTGACAGGACTTTAGATGGATAAACACTCCGGTGCCCTGTAATGAGAAAACTCACGACGCAGGCAAGG
>Ga0265338_10003309_pt1 | contig 22828 bp, 18 predicted proteins | sample 42126metaG_FD_193579 | JGI IMG/M metagenome (GOLD analysis project Ga0265338, IMG submission 193579) | Rhizosphere microbial communities from Carex aquatilis grown in University of Washington, Seatle, WA, United States - 4-21-26 metaG | ecosystem: Host-associated > Plants > Roots > Rhizosphere... | reverse complement strand
CCCCCAACCTTCGGGTGCCGCCCAGCTCCCCGCCTCCCCCCAGCCCCGCTCCGCCGCCGGGACCACCCACCCGGCGGGACCTGCTGGCGCGGGTGGGCGTGCTCGCCCGCCAGTCCCCGGCCGCCCGCCCTGGTTCGTCCCCCGCCCTCGACCTGTTCGCCGGCACCCTGTCGGCTGACACTGGCGCGGAGGCGGCCGACGGCATGGCAAGCCTGGTGCCGGCCGGCCAGCTCCGCGAGCTTGACCTGGCCGAGCGGGTCGCGGCCGAGCTGGAGATACTCGGCTTCGACATCAGCCAGCACGTCATGGACTTCTACGCCGAGCTGCTGGCCGGCCTGGGCGTGGTCCGCTCGGCCGGGCTGGCGGACCGTGAGAACGGCGAGCTGATCCTGGTGGCCGGGGCGAAGGTGGCGACGCAGACGCCGGCCGTCCGCTCCGGCCAGCGGATCATCTTCGCCTCCCTCGACGACGCGGCGGGCCTGGTTGACCTGGCGTTCTTCGAGTCGGTGCAGGACCGCTGCGCGGCCCGGGTCTTCGGCTCCTGGCTGCTGGTCGTCCGCGGCCGGGTGCGCCGGGCGGGGGCTGGCCCGATGGCCGTCACCGTCAACGCCACCGAGTGCTGGGACCTCCCCGCCCTGGAAGAGATCAGGCTCGCGGCGGGCCTCGATGCCGTCCGCGCCGCGATGGCGGCCGGCGACGTCCCCGGCGTCCCCGTCCTCCCCGTGCCCGCCCCGTCCCCCGACGACCTAGCCTTCCCGAACGACCTAGCCTTCCCCGACGACCTAGCCTTCCCGAACGACTCCGCCTTCCCCGGCGACCACACCGACTGGCTCACCCCCACGACCTCCCCAGCCGACCCATCCAGCCCCACAGATCCCTCCGTTCCCGCCGACCCGTCCAGCGAGCCCGCCCGCCCGGCCGTCTTCGCCAACGGCTTCGTCCTGTCCCCCTACGCCGAAACCGGCGGCCCCGGCGGCAGCCTCAAGTACCCACCCCGAACCCTCTGGCACGCCAGCCCCGGCAGCACCGCCACCCCCAACTAATCCACTCTCTCCCCAACCAGCCGGCACCCTTGGCCACACTCGCCCGCAGACCCCGCTCCCACTTTCCATCAGTTTTAGCGCCCCTATCCACTTCCCATCGGTTTTGTAGCGACAAAAGGAACAAATCACCCGGAGAGCTGACCAAAACTGATGGGGAGTCGGAATCGCTAGCCAAAACCGATGGGAAGTGGCGTCCTCTTCCCGCGAGAGCTCCTGTTTGCGACCATGATGAGGTGACTAAAAGTAATATTCCGGATACGGTCAGCGAGATGAAGGTGATGACCGCTGGCCGGTGGATAAGCCACGGACTTTCAAGGTCGTCGATCCGGTCGCTGGAGCGCGGCGGTGAGCTAGTGCAGCTGCGCCACGGCGTGTACGCCACCCGCAGCGCCGTCCACTGGGCCGGCTCCGACCCGGTACGGCGCCATGTCCTCCACCTGCTGGCCGCCCGGGCGACCACCGGGCCGGCCGCGGTGGCCAGCTATCACTCGGCCGCTCAGTTGCACCGGCTCGACCTGCTGCACAGCCCGCCGGAGGACCGCGTGACGCTGACCGTTCCGCCGTCGCGGCGCTGGGAGCGGCCCAAGTCGTCCAACATCGTGTTTCATGCGGCCGAACTGCCCCGAGAGCACCTCGCGACCCGTTACAGCATCCCGGTGACGACGGCCGCGCGGACCGTGGCCGACCTCGCGCGGACGCTGCCGTTCACCGACGCGGTGGTGGTGGCGGACTCGGCCCTGCGCGAGGAGGCGGTGACCAAGCCCGGCCTGCGCGCGGTGCTCGACGGCTGCGGGCGGTGGCCGGGCGTGCGGCAGGCGCGGCGGGTGGCGGAGTTCGCCGACGAGCGGGCCGAGTCCCCGCTTGAGTCGGCCGCCCGGGTCGTCTTCGACCGGTTCGGCCTGGACCCGCCGGAGTTGCAGGCCACGGTGTTCACCGCGCGGGACGCCTTCCGGGTCGACTTCCTGTGGCGCGCGCAGCGCCTGGTGGCCGAAGCGGACGGCCTGCTCAAGTACGCCGACCGCAGCGACGTAGTCAAGGAGCTGGAGCGGGACCGCCTGCTGCGCGACGCCGGCTACAAGGTCGCCCACTTCACCTGGGCGGAGCTGTTCGGCGCGCCGGAGGAGGTGGCCGCGCGGGTCCGCCGGGCCGCCGCCGCCGCGACGCCCTACTAGGCCGGCCGCCGCGCGAAGTCGGAGGGTTCCATCTATCCGTATTCAGTCGGTGACGTAGTGTAGTCGCAGCGACGGCCGGGTGAACCGGCCCCGACCTGAGGAAGCTGATGGCACCCGTACGAAACCGGCTGGTCACGGCGCTGCGTCGCAGGCTGGACGGCACCCTCGGCACCCGGTTCGTCCGGTTCGCCGGAGCCGCGCTGGCGGCGCTCACCGCGACCGAGGTCGCGCTGACGCTCTGCAACGGAGTGTTCCACCTCACCCCGACGCCGGCCGCCCTGGTGAGCTGGTTCGCCGGCGCGGTGGTCAGCTACACGCTGAGCCGCTGGGCCTGGAACCGCACCGGCCGGCCCGACGTGCTGCGCGAGACGATCCCCTTCTGGGCGATCTCGATGGTGGTCATCGTGCTGCTCACGCTGGCCAACAAGCTGGGCTACCACTCGGCCGGCTGGCTGCACCTGACCGGCGTGCGGCACGTGCTGTGGGTGGACTTCATCTGGCTGCTGGCCAACTTCGGCACGTTCCTGCTCCGCTTCGCCATCCTGCACTACCTGCTGTTCGCCGACCGCGCCGCGCCGCCCGCCGCCCTCGCCGGCGCCCCGGCCGCGCCGCCGGCCGAGGTCCCCGGCGCCCGCGCCGCGTAAATTCAGCATTCCGAACGGGTGTGTGCCCGGCCTCCGGGCCCGCCGTTACCCTTCTCCCGGCGCTGCGCCCGGTTCGCGCCAGCCGCCCGGGAACGCGGTACGCCGCCGGTGGCCGGCCCCGCCGCGCGGCGTCAGGCCGCGCGGCGGTGCCGCTCGCGCCACCAGGTGCGCAGCACCACCCGGGCGAACCGGCTGCCGTAGAAGAGGTTGTTCACGGCCGGGATGTTCAGCTGGAAGAACGGGTTCTGCCCCTTCTTGCTCATCCCGACCGTCCGCCGGTGGATGGTGGCGGGTACCTCGAGGACCCGGTAGCCGTGCGCGATCACCCCGATGAGCAGCTCCGACGCCTGGTACTGAGGCTGCTCGAGGCGGACCGCGCCGGTCACCTCGGCCCGCATCGCCCGCAGCCCGAAGGTGGTGTCGCTGACCCGCTGCCCGGTCAGCGTGCTGACCAGCAGCGCGAAGAAGCGGACGCCGGCCTGCCGGACCGGGTCCCTGGTCTCTTCGCTGCCGAGGCGGCGCGACCCGGTGACGAAGTCGGCCTGGCCGGCCACCACCGGCGCCAGCAGCCGCTCGATCTCCTGCGGGTTGTACTGCCCGTCGGCGTCGGTGGTGACGATGTAGCGGGCGCCGCCGTCCCGCGCGATCCGGTAGCCGAGCCGCAGCGCGGCGCCCTGGCCCCGGTTGGCCGGCACGTCGACGACGATCGCGCCCGCCTCGGCGGCTTCCTTGGCGGTGCCGTCGACGCAGCCGTCGGCGACGACGATCACCTCGGCCGGCAGCCCGCACACGGTCCGCGGCAGCCCTGACACCACCGGGCCGACCGCGCCTTCCTCGTTGTAGGCGGCGATCAGCAGCGCGACCGGCGGCAGCCGGGCCGCCCGGTCCCCGTAGTCCTCCGCCAGCGCGCGCAGCGCGGCGTCGTCCACCCTGTCGTCGGTCCCCTTGCCGGCCCCGGTCCCGGCCCCGGTCCCGGCCTTGGTCTTGGTCTTGGTCACGGTGCCGGCCCGGTTGGAATGGCTCACGCTGGCTGCCCCCGCAGGTTCCTGGTGGCGCGGCGGCTTCCCCGCTGCCCCGCCCGGGCGCCCCCGCGCCCGCGTGCCCGTCAGTGTAACCACCGCACCAGCTAACTTCTTAGTATTTATAAAGCACACAGGGATGATTCGAACCAAAAATAGAACGAATGCCTGAAAGCTGCCAACAGCCGCCTGCGTCCTGGTTACGGCGGCGCTGGCCGGAAGGCCGCGATCGCGCCCCTGCTCCACATGTCGGCGCGCCCAGATCACCCCGCTTGCCCCGTTGCCCCTCGCGGTGACGTGGTTGGCGTAACGAGCGCACCGTCCGCCGGCCAGGAGCCCAGGGACCGGTCAGCGCGCGCCAGGAGATAGCCTGCCGCCGTGACAGGACCAGACACGGCAGCGCAGGCAGCAACTGGAGAGCAGGGGGAGGCGTACCTGCTAGGCCTGCGGCTGCGGGGCCGGCAGGTACTGGTGGTCGGCGGGGGAGCGGTGGCCGCCCGCCGGGTGCCGCGGCTGCTCGCCGCGGGCGCGCTGGTGCTGCTCGTCTCGCCGTCGGTCACCCCGGCCCTGGAGGAGCTGGCCGCCCGGGGGCGGATCGAGTGGCGGCCGCGCCGCTACGCCGCGGGCGACTGCGCGGGCGCCTGGCTGGTCATCGCCTGCACCGACCAGGCGGAGGTCAACCAGTCGGCCGCGGCCGAGGCCGAGGCCGGCCGCACCTGGTGCGTGCGGGCCGACGACGCGTCCGCCTCGACCGCCTGGACGCCGGCCGCCGGGGCGGCGGGGGATACCAGCGTCGGGGTGCTGAGCGGCGACCCAAGGCACAGCGCCGCGGTCCGCGACGCGGTGCTGGCCGGGCTGCGGTCGGGCACCATCGCCGCCCGTCATCACCGGCGGCGCCCGGCCGGGGTGGCCCTGGTGGGCGGCGGCCCGGGCGATCCCGGGCTGATCACCGTCCGCGGCCGGCAGCTGCTGGCCGAGGCGGACGTGGTGATCGCGGACCACCTCGGGCCGCGTGAGCTGCTGGCGGAGCTGCCGCCTGACGTCATCGTGATCGACGCGGGGAAGGTACCGTACCGGCGGCAGATGTCACAGGACGAGATCAACGAGACCCTGGTCGCGCAGGCGCTGAGCGGGAAGTTCGTGGTCCGGCTGAAGGGCGGTGACCCGTTCGTCTTCGGCCGCGGCGGCGAGGAGATGCTCGCCTGCCTGCGGGCGGGGGTGCCGGTGACGGTGGTGCCCGGGGTGACCAGCGCCGTCGGCGTGCCGACGGCGGCGGGGCTGCCGGTCACCCACCGGGGGACCGCCCAGGACTTTCACGTGCTCTCGGTGCACGTGCCACCGGGTGACCCGCGGTCAACAGTGGACTGGCCCGCGCTGGCCCGTTCCGAGGGCACCTTGGTTCTGCTTATGTCACTAGAGCGCGTAGGCGCGGTCACGAGAACGCTCATGGAACACGGACGGCGGGGAGACTGCCCTGTTTCGGTAATCGCGGACGGTACCATGCCCACACAGCGCACAATTTACTCAACGATAGAAGACATCGAGAGACGACTAGCCGAGGAAGGTGTCCGGCCGCCGGCCGTCGTGGTGATCGGCGGTGTGGTGGCGATCGCGACGCAGATAGCCGCGCTCACCCGGGACCTGGGCGGCTAGGGCGGCGACGGCCAGGACGGCGGCGCGGCCCGGTACGGCCCCTTCGCTGGTACCCCCGCTGGCGAAGGACAATTCACGAGGATAAATACCAGGCGGGACCATGGAAGGTAAGGGCGTGACGGCGGAACAATCGTCGTCCCCCGGTGGAAACGGCGAGCACCGCGAGCAGAAGGGGCAGCGCGCGACCCAGGGTTCTGGTGAGGAAATGGCATCCGGCAGTGGTGCCAATTCCGCGCTGCCCGGGAATGAACCGGGCATGTCTACGCAGCCGCCAGCCTGGGGTGCCGTCCCGAGTTCTCCCTGGGACGCGTCCGGCGGAGACGCGACCGGGCCGGATAGCGCCGACCAGTGGCAGCGGCCCCGGGTCCGGGTGGACGCGCGGCTGCTCGAGGCGACCCTGCTGAACCTGCACAAGCGGATCGCCGCCATTCCGCTGGTATACGACATCCCCGGTGCCGACGAGATCACCGCGGAGCGGTCCAAGCTGCTCAGCCAGATCGACGACTACCTGCTGCCCCGGGTCCGCCAGTCGGCCGCGCCGCTGCTGGTGGCGCTGGTCGGCTCGACTGGTGCGGGCAAGTCGACCCTGGTCAACAGCGTGGTCGGCACCCAGGTGAGCCAAACCGGGGTCAGGCGGCCGACCACCAACTCGCCGGTGCTCGCGTGCCACCCCGATGACATGCACTGGTTCGCCGAGAACATGTTCCTGCCGACGCTGCCCCGGGTGCGCCAGGAAGGGCTGGCCCGGCCCGGGCGGGACGGGCTGCTGGTGCTCGCCGCCAGCGAGGGGATGACGAAGGGGATCGCCCTGCTCGACACCCCGGACATCGACTCGGTGGTGCGGGCGCACTACGACTTCGCCTACCAGTTCCTCGACGCCTCTGACCTGTGGCTGTTCATGACCAGCGCCAGCCGCTACGCGGACGCGCCGGTGTGGGAGCTGCTGCAGCACGCCAGGGACCGCGGCGCGGCGCTCGGGGTGGTGCTGTCCCGGGTGCCGCCGAGCCACCGCACCGAGCTGGTCTCGCACTTCAACGCGATGCTGGACGCCAACGGCATCCAGGCTGAGGACCGGTTCGTGATCCCGGAGACCGGCATCGTGGACGGCTTCCTCCCTGACGACATCTTCCAGCCGATCAGGGACTGGCTGAACGAGACCGCACAGCACGCCGACCGGCGGGTGGCGGTGCTCAGCCAGACCATGTCCGGCATGCTGGACACGTTCAAGGTCCGGGTGCCGCGGCTCGCCGCGCACGTCGACGCCCAGGTGGTGCTGGGCACCCAGCTGCGCCGCGAGGCTGAGGGCGCCTACGCGAGCGCGATGGCCGAGTTCGACGAGGGCACCGCGGACGGCCGCCTGGTGGCGGGCGAGGTGCAGGCGCGCTGGCAGGACTACGCGGCCAGCGGTGACCTGGGGGCGGCGCTGCGCGGCCGCCGCGGGGTGGCCGGGCTCCGCCGGGGCGGCAAGCGGGCCCGCACCGAGGCCACCACGACCAGGTACGCGGCGCTGGAGACGGCGCTCAGGTCAGCGGTGTCGGCGCTGGTCCTGTCGGTCGCCGACCGGGCGGCCGAGCAGGTGACGCGCGTCTGGCGGGACAACCCGGGCGGTGCCGCGCTGCTCGCGTCGGCCGAGGCGAGCCGGGTCCGCGACGAGCGCGTCATCCGCGAGTTCGAGTCGGCCTTCGGCGGCCCGTCCGGCCCCGACGGCCCGGCCGCGGCCGGGCCGGACGCCGCCCGGCCGGGGACGTTCAGCCGCTCGTCGGCCGGGCTGCCGCTGCGGGTCTCGCGGGCGGTCAGCGCGTGGCAAGATCAGCTCATGCGGCTGATGCAGTCGGAGGTCGCCCGGCGGCCGGGCAGCGCCGTGACCGATATCGCCCCGCTGAGCGTGGTGACGATGGCCGCGATGCTCGCCGCCCCCGGCCCCGGCAGCGCCTTCACCCCGGCTTCGCGGCTGGCTGAGGAGGCCGCGGCGGCGGCTGAGGCCGGCAGCGGCGCGGTGCCAGGGGACGTGCTCGCCTCGGTCGTCGGCGGCGACGGCGCCGAGGCGCTGATCGCCCAGGCCCGCAAGGACCTCAGGCAGCGGATCGGGCTGCTGCTTGACGAGGAGATGCTGCGCTTCGGCGAGGTCATCGAGCGGGCGGGCCAGGTCGACGCGATCGCCGCGGTCCGGCTGTACCAGGCCGAGTACTCGCTCGAGGCGGCCCGGTGAGCGAGCTTGCGAGCGGATCAGTAAGCACAGTGCACCCGCGAATGCGGCCGACGAGCGCCGGCGAGGAGGTCTCATGAGTATGCTGCCCTCACTCGGCCCGCAGCGGGCGGCCGAGCCGTACCTGTCGCCTCGCCTGGACGCGCTGGCGGAGCTGGTGCGGATCGGCCGGGCCAGGCAGGCCCCGGCCGGCCCGGCCCGCGGCACCGCGCCGGGCGGGACCGCTCAGCGCCAGGATGACCAGCCAGGCTTCAGCCCGGCGCTGCTCGACCAGGCGGAGTCGGTGCTCAAGCGGGCGGGCGAGCGGCTGCGGCTGTCCGGCAACCACACGGTGGTGGCCCTCGCGGGCGGGACCGGCAGCGGTAAGTCGACCTTGTTCAACGCGCTGTCCGGTGCCACCTTCTCGCCGCCGGGGGTGACCCGCCCGACCACCAGGCACGTGCACGCGTGCGTGTGGGGGATGCAGGGCGCCGCGCCGCTGCTCGACTGGCTCGGCGTGCAGCGCAGGCACCGCTACGCCCGGGCCAGCGTGCTCGACTCGGGCGAGAGCGACCTGGACGGCCTGATCCTGCTCGACCTGCCCGACCACGACTCGGTGGTCACCGCGTCGATGGCGGCGGTGGACCGGCTGGCCAAGCTGGCCGACATGGTCATCTGGGTGCTCGACCCGCAGAAGTACGCCGACGCGGCGGTGCACAACCGCTACCTGATCCCGCTGTCCGGCCACGCCGACGTGTTCACGGTGGTGCTCAACCAGATTGACGTGCTGCCGCTGCAGCAGGCCAGGGACTGCGGTGAGGACCTGCGCCGCCTGCTCGACGCCGAGGGGCTGCTCGACACCCCGCTGCTCCCGGTTTCCGCCCGCACCGGGGAGGGCCTGGCCGAGCTGCGGGCGCTGCTGGCCGAGACGGTGACCCGCAACCGGGCCGTGAGCGACCGGATCGCGGCTGACATCGACGGGGTGATCGGCGGCTTCGCCCCGTTCAGCGGTCCCCAGGTGGCACCGGGGGAGGCGCTGCCTGGCCAGGCGGGCCCGGGCCAGGCGGGCCCGGGCGTGCCGGGGTCGGCCGGCCCCAGGCCGAGCTGGGCGGCGCCGCTGTCGGCGCCGCCGGGTGCGGACAGCGCGCAGCGGCCGCCGTCGCTGCCGCCGTGGGAGCTTGGCGACCAGGACCAGGCTGACGCGGCCGCCGCGGCGCCGCCGTCGCGGCCGCCGTGGGAGGACGCCACCCCGGACGGCTCAGGCGGCGACGTCGCCGATCCGGCCGCCAGCGTTCCCGCCGAGCCGGCCAGGCAGCTAGCCGAGGCGCTGGCCGGGGCGGCCGGGGTGGCGGCGGTCGCCCAGGCGATGGCGAGCGCCCGCGAGGCGCAGGCGGCCCGGCTGACCGGCTGGCCGGCCGGCCAGCTGCTGCGCGGCCGCCGTGACCCGCTGCGCGCGTCGGGCAAGCCGGGGTCGGGGCGGCAGGCCATCGACGCCGCGGTCGGCCAGGCGCAGCAGTCCGAGGTGGACAACGCGATCACCGCGTTCGCCGCCGCGGTGGGCGGCGAGCTGCCCGAGCCGTGGGCGGGCGGCCTGCGCGAGGCGGCCCGGCGCAACGCCGGGATGATCCCGCGGGCGCTGGCCGACGGGATGCGCGCCGCGGCCGCCGAGTGGTCGGGCCCGCCCGGCTGGTGGCGGCTGGTGACCGCCTGGCAGTGGCTGCTGACCGTGCTCGCGGCGGCGGGCGCGGGGCTGGCGGTGCTGATCGCGCTGGTCCGGCTGACCGGCCACCACCAGGGCTGGATCAGCGAGGCCACGCTGATCCCGTGGCTGCTGCTGATGGCGCTGGCGATGCTGGTGCTCGGCTACGTGACCGCGGCCAGCTGCCGGAACCTGACGGTCACGGCGGCGGCCGGGGAGCGGGCGACGGCCGAGCGGTCGATGCTCGCCCGGGTGGCCGGGGTCGCCAGGGACCTGGTGCTCGCCGCGGCCGGCCAGGAGATCGCGCTGTACGAGCGGTTCCGCCGGGAGCTGGCGGTGGCGGCGGCCAGGCGCGCCGCCTGACGCAGCCGTCGCCCGGGGTCTTCAGGGAGGTACCGAACGGGTGCGGGGTGACCCTCGCCCGTCCGGCGGTGCCGCGGTGCCGCCGGAGCCAGCCGCCACCGTTCGGGCGAGTTGGCTTTATTGCGTTGTAATGATGTAATCAAATGCATGGAAAACGGTTCACCCCTTGACGAGTACTCCCGGATCGTGGTCAGCGTCGCCGGGCGGCTCACGGCCAAGGTCGCCAGCCTGCGGGTGCCGCAGGCGCGGACACCGGGCCGGGGGACAGGCGAGAGCCTGGGGTCGGCGGTGGTGTTCACCGCCGACGGCTTCCTGCTCACCAACGCGCACGTGGTGGGGCGGGCGGCGGGCGGTACGGCGATCTTCGCCGACGGCACCACGGCGGCGTTCCAGGTGGTGGGCGCGGACCCGCTGTCCGACCTGGCGGTGGTCCGCGCGGCGGGACCGACCCCGGAGCCCGCCGAGCTCGGCGAGGCCGAGGAACTGCAGGTGGGCCAGCTCGTGGTGGCGGTCGGCAACCCGCTCGGGCTAGCCGGCTCGGTTACCGCGGGAGTGGTGAGCGCGCTCGGCCGGTCGCTCCCGGTCGGCGACCACGGCCTGATCGAGGACGTCATCCAGACCGACGCGGCGCTCAACCCGGGGAACTCGGGCGGCGCGCTGGCCGACGCCCGGGCCCGGGTGGTCGGCATCAACACGGCGGTGGCCGGCGTCGGGCTCGGCCTGGCCGTCCCGGTGAACACGACCACCAGGCGGATCATGGCCGCCCTGATGCGCGACGGCCGGGTGCGCCGCGCGTACCTGGGCGTGGTGGTGGTGCCCGCGCCGGTGGCCCCGGTCTGGCGGCCGAAGCTCGGCGGCCGTACCACCGGCCTCCGCGTCGCCTCGGTGGTGTCCGGCGGTCCGGCCGACCGGGCGGGGCTCCGCTCCGGCGACCTGCTGCTCACCGCCGGCGGCCATGCGGTGGCGACCGCCCAGGACCTCCAGCGGCTGATGTTCGCCGAGGCCATCGGCCAGCCGCTGGCGGTCACCGTGATGCGCAACGGCGCCCTGGTCGACGTCATCGCCGAGCCGGAGGAACTGGTCGCCGCCTGAGGCCTCAGCCCCGCGGCTGGTAGCCGTCCGGGTCGGCCAGGAACCGCTCGGCGTCCTGGCGGCCGCCCAGCCGGATGAAGGTGAGCCGGGCGTTGGCCGGGTCGGCCGCCGCGGCGGCGTACCTGGCGCGGTAGACCGCGTGCCGGTGCCAGGCCCAGGAGATGATGGACTCTTCCGGTGCCCAGCGGAAGAAGTTGCCGAGCGGCTCGCGGTTGCCGTTCCACAGCTCCTGCCGGCTGACCGCCCGGCGCGCGGTCCGCCAGGTGACCTGCCGCATCACCGTCCGCCTGGGCGGGTCGAGCCAGACCACGGTGTCCGCCCGGGCCCAGACGACGGCCCGCACCGCGCTGTAGTTGCCGTCGATGACCCAGGCGTCGGCGGCGGCCCGCTGGCTGACCGCCCGCAGGAACTCGTCCGCGGGCAGCGCTGCCCAGCCGGGCTGGTGGTAGATGCTGTCCAGCTCCACGTGCGGCACCCCGAGGACCGCGGCCAGCCGCCGGGCCAGGGTGGACTTGCCGGAACCGGAGTTGCCGACCACGGAAACGCGTCGCACGGAGGCGGACGATAGCACGGCCGCGCGGCCTGGCTCGACTGGTTTTCCCCTAGCGTCCTCATCCGGGGCCGGACGGGTATTTTGCCGTGCGAACTGCAAGATCGCAATTCTTTGTCCACAGGTAGTGGACAATTCCGGCGCGATATCCACAAGCGGTGAATTGCCCGGGACCGGGTGCCGCCCGCTCGTGCACGGTGAAAGGGAACCCGGTGGATAGCGGGCCGGGTGGCCAATGACTCGCTGCACCAGGAAGGGGCTGGCCCGATGAGCCAGGACAATCAGATCACGCTGCGCGGATACGTCACCGCGGAGCCGAAGTTCCGGCAGACCGTCGCGACGGCGACGCCGGTCGCCGAGATCAGGGTGGGCTGCACCCCGCGGCGGCTGAACCGGGAAACCGGCGAGTGGCAGGACGCGCCCACCTCGTACTACACGGTCAAGTGCTGGCGGCGGCTGGCGGTCAACGCCTCCAGCTCGCTGCGCAAGGGTGACATGGTAGTGATCCGCGGCCGGTTCTACATGAACGAGTGGATCGACAGCCAGCAGCGGCCGCGGGCGGTGCTGGAGATCGAGGCCGACTCGGTGGGGCATGACCTGGCCTACGGCTGGTCGCGTTTCTTGCGCGGTACCCAGGCCCGGCCGGGGGAGCAGGCCGCGCTGAACGCGGGCGAGGCGGCCCGGCAGGACCTGGGGCCGGCGGGCGACGGTGACGACGCGTTCCCCGGCGGCGACTGGGACGAGGGGCCGGCCGGCCCGGACGAGGACGGTGACACGGAACGTCACCAGGCGGGGGATGAGCTGGCCGCGCTCGCGCTGCCGGGCGACATCGGCCGGCTGGAGCCCGCGGCGGTCCCGGCTTGACCTCGACTGGCCGCTGACCTGCCGCAATGTCGGCATCGGATGCCACCCGGCGGGCGAGAATCACGCACAGTGATGAATGGTGAGTCGGGTGGCATCCGGTGCCGGGGCGAACAACCTGAGAATTCCGTGCACGGGAGAAACGGATTGCATTTATCGTGTTACCTAGAGTGACTTGCTAGTGCTGAGGCGCGCGGCGGTCAACGGGTCGGAAGTCTTAGGGAAGGCGACAGGCGACGGGCATGTCAGCAGTCCAGGACGCCGCGAGACAGCGGCCGCGGGAGAACCGCGGCGGCCTCACCTTGCCGTGGCACAGCCCGCTGTTCGCCGAGCCGCTGCCGCTGATCGGCTACGTGACCGGCGTGCTGGCCGCTTACCTGACCTTCACCGCCTGGGAGGCCATGCGCACCCCGGTCACCCTCGGTGAATTCTCGCTGTTCGGTGCGCTGATGTGCTGCGGCGCCGTCTGCGTGGAGGCGACCCGGCGGCTCGGGCAGCCCATCGGCGTCTGGCGGGACCTGCTGTCGGCCTGGTGGCTGCCGGTGGCGCTGCTGCTGCCGCCGCTGTTCGCGCTGGCCGCGCCGGCCGTCCTCGGCCTGCTCGGGTACCTGCGGGTGCGGTCGGGCTCGGTGTACCGGCGGCTGTTCAGCGGCGCCGCCCTGGGCCTGGCCGGCGCGTGCGCGTCCGTCCTGTTCCGGTTGCTCCCTTCGGCCGCGCCGCAGAGCCAGGTGTCGGTCTGGCTGACCAACCCGGGGCCGGACGCGTGGCTGATGCGGCCATGGCAGGCGGCGGTCGCGGTCGCCTGCGCGGTTGCCTTCGCGGTGCTGAACGCCTGCCTCGTCGCGGTGGCCGCCTGGCTGGTGGCGCCGGACGCCCGGCTGGCCGACATGCTCTGGGACCGCGAGCGGATGCTGCTCGACCTCACCGAGACCTGTGTCGGCATCCTGGTCACGGTCTCCTGCGCGATCTCGGCCCTGCTGCTGGCGGTCGCGCTGCCGCCGGTCGTGCTGCTGCAGCGCAGCCTGCTGCACTCGCAGCTCAAGACGCAGGCGCGAACCGACCCGAAGACCGGGGTGCTGAACGCGGGCGCCTGGCAGGGCGAGGCGGACCTCGCGGTCGACCGGGCGCGGCGGCGGCGCGAGCCGCTGGCCGTGCTGATCGCCGACGTGGACCACTTCAAGCTGGTCAACGACACCCACGGGCACCTCACCGGGGACGCGGTGCTGCGCACGCTGGCGGCCGAGATGCGCCAGCAGGTCCGCGAGTCAGACCTGGTGGGCCGGTTCGGCGGCGAGGAATTCGCGATCCTGCTGAGCGGCACCACCGCCGAGGAGGCCTGCCTGGTCGCCGACCGCATCCGCCACGGCGCCGGGGTGGTCAAGGTGCTCAGCCACGAGAAGGTCGTCGGCGTCACCGTCTCCATCGGCGTCGCCGTGCTGGGCGAGCACGGCGCTGACCTCGGCGAGCTGCTCGACGCGGCCGACCGCGCGCTGTACCGGGCCAAGGACACCGGCCGCGACCGGGTCTGCCTGTCCGACCCGGCCGACGCGCTCCCGGGCGACTTCCTGCCCGGCCCGGCCGACTGAGCCGCGCTCACTAGATAGACCTAATAGGGCTTCGTGACCGGCAGCACCATCCACGTCGACGGCGGCTACGACGCCTCGTAGCCGGCTGGCCCGGGTACCGCGGCAGTCCTCGCATGGTGGCAACGCTCGGCGCGGTCGCACGTATGCTGACAGGTGGAAGACGCGCAGCCGTTGTCCGGGTCGCGGCGGTGGGCAGGCCGGACGCACTGCCGCAGACAGTGCCGCTGCCGTCGACCACCGCCAGGTATGACCCGCAGCCTTCGCTGACCTGACTTAGCCATGACTGGGACGAGGGTCGCCGGCCGCTGGCCGGTGACAAGAGCTAGGAAACGATAAATGCCCGAGTTCATTTACAGCCTGCGCGCCGTCCGCAAGGCGCACGGTGACAAGGTCGTGCTCGACAACGTCACGCTGAGCTTTCTCCCCGGGGCGAAGATCGGCGTGGTGGGCCCGAACGGCACCGGCAAGTCGACCCTGCTGAAGATCATGGCCGGGATTGAGCCGGTCTCCAACGGCGAGGCCCGGCTGATGCCCGGCTTCACGGTCGGCATCCTCGCCCAGGAGCCGCGGCTCAACGAGGACAAGACCGTCCTCGGCAACGTCGAGGAGGGCGTGGCCGAGACCAAGCGGCTGCTTGATGAGTACAACGAGATCGCCGAGAAGCTGGCGACCGACTACACCGACGCGCTGATGGAGCAGATGAGCAAGCTCCAGGAGCAGATCGAGCACAAGGACGCCTGGGACCTGGACAGCCAGCTCGAGCAGGCAATGGACGCGCTGCGCTGCCCGCCGCCGGACGCCGACGTGACCACCCTGTCCGGCGGCGAGCGCCGCCGGGTCGCCCTCTGCAAGCTGCTGCTGCAGCAGCCCGACCTGCTGCTGCTCGACGAGCCGACCAACCACCTGGACGCCGAGTCGGTGCTGTGGCTTGAGCAGTACCTGGAGAAGTACGCGGGCACGGTGATCGCGATCACCCACGACCGGTACTTCCTGGACAACGTCGCGCAGTGGATCCTTGAGCTTGACCGCGGCCACGCCTTCCCCTACGAGGGCAACTACACCACGTACCTGGAGACCAAGGCGGGCCGGCTCAAGGTCGAGGGGGCCAAGGACGCCAAGATGCGCAAGCGCCTCGAGGACGAGCTGGAGTGGGTCAGGTCGAGCGCCCGCGCCCGCCAGACCAAGTCCCGGGCCCGGCTTGACCGCTACGAGGAGATGGCGGCCGAGGCGGACAAGAACCGCAAGCTCGACTTCGAGGAGATCCAGATCCCGCCGGGCCCGCGGCTGGGCAACATGGTGGTGGAGGTCGAGCACCTGACCAAGGGCTTCGACGACCGGGTGCTCTACGACGACCTGTCCTTCTCGCTGCCGCGCAACGGCATCGTCGGCGTCATCGGCCCCAACGGCGTCGGCAAGACGACGCTGTTCAAGATGATCGTCGGCGAGGAGAAGCCGGACAGCGGCAGCATCCGGGTCGGCGACACGGTGAAGATCTCCTACTCCGACCAGAACCGCGCGGGCCTCGACCCGAACAAGAACGTCTGGCAGGCGATCTCCGACGGGGAGACGTTCATCCGCGTCGGCAACGTGGAGTTCCCCAGCCGCGCCTACGTGGCGGCCTTCGGGTTCAAGGGCTCCGACCAGCAGAAGCCGGCCGGGGTGATGTCCGGCGGCGAGCGCAACCGGATGAACCTGGCGCTCACCCTCAAGCAGGGCGGCAACCTGCTGCTGCTTGACGAGCCGACCAACGACCTGGACGTGGAGACCCTCGCCAGCCTGGAGAACGCGCTGCTCGAGTTCCCCGGCTGCGCGGTCATCACGAGCCACGACCGCTGGTTCCTGGACCGGATCGCCACGCACATCCTGGCCTGGGAGGGCGGCGCGAACTGGTTCTGGTACGAGGGCAACTTCGAGGCCTACGAGAAGAACAAGGTGGAGCGCCTCGGGGCCGAGGCCGCCCGCCCGCACCGGGTCACCTACCGCAAGCTGACCCGGGGATAGCGGAAAACGGCCGCCGCGGGCTGAGGTCAGCCGCAGCCCGCGGCGTTGTCCCCGCCTGCTCTCCCCGGATCAGGCCGAACGGTTGCCGGTTTCACCCCCTGGCGTCCCGCGTGCCCGCCTGCCGCTGGTAAAGCAGCGCAAAGGACTGGACCGCGCGCGGGGTGACGCTATGGCGATCGTCACCTGAACCAGCGCCCGGCCCGGTACGTTAAGCCGGCTTCCGGGCCCGGAACAGCAGCCGCTCGCCGACGGTCAGCGTGATCTCGCCGAACCCGGTCGACTGCAGCCGGGTGAGGAAGGAGGCGGGCTCGACCGGATTGCAGGTGTCGTCCTCGTGCGCCCGGTGCAGCCGGTCGCTGGCCAGGCTGTCCGACCCGATGAGGGTGCCGCCCGGCCGCAGTGCCCGGAACGCGCCCGCCAGGATCGCGTTCTGCAGGACGGCGGTGGGGACGTGGTGCAGCATGGTGAACATGCCGACGGTGTCGAAGGACTCGTCCGGGTAGGACAGCGCGGTGGCGTCCCCGGCCACCGCCTCGACGTTGGTTCCGGCGAACCGCTCGGCCAGGGCGGCGGCGGCCTCCGGCTCGAGCTCGACGGCGACTAGCCGCTTGACCCGCTGCCGTAGCCAGTCGGTCGACGCGCCGGGCCCGGGGCCGATCTCCAGCAGGTCGTCGCCCAGGTCAACTCCCTGGGTCGCCGGGGGAAGGATCTCCTGGTGCAGGGTCGCGGCCCACTCGGGAGACTTCAGCATGTCGTGATACTTGTTCACGCCTGCGACGCTACGCCCCGCGACCGGCGGCCGCCCAGCGCGTAAGCTGCCATGCTGTGTCGCGATTCAGCCAGCCCCGGACCGGGCAGCTGGGGGTCGGGCCGCCGGACGGTTTCTACGTGGTGCCCATCCCGATGTCGGCCAGCACCCGCTTTGACCGGCACGTGCACCCGGAGCACCAGCTCGCCTGGGCGTCGGCCGGGGCGCTGACGGTGGACACCGAGGGCGCGACCTGGGTGCTGCCGCCCACCCGGGCGCTGTGGATCCCGGCCGGGCTGCCGCACGAGACCAATGCGACGGGACGGGCGATGATGCGCAGCGTCTTCGTGCCGCCCGGGCGCTCGCCGGTGAGCTGGACCAGCCCGACCGTGGTGGCCGCGAGCCCGCTGCTGGCCGAGGTGATCACCTACCTCGGGGCCGAGCTGTCGCGGGACCGGCGCTCGCACGCGGAGGTGCTGCTCGCCGACCTGCTGACCCCGGTCCCGGTCACCGCGCTGAGCGTGCGCTTCCCGGCCGGCGGCATCGCCGTCCCGGTGGCCCGTGCCCTGCGCGACGACCCGGCCGACCGGCGCACGCTGGCCGACTGGGGCCGGGAGGTTGGCGCCAGCGAGCGGACCCTGGCCCGGGCCTTCGTGGCCGGGACGGGCCTGCCGTTCGGCCGCTGGCGGACCCTGCTGCGGGTGCAGGCGGCGCTGCCGCTGCTGGCGGCGGGTGAGGCGGCCGGCCGGGTGGCGGCCCGGGTGGGCTACGAGAGGCCGAGCGCGTTCACCGCCGCCTTCCGCCGCGAGACCGGGGTCACCCCGTCGGCGTACTTCAGCCGGCCGCCGGGGCAGCGGCCGGGAACGCGGTTAGCCGGGGCGGTTCAGGCGGGGGTGATTCCCAGGTCGCCGCGCCCGCCCGCCTCCGGCGCCTCCCCGGGCGGCACGTTGACCAGCGAGTGCGCGGCCAGCACGAGGTAGTCCCAGAGCATGGTGTCCAGTTGCTCCGGCAACTCGACCGAGTCCAGCGCCGTCCGCATGTGCTTGAGCCAGAGGTCGCGCTCGGTCTCGCCGATGCGGAACCGCACGTGCCGCATCCGCAGCCGGGGATGACCGCGGAGCTGGTTGTAGGTGTCGGGGCCGCCCCAGTACTGGATGAGGAACAGCCGCAGGTGCTCCTCGGCCGGCCCCAGGTCCCGCGGGGTCGGGTACGCCGCCAGCAGCACCGGGTCGGCCGCTACTTCCTGGTAGAACCGGCGGGTGAGCCGGGTGAACGTCTCCTCGCCGCCGGCCGCCTCGTAGAAGGTGACCGGCCGCCCGCTGTCGCTGCTCATAACCCCTCACTCGTCCCTGGTCAGGGTAACCGCCAGGGTCGGCTTCTCGCCCGGCGGCGGCATGATGCCCGCGTCCTTCAGTGCGCGCTTGACCCGGGCGCGCATCTCCCGCTCGACCTCCCACTGGCGCAGCGGGGCGGTTTTCGCCACGATCCGCATGGTCACCTCCGAGCTGGTGATCTCCTGGGCCCCCCAGACCTCGGGCGCCTCCAGCATGACCGCGCGCCAGACCGGCTCGTTCCACATCTGGGCGCCAGTCCGCGTCAGCAGCCCCCTGATGACCGCTAGGTCGGCCGCGAAGGGAATCGGGAAGTCGAGCACCGCCCGCGCCCAGCCCTGGGACTCGTTGCCGACCGTGTCGATGGTGCCGTTGCGGATGTGCCAGACGATGCCGTTGACGTCCCGCATCCGGGTCACCCGCAGGGTGACGTTCTCCACCGTGCCGGTGGCGTCGCCCACGGTGATCACGTCACCCACTCCGTATTGGTCCTCGACCAGCATGAAGATCCCGGACAGGTAGTCCTTGACCAGGCTCTGGGCGCCGAAGCCGATCGCCACCCCGACCACGCCCGCGCTGGCCAGCAGCGGCGCCAGGTTGATGCCGAGGTCGCCCAGGACCACGAACCCGGCGATGGCGAAGATGGTGACCGACGAGGCGCTGCGCAAGATGGCGCCGAGCGCCTGCACCCGCTGCTGGCGCCGCTCGTCGACCAGCGCCGACTCCGCCTCCGCGGCCACCCCGTCGATCATCCCCTGGCTGGCACTGTCGGCGCTGGCACTGTCGGCGCTGGCACTGCCGGCGCTGTCGTCCGCGGCGGCCCGCTCGCCCGGTCGCGTGCTCGACCGGGCCTGGGCCGCGTCGTCGGCGACGGAGTCATCGGTCGGGCTGCGCCGTGGCCGGTGCCCCAGCCGCCGGGAGACCCGCCCCGCCGTCCGGGTAGGCGCGAACCGGGAGCCGGCCATCCCGTTGCGAAGCTGCGTGACCAGCGACTGGGACGCCCGCGCGGTGAACCGGTTGATCAGCCGGTGCACCACCCACTGCACGAGCAGCGCCAGCAGCACCACGAACAGCACCTGGAGCAGCAGGTGCACCGGCCCGGCCAGGAACTCGCTGGTGAGCGTGGCCGCCCGGCCGCTGTGCGAGACGTTCCAGACCAGCCGGCACGCCAGTCCCGGGACGCTTCCGCAGCTACCGGTCAGCGTGTCGGGCGCGTGGTCGGCGCTGAACAGTGAGAGCGGCAAATCCGCTAGCACGCCTTATATCCTCCTCGGTGGTCGACTGTCCTTCCGCGGGCACCAGGCTAGTAGAGTTCGTCCGGTGGCGGAGATTCGCGTCGTGGCGCGGCCTGCCCGAGGTCCGCTTGGCCGGGTAAGGCCGCTACAGGCCGGTCTGCCCGGCCACGAACGCGAGGCAGTCGCCGGATAGCGTCGCGGTCAGCGAGACCGCCCGCTGCCCGTGCCCGACCTGCCCCTCCGCGCGCAGCAGGACCGGGCGGTCCGAGCTGGTCGCGTGCTGCAGGGCGGCGCACATCTTGTACCCGTGCAGCGGGGCGACCCGGGAGTCGTTGCTGAACACGGTGAACAGCACCGCCGGGTAGGGCACCCCGTCGCGCACCCGGTGGTAAGGGGAGTAGCCGAGCAGCCAGCCGAGCTCGTCCGGCTTGGCGGCCGAGCCGTACTCCACGTTCCAGGTCTCGCCGAGGCCGAACCGCTCGTAGCGCACCATGTCGAGCAGCGGCGCCGAGCACACCGCGGCCGCGAACAGCTCGGGCCGCTGGGTGACGGCCGCCCCGACCAGCAGCCCGCCGTTGGACCCGCCCCAGGCCGCCAGCCGCGCGCGGCTGGTGACGCCCTCGGCGACCAGGTACTCGGCCGCCGCGTGGAAGTCGTCGAAGACGTTCTGCTTGCGGTCGAGCATTCCCGCCCGGTGCCACTCCTCGCCTTCCTCGCTGCCGCCGCGCAGCCCGGCGACCGCGTATACCCCGCCCGCCTCCACCCAGGCGAGGATGCTGGCCGAGTACCCGGGCGTCTGGCTGATGTCGAACCCGCCGTAGCCGTACAGGATGCAGGATCTCTCCGCACCGCCTGCTCGGTACACTTGCGCCTCTTCACCGAGCAGGTCCTCGGGGGGTACGGGGGGCCGTCCCCCCGGGTGTGAACTGGCTCCGCCGGCCGGCTCGATCAGCACCATGCGGACCGGCGTGCCGTCCTTGGAGTGGTACGTCACCTGCGAGGCGGTGACCGCCGGGGGCCGCTCGGCGGTGCCCGGCGGCCGCGCCCAGGTGCTCAGCGCGCCCGCGGCCGCGTCGTAGCGCAGCACCAGCGGCGGCGTCGTGTAGTCGGTGTAGCCGAACCACGCCTCGTGCCCGCCCTCCGGCCGCTCCGCGATCCCGCCGACCGTGCCGATGCCCGGCAGGTCAAGCGATGACAGCCGTTCCCCGGTGGCCAGGTCGTGCACGCTGACCTCGCTGACCGCGTGCCGGGTGCGGGACACCACCAGGACCGGCCGGGTCAGCCCGGGCCCGTCGAGGATGGCGTAGCTGCGCAGCACGGCGGACGGGTCCTCGGCGACCAGGTCCCGCCAGCCCTCGGGCCCGGGCGCGGCCGGGTCGGCCACGCAGATCCGGCCGCGTGGCGCGTCCAGGTCGGTCAGCAGGTACAGCCGGCCGTCGCGGCCGACCTCGGGCGAGGCCATCGCGTCGCGCTCGGTCATCAGCGGGACCAGGGCCGGCGCGGCGGGGTCGCTGGCGCTCAGGTCGGCGATCCAGATGTCCTCCCGCGGTGCGGTGCCGACCGACGCCGAGACGATCAGCCAGCGGCCGTCCCGGCTGACGCTGGCCCCGTAGTAGGTGGTCTTGTCGCGGCCCGCGCCGAACACCTCGATGTCGCTCTCCGCCGGGGTGCCGACCGCGTGCAGGTACACCCGCCGGTGGTACTGGTCCTCGCCCGCGGGCACCGCGTCCGGCGGCAGCCGCCGGACGTAGTAGAACGACTTGCCGCCCGGCAGCCAGGCCACGCCGGAGTAGCGGCAGCGGTCGATCGGTCCGTCCACGTCTTCGCCGGTGGCCACGTCGAGCACCCGCAGCAGCGACTCCTCGTTGCCGCCGTGGGACAGCTGGTAGGCGAGCAGCCGCCCCTCCTTGTCCGGCTGCCAGGCGTCGAGCGTGGTCCGCCCGTCCAGGTCGACCGCCACCGGGTCGATGAGCGCCCGTTCGCCGCCGGCGTCGGGGCCGGCGTCGACGTACAGCACGGCGTGCTCCTGCTCGGGGTCGCGCCGGGTGTAGAAGCGGGTGGTGCCGCGCCAGGCGGGCAGCCCGACCGCGCCCACCCGCAGCAGGTCGCGCACCCGGCCGGCGAACTCCTCCCGGCCGGGCAGGGCGTTCCGGTAGCTCGTCCACAGGCTGTCCTCGGCGGCCAGCCAGTCCCTGGTCTCGGCCGCGTCCGCGTCCTCCAGCCAGCGGTAGGGGTCAGCCACCTGGTGACCGAACAGGTCCTCGACCAGGTTCATCCGGCGGGCGGCGGGGTAACCGCCGGGGGTAGATACCATAACCGACACCCTAACCGCAGCTCGTTACCAGCCATTAACCTTCAATCCACAGTTCGCCTTGTACTCTAGAGGGGTTGGCGGAGGCACGTGGCTTCGGTCACGACGGGACCAGACCGGTCCCGGCGGTGTGAGCGGCGCCTCACAACGGTACCTGCGGAGGTGCCAGTGCGTCGCGTGCTGCTGCTCAACGTTACCTACGAGCCACTCACCACCGTCGGACTCCGGCGGGCCGTCTGCCTCGTCCTTGGCGAGAAGGCAGAGACTGTGCACTACGACACGGGCGGGAAGATGCTGCACTCCGCCACCGTGGAAGTGCTGACCCCTTCGGTCATCAGGCTGCGGCGCTACGTCCGCATCCCGCAGCGGAACCGGGTCCCGCTGACCAGGGCCGCCCTGATGCGCCGGGACAATTACCGGTGCGCTTACTGCGGCCGCCACGGCGAGACGATCGACCACGTGATACCGCGCAGCCGGGGCGGCCAGCACGCCTGGGAGAACTGCGTGGCCGCCTGCCAGATGTGCAATCACCGCAAGGCCGACCGGTTGCTGTCCGAGATCGGCTGGACCCTTCCGGTTGCCCCCGCAGTCCCTAAAGGAGCACACTGGCGCCTCATCGGCGCCCAGTTTGACGGTGACCCGCAGTGGGAGGCGTACCTGGGCGTCAACGCCGCCTGACCCGCTGACCGCGCGCGGTCGGGCAGCGCTGGCCGGGGCATGCCTCGGTCGTTCAGGCGTAGCGCTGCCCGGTGACGTCGTAGAGGTGGTGCACCGGGTCATGCACGAAGTAGCGGCCGAACGTCTCCACCGTGAACGAGGCGCCGTCGCTGCGGCGGCCCGGCCGGTCCCACTGCTCGCCCGCGACGGCCGAGAACCGGCTCGCCACCTGCCCGGCCGCCCCGGCCAGCTCGGCCCCGACGGTGGCCGGGTCCTGGGTGTCGTAGCGGTCGGCCACCGCGGTGTCGTCCTGGTCCCAGTTGGGATACAGCGGGTCGTCCTCGGTCAGCATCAGGGTGAGCCGGTAGTCGTACAGCCGCAGCACGTCGCGCACGTGGCAGCCGTACTCGAGCGCCGACCACTTGCCGGGCCGGGGCCGCCGGGCCGCGTCCGGAGCCGCCAGCGGGGCCTGCCACGCGGCGGCGTTGGCCACCAGCAGGGCCGGGATCTCCGCCCGGGGGAAGGAACTGGTGTCAAGTCCGCACTCCGGACAGGGCCGCCGCAGCACCCAGGTCCAGTCCTTCGCATCAGGAACGATCGTCACCCCCCAACCCTAACCCGCCGCCCCCGTCCAGACACGCCCCGTAAGTCCCTCATTCCGCCCGCCGGCCCCGCCCT
>Ga0265338_10003308_pt1 | contig 22842 bp, 25 predicted proteins | sample 42126metaG_FD_193579 | JGI IMG/M metagenome (GOLD analysis project Ga0265338, IMG submission 193579) | Rhizosphere microbial communities from Carex aquatilis grown in University of Washington, Seatle, WA, United States - 4-21-26 metaG | ecosystem: Host-associated > Plants > Roots > Rhizosphere... | reverse complement strand
GTTTGCTAACCTATGGCAGCCGAGATGATCGGCGCACCTGTCCGGGTGGCGGAATAGGCAGACGCGCTAGCTTGAGGTGCTAGTGACCGGTGACGGTTGTGGGGGTTCAAGTCCCCCCTCGGACACAAAATCCGGTGAAATCTCCCCGAATCGAACATCGCTTGAGCACGCTGCTACAGCGTGTTCAAGCGGCGGCTCGGACACGCGGACTGGCGGGGAATCTCCCACACGCATTCCGTTTTAGCAGGCCTGTCGTCGGTTTTAACACGCTTGCGGCTGACCCTGATGCCGCCCGCATCCCCGCAGCCGGTCCCGCTCTCCTGCCCGTCGGGAGGCAGCCGTGACCGCGCAGCCCCTCGCTCCCGTCATCCCCTCATCCGCCGTCCCGTCCGGCCGGCAGTTCACCAGGGCAGCCGGGCGCCGGCCGCTGCCGCTGGCCCGCCCGGTGCCGGCACCGCCGACTCCCGAGGATGTGGTCTACGGGATCGGCCGCATCGACTCCTCCGGCCGGATCGCCGACCGGACAGTCACTACCGCGCTCGGCTGGGCCGGCGGCGACCGGCTGACCCTGACCGCCGACGCGGGCGTAATCACCGCCCGCCGTGACCCGGGCGGCATGGTGACCCTGCCCGCCCGCGCCTACATCGCCATCCCTGCCACGCTGCGCCGCCGCTGCGGACTGCGGCCCGGCGACCGCGTGCTCCTCGCCGCCGCACCCGGCGATGACACCCTCACCGCCTACTCACTCGCCGTGGTGGACCAGGCCATCCGCGCCCACCGCGCGCTCCCGCACGCTCAAGGAGGACAACCGTGACTGTCACCCCTACTTCCCCGGCCGCATCCCAGCAGGCCGCCGTGGACGCGGCGCTGCTGGTCCTGAAGTCGATGGGCCTGTCCCCCGACGACCACCAGCCAGCGGCCGCCCGTGCCGACCTTCGCCGACTACGTCCCGGTCGTGTCCGCCGCCGTCACCGACGGCACCCGCAGGGCCTACGGCACCTACTGGAACCGCATCACCGAGCAGTGGGGCGCCCGGCACCTGGACGAGCCCACGCCATCAGAGGTGCGGCAGCTCATGAAACTGGTCAAGGCCAACGCGGTGCAGCGGCGCAACGGGCGGGGCGGCCGCAGCGCCGAGGAGCACCTGGTCGCCGCGCTGCGCTGCCTGTACCGGCACGCCGAGGACGACGGCCTGATCGACGAGAGGGACAACCCCGCCCGGAAGGTAGACAAGCCCCGCCGGCTGCCGTCCACCCGCCGGGCCGTGGCCGACACCCGCCTGGCGGAGATCAACCAGGTCGCCGCCACCACGGGCGAAGACACCCAGCTCGATGCGCTGATCCTGCGGCTGCACACCGAGACTGCCTGCCGCCGCGGCGGCGCGCTCGCCCTGCGCCCAGCCGACCTTGACCGCGAGCAGTGCCTGGTCCTGCTGCGGGAAAAAGGCGAGACGGTCCGCTGGCAGCCTGTCTCCCCTACCCTGATGGCCGCGCTGGTCCGGCACGCCGAGGAACGGCACGCGAGGGGGTGCGGTCAAGCAAAGACGTAGAGATCAAGTGGGGCATCCATCCGGAGGGCGACAAGCGCGCCGAGTGGACAGCCGATGACCAGCGGACAACCCTGGTCTTTCACGTCAGCGGCAAGTTCAGGATCGACCTCACCGAAGGCAGCTTCACCCTGGAGCGCAAAGGTGACTACCTCGTGTGGGGCCCAGGGATCGACCACTCATGGGAGGCGGTCACCGAAGCGGTGGTCGTGACTGTACGCTGGCCGTCGTCTGTCTCATGAGGCTGGCGTCATCGAGTGGCGGCCAAGCGATCTATTTGCCCTTTGGGCTGACAAACGTGCCTCGTCCCCCGATGGTGACCACTAGCCCCTCATCTCGCAGGATGGCTACCGCCATGCGGACCGTCCCGCGCGACAATCCCTGTTCCTGCTGCAAGTAGCTCTCACTCGGCAGCGGGGCGCGCGGCTGCAGGTCGCCCGACTCGATCATGCCCCTGAGGACCTTCGCGAGCTGTACGTAGAGCGGGGTTGGGTCCATCTGGTCAACGTGGTCCACGAGGCTGACCGTATCTGTCAGGCAGGATAGTCAATATGTCTGGTATGTCTAACCCGTATTAGACGTCCAACCCGTATAGCCCGTATACTCCGTCATGTGCGTCGGCGGGGTGCGATGCCTTCCGCATCCGCTTCCAAGCCCCGCCGACGCCATCCCTGTGGAGTGACTGACGTCGCCAGGGGGTGACCGATGGCTAGCGGCACGAGCAATCCCGTCCGGTACTTCGGGCTGCAGGTGCGCAAAGCGCGGCTTGCGGCCGGGTGGACGCTCGCCGAGTTTGGCCAGCGAACCGGCTACGACCCGGCGCACCTCGGCCGTATCGAGAACGGCAAGAGACCCGCAACGAAGCTAATCGCCGACATGTGCGACCGAGCTTTTCCTGAGCGCGGGGGGTGGTTCGGCGAGTTCTATGAAGAGTCTCGCACCTGGATCGCGACCCCTCCGTGGTTTCGGGACTGGGTCGACCGCGAGCAGCGCGCCGCGACGCTTCGGAACTGGTACGTCGGCGTCGTGGACGGCCTGCTACAGACCGAGGACTACGCCCGCACCATGCAAGGTGTCACTCCAGGCGTGACCGAGGAGCAGATAAGCGCCCGCGTCGCCGCCCGGATCAAGCGCCAGGCGATCCTGACCCGCGACAATCCGCCGACAGCGTGGTTCCTGCTCGACGAGTCCGCGCTACGCCGTTGCGTGGGCTCTCCCGAGATCATGGCGGCGCAGACCGCACAGTTGACGGCGATCGCGGGCCTGCCGAACGTCACGATCCAGGTCGTGCCCGCGATTGCCCATGCCGGCATGGTCGGCGGGTTCGCTCTCACCGAGTCCGCCGCATACGTGGAAACCGCCGTCGCCGGTCAGGTCTTCGAGGACGCCGAAATCAATGCGAGCCTGCTCACCCGCTTCGATACGCTCAGGAACGAGGCGCTCAGGGCGTCAGAGTCCCTGACATTCATAGAGCGGATCGGCGAGGAATGGAAAGTAACTGGCGCAAGAGCAGCTACTCAGCCGACAACGGCGGAGCCTGCGTAGAAGTCGCTTCGGCCGAGGTCGTTCTAGTGCGCGACACCACAGACCGCCAGGGACCGCTGCTCTCGTTCACCGCTGACGCGTGGCGGGCCTTCATCAAGATCGTCGGGTAAACGCTGGCGCACGTTCGGCGCCGTCGGCGACAGCGGACAGAATTAGCCGCGGGGCATCCTCGGGCGATCGAGGATGCCCGTTTGCGTACCCGTTCACGGCCGATCTGCCAACCTCGGCACAGTCCGGCCAACTGCCATCCGCCGACTACCTTTCGCGTTCCCGCCCGTGCAGGCTGCCGTCTACGCAAGCACGAAGGGAATGCACGACGATGGCAATCGCCGCGACAGAAACCACATCACTGGTCGCGTTCACGCTGCCGGGTACGTCCTACTCGGCGCAGATGGCGCGCTTCTACATCCGGGCCGCACTGAATTATCACGCCTTGGGCGAGTACGCCGAGGACGCCGAGATGGTCGCCTCCGAACTCATCGCCAACGCGATCACGCACGCTTGCGCGCCCGAGGTCAGCCTCGAACTGACATGCCTTGAAGGAACCGGGGCACTCGCGATCGTCGTCACCGATCCGTGCCCGCTACCTCCAGTCAAGTGCGACCCGGCCGGGGACGCCGAGCATGGGCGCGGCCTGCATGTCGTTGATGCCCTGTCGGCTCGCTGGGGATGGCGGCCAAGGCACTCGGGCAAGGCCGTGTACGCGATCTTGACCAGGGAGGGGTGAACCGATGGATGCCATCTCAGACCTGCCGATGCTGCACGATATCGATGCTGACTACACGCCTCAGTACGTCAAGCTCGCCCGCATACTGCGCGACAAGATCACCTCCGGCGCCCTCAAGTACCCCGATCCCCTGCCTGCCTCGGGCGTGGCCACTGATTATCAGGTGTCGGTCAGGGTCGCCTACGCGGCACTTGAGATGCTCGAAGCCAACCGCTATCTTGCCCGCCCGAAGCGGTTCCAGTGCTACCGCGTCGCCTGGAAGGCCGAGCGCTGACACGTAAGCAGGCGCACAGTGTCGTATTGACGACTGAAACCTCGGCGGGGCCCTGGCGCCACCCGCCTACCGCTGCAGCTGCGGTGTGTCACCCAGCAGTCCGGCGGGCACATCCCTCCGTGGTCCGGCGGCCGCTCGCAAGCCAAAACCGAGCCCGCTCGGGCCGGAGTCGTGACGTGGACGCCGTCTTCGATTGACCATCCCCGCGAATGGAGTTGGCCTGCACTATGCTCCGGAGCGTGATCACGGGAGAGTTGCGTAGCAAGATCGATCGGTTGTGGGACGCCTTCTGGTCCGGCGGGATCTCAAACCCGCTTGAGGTCATTGAGCAGATCACCTACCTCATGTTCCTCAAGCGGCTGGACGGCACCCAGATCAGCAAGGAACGCAGGACCGCCCGGACGGGCAAGCCGATCGACAACCCGATCTACACGGCCGAGACCAACGACCTGCGCTGGTCGGTGTTCGCGGAAAAGCAGCCGGAGCAGATGTATGAGCTTGTCGCCAACGGCGTGTTCCCGTGGCTAAGGCAGCTCGGCGGCGAGGAGTCCACGTACTCCCACCACATGAAGGATGCGCGCTTCACCATCCCCACGCCGAACCTGCTGACCAAGGCCGTGGACATCCTTGACGAACTTCCCCTCGATCAAGGGGATGTAAAGGGCGACCTGTATGAGTACATGCTCAGCAAGATCGCTAGCGCCGGCCAGAACGGCCAGTTCCGCACACCCCGTCACATCATCCAGCTCATGGTGGAAATGATGAACCCGGGGCCGGGCGACGAGATCTGCGACCCGGCTTGTGGTACGGCGGGCTTCCTAGTCGCCGCGGCCGAGTATGTGCAGCGCGAGCACTCCGAGGCCCTACTGGAGCGCAGCCAGCAGCATCACTTCCACAACAGCATGTTCCATGGCTTCGACTTCGACTCCACCATGCTGCGTATTGCCAGCATGAACATGCTGCTGCATGAGGTCGAGCAACCTGACATCCGCTACCGCGACTCCCTCGCCCAAAACGTAGCAACGGAGTCGGAGCGCTACTCCCTTGTCCTTGCCAACCCGCCGTTCGCGGGCAGCCTCGACTACGAGACCACGGCGGACGACCTGCTCAAGGTCGTCAAAACTAAAAAGACCGAGCTACTGTTTCTTGCGCTTTTCCTCCGGCTCTTGAAGCCCGGTGGCAGGGCCGCAGTCATCGTGCCTGATGGTGTGCTGTTTGGCTCCACCCTGGCCCACGTTGGCATGCGAAAGATCCTGGTTGAGAATCACCGACTCGACGCGATCGTCAAACTCCCGTCTGGTGTCTTCAAGCCATACGCCGGAGTCTCCACGGCCATCGTCTTCTTCACGAAGACCAACGCAGGTGGCACCGACAACGTCTGGTTCTACGACGTCGCCGCCGACGGCTTCAGCCTCGATGACAAACGCACCCCACAACTGCCCGAGGAAAAACAGGGTGCACGGCCCAAGGTTCGACTAGATGAAGCAGACCACACCAAGAACAACCTGGTCGATGTCCTAGCCCGCTGGTCTCGCCGCGACGGCTCAGAGTTGGACCGCCCCCGCACAGCCCAAAGCTTCGTCGTCTCCAAGGCAGACATCGTCGCTCAGAACTACGACCTCAGCCTCAACCGCTACAAGGAGATCGTCCACGAGGCGGCTGAGCATCGTTCTCCTCTGGACATCATCGCCGATCTAGAGACACTTGAAGCTGAAATAGAATCCGGTATTTCCGCCCTGAAAGCAGCTCTCAAGTGAGAACGCTTCCTCTGGAAAAAGTTGCCACTTTCATACGTGGGGTTACCTTCAAGCCGTCCGATATCTGTGAAGAGGATCAGCCGGGCTCGCTCTGGTGCATGAGGACGAAGAATGTACAAGGTGAACTCGATTTGGCCGACGTATGGTCTATCCCGAGATCTCTTGTCAGGCGCTCTGAGCAAATCCTGAAAACTGGAGATGTGCTCATCTCAAGCGCCAATAGCTGGAATCTAGTTGGTAAATGCTGCTGGATTCCAGAATTGAAGCACGAGGCTACGTTCGGCGGATTTGTAACCACTCTGCGGGCCAACCCTAGCGAGATTTATCCGCGCTATCTCTACCGCTGGTTCGCATCGCCGCGAATCCAAGCCACCGTCAGGAGCTTCGGGCGGCAAACCACAAACATCTCTAACCTCGACATTCGTAGATGCCTAGCCTTGGATGTCCCAGTTCCCTCCGCAGAAGAGCAGCGGCGGATCGCGGCAATTCTGGACCAAGCAGATGAGTTGAGGAGGAAAAGGAGGAGGGCGGCCTCGCTGCTTGACGACCTTGCTCAGTCAACCTTCCTCGACATGTTCGGAACCTCGTTTGAGGATATGCGTCGCCAGTGGCCGATGCGCACATTGGGGAGCCTGTCCACAGTGTTCTCAGACGGTCCATTCGGCTCAAACTTGAAAAGCTCCCATTATCGAGATTCCGGAATCCGGGTAATCAGATTGCAGAATATCGGAGTCGGGCGGTTCATTGATGATGACACCGCCTTCATCTCCGAGGAGTACTTCGCTCGCCTACACAAGCATACGTGCCTTCCTGGTGATGTGATTATTGGCACGCTAGGAGATCCGAATCTTCGCGCCTTTGTCCAGCCACCAGAGGTTGCCGTCGCGCTCAATAAGGCTGACTGTGTGCAGATGCGCGTTGATCCGACGAAGGCGGCGACCGCCTATATTTCGGCGCTCCTGAATCAGCCTATCATCGAGCGTATGGCGAAGTCTCTCATGCATGGTCAGACTCGAACCCGGATTAGCATGGGTCAGTTGCGTGAGATGGAGGTTCCCGTTCCTCCTCTCCAGTTGCAGCATGAATTCGGAATCCGGAGCGAGTTGCTGACGAATCAGCGAAGCCGTCATAACGACAGCCTGGCCGAACTCGATGAGCTCTTCTCATCACTACAGGCGAAGGCGTTCCGCGGGGAACTGTGAGAGACTTACGGCACCTGTTGGTGCTGCTGGGTGGAGCGGTGTCGTGAGCAACTTTGCGTTTCTGCGGGCGGAGTGGCCCGAACTCTTCGACGAGGCGATCCAGGCTGAGCGCTTGGCGGTAGTGGACCCGCGGACTTCGTGCTTTTATGCGCGACGGACGGTTGAGCTGGCGCTGAACTGGCTTTACGAGGTTGACGGGTCCCTGCACGAGCCATATCACCGTGACCTCAGCGCGATGGTCAACGAGCCGACGCTGGTGAACCTGGTCGGTCCCGCACTGCGGGCGAAGATGGACGTCATCCGCAGGCAGGGAAACCTGGCGGTGCATTCGCGCAAAGCCGTGCGGAGCAACGACGCGACGCGAACCGTGGCCGAGCTGTTCCACGTGCTGTACTGGCTGGCGCGCAACTACGCCCGGGACGACGCTAATGTGCCGTCGGCCGACCTTGGGTTCGATGCATCACTCATTCCCGTGCCAGAGCCGACCGATGCGCGGCAGAAAAAGCAAGCCGAGCTGCAGGAAATGGCGAATCAGTTTGCCGAGCATCAAGCCGAACTTGCGAAGGAACGACGGCGCAGCCAGGACCTGGACGCCGAGGTAGAGCGGCTGCGAGAGCAGATCAAGGCCGCGAAGGCCGCCAACGCCCGACGACAGGACGCGCACGACTACAACGAGGCCGAGACCCGCGTCCACATCATCGACCTGCTACTCCTAGAGGCCGGGTGGACCCTGGACAAGACCGAGGATCGTGAGTACCCGGTCGAGGGCCTGCCGATCTCGTCCCGTAACCGGTCCGGTAACGGCAGGGTCGACTACGTCTTGTGGGATGACGACGGCAAGCCGCTCGGCCTAGTGGAAGCCAAGGCGACCACGCATTCCGCGATGGAAGGACAGGAGCAGGCCAGGCAATATGCCGATGCCCTTGAACGCAAGTTCGGCCGACGGCCCGTCATCTTCTACACCAACGGCTACGAGACGTGGCTCTGGGACGACGGCAACAGGTATCCGCCCCGCCCCGTCCAGGGCTTCTACACCAAGGACGAGTTGCGCTCACTGATCACCCGGCGCGCCTCCCGGCAGGCCTTGAGCAGCACGCCGATCAATGAGGAGATCGTTGAACGGTACTACCAGAGCCGTGCCATCCGCAGGATCGGAGAGCGCTTCGATAAAGAGAATCAGAGACGCGCTCTGCTGGTCATGGCGACAGGCTCAGGCAAGACGCGAACCGCCATCGCGCTAGTCGACCTGCTGCAGAAGGCAGGATGGGCTAAGCGAGTACTGTTCCTGGCCGACCGGCGGGAACTTGTCGGGCAAGCGACGGCCGCGTTCAAAGAGCACCTGCCGGGCACAACCACGGTCAACCTCTTGACGGAGCGGAAGGACACCGCCCGGGTGTATCTCTCCACGTACCCGACCATCCTCAACCTGATCAACGAAGTTTCCGACAGCGGCGAGCGCCGTTTTGGCCCGGGCTACTTCGACCTAGTGATCGTGGACGAGGCGCATCGGTCGATCTTCAACAAGTACAAGGCGATCTTCGACTACTTCGACGCGCTGCTTGTCGGGCTTACCGCCACCCCCAAGAACGAGATCGACCGCAACACGTACCGGGTCTTCAACCTGGAAGAGGGGAACCCGACCGACGCCTACGACCTAGAGCAGGCCAAGGCGGACGGGTATCTGGTCGGTCCGTTCACGATCAACGTCCCGTTGAAGTTTCCGCAGCGCGGCATCCGCTACGACGATCTTCCAGACGACGAGAAGTCCCAGTGGGACGAGCTTGACTGGGACGAGGAAGACGGCGCCCCGGACGAGGTCGGTGCCGATGAGGTAAACCGGTTTCTGTTCAACGACGACACCATCGACAAGATGCTGCAGACCGTCATGACCTACGGCTACCGGGTCCAGGGCAACGACGTGCTGGGCAAGACCATCGTCTTCGCCCGTAACCAGCGGCACGCCGAGTTCATCGTTGAGCGGTTCAACAAGCTCTACCCCGAGCACGGCGGCGAGTTCGCCCGGGTGATCAGCTACAAGACACGCGGCGCAGAAGCGCTCATCGACCAGTTCCGTCTAAAGGACTCACCGCTGCGGATGGCGGTCTCGGTGGACATGCTCGACACCGGCATCGATATACCGGAGGTCGTCAACCTGGTCCTGGCCAAGGCGGTCCGGTCCAAGACCAAGTTCTGGCAGATGATCGGCCGGGGCACACGCCTCTGCAAGGACCTGTTCGGTCCTGGGCAGGACAAGCAGCAGTTCCTGGTCTTCGACCTTGCCCGCAACGTCGAGTACTTCAACGCCAACATTCAGGAGACCGAGGGGCGCACGCAGAAGTCGTTGAGCGAGCGTCTCTTCGCCCAGCGCGCCGAACTGTTGCACGCGCTAGACGATGGTCAGCCCGCCAGCGACGGCGAGACTGCCGTGCGCAATGACGTGGCCGCCCGCCTGCGGGCCGAGGTAGCGGCCATGAACCGGGACAACATCGAGGTACGGCGGCACCTTCGTGAAGTGGATACTTTCCTCAATCCCGAGTCGTGGAAGCAAATTACGGCCGAGAAGCGCGACGAGCTGAAAGAGAAGCTGGCCGCGCTCCCTTCCACCCACAAGGATGACGACAGCGGCGAGGAAGCCAAGCGGTTTGACCTGCTCGCACTGCGATTGCAGCTCGGGCTCCTGGTCGGTGACCCCGGATACGACGCGCTCCGGCTCCAGGTCCAGCGGATTGGTGAGGACCTGCTTGATCCGACCACTATTAACAACCCTGTCGTCGCGCGACATGCCGGGTTCCTCACCGAGGTGACGAGCGAGGAGTGGTGGCAGGACGTCACCTTGCCTATGCTGGAAACGATGCGCCGCACCATGAGAGGCCTGGTCCGGCTCATTCCCGCCAAGCACCGCGCCATCGTTTACAGCGACTTCGAGGACGAACTCGGCGAACTCACCCCCACCGAGCTCAAGGGCCTGGAAGTCGGCACCGACCGCACCAAGTTCGAGCGGAAGGTCCGCACCTACCTGCACAGCCACAACGACAATCTGATCGTTCAGAAACTGCTGCGTGGCCGCCAAATCACTAGCTCCGACCTGGCTGAACTCAAAAGCATCTTCCTGGACCTCGGCTTCGGTACCGAGGCAGATATGGACCTAGTCGCCGAAGAACACGACGGCTTCGGCCTGTTCCTCCGCTCCATCACAGGCCTGAGCCGCGAGACTGCCGTCCGCATCTTCGACGAGTTCCAACAAGGCCGCAACCTAAGCCCCGCCGAATACAGCTTTGTCGAGCTGATCATCGACTCTCTCACTAAGAACGGTTATCTAGACGTCGATGACCTCTACGAACAGCCCTTCAAGCGCCTGGGCGACCCGGACATTGTCTTCCACGAATCCTTGGACATCGATGTAATCGTAGATGTCCTCCACCACGTGAGAAGCACTGCGGTCCCAACGGATGCCGAAGCCAGCTAGGTCTGCTGCACGATGCTCGAGTGTGTGGCTGTGCCTTCTGCGCTTCGGTTTCGGCGATCTACACCGAGACGTGGTCGGGTTCGCCTCCGCGTCCGGGGGCCACGCGGTGCTGGGCCACCTTCGGTCGCGCGCGCGATCCCAGCGGCTACCAGCTTTCAAGTTCTTCCGTGACGGTAGGCGCGTTCTTTGCGAGGGTACTGCGCCAGTCAAGTCGGTTCATGTTCTGAAGACGGCCTATAATGACAATTGGAGCCAGATTTAGGTCATTTGCAACCTGCAAAATCCATGCCTGATTAATACGATCTCGCGTTTTCGGTAGCGGCTTAGAGAATATCCATTTCCCAGCCTCGTCATTAGCAGCCTGCTCGCAGGCGCTGATATTGGCATGCTGTTCCACCTCTTCGATGATGAGATCATCCGGATTAACATGCCCTAGTCGCAAATGGGCAGCCTCATGTAGCAATGTGAAGAGGATCTTGTCTAGGCGCTTACCGCGGCCCGACAACCCGATTACCGGGATTCCGTCGAGGAAGAAAGTGCAACCATCGATCTTCGCCCCGGGAAGTGCTTCAACGTAAACGAGGACGACCCCCGCCTCAGCAAAGAGCCCCGGAAGAATACGGAACTCATCTGGAGAAACAAGCAAACTAGGTATTTGCGCTGCTACACGACCTAGTTTCTCTGCCGAGAAAGGAGCTACTATCTTGCGCTGGCGAGCAGCGCGTCGGACGCAAGCAATCCACGTGAGCTGCACTGCCAAGTATTTCTCTGACGAGTTACTGCGCCGAGCCGCTAGAGCGTATTCCGGATCATCATTGATATCTTCAAGCTCAAAGAGTTCTTTGAGTTCAGCTTCTTGTTCATCGACGGTCCTGCCACGGATTATTCCACGCTTAAGGAGCGCGGAAATCGGAGCTAGCTCGTTGAGCCGTGCACGTCGACGTACTTTGTCGAGTTCTTTCTGAGTTTTAGAGTCCATCAACTGCTCGTGGAGCAGGTAGGCGTCTTGAAGGTTTAGCCAGAATTCCGGCGATGTACCTAGCGCAGCGCCTATCTGCGCAGCGGATTCACGGGTGATCTCTTTCTTCCCGCTAATGATCTCAGACACGAACTGAGTAGGACGGCCCAAGACAACAGCAAAGTCGGCCTGGGTCCACCCGCGCGCCTCGACTTCGGCGGCCAGGATCTGCCCTGTCGGCACCAGGGCTGTGACGGGATCACTCATCGTGACTCTTCCATCTCCTTCGACCAGACGTCTAGCGATTCAACCGAGAGCGCCACGCGAGTACCGCCGTCCTTGAAGGTGAGGATCAGACAACGACGGGCGCTCAGGACGACGGATGATGTACCTGCCAGGATGCCGCCCTCGCGCGACTGGATGCGCAGGACGCGCATGGCATGAAGATCGCCTACACCCTTCGCGGCTTGCGCACACTGAGCGACTAGGCGGAAGTGGCGACACTCCGCCGCATCCCAGCCTGGCGGCCGAAACCCGTGGTCAGCTGCAAGACGGCGAGGACAGTCTCCCACGAGGTCTACGTCCAACTCGTTCCTTCGTCATCACCCATGGGCTGATGCATCGACTCAACCTAGCAGCCCCACGGAGCGAGGGCTAGCGTTGGCAATCAGTAGCTCGTATGTTGCGATTCACCCTTAGGGTGAAGCGCTGTGCTAGAGTGTCAGACAGCTCGCGACTGGTGTGTCAGAACTCCAGTCCGACCCGAAACATCAAGGAGATGACAGGTATGGCAACCAAGCGAGGACGCAGTGCCATCACGGGACGCTTCGTGAAGCAGTCCACAGTAAAGCGTCATCCAAAGACTACGGTCAACGAGACCACCGCGACCAAGCGCCGCAAGAAGAAGTAGACCGGCTAACCTGTCCCTGATCGAGCTTGCCCTGCCGACAGAGGCGCGAGGTCAAATCAGGGACCTGCAAACATGTGCACATCTTGAGGGCGGAGGGCGAGAGCAAGAGCATGACCTTTAGCCAGATGAAGGCGACCGACAAGAACCTAGAGCCCGAACTCGAAGAAGGCCAGGTCTGCCGCGTCCTGTCGATCATCGACAGTTCCTCGGCCCTCATTGAGCTTCGAAACGGCAATACGGGCCGGATCTCTGGCGTGACGGCCGTCGCTCTGTCCGTTGGCGATGTTTTCTTGGTATCAGGTCAGGATGTGATGCAACTACCCTCTGAATGCTGGCCAGCAGGGGATCGCACGGGAACGATCGCTTGGGCCGACGATAATAGGGTAATTGTCAAATCATCGGGCTCCACATCTATCTTCTCACAGCGGAAAGTCGAGCCGTTCAGAAAGGGGAACACAGTTCGCCTTGGCCCTGACGGCCAACCCATAAATATAATTACCGAACAGTCTATAGATACCTTTGATGTATCGGTGGATGACTCGTTCAACATAGAAACCTTGGTTGTCAAGAGCGAAAAAAACACGACTACTCTTGATGATTTCGGCGGCTCGCCTTCACTGGTGCAAAGAGCAGTCGACCTCGTAAAAGTAGCACTATCCCCGTCAGATCCGCTGGGCTCGTTGGGCGTCAATCCGATTAAGGGTATCCTCTTCAGCGGTCCTTCGGGAACCGGAAAGACACATCTTGCGCGCGCACTCGCGAATCTTACGGATGCATCATTCTACAATATCGGCGGCCCAGTCATCGTTGATCAGTTTCTTGGCCAGACTGAGCGCAGGCTGCGTGAGATCTTCGATCACGCGAGCGCCAACGGTCCAGCAATTCTGTTTTTCGATGAGATTGACAGTCTCTACACCCAACGCGGAGACCAGAATCATGAAGCCACGAATCGCCTAGTTGGCCAGTTCCTTTCTTTGCTTGATGGGTTTGTTCCATGTGAACGTGTGCTTGTGATTGCGACAACCAACCTTCCCGGAGCACTCGACGACGCCCTGCTCCGCCCTGGGCGCCTTGGCCACAAACTCACCTTCACTGTACCGACCGAAAGCGATCGTGTACTTATCCTCAGGGCGTCGAGTCGCAGGATAGTCTTTTCCGAACAGCCCGATCTGGCCTTTGTGGCGCATGCGACTGAGGGTTGGCTTGCTGCAGACTTGGTTGCTATCTGGACTGAAGCTGGAATCGCTGCAACACTCGATGGCCGTAAGGGCATCTGCTGGGAAGATGTTCGAGCTGGCATCGAGGTGCAGACCCGCGACAGAAACATCAGACTAAGGGAGAACCAGTGACCTGGTGGCATCGCAAGCGCAAGGAACCGCGTGACCAGCATCGAGAGTTTATTTATCTCGACGAGGTGAGTGTCGTAAGCCTGCTGGCTTCACTTCAAGGTGAGATTAAGGAATCCGTCACAAATACTTTGACTCAAACCGACGAGGCCGCTCTGACTTCGTCGATGTCCGGGCCGAAGAGCGTCTTTAGCATTCAGTCTAAGATCGGTTCTACCCAGTCCTCGGCCCGCGAAGTCGTACGCCGCGCGGTTATTCAGAGCACTTTCCGTGACCTCTGGCGCAGTGATGTGGGAGTTCTTCTTCACGATACCGAATCGACGGGGCGCCGCATCCGTAGGCCCAAGATCTCCACGCTGCCGGAGCTCAGGCGAGAATTGAAAAAACTTCGGAAGGAAAAGCTCGCTGCCGATCTTGCGGACATCAAACGAGGCACTCTCCTTGAGATGGATATTCGACTTGAGGCTGATCGTTTCTTCAAGATTGTAACCATCGGAACGAACTTGCTCGATCTGATCGAAGGAAAGGAGGATCTTTTCGGATCCGCAATTGACGAGACGAAACGGGTTTCCTCGATTATTCAGGTTCTCAAGGAACTCTCCGTAGGTCTTGTCCCTGTTCGGGGTATCTCCCAGAGTCACTGCGTGATCGAACTCGACGGAGCCAATCTTGTGCTAGCCAAAGAAGTTCTCGCTCCAGGTGGCGAACTCATTTCTGCGGCCCGAGAACTCGAACTTGTCGGATTCACCGAAACGGACTCCTACTGGCGCGACCTTCGCCGGACGCTATTTTCAGGATCAATCTACACTGCATATATGCGAGTCGAGAAAGGCGTTAATAACCTGCGCTGGAGCCCGATCAAGATTGCAGATCTGTTTGATGAGGTTACTCCAGGGTTGGGTGAAACCATTACTTCTTCGCTCCAAGAGTTGCAGGCCGCGACTTCTAGACCTTCCCCCATCTCGGGGATCTCGCAATTGTCCGATTTGGTTAAACTGCACGGCTTCGCCGAAGACCTCGCCGCCGAGCTGACGATAACTCCTGATCCTGAAGCCGTGCGGAGCGGGATTGAGAAAGCGACTTCAGTTCTCTCGAAAACATCGTCTGTCACAGATCGTCGAAGAGCATACGACCTGATCGTGGACATAGTTGCGGACAGTGACGTTGACCGCGAGGTCGTTCGGTACGTCAGAGACCGCTGGATCGATCGCGTCGAAGTCTCTCGCGTCACCGAACAGCCCCAGTCGACAAGTGAGGATGGAACTGCCTTGCCGGTACAAGTTGAGGTTGGATTTGTTGCGCTCTACTGGTGACACGGTCAGCACATGTTGACCTTTCAACCACGCATAGCGCCGACCCGCAGACCGCCCGATGTCCCGCGGGGACCAGGAAGTCCCAACAATGAGGCCGGCTGCCAGACTGCACTTGGCTTGTGGAGTCACGCCGGGTGCCATCTAGACGACACTACTTCTGGCCAGGTGAAATAGCGTGCGTGCAGGTCGGCAACGCGCTTGTATGAGTTCCATGACAGCAGGTGACCGGGATGCCCAGGATGCCCAACCACCACTGGGTCGATTGTGGCTTCTGAGACGGATTGCACCGTACCTTAAGTCCGCGATTCTCGGCACCCTCCCGTATCCGGACCTTGTCGGCAGGTGCAGGATGCGCAAAGAAGCCATTGACTTGGTCACACTTCAAACCTGGCAGGGTATGGAAGCCTCCAGCGCCCACGCCGCGCAGCTCGCACTGTTGCGGGTCTTGTGGCTCCAACGCCAGACTCACCGTGCCGTCAGGGGACGGCACCGGGACGCCTCAGCGATGCTTGCCAGAGCCAGCGTGGAGGCGCTGCTCCTTGGCCTGTACTGCCTTCGCGTCCCTGATGCGATCACCAAGCTCCACGCAGACAACCTTAAGTCGCTCATCGACGGGCTCGCCTACCTTGAGGAAACCGATATTGCGCCCGCGCAGGTCATTCGGGACTGCGTGGCCAGGATCGGGCAGCCCAGTCGTATGTACCTGTCAGTCTGGGACATGGTTAAGGCCATCGATGCGGCTAACGGCAACACTGCAGCCCGCAGCATCTACCGCGGGCTCTACATTCCGCTATCCAACTTCACCGTGCACGCCAACGGCGGAACCCTGCTCCGGCACGTTCGCCCTAACGGAAACCTCCGCCGGCGTCCATCTCGCTCGTGCGCGCGTAGGACGCCGGCAAGAGTCGCTGATGCCGTCATCGGTCTCTTGGCTGCTGACATAGCTCAGCGGGCGGGGGCGCCCCACGAGGAGCTGCTTGCTTATGCAAACCGACACATAGAGCGCGCGCTCATGCCGATGGTAGTTATGGCACTCGGCGGCGTTAACGGCCCGCCACGTCCCCATCGGATACGCGAAGTCATCTCGGTTGTGACGGAGACCTATTCCTATCTGTGGACAGGACCAGCGGCTGGGGACTCCATCCAGACGCGTGCGGCTTTTGTCCGCAGACGCTTCGCTCGCATCGTGGACTTCGAGGATTCCGACATCCCGACGGACGCATTCGACCCGTTCATCGACTACGTGGCAGACCAACTCGCGCGCGCAGTCCCGGGGCACGTGACGGACCCTGGTTAAGCGCGGCGATCCTCCCGCTACGCGGCTAGACCTTGACCTGACCTCCTGGCGCGTGCGGCAAGGCAGTCGCGCAGGCGCCGAGCACGTGGCTGGCCGATATGGAGTTGAGCACGGATGGCACGGATCGAGGGAACCCGGTTTGCCGCAAGCTGTTCGGCGAACACCTTCGCAGCCGTTTCCTGAAGCGGGTCCGCATCATGCTCACTGCTGGACGCTGCGTTCGCCGATACCTGAGAACCGCGGACGACCATCATGAGGAGTTCGTACGAACCCACCGGGGCCGTTGGACACTGCCCTCTCCTTTCATTTTGGTGTGTCGAAGAGTCCGGCTGCTTCGTGTTCTACCTGGATACGAAGGCTTCGGCGCTGTCCGTTGTTGACGTGGATGGCGGGCAGCTGGCCGTCTCGGACCTTCTGAAACACGGTGGCGCGGGATAGCCCGAGGGCCTTGGCGGCCTGGTCGACGGGCAGCCAGCCGTCGGGGGCCTGAGATTGGATCTTGTCGCGCAGTGCCTGGTCGATGCGGATGTGCCAGGGCGCTGCGGGGACGATCTGCTCGCCGGTGATGAATCCCTCGCGCAGCCACAGGTAGAGCGTTATCCGGGGGATGCCGAGGATCTTCCCGGCTTCGGTGATGGTGGCCACGGTGACATCCTGGCCGTCGGCGCTGACATTGCGGGGGTCTGGCTTGTAGGCGGGGATGCCGAGCCGGAACCGCTGGCTGGCGACGCGGGTCTTGGTCCAGCGCAGCCCGGTGCCGGTGGTGCGGCGCTGCTGGGCGAGGATGTGGGCGATGGTGGAGTCGTCGTAGTGCTCGGCGAGCCGGCTGATCAGCTCGGCGGTGCCGCCGGGCAGGGTGCTGCTGTGGCCTGCGCCGGGCTTGTTCATCTGGATGGTTGCGGTGCTGGTGGCGCCGCCTTGCCAGGTGATGGTCACCTCGGCGGTCCGCCGCGTGTCGTCGACCGTGAGGACGATCTCGCTGATGACGGCGCGGATCAGCTGCTTGCGCTCGCGGATCGTGGTGGTCGGGGCGTGGAAGACCGCCTTGACGTCCGCGCCGGCCCGGGTGATCCAGTCCAGCTCGCCGGGGGTCAGCGCAACGGGGCGGCGGGCCTGCCGGGCGGCCAGGTCGTGCTCGGCGCGCCGCAGGGCGGCGAGCTTGTCCTCCAGCGCGCGTTCCAGGGTGCGGGCGACCAGCCGGTTCTCCGGCTCGACCGCGTCGTACTGGCGCATCACCCGTTCGGCGTCGAAGCGGGCGCGCTCGACGGCGGTCTCGAACACGGCGAGGCCGGCGCGCCAGTGCTGCTCGGCCTCGGTCATGGCCTTGGCGGTCGCGGCCAGCGAGGCGGGCTCGAGCACCTGGAACAGCTGGTCCAGCACCAGCTTTTCGACCTTGCGGCCGCCGATGGACTGGCAGGCCCGTTCGGTGCCGAAGTGGAGCTTGGCCTTGACGCACTCGTGGCGCGGGCAGCTGACCTCGATGCCCGGGGCCGGCTGGTCACCCGCACCCGCGCCCTGCCCATGGACCAGTGGGCGGTGCTGATCCGCGGCCACCATCGCGGCTACGTCACCTGGGATCAGTACGAGGCCAACCTCAAGGTCCTGGCCGGCAACCGGCGCCCGGCCGCCGGCCAGGGCGGCGGCGCGCTGCGGGAGGGACCTGCGCTGCTGCAGGGCCTGGTCCGCTGCGGGAAGTGCTTGCTTTTCGGTGCGGGACTGCCCGAACGCGAACGCCCCGGCGTAGGCGGGGTTGCGCAGGGTCTGCTGAACGGCCTGGTAGCTGGCTTTCAGCCAGGTGATCTTCCCGCCGGACACACCCGAGGGGCGACGGGGCAGCAGCACCCCGTCGTCCAGCAGCGACAGCATCACCTGCCGGGCCGAGGCGAGCTCGGCGAAGCGGCGGAAGATGCACCCGACCGCCTCGCGGACCGCCTCGTCCGCCGACACCGCCACCTGGCCGTCCTGGCCGTAGTCCAGCCCGACGGGCAGCGGGATCTTCAGCTCGCCCCTGGCGGCCTTGTGCTGCAGGCCCGCGGTGAGCCGGGAGCGGATCAGGTGCAGCTCCGCCTCCGACATCGTGCCCTTCAGCCCCAGCACGAGCCGGTCGTTGAAGTCGCCCGGATGGTAGATGCCGTCAGCGTCGCCGATCAGGGTGTCGGTCAGCGCGCACAGGTCGAGAAGCTGGTACCAGTCAGCGTTGTTGCGGGCCAGCCGGGACACCTCGATCCCCAGCACGATCCCGGCCTTCCCCAGGCCGACATCCGCGACCAGCTCCCGGAACCCCGGCCGCCCCTCCGAACGGGCCCCGGACTGGCCCAGGTCAGCGTCGATGGTCACGACCTGGGCAGCATGCCAGCCCAGCTGCTCAGCCCGCCCGGCCAGCTCGTACTGGCGCGCCAGGCTCTCGGTGTTCACCGTCACCTGGGCCTGGGTCGACTGACGGACATAGACATAGGCGTCGCGCCCAAGGTGCGACGCTCTGATCTTCTGCGCGGCCGGGCCGCCCGGGGCATTCACCGCCGCGCCTCCCCGTTCGCCTGCCCGGCCTGGCCGGGGACCTGGCCGATGAGGACGCCGCGGGCGATCAGCCGCCCCAGCAGCGCGAGCACCTCGGCCCGCCGTTCCTCGGGCAGCGTGGCCCACCTGTCGGCGGGCAGCGCCTGATCGCCTATCGGGAAAGCAAGCTGGCACGGGGGCGCTACTCTCATGGCACGCAAGTAGGTTCACCTCTCCTGGATTCGTGGCAACGGTCAGGGACGGGGCGAACCTACTTGCGCGTCCTCGCCATGGCACGAGCATCCGGTGAACCGGCCGGGGCCGTTACCGCCGGCACCCGCCAGGACGGCCGCGACCTGCTCGTAGTCATCCCGGCCCAGCCCCAGGCCGGGACACCATTCCCGCAGGCGCCGCTGGCCCTGAGCCCAGGCACGCCACCGGCCGGCCACCTCGGTGACGCTCACGCCCAGCACGTGAGCGACCTCGGCCGGCGCAGCGCCCGCGACCAGGGCCCGGTGAATATCGATCACCGCCCCGGCCCGCATCCACTCGGCGACCGCGTCCTGCAAGGCGACCTGCCGCAGGTAGTACCCCGCGTCGCCGTCCCCGGCCAGCTCACGCGCGCTCGAGCCGGCCAGGTCCGCGCCGAGCGCCTCCAGCGCGTCCCGCAAGCCCCAGTCCCGGACCCGGCACGCCTGCACGATCCCGGACCCGCCTGCCGCGGTCACCGGCCCGCCCCTGCGGGCCGGTTCTGCGCGCTGTCCAGCAGGCGCGCCGCCAGCGCCCGCAGCCCGCGCAGCCCGTCAGCGTCCAGCACCAGGCCCTGCCCTTGAATCGCGACCGCGCCGAACACGTCCGTCACCGCCGCCGGGACCGTCGCCGCCGAACCGTCCGGCAGCTCCACGCCCAGCACCAGCACACCGCCGACGTGCTTGAACCAGCTCGCCATCAGCGTGCACCCCGCAAGCGGATGCCCTCCCAGCACCCGAACCTCGCACGGCAAAACCACGCGAAGATGGCGCAGTCTGCAACCTTCCCTACCAGCGCAACCGCGGGCCACGCCGCCACCGCTGCTCCAGTCAGGCCGTGGCCCAAGCCGTGCGCAACGTTGGCGGCAAGGGTCGCCGCGATGCCCAAGCCCAGGAGCCACCGGGCCAGGGCGGGAACCGGCGTCCCACGGCGCGCGGAGTCGAGCATCACCATCGAACTCGCGTAGATCAGGCCGTCTACCGTGAGCGGGACCAAGCGGCCCGTCCAGTCAGCCTCGCCATGCACCCGCACCAGCGCGTACGCGTGCTCATAGGACGCCACCGCGGCGACCGCCGCCACACCGACAACCACGCCCGCAGTTGACCACCGGATCACGCGATCTGTGCCTGTCATCGCGCACCGCCAACACGTAGAGCGAATTCCGTGGTCAGCGCGATGTCGCTCGTGTACGTAAGGTGCGACTCGGGCCTCGGACACAAAATCCGGTGATATCTCCCCGAATCGAACATCGCTTGAGCGCGCTACTACAGCGTGTTCAAGCGGCGGCTCGGACACGCGGACTGGCGGGGAATCTCCCACACGCGTCCCGCTTTAACACGCCCACGGACGGCCTTGACGTCGCCCGTTTTCCGGCGGCTGGTCCTGCTTCGCTTCGTGCGGGGAGGCGGCCGTGACCGCCCCGCTTCTCGCTCCCGTCGTCCCGCGTTCGGGAGGCCCGGCAGCGGCCCGAGTCCGCCGCGGGCCGGCCGCTGCCGCTGGCGTACCCCGAGCCCGTGCCGCCCGCGCCCGGGGATGTGGTTTACGGGATCGGTCGCATCGATGCCTCGGGCCGTATCGCTGACCAGACCGTGACCAGCGCGCTGGGCTGGTCCGGCGGTGACCGGCTGACCTTGACCGCCGACGCGGGCGTGATAACCGCCCGCCGCGACCCGGCCGGAATGGTGCCCCTGCCAGACCGGGCGTACATCGCGATTCCCGCCGCGCTGCGCCGCCGCTGCGGCCTGGAGCACGGCGACCGGGTGCTGCTGGCCGCAGCCCGCTCAGCCGGCACGCTCACCGCCTACTCGCTCGCCGTGGTGCACCGGGCCATCCGCGTCCAGGGTGTGTCCCCGCACGCGCAAGGAGAAAAGCCTTGACCACCACCCCGACTTCTCCCACCGCGTCCCAGCAGGCCGCCGTCGACGCGGCGCTGCGCATCCTGGGACGGATGGGCCTGTCCCCCGATGACCTGACCGCCGCCAGCAGGCAACGGCTGCCCGTTCCGACGTTCGCCGACTACGTCCCGGTGGTGTCCGCTGCGGTCACCGACGGCACCCGCAGGGCCGACGGCACGTACTGGAACCGCATCACTGAGCAACGGGGCGCCCGGCACCTGGACGAGCCCACGCCCTCGGAAGTGCGGCAGTTCATGAAGCTGGTCAAGGCCAATGCGGTGCAACGGCGCAACGGGAGGGGCGGCCGCAGCGCCGAGGAGCACTTGGTCGCGGGCGGCTGTAATTGCCAGGGAGGTGACCGCCGCAGCCGCCTTGCAACCGGCAGCGCCCCGTCAGCCCTCAGTGACCGGCGAGGCGCTCTGGCGCTTTCACTCACTCGTCATGCTCCAGGCCAGGACACGTACGCGTACATCAGCGCGACCGACGTCGGCCTAGTAACGCCAGCCGTTGAGCGCGTTGCGGGACAGGTCGTCTAGCCGGGGACGGCGCGGCCCGAAGTAAGCGACCGTGCGGGCGACGTCTTCGTCGCTAACCAGGTATGACCCGGTGCGCCTGGGAGCGGTGTGTTCGGGGGTGGAGACAAGGAACTGGCCGGGAGCATCGAGCCAGATCCAGGTGTCCACCTGCGACCGCAAGGCGTCCTGGGCCAGGGCCGCGTACTCGGGCCACTGGGTCGCGCCGAGGAGAGTGACGGCGGTGGCGCGGCCGCGGTCGGCGATGGAGCCGATGTCGCCCAGCGCGGCGGGCATCCGGTGGGCGGGCTCGGCGAACTCGCCGATGACGATGACCAATGCGGGCATGGCCGGGGCTGGTTCCCAGGTTTGTCGGCCGACCGCGGTTAGGTGTTCGGCGCGGGCCTGAAGGACAGTGACCGCGTCGGCGAGCAGCGCGGCGGCCTCGGCCGGGGTGGTTGCGAGCTGGTCGATGCACGGCGACCAGGGTTCGAGTTCCGTCCCGTTCCCGAGATCGACGGCCCAGATGACGACATCATCGCAAGCGGCCAGGGTCGCGATGAGGACGTTGAGCCCGTCGCCTTCCTCACCGACGACCACGGTGTGCCGGCGCAAGAGCGAGATCCAGCACGGCCTCGCGTCCTCGGACGGGCCGAATTTCACCAGGTGCGTGATCGACCGCGCGGACGGGACGGCCCAGGAGACGGCTTGGGTCTGCGGGCTGATGTCGAGGACGCGCAGCTCACACCAGTTGGCCGGGTCGTCTCCCGTCGAGTAGATGCTGACGGCGCCGCGGCGGGTGCCGAGCGCGGATTCGATCGCGGGTATGCGCACGGTTAGGTCGGTGGTCGTCTGGCCGTAAGCGAGCTTGACGCGAGCCCGCCAGCCCCAGCGCTCAATTCGGGCGGACTGGATCCTGGCCCCGGGCAGGCCGATCGCGCGGGCAATATCGGGCCAGGATGCGAAGGCCCGCTGTACGCGGGCCCGGGTACGGCGCCGACGGTGCCTCCACCAGGGAACGGCGAAGATGAGCGCCCCGATGAGCAGGGCAAGCAGCACCGGTGACATCGACGGGCCGTAGATCATCGCGGCCGCGAGCCATCCGCCAGCGGCGAGAACGGCGGCCGCCGCGTATACCCGCTCACCAAGCCGCGTGAGCCGGAGGTGTTCGCCAAACGCGGCCAGCGCGAAGGCGACCAGGTCGGACAGGGCGAGCGCGAACGGCCACCAGCCCGGGCAGGCGGCGTGGAGCCACCAGCCCGCCCCGAGGACGGCGCCCACTGCCGCGGCCGGCGCTAGCTCGGAGCGGTACCGCCAGGTGAGCCGAGCCAGGAGCAACCAGGCGGGCA